>Ga0182030_10006737_pt1 | contig 24161 bp, 25 predicted proteins | sample 812S3MmetaG_FD_121299 | JGI IMG/M metagenome (GOLD analysis project Ga0182030, IMG submission 121299) | Permafrost microbial communities from Stordalen Mire, Sweden - 812S3M metaG (Illumina Assembly) | ecosystem: Environmental > Terrestrial > Soil > Wetlands > Permafrost | place: Sweden...
ATGGTGCTGGTCACAGGATGGGCAGGGTTTTATCTGGGCTCGATGCAGTCCGGCATTTCAACTTTGCAGCGCGGTTTGATTGACACGCTGCTCGGCATCGGTCTCGTGTCGGCCGGAGCAGGCGCACTGAATCAGGCTCTGGAGCGCTCGACGGACGCGCGCATGATTCGGACTGCCGACCGGCCGCTGCCCTCGGGACGCATCTCACTGGCACAAGGAGTTCTGGCCGGCATCGCAGCGCTGGCTCTCGGCGCTTATTGGCTTCTGTTGCATACCAACCTGCTCACCGTCTCGCTCGCGCTGCTGACTGCATTCACTTATGTGGCAGTCTACACGCCGCTCAAGCGCGTCACGTCGCTGGCTACTTTTGTCGGGGCGTTTCCTGGGGCGATGGGGCCTCTGCTCGGCTGGACTGCGGCACGGGGACGAATCGAATGGCCGGCTGTCGCACTCTTCGCCATTCTCTTTGTGTGGCAGTTTCCGCATTTCATGGCCATCGCGTGGCTCTATCGGCACGACTACGCACGCGCAGGAATCCGCATGCTGCCCGTTGTGCAGCCCGATGGGTGGTCCACTGTGGTGGAGGCGCTCTTTTACGCTGTGCTGATGATTCCCGTCAGTCTCGCTCCCTGGTGGCTCGGTCTGGATGGACCGGTGTACGCCGTGATCGCAACTGCCTTGGGGCTTTTCTACCTGGCCTACACAATTCGATTCAGCCGCATCCTGCGCACATCGTCCGATACAGAGAGCCGGATGCTGGCGCGGGACCTGCTCAAGGTAAGCGTCATTTACTTGCCCTTGTTGCTAACCACGCTGATGTTCTGCGCCATCGTAAAACGATAAATTGCCATGACGACACTCGCTCCCGCATCGAATCCTAAATCGAGCACCCGTCCAGCGATTGCGGCAATCCTTGCGATCAGCGCCGCCGCTTCCCTGTTTCTGTTCTGGCTCATCTATATCCATCCGGCTGCGGCAGCCAGCACTTCCTACGCGTTCTTGCCTGCTCTCAACGCAGTCCTTAACGGCCTTGCCGCGACGGCGCTGCTCATCGGCTTTACGTTCATCCGCGCACGCCGCATCGCGGCGCACCGCGCCTCCATGATCACGGCCTTTGCATTTTCCACACTATTTCTGGTGAGCTACATCCTGCACCATGCTCTGCATGGCGATGTCCGCTACCCGGTCCACGCGGCCTTTCGCACGTTTTATCTCAGCCTGTTGACGAGCCACATCATTCTTGCCGTTGTCGCGCTACCGCTGGTGCTCATCACGTTTTTCTTCTCGCTCACAGGTCGCTTCCCGCAGCATCGCAAAATCGCTCGCTGGACCTTTCCTCTCTGGCTCTACGTCTCCGTCACCGGCGTCATCACTTACGTCATGCTTCTCCTGGCGCAGGGCTCGTGAGCGTCATGTCCGTGCAAGGCCCGCCACGCGGCATACCCGCTCATTCGAACGATGGAACACGACAATTGCTGCAATGGGGTGGATCGATGGTTGGAGCGGGCCTGCTTGCGGCGCTGCTGCTTGAGACCGTTCTGGGAGGCTTTTCCCGCACCGGCGCCAGCACGAATACAGGATGGTTTGCGCTCATCGTCGCGCTGATGTGCATCCCCTTTGGCGGCCTGTTGCTCACGCTCGGAGTGGCCAAGTGGCTGCGGAACCGGTCCATCGCACGGCAACGCTGACGGCCTGCTGTCCTTTCTCGTTACGGGTGTTCACCGCCAATTTTTCGTGTCCATTCTGAGACTGAACGTATGAGATTTAGACACGCCCGCTTAGCTAATTCTTCGTGTCGTCCTTCTCAATCAAAAAACGAGGCGTTCACAGCTTTATAGCTAAGCATAGCGAGGAACGAGCCGTTGGCGCCCTGGACGCATGCAGTCAAGCCCATTCACAATGATTCTGCCCCGGGATCTTCGTTTGCCGTGCAGCTAGTTTGTTGCCGGTCGACGTGGAGACGCCACGGGACTCCGTATTGCTGTTGCGATTGAATTGGTAGGGAACGACTGCGATGGACGCGAAGGCCAAGACTGACCAAGTCGAAGCGGTTGACAGCAAGATTGCACTCCGCTGGCAATTCGTTGCGCTTGTTACGGCGGCGATTGCGATCAGTTACTTCGATCGGCAGACAATATCGGTTGCCATTGCTGCAATCCAGCGAACGATCCCGATCTCAAATGAACAGTTTTCCTACCTTCAGACCGGTTTTCTTCTCTCCTATGCTGCTTTGTACGCAATCGGGGGCCGAATGTTGGACAAGTTCGGTACACGGCTAGGCTTTTCGCTGATCATGCTCTGGTGGTCCGTTGCATGCATGTTGCATGGCTTTGCAACTACATTCACATGGCTCCTGGTGATGCGTTTTCTACTGGGGATGGGGGAAGGCGGAGCATTTCCAGCTGCTACGCGCGTGGTGTCAGAGTGGCTGCCCCCTCAGGAGCGCGCGACCGCCATGGGCTTCATCAACGCGGGAACCGCAGTCGGCTCCCTTCTGGCACCGCCCCTCATTGGCTTTGTGCTTATTTATAGTGGGTGGCGAGCTGTCTTCTTTTCGGCCGGAGCGATCGGACTTCTCTGGGTGCTGTGGTGGGCGCTTTCGTATCGCGGGAGCAATACTGGCTTTTCGAAGGATGAGAACGAAATAATTGCATCACGGCACCTCGCGCAGCGACTGTTGTTCCGCGAGATCGTGGGTTTGCGCGGAGTTCAGGCCCTTGTCATTGCAAAATTCATGAGCGACGCGGCTTGGTATTTCATGCTCTTCTGGCTACCCAAGTATCTGTATGACGCGAGAGGCTTCGACATCAAGCATGTCAGTTACTACGCATGGATTCCATATGCCGCGTCGGGCATCGGCAGCTTTCTTGGAGGATGGTGTTCCAGTCGCCTGCTGCGCAGCGGGCGGTCACTCAACCTGTCGCGTAAACTCGTGCTGGGGATCAATGCGGCAATGATGCCGGCTGTGATGCTCGTTCCCCTGGTGCCGGTATCTTATGCACTGCTGCTGTTCAGCATCGCGTTCTTTGCACAACAATCCTGGTCGGGACTGATAATGACGATACCTGCTGACGTCTTCCCACTATCGGCGGTCGGCACAGTCTCCGGCCTGGTGGGCTTTGGCGGGGCCATCGGTGGCGCTATCTTCGGTCTCATTGCTGGAGCGCTTCTGGGGCATGGATTTACCTATGGCGCACTCTTTGCCGCTGTTGGAACATTTCACCTAATTGGCTTCCTTGTCCTCGTCTATCGGGGAGGCAAGATTCAACCACTTCGAACCGAAGACCTCAAGGAGATTGAGAGCCACCCATGAAGATCACCGAAGTGCGCACGCGTGTTGTTCAATGGGAAGGCCGGACCGTCCCGCTTCCCGCTCATTTCTGCACCAATCCCATGGATCTGGTTGCGTTTCGCGAGGCATCCATGGGCAACTTTGCTTTCCACGGCTGGGTATTAGTGGAGATCTTCACTGATAGCGGGGACGTCGGCCTAGGCAACGCGGCATTGTCGCCAATCGTTACCAAGACCCTGATCGATACGTACCTGAAGCCGCTTCTCATCGGGGCCGATCCGTGGGATACGGAGTATCTGTGGCAGCAAATGTACCGGCGCACCATGGCCTTCGGCCGCAAGGGTGTGGCCATGACGGCCATCTCCGCTGTCGACATTGCTTTGTGGGACCTTCTGGGTAAAAGCGCGAAACAACCGGTATTTCGTCTGCTCGGGGGCCGAACGAAGGACAAGATTCCTGTCTATGCCAGCCGGTTGTATGCCATGCCCATCCCGGAGCTTCGTGCCGAAGCCGAGCGATACAAAGCCGAAGGTTACAAGGCGATGAAGTTGCGCTTTGGATGGGGACCTATCGACGGCGCCGAGGGAATGCAGAAGAACATCGAACTGGTTCGCACAGTGCGAGAAGTGATTGGCGACTGCATAGACCTAATGGCAGACGCCTACATGGGATGGACACTTGACTATGCCAAACGCATGTTGCCCCTGTTGGAGCCCTTTCATCTTCGCTGGCTTGAAGAGCCGGTGATTCCTGACGACACGCGCGGTTACAGGGAACTTAAAAGCCACGGACGCATTCCCATAGCGGGCGGAGAGCATGAATTCACAATTTTCGGCTTCCGCGAATTACTTGAAAACAACGCGCTCGATTACATTCAGTTCGACACCAATCGCGTTGGGGGCATCAGCCAGGCGCGGAAGATCTCGGCATTGGCCGAATCGTTTCAAGTACCAGTTGTGCCTCATGCTGGACAAATGCATAACTACCACGTGGTGATGGCAAGCTTGAATTCGCCGATCGCGGAATTCTTCCCAAAGGTTGACGTGGAAGTCGGGAATGAACTCTTTTGGTATATCTTCGACGGTGAGCCAGTGCCCGTCGATGGGTTCATCGATCTCGACGATGCGATTCCAGGGCTTGGCCTGTCTGTAAACGAAGAGTCGTTAAAACGGTTCAAAGTGACCGAGTGAAAGGTCCGGAATTGGTACGCCTGGTACAGATCGCCAACGGCTCCGCACGACGGGTTGCTCTTGTGGCGGAGCCACATCTGAGCTGCCTTACCGACGTCGAATCGGTTTACGGATTGGCATCGGCGTGTATTCGCGAGAGAGTGTCGTTGTCCCGACGAGCTCAAGATCTTGCGACCGGCGAGAGCATCTCGTACGACGATGTCTACTCAAGGAAGAGTGAATGGCATATGCTTTCGCCGATTGACGTTCCGGGCGCGCTTGAACGCGTTCTTGTTTCCGGGACTGGGTTGACGCATCTGGGCAGCGCCAAGGACCGACAAGCCATGCATGTGCAGCAAGCAAGTGCCGCCAAACCACTGACCGACAGCATGCGCATGTTTGAATTGGGTATCGCCGGTGGTCGCCCCAAAGAAGGCGAGATCGGCGTAGCCCCGGAATGGTTCTACAAAGGACACGGTGATGCCCTGCAAGATCCATTCGCGCCGCTCACTGTACCCGCACATGCAGAGGATGGCGGTGAAGAGGCAGAAATCGCCGGCATCTACCTCGTCGCAAGCGACGGCAGTCCACATCGCCTTGGCATGTGTGCCGGTAACGAATTCTCCGATCACAGCTTCGAGCGGCGCAACTATCTGAACCTTGCAGGTTCCAAGCTTCGCCAGTGCAGCATTGGCCCAGAGTTGGTTGTGGGGGCGGAGTTCCGCGCGGTAAAAGGCGAAGTCAGCATCGAGCGAGGCGGCGTTCCACTCTGGCAAAAGCCGATAGAGACGGGCGAAGAAAACATGTCGCACAGTCTGGCCAACCTTGAGCACCATCACTTCAAATTCGAGGGACATAGAGTTCCCGGGACTGTCCACGTGCATTTTCTCGGGGCCCACTCGCTCAGTTTCGGCGAAGGTATCGAACTCAACGAGGGAGATTGGATGCAGGTACACTTTGAGGGATATGGCCGTCCCCTGCGGAATCCCATTCATATTCAAGAGAAGAAGCTAAATCGACCGGTGCGGGTTCAGCCTTTGGATTGAACTTCGCTCCCTAAACGATAAATGGAGAGAATCATGACGCTGCGCGTTGCAGTCCTGGGACTGGGCACCATGGGTATGGGCATGGCGAAGAACCTGCTCAAAGCCGGCTTTTCCGTCTCGGTATATAACCGGACCCGTGCGAAAGCAGAGCAACTTGGTGCCGCAGGCGCACATATCGCGGATACGCCAGCAGACGCGACACGTGATGCAGAAGTGGCTATAAGCATGTTGTCCGATGAGGCCGCTTCAAGAAAAACTTGGACTGGAGAGCACGGTGCTTTGAACGGCGTGAAGCCGGGAGCCGTGATAGTGGAGTCAAGCACAGTAACTCCCGCGTGGATAGCAGAGCTTGCAGGGCTCTCGTCAGAGCGCAGTCTGAGCCTGCTTGACGCGCCTGTGACGGGAAGCCGCGCACAAGCCGAAGGTGGTCAGCTCACTTTTCTCGTCGGTGGAGATGCTGTCGTCCTGGAGCGCGCTCGTCCGGCGCTGGCGGCAATGAGCAAAGAGATTGTGCTGCTCGGACCGGTTGGCAGCGGCGCGCGCATGAAACTCATCAACAACTTCCTCTGCGGAGTTCAAGTTGCATCGCTTGCAGAAGGATTGGCATGGATTGAGCGGAGCGGCCTTGATCGCGAACAAGCGTTGAATATCCTCTGCAAAGGAGCCCCGGGAAGTCCACTGATCAATGCTATTTCTGCTCGTATGGTCGCGGCAACCTATGACGTAAACTTTCTGCTCTCATTGATGAGCAAAGATCTGCGATACGCAGTTGCAGATGCTGCGACGTTGGGGGTTGATCTGCGCGCGGCGAAGACCGCCGAAACACGCTTTGTCGAAGCCGCCGCCGCCGGTTACGCCGACAAGGATATGGCCGCAGTTATTGAGCCTTTTCGCGCTCAGCCCCGATAAGTCGCTTGCGCGCATGCCCTTCTTAAGGATTCGGCTTCGTTCTGGGCGATTGACCGCTCACTCGGAAGCAGGCGTGAGCCTTCACAATAATCTAATTGCTATCCGTAGAAAGACTATTCGAATTTGCGAAGCCAGATATCGCGTACGGATATCTTGCACGGCTGACTTTCGATCTCGAAGCCAATCAGTCCTGGTTGGTTATTGACTGACTCTTTATTGTCATCGATGAAGACCGCCATCAATTGGCCATTCATGATGTGCATCATCACGCCGCCGCGTGCAATGACTTCGTAGTCATTCCATTCGTTGACCTTTACATAGCCGCCCAGCGCCTCCTTCTCGCCAATCCTGGCAACGAGACGATTCGTTTGGCCGGGAAGCGCCTGGGTCACCTGGCCACGGTAAGCAAGGATTCCCTCCATGGTGTTTTCTGAGTACCACTGGCCTGTATAGGAAGCTGTCTGTGCGGTCACCGGGAACCAAAAGTCTGCCTGTGGGCCGGTCATCATGAACTTGAGGTCATACGGGGGTTGGCCAGCAGGCTGGGGCCGCGTCCAAGGCACGCCAGTGACGCTGCGGTACTGAATTCCACCGCCACCACCTTTTTCGATTTTCATTTGCAGTTTTAGGTCGAAGTCGCGAGCTTTCTCTCCGCGATAAACGATGTAGTTATTGCCTCTCGGCTTGCCCTCAAGCGTTTCGCCAATCATGACACCGTCTTCTACGCGCCAGATGCTCGGGTCAGCGTCCCATCCTGCGAGAGTCTTACCGTCGAAAATCTCTTTGTAGCCGGTGTGTTCGTCGATGTCATATGGCGCCGGGTCATGAAACTTCGGCATACCAACGAGCTTTTCGCCGTGTGATCCGTTCTGGGGCGGTCCCGCAGCGGAAGACTCCAGCGAAGGCGGCACGGACTGAGCAACAAGCACCGCCGGGAGCATCAGGATCGAGAGTCGCAATGCAGTTGCTGGCAAAAGTGATTGCCAAATCATTCGCGCAAGGGGCCGAGTTGGTGTGGGCATGGAATTTCCGCCTTTAGATCACCAGGGTTTGTTAGCAACAGGACGAGACAGCCAGTCTTCGGCGACCAGGCTATTTACCCTTCGCAGCCGTCTCACTGCGCCGCAGCGTGACTGGCCCGAGCATTCCGGATTCCATCAGGGGCGAGTCCGCTTTGAAAGGGTGGAAATCTGTCCAGGTGTAGGTCTTTGTAACTCCAGGCTGCAGGTCACCGATCATGCGGTTAGGCCAAAGATTGGTTACCTTAACTGTCAAGTCATTGCTGCCGGGCTTGAGCGCGCTAGAGACATCCACCTGAAACGGCGGCTTCCATAGGATTTCGCCAACTGGCTTGCCATTCACGGTAACTTCGGCAATCTCCTTCACTGTTCCCAAATCCAAAAGTATCTTTGCACCCGGACTGAACCAATCCCTAGGCGCATCCAGTTGCTTGCTGTAAGTGGCCGTGCCGGAGAAATATTTGATACCTCTGTCGCTGCTTGCTGTCCACGAAACAAGATCTGGAAACTCCGCATTCGCAGGCGCGCCGTGATTAGGAGGGAATGCCACCTTCCATGGTCCGCCAACACTGGCGAGTTGTGTCTGCTTCGAACTTGCAACTGTCCGTGAAACTGGAGCCGCCGAGCCCTCGAAGACAACGAACACAGAACCCTGCGGGTCGAAGTGCAGCGGCACAACAATCTTCCCTCGCGTCGATGTATAACTTACCGGCTCGGTTTCGCCGGTCTCCGGGTGCCAAAGGCGAGGAGTCTTGCCCGTTATGCGGAAACTCGCATTCACATCGAAGGCGTGATGTTTCTGCGTGGCCCCGAAGTAAATCTCACGATCTCCGTCGTGGCGATGAATGAAGACCAGATCCTGATCGTAGTCACCCTGCGGCAGTGAGTAGGGGATCTCCGCGCCGACATTCTCTGGATCGCTCCAGGCGAAGTCGGGGGCCACTCCCTCCGCGGTAAGTACATCTTCTATACTCCTGCCGGTGTAGACCTTGCCCTTGCCAAACGCATGCCCACTGGCAGCCTCATCTGCAGTGCCCCACAAATCATCCGAAAGCTTCTTCACATCGCTCGCAGCATTGCTGCCGTCAGCCAGGCTGGGCGAGCCTTCCGGCCGCGGTCCCAGCAGCACTGCGCCGTCTTGCACGAGGGCGTGAATCCGTCTAAGCACCGGGACGGACAATAGACGCTGATCGCTGGGAAGCACCAACAGTTTGTAACGAATTCCGCTCGCCAGGTGCAGTTCGTGCGGCGTCGCCGTTGCGCCGTGCAGCAACACATCTGCATTTACATAGTCGAAGTCATAGTGCGCAGGAACAGCTGGATCGATCTTCTTCCAGAACGGCACCGCGGCCGGCGCATCTTCGCCATAAAAGTAGGCAACGTCGCTCACGGGCTTGCCTTGCTGCAGTAAGAAGGAGCAGCGTGCGAGATAAGTATTCCAGGCAACAGCCTGCTCAGCCCAGGTGATATTTCGCGTGTAATCCTGTCCGTACGGTCCCAGGGTCATGCCCGGCTTGTGCGCGGCATCGACAAATGGTTGCTGGTCGCTGGTGTGGAAGACAATGCGGTTGATGCCGGCCGCGAATGTTTCGTCTGCCAATCCCTTGAGGTAGAACGGCGACTGGCCCCACGGAGTGACCTGCGGCCTGGTGGTAAAGGACTCGGTAGCCGCGATGGGCTTGCCATAAATATGCGCGGCCGATGAAGCTTCCCGCACATCCGCTTCGTGGGCGGCGGTGTCCTTTTGTCCTGGCAGCGGCGTCCAGAACTCGCCCATCGGCACGGTCAGCTGTCCCTTGTTTAGCAGGCCATCGCCCGTGGTGGGCATATTCGTTCCCATCGCCTCGGCATACAATCCCACGCCAAATTTGTTGAAGTATTTTGTCGCAACGGCGTAATGATTTTCTGCGAGCATGTCCGCTTGCGTTCGGCGCAAATCCCACAGGAACGCCTCTGACTCCGCGCGGCTACCGACTATCCTGCCCGTCAAGACCGGTAGGTATTTTGTCATGGCATAGCCGCGCCGACGCTGGAATTCCTCGAGCATCTCGTTGGTCCAGTTCTCCTGCCCTGCCTCCCAGCTATCCATCAGAAAGTATTTGAAGCTCTTGCCAAAATACTCCCCAGCAGCGCCGGAGATCATCCTGACATACTCTTCCACGTACGCCTGTACATCCTTGCGGCTCAGCTTATCCACTTCAAGACCGGTCGCTGCCGGGGTCGCGGGATGGTTCACCTCGCCGGTGATGCCATAGCCGAGGCGCATCACGATCCACCTGCCTGCGGGCGCGTCCCAGTCCAATGTGCCATCGGATCGCATCTTGCCAGTCAGGTCCACGACTTTCGAAGCATCGATCGCCTCGCCCGGTTTCACTTCCGCGCCCTGAGGTGAACGGGTGGGCGCGTAGATGCCGAAACTCGCCTTGTCTTCCCATTGCTGGATACGCGGACCGGCAAGGAATTCGATTTCGGTAAGCCGCACCGGCGGCATCGGATTTGCGCCCGGTGGCAAGGGCCGGGTCGGATCAGGAGGCTGGGCTTTGAAGAACAGCCGATAATAGCGCGCGTTAACTGGCATCACAGAGAACGTCCGCACAGGGAAGTTGACGGAGCCGGCCCCGCGGGGCCCAGGCAAATCCGCCAGGGTCCGCCATTGTTGCCCGTCATCGCTAGCCTCGATCCGGCCTGTTGGAATCGTCGGTCCACCAAACTGTACGCCGGAACCGGCAGCGAACAGAACCGACTGTGCCGGCTGCGGCTGCGGGTACGTAAATTGAACCCACGCGGTCCCGTCTTCCTTTGAATAGGGAACCTCAACCACCTTGGCAAACGAGCCGTCTTGCAGCACTGTTCCATCGATGGCGCCGCAACTGCAGGTAATCTCCGGCTTCTGCGCGGCGGTCTCGGCCTCCTCTTCTGGCGCGGGGAATGCAATCACTGCCTGGTCGACATACACCTCTGGCGTAGGAGGCTGCTTTGGCAGCGGCGGTTGCGGCTTGGCTTCCGGCAGGGTCAGATCCGGATGTAATTCGCGCGGGGGCGGAGGCGCGAGATCCTGGAACTTGCCGACCATCGCCGGCGGCTTTATGAGTTCGCCGCTGAAGTGTTGTGGCCCATTGACCACGGTCTCGCTCCAGACATACTTCTTCATCCCATCGGCGGGCTTCACCCACGGACCGGCGGTCTCGCTCCAGCCGCCAGATGCCGCCATGGCCATCTCCAAATGCAGCCTGTTCGCCTCGGCTGCGGCATGGTGAAATGCCGACTTCCATTCAGGCGACATCCAGATCACAGGCTTGTCCACATAGAGCGGTGCGCCCATGTCGCCGTCGAACATCTGCATTCCCGCAATGTTCACCCGGCGCATCCATTCCAAATCCGCTGTAATGCCTTTCTCGGTGACATTGCCGCTCATCCAATGCCACCACGCGCGCGGCTTTGCGCTATCCGGCGGCTGCCGGAAAGCTTGTTCCAGGTTCATCGCCGCTGGTGATGCTATTTTCCCGTTCGATTTTGAGGTAGGGTTCGAAGTCGCTGGGACGGTTGCCTGCCCTCCTGTTATCGCAGGACACATGGCGCAAATTGCCAGGTTCAGGACGATCCACCACTTCATCTTTTCAGCACTCATCGAGCCCTCTCCCTGTGAAGGAATGTGCGGATTCGCGTGTTTCCCGAATGAAATAAGTTCCAACCGGAAAAACCTTAAGGAACGAAAAAGCGTTTGTCAAAGCAATTTTCCGGCACTTGCGCAGATGTGGACCGTGCACGGTGAGCTTCGGGCCAAGCCTTCAGCTTCATTCTTCGAACTCCGCCGGGCAGCATCAGATGCCGGGAATCGACATTTCTGTCTTCTGATGGATGTCTGCCCTCAATCGGTATGATCAAATCTGCGACCAGCTCACCTATGACTCGTGATTTGCTATCGCGGGCAGTGTCACGTGCCCGCCGCCGATTGATTCCCTTCCTGCTGCTCATGTATGTCGTAGCCTTCTTGGACAGAGCTAACATCGGATTCGCGAAGCAGTCCTTTCAGGCATCCACAGGAATCTCCGAGTCGGCGTTTGCGGCCGGAGCAGGGCTGTTCTTCCTCGGCTATGCCCTGTTCGAAATCCCAAGCAACCTCATCATGCACCGCATCGGCGCCAGAATCTGGATGTGCCGAATCATGGTCACGTGGGGGATCGTCTCAATCGCAACGATGTTCGTGCGCGGGCCTCTATCGTTTTACATCCTTCGTCTTGCTCTGGGGTTCGCGGAAGCAGGCTTCTTCCCCGGCGTGATTCTTTACCTCACATATTGGTTCCCAAACCGGGTGCGTAGCGAGATATTGGGCCAGTTTTATTTCGGAGCACCCCTGGCATTCATTTTTGGCGGGCCATTGTCCGGTCTTCTGCTTGCCATGCATGGAGGCGCTGGTCTGCTCGGATGGCAATGGATGTTTCTCGTTGAGGGCTTACTCGCCGTTGCGGTAGGGATTTGGGCATTCTGGTATCTCACTGACAGACCGTTGGACGCACTCTGGCTTACGGGAGCAGAGAAAGCGGCGATACAATCAGCCCTTTCAGACGAAGATCGTCAGCGGCGCATGCACGGTCCCACGGCAGTCTTCTCCGCGCTAACCGATCCTCGGCTCCTTCACTTCGCCGCAATCTACTTCCTCATCCAAATGAGCGTATACGGGGTGGTCTTCTATTTGCCAACCGAGGTGGCAGCCATCCTGGGCAAGTCGATCGGCCTTGAAGTTGGCGTCGTCTCAGCAATCCCCTGGACCTGCGCGCTTATATCTGTCTTCTGGGCGCCCCGGCTGGCGGATCGCTTGAATTGCCATCGTATCCTTGCAGCTGTCATTCTGATGGCCTCCGGCTCCGCAAGCACGTTGTTCCTTGTTCGGAATGGAACGATCGCATTAGTGGCTATCTCCGTTGGAGCATCCGGTTTCATCGCCGTTCAACCGATATTCTGGACCTTTCCGACAGGCTATCTTTCAGGAAGAGCTGCCGCCGGGGGCATCGCAGCGATTAATGCGCTGGGCTCCCTGGGTGGCTTTGTTGCGCCCAACCTCAAGGTATGGGCCGATCGTTATTTCGAAAATCCCGCGGCAGGGCTGTATGTCTTAGCCGGATTTACTTTGTTGACTGCTCTTCTCGCCGCCTTACTCGGTAAGTCAACAAATGCGCAGTTACACATGCAACATAAGTGATTCCACTTTATTAAGCAGAATAATCCAGAATTCATGACTAATATCGAGAGAGCCGCCGGGCTTTCGGGGAGAAGGAATGCGAAGACGAGACCTCTTGAAATCCGCAACGACACTTGCAGCAGGCTCGCTGGCGACGCCCCTGCTTCAGGCACTCAGCGCATCTATCCCGGTGATTGATACTCACATTCATCTCTTCGATCCGTTGCGGCCTGGCGGCGTCCCATGGCCGGAAAAATCCAATACAGTCTTGTATCAGCCCGCATTGCCTGATCGCTATGCAAGGTTCGCCCAACCGCACGGTGTCGTTGGAGCAATAGCAATCGAGTGCAGCCCCTGGCTGGTGGATAATTTCTGGCTTCAGGATATTGTAGATAGAAACCCCATCATGCTTGGTTTCATTGGTGACCTCGAGCCCGAAGCTCCGGAATTTGCCGCAGCTCTAGATCGCCTTCATCGCAGCTCGTTTTTTCTTGGCATACGCTACGGCAACTTGTGGAATCGTGATCTCGGCGCCGGCCTCCAGAAACCGGAGTTCCTATCAGGACTTAAACTGCTGGGTCAGGCAGGATTGGTGCTTGAGACAGCTAACCCTGACCCGGCCCTCATTGCCGCAGTTCTGGCTGTCTCCGATCGTGTTCCGGATCTCCGAATCATCATTGACCACTTACCCCACGCCGATCCACCGATCGATGTGACAGCCCGCGCTAACTATGAATCCGACCTGCGCGACTTATCACGTCGGCCAACGGTCTTTGTGAAGGGCTCCGAAATCGTGCGCCAAACTGGCAGTCGGGTCGATCTCGATGCCGGTTTCTACAAGGCGGCGCTTGACCAGCTTTGGGACCTCTTCGGAGAAGACCGCATCCTCTTCGGAAGCGATTGGCCCAACAGCGATACGCTCGCCACGTATGATGAAACGTTTGGCATTGCGGAGAGCTATATTTCTACTCGGAGCCTAAGTGCGCAAGAAAAGTACTTTTGGAAGAATTCGACAGCCGTATACAAGTGGCGCTCGCGCACGTCGACCCAGGCACATCTGCAGAAATCCTAAGGATGAATTCAAAGGCGAAAACCAGGATATTTACCTTACCAATTGGAGTTGGAAATGCGAGTAATTCCAACTCGCGTAGACCTGCTTGGGACAAGAATTACTATGGACGAACACCCAATGAGGGCAGCGCGGCCGCCAAAAAATGATCGGGCACAAATCGCCCGGAACAAATAGCGGACTCGCGCCATGCAATTGTTCGCGAAACAGGCGGCGTTCCCGGCCATTCACATTTGTTATTCGGAAACGTATGCGGCTCGAGTCTGTCCCGGCTCCAAGGATGGTGGTCGGCTGGTTTCTGCGTAACAGCAAGAGGACCATCATTCATTTCTGAGCAATTGAGCCGGGTTTACTCTTATCGCACGACGGGTCGGTACAGCCGTCGAGACTATACCCACAAGCGCCATTGTCCCAATCGCTGCCATTATTACCGATGGATCTGAGGCCGTTGCCTCGCTCCGACCAAACCGAATACAGCATCTGCAAAAGCTGTGCCCGCAGCAACTTCTCCGGAGGTATCGACGGCCGCCCGCTTTCTGCATACATGGCATCAAACAACGGCGACATCCGCTCCAGAATCTCGTCTGTCATCGACCGCACAGCGCGCAGCGGATGGTCCCTCCGCATGCGCTGTTCCGGCGACAAGTAACTGAACATGTCTCCCTGATGATGATCAATTCCTGGCATGATCTCGTCTTAACGGAACTCAGTGTGGAATTGAAAGTGACTTTTTCAGCACCCTGCTAGTGCTTCATCGTCGGTGAACGGGAGGAAAGGTTTCCACGTCAGGCATGGTCGCATTAGATGCCTCGATGGCCCTCACAGTTCGAGGTCCGCAATGTCATTGACAAGAACGTTCTTGGGTTTTGCGATAGTTCCGGGGTCTCCGCTTGCGTTTGGAGTCAACTCGAACCGTTGAAGAGCAACCTTCAGCATGTCGAGACGATTTGAGCGCATCTCGTCCTACCCGAAGGTTTAAGGTGCGATGACTGCGGGTTGAGAGGTCTGTATCCATCTGCCAGCTCAAGACATTTTGGCGAACTCGCGTCCAGAACTGCTGTTCAGCTCACCGCGAAGTTATGTCTGAGATACACGTAGAAGGGCACGCCGCTGAGAACTAAAAGATGAGCCGTGATTTCCTCACGGCTCTTGACCAGCTAAAGAGAGATGTCAGTGCGGCCGGGTTGAGTTGTTGATTTTGAGTGCTTGGAGGTTGTGGAAGGAGTGTTAGAACGCGGCTATGCCATGGCACCCGGTGGGGATGATCAATTCTGCGCATTGCCGAGCACAAAGGTCCTGGGTGATTTTTGCTGGGGTTCCCCTCGCCCGCTTATACTCTTCTTCAGAGATCTGGCGGAGAAACGAAGAACTCTCCTGACCGATTTTGCCGCAAGCTGCCGCGCCGCGGAGACTTAGAGGGCCGAGACACGAGTTTCTTGGCATGACACGAGATTTTGGGAGAGATTGACACAAAGTTTTGGCACAGGAGAGAGCGAACATGGCAAAATCGGTGAATAAAGTCATCCTTCTGGGCAATGTGGGGAAAGACCCGGAGATACGCTCGACGGGCGGAGGCACCCTGGTGGCCAATTTCACCCTCGCCACGGGCGACCGCCAAAAGGATCCACAGGGCAACTGGCAGGAACGCACCGAATGGCACAACCTCGTCGCCTTCACACGGCTCGCTGAAATCGTCCGCGACTACGTCAAGAAAGGCTCCAAGCTCTACGTCGAAGGAAAGATTCAGACACGTAGCTGGGATGACAAGGAAAGCGGCGCCAAGCGCTATCGCACCGAAATCATTGTGAATGATATCTCGCTGCTCTCCGGTCGCGACGAAGGAGGCTCGGGAGGATACAGCCGCGGATCCGGTACCTCGAGCTCGTCAGCGGGCATGGACCAGCGCGCACCCGCTGGAAATGATGAGTATGCGCAACAGGCCGAGATCTCCGACGACGATATTCCCTTCTAGAAATGCATCTTTGTCCGTGTGTCCATTTACTCGAATGGCAAGGAGGCGAGATCAAAAGCATCATCTCGTCTCTTTTTTGCCTTTGCGCCGCGCCGGTGCAAAATTAGGTGAGGCACTTTGTTGGGCTGCTAGCCATTTAGCTTCCAGCTTCGTCAGTACCGGATTGACAATGTCCTTCCAGTCGTTGGGATCCGTTTCGCTTGCTCCCGCAATAAGATCGCGAAAATAAGCGAATCGGACGATGAGATCGCTATCCGTTCCATTCAGCAAACTGGCATATTTCCGGGAACACCCTAAATTAATTGCTCCTTCGATCTGTTCCATTGGAATTCTGCGAACGAAAAGATCGCGGGCGAACTTCTGGTCAGATGGTCCAAAATCGCACTTTACGCATGCCCTAACCCTGAGCAGGGCCCGAATCTGGGAAAGATATTGCGCCTCGAGGTCGGACTTTTCGGGGCTGGCCTTCTCGAATGGCCAGAACATATCGCAAATCTCAACGTGCACCAATGCGTATTGGTTCACAGCCGAATCCACCCGGCAAATGCCCTTTTTACGCAACTCAGCAAAGTCGGTAACGATCGATCGCTTCTTTCGATTGAGTGCGGCGGCGACATCCCGATAACGCAGATCGAGTTGCCCGTTTTGCCGGTTCGCGCGGACATAAAGATGAGAATAGAGACGAGCGCCGTTTCCAGACAGTATTCTATTAGCAAGATCAGCTTCGCTTCCGTGCGGAACCCAGTTCGACTGTTTGATCCTCATTTGATCTCTCCAGGGATTACGAAGCTGGGTGTATAGCCATTGTTGATTTCGTTTGCGCCGCCATTTTTGGGGTGTATTCAAAGAACGTAGTAGCCGATGGGAGTTCCTTTCGCGCCGATATAGGCTCCTGCCGCAAGCTGAAATAATTTCTCGGCCCCGCCACCTTCTTCCCGATTCACCCGCTCCCTGCGGACGGATAAGCTTCATTGCTGACCCATGTAAAAGAGGCTTAAGCGTGGAAGCTTGTAGTGGGCCAGCAATTGCTTCTGAACGAATTGGCGCTCCACTTGCAGCAGTTGATCTGTGCCATTCGGCTTCGGTAGGGCGCCAGTTCGCGAGTTGTACGTTCCTTCACATACACTTTCATTTCCTCAGGCACTGATAAGATGAGGGCCGCAAAAAGGTCCTCTTCAAGCAAAGAAAGCTCGTGCTCTAGCGTCTCTAGATTGAAATGCTCTTTCGCTGGCTTACGGATCTCATCGGCCAGTGCGCGTAACCGGCTGGCCGAAGCTGCGCAGGTTTCGCGCGCGATATCGGTGAGGTCGAGCCTGTCTGCGGTCGACTCAAGATGCGCAGCGACGCGAGTATGCTCGCAGCCCGCTTCGTGTTCGGAAGCACTACCCCGAGCTGTGCCGGCGGAGGCTTGCTTTAGTTCGTAAGCGGCATTGATTACTGCCTGTGCACACCAAGCCAAGCCATTAATGCGCCCGCGTTGCCGGCTCGCCTCATATTTGTCGAACGCAGCGTCGATCCCGCGCAGCACAGCTGCAAGCGGAATGCCCGCTTTCTGCCAGGACTCGATGAGAGCCCAGTCAAGAGTTGAAAACAATCGAATCGCATACCGGCCGTCATTGATTGTGCTGGATGAACCGTTTTCCGGATTGGATCCGTTGGTGCGAGATGAACTGATCGAAGGCCTGCTGGATCGAGCTCCAGAGACGACCATCCTTCTCTCCAGCCATGACCTTGCTGAGATTGAAAGCATCTCGAGCCACATCGGGTTTCTGGAGCAGGGCCGCAGGCTCTTTTCTGAAGAAATGCATGTCCTGTCGGAGCGCTTTAGCTGTGGAGGCTCAAGAGGTTGTTCCGATTCAACCCAGCACGGGAAGCGGGAGAGTTGAGGTTGAGGCGAGCATGAGGTCGGTGGAAGTTGTAGTCATGCAGCCAGAAGTCAAGGGAGAGTTCTCTTTCAACTGAGTTTTGATAAGAGCGTGCGTAGGCCCACTCGCGCAGGGCGGTCTGGATGAAGCGCTCGGCCTTGCCATTGGTGCGCGGCGTGTAAGGCCTGGTGAAGCGGTGTTTGACGTGCTGGCGGTGCAGCAGCTTGCGGAACAGCCAGTGTTTGTAGCAGGAACCGTTATCGGTCAGCAGGCGCCGGATGGAGATGCCGAATCGTGCATAGTGGGCACGAGCCATGAGGAAGAAGCGCATGGCGGACTGATGGCTCTGATCGGGCAGGATAGCCGAGAAGGCGATGCGGCTGTGATCATCGATGGCGATGTGCAGGTATTCCCAGCCGGCACCGCGAGACTCCTTGCGACGATCTGCGGTGACACGATGGCCCGGCTTGCGGATGCGCGCCAGGCGCTTGATGTCGAAGTGCACCAGGTCGCCGGGCCGCTTGTGTTCGTAGCGAATCACGGGTGGAGGCGGATCGAGCGAGCGCAGGCGATTGAGTCCGGCACGGCGCAGGATGCGACTGATGGTGGCCCGGCTGAGTTTCAGTTCATGGGCGATGCGCCAGCCGTTCCAACGCAGCCGGCGAAGAACCAAAACCTTTTCCAATAAAGAAGAAGATGTCTGACGAGGTGAGCGATGTGGCCTGGAGCTGAGGTCCGCGAGCCCGGCCGGCCCGCTCTCGCGATAGCGGCGCACCCACTTGGCCGCAGTTCTGGCGCTGACCTGGAATGCGGCCGCAGAGGCTTTCAATGTGCCTCCGCGCTCCAGCACCATTTTCGCCAACTGCTCTCGACTATGAATCGTCAATCGGGCATTCTGGTGGTAGTCCATTCGGTCTCCTCGGATAAACTCGTTGCTCGTCACAACCAGCTTCTCTCGCTCAGATCGAATGGACTACCTCCTGAAACTTCACAGCTAGAAAGGTAACCGTTACGATGGACCGTCCGTTGCCATTGCCGGAGGGTCGCCCTGCATCATGGCTGCAGCCTGAGGCAGCGGATTGCGTGATCCACTTCGTGCACAGCAACTACAAACAACAAATCACCGAGCGAGAACTGGCCGAATTCTTTCCATCTGCCCGCACTTTCTCGCTCGACCCCATGCCGCTCCGCTCCATATTTCTGGCCATCGCCAAATCCGGTCGCAAACACGGTCCATCAGCCGCGAATGCGCCCAGGAGGGTCGAAGCATGAAACAGATCTTGCATATCTTCTTGAAAGACGCTCGGCACCAGTGCGTTGAAATCTTGATTTCTTTAGCCGCAGTCGCTATCGCGACGTTCACTTATTATGCTCGCTGGAATATGAGAGCAGGGCTGTACTCTGTTTCACGCTCGACAAATGCACTGGGGAGTCTATCGGTATTTCTTCTGGTTCTACTGGTTCCACTGAGCTGGTGGCTGTTGATCTCTCGCGCCGTTCAGGAGGAGAAACTTGTAGGAGACAGCCAATTCTGGATTACCCGGCCCTATGAATGGGAAAAACTGCTCTCCGCCAAATTGCTGTTTCTGGTCGTTTTTCTTTACGTACCTCTTATGATGACGCTGTGCGGGATATTGGCGCTGGCGGGCTTCTCGCCGTTTCCCTTCTTCCCCGGAATTCTCTACGATTCGCTGTTGTTCATGGGCGTCGTAATACTCCCGCTGGTTGTCCTCGCTACAGTCACCAGGAACTTTGCACGAATGACATTGGTCATGTTGGGCGCGGCCGTGAGTCTTATTGCGGCTGCGTGGTTGGCGTCGAACGCTCCTCCAGACAGAGTTAGCATTCCGTATGAACGTGAGATAGGAATCTTCCTTGCTCTCTTTCTCTGCCTAGCTGTCGTCGTGCTTCAATATCGCAGACGCAGTGTTAGAGTCTCATGGACCTTGTTGGCACTGCTGGTCGCACTTTTCGGCTTTATGGAAATGAGCGGCGCACCTAATGATGCATTGATGGGCAGAACCTACGTGCCCCAGCAACCGGCATTGGTTGCAGCGCAGTTCACTTATCGGGAACAACAGGAATCGTCGCCATCTGCTTATGTGACGAGAAAGAGCGGCTGGGTGGGAATCTCAATTCCCGTTGTCGCCTCCGGCGTTGCCGATGGGACAGTCACGATTCCCGATTTCCTCAAAGTGAAGCTAGAAGCACCAGGCGGGGCGCATTGGACGTCGGTGTGGCAATCGGTCAATATGGAGCAGTTCTTGCCGGGAGAGAATTCGGCAAGGGCAGCCTTCATAATGCCACGAAAAGTCTATGACGAGTTCCAAGGCAAGCCAGTCAATGCGCAGGTGGTATTTGCTCTGACCCAGGGGCGTGCGGGGAATGTGCGCCAGTTTCTGTTGGGGCGAGATGAGTTTGCCGTATCAGGAGTCGGCATTTGCACACCGATCACGGATTTTGCGGAGCAACCGGACGAGATCAGAGGTCTCACTTGCCGAGCTCCGCTGCGGCAGCCTGAACTCACGTTTGTCCGCTCGGCTTGGTCCACTAGTCCATGCAGCGGCCCCGGGCAGAATACGGACGATCGCGTTCAAACTGCAGCCTGGATCGGATCGCTCGAAAGAGAGAACGGGGAGTTCGATATTGCTCCTCTATGGTCATCGCCCGTTGAGCTCAGTAATCAGGTCGTGATGGAAAACTACAGGAGCGTCAGAATGCGCCATCTTTGTCCGGGAACTGCCGTCACCTTCACCCAATACACACTGACAACGCGAACCCAGGCGACGCTTTGGATCAGGAATCTTCAGATCCCTGAGCTGACTGCCGGTCAACTCACGGTAATGAGCCACGACTGATCGGGCTCTCCGGCTGATGCTTGATCGTCTTTCGCCCGCCGACACACTATTTTTCTTCATACAGCACCGGGTCTGAGAAAGGCGCCGCGAACATCCTGCCCGATTGATTGACTGACGCAGTTCGACGTCATTTCTCGGCAGTTCCGATTGGATTGTGACGATCCGGAAGTAGGTGTGATGTGGCTCACGTTGGGTCCGGTTGGCGGTAATTCGCACGGCACTGTCTCCTAGACTTCGCGACGCTCCAGATCAGAGGATTCAATGGTTCTGCAAATAATCGACCGCACGACGAACGATCTCGACGCGAGCTTCCCATTCTGTGAGTTGTTGAGTGCCAACGCTAATCGTTCCGTCGTTCACGAGTCGTCTGACCCAGGCATTGCGCGGGTCATCTAAATTGAGCGACGCCAATCTGGAGCTTTCTCTTAGTAGCAGCTGAAAATCCGCCAAATCAGAGCCGGGCGGTACATCCGGATGCGACTTCTGTAGTTGACGCCGCAAATCCTCAGCGGTTCTTCCCCATAACGCCTTACCGAGTGAGTCGCAGCGACCGAGCCGGGCCTCCCACTGTGCGGCCTCGGTTGTCCCAAATGGTTGAAGTTTGCCGATCCAACCTAGCTCATCCTCATCCATCGATGATTCTCCTCATTCAGAAACCTGAGCCAAGCAATGTCGAGAACGATTGTAATTTGACAGAGAACTTCGAGATCACGCTAGCTCCCCAGGATTGGCCGTCGGCCCACCCTCGGCGTTCCGGTTGGTTTGTGGGTTTTTACCGGCCAATATTCTGGAATCGCCCGAATGTGAAAATCGCCTGACGTAGCGCAGGCGGAAGAGACGTTGTATTATTTTCAGCTGGATTTCTTACGTTCAAGGAGAGTGATTTCACTTCTTGTTTGAGTACGGATTGGCCGTTGCTGAGACTTCAGAGCCGCGTAGCGGCTAGAGTTACGTTCATAACGGTCTCTGATACCTGGAATCCAGTAGTGCGTTGCAGAGGCGCAACTAAGAGCTGACATTCTCGTCCTGTCGCTGAGTATCGGGCTGGTGAAATAAAGCTTGGTCGACCTTGCAACGTGCAATATTTCACACGCCTCAAATCGGGCACACTTTGGCCGGTTAAGTGGGCGATCCGGAAGTGACCTCTTTGTGGGGCAACTTCCGTGTAGCGGGTCACCCGATAGGAATGCGAGAAAGGGTGAAGCCGGGACTGGCTGAGGCACCTGGAAGCCTTTTGACCAATGAGCCGTCTATACAGCAGTTTGAGCTTCATTCAGTCGGAGGAATAGTTCCATGAAATTCCTATTACTGAGCCTTGCGATTGCCTACCAAGCTTTCGCCGTTGACTGTCGTGCAACGTGCCAGGAGACGAAACAGGAACCGGAGCGACAACGGTTCTCGTATCCATTCCCCAACAGTTCCTTTAAGGGGCGGTTTGAGTTGGCGGCATCAAGCGCACAGCGGGTACAGGTCCAGTCCAGCACCGGAACTGTCCTCCAGCTCAGAGGAAATGTTGAAGTGGTGGCAGTCATTTGTCGCCAGCCCACCAACGATCCCTGCGTTAAGAGTCCCCTGATTTTGCACGCTGATGCGATTGACTACAACGAGAAGACGAGCGAGATCAGTGCTGCAGGGAATGTTCATACGGTTCTTACTCAGCCGCCTCCAGACGTGAAGTACAGAGCGTCTTCTCAGATAGATGCACACGGGTACCTCTCGGACTGCGACCAGAAGAAAACGCTACCGGACTACTCGAATGATCTCAAATCGACCCCGCACAGCTCGTTGGCGACGTATTGCACGGCTGAGCTGATTCTCCAAAAGCGCAACTACCAGGCAAGCGTGAACGCCTATCGCGACTCACTGGCCGGAGATGGGAGTCCCGTCTGGACTAAGGTCTGGAGCCACATCCAAATCGGGAAGGTGTTCGACGTTACTCGCCAGCGCGAACGCGCCGTCAGGGAATACCAGTTAGCAATTCAGACCGGTGATGACACTGATGGAGCGATCAGTCAGGCTCGCGAATTGTTGGAGCACCCCTTTGAATGGCCCGCGAATCAGTGAGCGTGCGCCCGGAAAGATTTGCCAATGGAGAACGACCGTCAAGCAACTCATTCTGGGTGTATGGTGGACCACCCTTCCATCACCCAAAAATGACGCAACTTCGGGGCCGACGGCGAAGCTCCCGGAACGACCGCGTAGTATTCTCGACACGAGTTCAATGATCAGAGTGCAACAGCTCGTGGCCCAACGACGAATGTTGAGATTGTTAGTCAATGCGGTGCTTTGCTCAGGCTGGGAAAACCACCCGAGAGTCGCAGTACGCGAGAAGGGTGGACTCTTTTTTGCCGTTTTCGAATTCGAACTGGAGATTCCGGATTAAAACTCTGCCGGTCATCGTGGTGGCCCTGACCGCTGCTCTACACGCAGCTTCGGGTGGCTCTCCAAAGGTGAATCCCCGGGATGGTCTGGCCTATCAATGGATACCGCCCGGCAGCTACTTTGCTGGCTGTCTGCCGGGAGACAAGGAATGCTATGGCCTCGAACGGCATAAGGAGAAAATCGTTGTAGCGAGCGGCTTCTGGATCGGACGAACCGAGGTGACCCAGGCGGCATACTTGCGGGTTATGAATGCCGATCCCTCGTACTACAAAGGCGCAGACCTTCCTGCGGATCGGGTCGGCTGGACGGACGCGACGACCTACTGCAGCAGGATCGATATGAGGCTACCCACGGAGTCGGAGTGGGAATATGCCGCTTACGGAGGATCTGCAGAATTGCCGAAGCAGCCGCTGGCATCTCTGGCATGGTACGACCCAAACAGCAACGACAGCACTCATCCCGTGGGCACGAAGCTGGCCAATGGCTATGGGCTGTCGGACATGCTGGGAAATGTCTGGGAATGGGTACAGGACGCCGGTAAAGAACCCGGCGAGCGCATCCTGAAGGGCGGTTCGTTCTATAACAGTGCGCGGGATGTGCGCGTCTCAGGGCGGCTCAGAGCGCCACCCGATCTTCGCCATCGCGATCTTGGCTTCCGTTGCGCTTCATCGACATGGCCGGAGCAGAGATCTGAAGGCGAAAGCGCGATGCACCCATGAGGACAGGCATCCAGCCGTCAACTGGTCAGCTGGCGCTCTCGTCCCTTTAGTTACTGCTCAGTAATGTCAGGGTAGAGGGTTACACTCCCGGAGCTCATCCTTAGGGTCCAAAGTCGATCTGGAATTCTCGCTAAGGCTGGCTTTTCAGGTACCGACAAAGTTTCCGATTTCTACGCCGTTAAACGATACCCGGTAACCGTTAGGTCTAAATCCAGCAAGAATTAGAGGCCTCTCCTTTGTAATGCAGACATGACGAGGCTCGGCCCCGGGAAGCGAAAATTCGTAGTTTCGCGTGAGGGAGGATCCGAAATGTGTGAACGGGTTGAACGCGCTCCCGCTGTAAACCTTTTTGCCGTTTGCCCTGATGCTTAGTGAGCCGAAGAACGAGTTTCTATAGAACTGGATTGTAGTACCGTCTTTGTCGGGCAACACACAAGTGAACCTCACAGCATTCCCGTCCTTTCTCGATCAGTATAGAAGCCCGTTTTATGAGTAAGGAAAGAGTTGAGGGTGATCCAACCGGAACTAAAGCGAAAGGCTTCAAGACGTTCACAATTCTGGTCGGGTCGAGGACTGGCGCGGTGTTCCGAAGGTTCAGCCTAGCCGTTGCTCCCCGTTTCCTTTGGGAGTGCCTCAATAGCCAAACCGTGAATCCGTTTCCAGCCCCCGCCACATCGCACCC
>Ga0182030_10006739_pt1 | contig 24158 bp, 17 predicted proteins | sample 812S3MmetaG_FD_121299 | JGI IMG/M metagenome (GOLD analysis project Ga0182030, IMG submission 121299) | Permafrost microbial communities from Stordalen Mire, Sweden - 812S3M metaG (Illumina Assembly) | ecosystem: Environmental > Terrestrial > Soil > Wetlands > Permafrost | place: Sweden...
GGATGACGCGGAATGCAGTCTGAACGCCAAGTGATTCGACTAGTGTTGGGCATCGCCTTAGCGAGACACGACCATCTGATGAATGAACTGTCGCCAATGAACGAACTGTCGCCGATGAACGAACTGTCGCTTGCAACCCAACCTACCTCGACGCCGCATCGGCGGCTTCGTTGGGTTTTTGCGGCCTTGTGCGTCGTGGCCGTCGCCCTTCTCGCGTGGTTTGTTTTCCACAAGAAACCGGCCGCGCCGGCCAAGCCGCAACCTGTCTCCGTTGCGGTGGCCACGGTCACGGCTCAGGACGTTCCCATTTCCATCACCGCCCTGGGCGCAGCTCAGGCCTGGACGAGCGATACAATTCTCGCCCAGGTCAGCGGCATCCTTCTCAGCGTCGATTTCGTCGAGGGAACCAACGTCAAGGCGGGTCAGCTCTTGGCCCAGATCGATCCCGTGCCGTACCAGGCGGCGCTCACCCAGGCGAAGGGGACGCTCGAACGCGACCAGGCGCTGCTCGCCGGCGCGCGCGGCGATCTCGCGCGCTATGCCACGCTGACAAGGCAGGACTCGATCGCCAGGCAGACCTATGACGACGAGGTCGCCCTGGTGAAGCAGGACGAAGGCATCGTCTTGATCGATCAGGGCGTCGTGGCGATCGCTCAGGTCAACCTCAACTGGTGCCGCATCACCTCGCCGATCGACGGGCGCGCCGGCGTGCGTTTGCTCGACCCGGGGAACTACGTGACCACGGGCGCAACAAACAGCACCACGAACGGCTTGACCGGCAGCACGACCAGCCCGGTCGGCATTGTCATTGTCAATCAGATCGAACCGATCGCGGTGATTTTTTCGGTTCCCCAAGGCGACTATCAGCGCCTGTCGGAGGTTTCCGATGGCTTTCGCAAGCCCTTGGCGACGCAGGCGCTTAGCCAGGATACGGGCGCCTCGCTGGGAACCGGCCAACTGAGCATCGCCGACAACCGGGTCGATCCCACGACCGGCACCGTCAAGATGAAGGCGCGCTTCGACAATACCGGCGACCTTCTCCTGCCGGGCCAGTTCGTCAATGTGAAGCTGACGCTCCAGACCCTCTCGAACGTCATTACGATTCCCGCGGCAGCGGTGAACGTGGGGCCAAACGGTCCCTTCGCCTATGTGGTCGGGGCCGACCAGACGGTATCGATGCAGGCGATCAAGGTCGGCCCAACCGAGGGCACCACGACGGTCATCACGACTGGTCTCCAGGCCGGCGAGACCGTCGTCATCGATGGACAGATGACCTTGAGCGCGGGGTCTCTGGTGAAGGTCGCCGCGCCCGCACCGGCGCCCTCGCCCGCCCCAACGACGCCGACCCAAACACCGTCGGCCCAAACGCCAGCAGCCCCAACGACGCCGACTCAAACACCGTCGGCCCAAACGCCAGCAGCCGCAACGCCGGCCGCCCAGACGCCAGCAGCCCAAGCGCCGGCAGCCGCAACGCCTGCGGCCGCAACGCCTGCGGCCGCAACGCCGGCTGCCCAGACGCCGGCTGCGGCAACTCCGGCGCCCCAACGGTCGGCCACGCAATGAGCCTCTCGAGCCCCTTCATCCATCGTCCGGTCGCGACGACGCTGATCGCGACCGCATTCCTGCTGGTGGGGATCGCCGGCTATCTCAACCTGCCCGTGGCGGCGTTGCCGAACGTGGACTTCCCGACCGTCCAGGTGAGCGTCACGCTCCCCGGTGCGAGCCCGGCAACCATGGCCTCGAACGTCGCAACGCCGCTTGAGCGGCAGTTTTCGCTGATTCCCGGCATCAGCCAGATGACCTCGCTAAGCTCGCTGGGTTCGACCAGCATCACCTTGCAGTTCGAGCTGACGCAGGACATCAACGTTGACTTCGAGCAAATCCAGGCGGCGATCACCGCGGCGAGCGCTCAGTTGCCAAGCAACCTCCCGAGCGCACCCACCCTGCGCGAGGTCAACCCGTCCGACTCGCCGATCATGATCCTGTCGCTGAGCTCCGACAGCATGCCGCTCGCGCAGGTTGACAATTATGCCGACATCATCCTGTCGCAGCAGATCTCGCGGATTGCCGGGGTGGGCCTGGTGACACTGGGCGGACAGCAGAAGCCCGCCGTTCGCATCCGGATCGATCCTCGCAAGATCGCGGCGCTCGGTTTGCAGATCGACAACGTCCGCGCCCAGATCGTTGCCAGCACGGTCAATGCCCCGAAGGGCGCGCTCAAAGGACCCGTGCAGAATCTCACGGTCAACGCCAACGACCAGATCCTGGACGTGGCGCCATGGAATCAACTCGTGGTCGGCTATCACGACGGCGCGGCGATCCGGGTCAGTGATCTGGGCAGCGCCATCCAGGACGTGGAGAACGACCAGCTCGGCGCCTGGGCCTTCCCGGGGAAGGCCAATACCGATCCGACCCTGAAGGGCGGCCAGAGCATCCTGCTGATCATCTACAAGATGCCAGGGGCCAACGTCATCCAGACGGTGGACCAGATCACCAAGGCGTTGCCCGGCCTGCGGGCCAGTATTCCGCCGGCCATCGAGATTCACGTTCTGGCAGACCGGACCCAGACCATTCGCGATTCGGTCAATGATGTGGAGATCACCCTCCTGATCACCATCGCACTGGTGGTGGCCGTCATTTTCCTGTTTCTGCGCAATGTGCGCGCCACCTTGATCCCCAGCGCCGTGATCCCCCTGGCGCTGCTGGCGACCATGGCGGTGATGCTGCCGCTCAGCTACAGCCTCGATAATCTGTCGCTGATGGCCCTGACCATCGCGGTGGGCTTCGTGGTCGATGACGCGATCGTCATGGTGGAGGTGATCTGGAAGCGCATCGAGGCCGGCGAGGCCCCGTTGGCCGCTGCCCTCGCCGGCTCCGCGGAGATCAGCTTTACCATCCTGACGATCTCGATCTCGCTGATCGCTGTGTTCACGCCGCTGATGTTCATGGGCGGCGTGGTCGGCCTGTTGATGCGCGAGTTCGCCGTCACCCTCGCCGCGGCGGTCGTGCTGTCCCTCCTGCTCTCGCTGAGCCTGACGCCGATGCTGTGCGCCCTGTTTCTGAAAGTCCCCAACCCGCCCACGAACTGGTTCACCCGGACGTTGGAGAAGGGGTTCAACAACATGGAGGCCGGTTATGTGCGCGCCCTGGACGTGGTGCTGCGCCACAAGCTGCTGACGCTGATCGTCTTTCTGGCCACCATGGCGGCGGCGGTCTGGCTCTACACGGCCGTCCCGACCGGTTTCTTCCCGCAGCAGGACACCGGCTTCCTCAGCGGGGTCATGATCACCGCGCAGGATGCGTCCTTCACCAGGACGAAACAGAAATTGCAGGATGTCGCCAAGGTCCTGAGCCAGGATACGGCCGTCGCCGGGGTGGCGATGTTCATCGGCTCGTCGAGCAGCAACCAGGCGAACCTGACCATTTCCCTGAAGCCCAAGAGCAGCGGCCGGACGGCGACGGCTGACGAGGTGATCGCCAGGCTTCGCCCAAAGCTGGCCGAACTCGTCGGCGTGCAAACCTTCCTGCAAGCGGCGCAGGACATCAATGTCGGCGGTCGCACGGGACAGGCACAGTATCAGTACACCCTGTCCGATCCCGACCTGACCGAATTGGACACTTGGGCACCCAAGCTGCTCGCCGCCCTGAAGGCTGTTCCGGAGCTCACCGACGTCAGTTCCGATCAGCAATCGCAAGGCCTCGCGGTCAATCTGTCGATCGACCGCGACGCCGCCGGGCGATTCGGAATCACGCCGGCCAATATCGACACTGCGATCTACGACCTGATCGGCCAGGCCGAGGTGACGCAATACTATACGCAACAAAATAGCTACCACGTGATCGTGGAAGCGCCACCCGCGCTACAAGCGACGCCCGACTTGCTCAAGTCGGTGTATCTGCTGTCGCCGATCACGGGCGGGAACGTGCCGCTGTCGCTGTTCGTGAAGATCGAGCCCTCGGCGGCGAGCAGTCTGACGGTCAGCCATCAGGACGAATACCCGGCGGCCACCCTGTCCTTCAATCTTGCCCCGGGGGTGGCGCTGAGTCAGGCGACACGAGCGGTACAAACCGCGCGCAACAAATTGGCCGCACCGGTCACCCTGGTCGGCTCGTTTCAGGGAACGGCGCAGGCGTTCCAGCAATCGCTGTCCAGTGAGCCGATCCTGATCGGCGCGGCCCTGCTGGCCGTCTATGTCATCCTTGGCGTGCTGTATGAGAGCTTCATCCACCCGCTGACGATCCTCTCGACCCTGCCGTCGGCGGGCCTGGGCGCGCTGCTCGCGCTGGTCGCCGTGGGTCAGAATCTCAATGTAATCGGCATCATCGCCATCATTCTGTTGATCGGCATTGTCAAGAAGAACGGCATCATGATCGTGGACGTCGCGCTGCGTCTCGAGCGCGAGCAGAACCTGACCGGCGAGGCGGCGGTCCGCGAGGCGTCGCATCAGCGCTTGCGGCCCATCCTGATGACCACCGCCTGCGCGGCACTGGGTGGCGTGCCGATGATCCTGATGAATGGCACCGGCTCGGAGTTTCGCCAACCGTTGGGCTATGCCATCGTTGGCGGACTGATCGTGTCGCAGGCCCTGACGCTGTTCACCACGCCGGTGGTTTACATCTATCTCGATCGGCTGCGTGGCCGCCGGCCAGAGCCCGCGGCGCCGCCCCAAAGTCAGCCCGCCGCATAGGAGCCACGCCATGTGCTGCTTATGCTTAGCGACCATGAGCGAGCGTTCCCCTTGAGATGCCGCGGAGCTGCTGCATGTAGAACCTGGCCCGCGAACGGATTGCGGATGGTGAGCCGGCCATCGATCACCTGACCGTCGTGCAGGTCCTCGGAGAACAGGGTGGCGCAGCCAGCTTCCAGCGCTGCGGCGATGATCAGCGCGTCATAGAGGTGATAGCCGGTGCGACCGGCGATGGCGCAGCCCGCTTCGTGGATGGCCGGGGTCAGCGGCAGCGGCGGGGCACAGAGCGTGCGGATGGCGGCGAGCGTCCGGGTGATCTCCGGCCAGGGGTGGCTCAATTTCCGCGAAGCCACATTGGCGAACTCGTTTAGTACCTGAACGTTGATAGTGCCGCGCCGCGCCAGTAGGGCACGGGCAGCGTCCGAGCGCGGATCGGGTTGCAGGGTGGCGTAGAGCAGTACGTTGGTGTCGAGAAAGAATGGGTTGCTCATGCGCCGCGCGCGTTGGCCTCCTCGCTTTGTGGGTCAATCCCAGATCCATTCGCAAAATAGGGCTGAGATCATCTTTCCTCCTCGTTCGATCGGCCGCGTTCTTTTGGGCGCGTGGCAGCGGCCGTCAGAACCGGCTTGGCCGGTAGGGCTCGGGATCGAGAAAAGCCGCTTCACCCGACATCATCTCGGCCAGCAGCCGCCCGGTGGACGGACCAAGGGTCAGACCTTGATGGGCGTGGCCAAAGGCGCACCACAGATTGTCGTGAGTAGGTGCCCGGCCGATCACCGGCAGCATGTCGGGCATCGCCGGACGAACCCCCATCCACGGCGCCGCATCGACGCGGCGATCCAGCGGCAGCAAAGCACGTGCGACAGGCTCAGCGCGTTCCAACTGTACCGCGCTCGGCGGCGCATTGGTACGGGCAAACTCAACGCCGGTCGTGAGGCGTATCCCCCGCCGCATCGGCATCAGCCCGAAGCCCGTGTCGGCATCGACCAGCGGGCGGTTCAGCACGGCGTTGCCTTGCAAGCTGTAGTGCATGTGGTAACCCCGCTTGCCGAAGAGCGGCGGTGCATAGCCGAATTGCCGCGTCACCTCCGTCGATGCGGCGCCGAGCGCCACCACCGCCTGTTCTGCCTCCACCGGTCCGTCCGTGGTTTTCAGCCGCCAACCGGAGGCGCTTCGTTGCAGGCCGCGCGCATCGCCGGTCGCGATCACGCCGCCCTGTGTGGTGAACAGGCGCGCATAGGCCAGGGTCAGCGCGTGCGGATCGCTGACCGCGTAAGGATCCGTCCAGTGGATCGCGCCCGTCTTTTCGAACAGCAGGTGCGGCTCCGCCTGGGCAAGAGCAGTACCGTCGAGCGCGACGGAATTGACGCCGAAGTCGCGCCGCGCTGCCTCGGCCTTCGACAGGGCGCGTTCAAGCCCCGCCGCCGTGCCGTAGAGTTGCAGCCAGCCGATCGGACGCAGCAGGTCCGTCGCTGCCGCCTCGCGCGCAAGAACCATGTGCTCGTCGAGGCAGGTTGCGATCAGGCGGGAATGGCCGAGCACCGCGCGCGCATAGCGCTCCGGCGCCGAGTGCCACCAATAGCGCAGCAGAGGCGCGGCAACGCGGGGCAGCGCCAACGGATGATAGGCCACGTCCACCGCGCGGTTGCGCGCAATGCGCTGCAATTCGGCGAGCGCGCGCGGAAACGGGTGCGGATAGACCGCTTCGCGCTGGATCAGCCCGCCATTGCCGAACGAGGCACCCTCGCCGGGCCCCTGGCGGTCCACCACGACGACATCCCAGCCCCGGCGACGCAGGTGCAGCGCCACCGAGACGCCCACGATGCCCGCGCCGAGTACCAGTGCCGTCATTGCCACCTGTCATACCTCCGTGCCGCCGATTTTCGGACTCTCATGCTGTTCTTCCCCATCTAATATGCCGCCATGCGCCGCGTACGTCGCTGAAAGCCTCCCCAATCCGCCATCCCCTGGCCGCCGTCCCCTGGCCGCCCTCCCCTGGCCGCCCGCCCCTGTGGCCGGGCACCGACGAGACGTGCCCCCGCTGCCATGGCGCGCGACAGGTGTATCACCGTCCCGTCCCGCCCGGCGTGGAGATTGTCGGCGGCAAGCGCATCCCGTGCCCGGTCTGCCAGGTGTCGGCACGGTACGCGCACCGCTCATGCACCAGACGCTGGGCCTTCAGGCGTTGGACCCGAAGGAACCAGTCGCCCGGGGCTGACCTGCCCCCGATCGGCGGCGCCGCGGTCGCGCTTTAGCTCAATGCGACAGCGTCGCGGCTGGACCGTTGAGATTCTGCTGAGTCGTTTACCGGCCGATCATCGTATTGCAGTCAACCTGCAATCGCGGTGGAAGCGCCTACGAAATGGAATGCATGGCATCACGCTCGCTGCGGCCGATATCAAATTGGTTAGCTTTCGAATACATCATGAGAATCGTTTCATTTCGGCGCTCGCGAGATAAATTCTTATCCTCATTGACTTCGCTTCACCCGGGATGTTAGAACCGAAATCATCTCGAATCGAAATCGGCAAAATAACGATGGGGGGCTGTCGGATGAAGCCGTGCCGTCCGGTCAGGCGAGGGCCTTTCGGCTTCGTCAGCAGTACGAAATCGCAGCAATGGTGGCGCCGTCCGGTCATTGCAGTGCTAGTCCTAACAACGCTCAGCGGATGTAGTCTGTACGAAGGCGGCCCGGTCATCAACGACGGTGTGTGGTTGTTGCAGGACTCGACCCCACAGGCCGATCCGGGCGCCTTCGTGCCGGCGCCGTGTCCGCAACCCAAGCAAAACCCGGACGACTTCAACAACTCTACGAAATTGTCAGAATGCGTCTATGCGATGATCAATTTGATCGATGTTCGCTATGAGGATTTTGAGCGAAGGCTGTTCGGCAGTACAACCAACACGAACTTTGTCGCAGACAGTGCCGTGCTTGGCATCAGCGGAGCGGGTGCGTTCTTCAGTGGTGGCGCGGCGCAGGTGATGAATGGCGTTACCGCCGGATTGACGGGATTCAAATCGAAGTTCGATCAGGACATCCTGTACAGCAAGACCATTTCAGTGCTCATCCAGCAGATGCGCAGTGACCGGGCAACCGAGCTTAACATCATCCTGCAACGGCTTCAGGCAACTGCGAACCGTGGGGCGTCTGTGCCGACATCAACAGTGCAAACGCAGGCAACTCGGGCGGCGACTGCCAGCGCCACAGTCGCTGCTGGCGTGGTCGCCTCGGCCACCCGAATTGCCGCACAAGACCCAAATGCAACGGTCACAACGGTCGCTCAGGCTGCGACCCAGGCCGTGGCGGGTGCCACCTCCTCGGGGGCTGGCACCGCCTCGACGAACCCGTTGCCTTATGACAACATTTACCAGGCCTACACTGATCTTCATGCCTACGCGATCGCCGGCAGTTGGAGTCACGCCCTGATCTCGCTCGAGACGGACATCGGCGCCAGCGCCGCCGATGCCAAGGCCACGGTTACCGCCACCAAAACTGGCACACAGCCCGCTACGACACCGCGAGCGCCAGGCAAATGAGCCGAAGTGAGGTGCCGTTAGAGGGGAGGGGCGACCATCGTGCCGACACTACCTTGCACTGCTAACCTGGCAAATCTTCGCGTGCCGCGGTGATTTCCGGAACTTGCGTGGTGGCGGGCGGAGCGCCGAGCGCCAAAGCAAGCAAGACTCAACGCAGATCAGCAGCAGATGGCGCTGATGCACACAGATTGGCCGGAAGCCGCCATGGCGGTCCCGGGCCATACCGAAAGCAGAGTTTGGCTGCGCTGCGGCGGCGCCCAAGGCCCATCCGCGTGCATCTGCGGCATCCGCTGCTGATCTGCGTTGAGTCTTGCTTGTTTTGGCGCGTGACGCATGGTTGCGGCGGAGCGAGGCACAGCGCGCCACGAGCACAGGCGCGATGACGGCCGGCTGTGCGCCGACAGCTTTTGTTGCGGCCAACGGCTGCGCTGTGTCCTCTCTGGGGTGAGGCGCTTTGCGGCCTCGTCTGCCGTTGAGCTCGATACGGCGATCCCTCGCGATCGATGCCGGTCCCAGGCTAAACGCCCAGCACCGGCAGCACGACCTTGCTCGGCCGGTCCGCGTCCACGAACACCGCGTTCACCGCCACGCGCCGCCGGCGCGCCAGCCCCTCCGGCTCGCCGGTGTTCGGGTTCACATCAAACTTGGGGAAGTTGCTCGACGACACATCCAGCCGGATGCGGTGGCCGGGGGCGAAAAGATTGGCTGTGGGGAAGAGCGTGATTCGCACCCGCACCACCTCCCCCGGTTGGCGCAGCCGAGGCCGCGACGGGTCCTCGGCATAGCGCAGCCGCAGGATGCCGTCGGTCAGGTTCATCGCATAGCCGCCGGGGTAGTCGGCGGACGGCGGGTGCACGTCGATCAGCTTGGCGGTGAAGTCGGTGTCGGGGCCGTCGGTGGCGACCCATAGTTCGGCCTCGATCGGGCCCACGATCTGCACCGGTTCGCGCAACGGCTCGGTCTGGAACACCAGCACGTCCGGCCGCGACGCCAACGGCAGATAGGGCGGGGCGCAGCCGAAGAACTGCGGCCCCTCCATTTGATTCCAACTCCCCGCATAAGCTACCGGATCCAGGCTGCTCATGGCCCCGCCGATCGTCGGCACTGGATGTGCCGGGTCGAAGTCATACGATAGCGGCGCCGCTCCGGACGCCGGCGCGGCGCGGTCCAGCCGGCCGTCGCCATGCAGGTGGAACGGGGAAAAGTCCACCCCCGGCGGCGGCCAGTCGGTCGCCGTGATCCAACGCCCGCCATGCTCCAGGTGCCCGGCCGCATCGCGCCGCCCGGACCCGCCGCCCATCACGAAGATCCGTGCCGCCGGCTCGTCCAGCCTGGCGCCCTTTACCACGTGGTCGAAGAAGCGCAGCCGGTAGGCGAGCCAGTCGCCGGCCCAGGAATCCAGCGGCGCGTTCGGTCCGAACTCGACGTCGCCGAAGAAGTGGTCGCTGCGGTCGCCATGCATCCACGGCCCGAGGATCAGCCGCTGCGGCCCTCGCCCCGCGCGCTTCAGGCCGGTGTAGTTGCTGGTGGCCGTCAGCGGATACGGGTCCCACCACGACGACAGGTGCACGCAGGCGGCACGCGAGTAGCGGTCGTGCCAGCCTTCGGTCCAGATGCCGAGTTGCTGCCAGAATTCTCCCCCCGCGCCATGCGTCCATTGGTCGAACAGGTAGGCCTCGTAGTCCGGATGGTGGCGCAGCGGCGAGTGGCCGAGCTTCCAGGGCATGCGGGTGAACCATGCGCGAATGTCTTCGGCGGCCAGGGCGGCATGCATCACCGGATCGGCCTGCGCTTCCGGCGACGCCAGGGCGTTCTTGAACGCCCAGGTGGCCTGCTTCAGCTCGAACGCTCCCGACTGGCGGATGCCCGACTTCCAGGCGTCGGCGAATCCGCCACAATCCAGCACCTGCGCCACCAGGCCAGGCGGATCGAGGCACCCCAGTGCCGCCTGGGTATGTGCCGCATAGGACAGGCCCATGGTGCAGATGCGCCCGTCGCACCACGACTGGTCGCGCAGCCAGATGCAGGCGTCGTAGCCGTCCTCCCCATCCGACAGGTATTTCACGAAGCGGCCTTCCGAGCCGTAACGGCCACGGGTGTCCTGATAAACCACGGCATAGCCATGCGCGGTGAAGTAGGCGGCGACCTCGGCGCGGGTGGCGGGGGTGCGGTTGGCTTCGGTCAGCTCGGCCCGGCTGGTTTCGTGCCGGCCATATGGCGTGCGTTCCATGATGACGGGGAACGGTCCGGCGCCGTCGGGGGGGAGATAAACGTCGGTGGCGAGGCGGACGCCGTCGCGCATGGCGACCATGTGGGTGGTGACGGACATCAGGCCCTCCATTTCCGGGCGGATCGTGCGATCCGGCGTTGTCTGTGATAGCTTTGAACCCATGAGTGTAGCGATGCGCAAGTCGATGAGCCTGGAGGAGTTCCTCGCCTGGGAGGAACGCCAGGAACCGCGTTGGGAATTCGATGGATTCGCACCGGTAGCGATGACCGGTGGCACGGTGGAACAGGGGTTGATCCAGGCCAATTTGATCCAGCAGTTGGGGAATCGCCTTCAAGGCACCCCGTGTCGCGCTCTGGGGAGCCACGTTAAAATTTCCGTTGCCGGAAGTATTCGTTACCCAGATGCGTTGGTGGTGTGCACGCCCTCGCCGCGGCGCGCGACGGTGATATCCGCTCCCGTCGTCGTGTTCGAGATTCTGAGTCCCAGCACGGCCAGCGTCGATAGCATCATCAAGAATCAGGAATATCGCGATACGCCGTCGATCCGGCACTACGTGATGCTCCAGCAGGACACGATTGGGGCGATGGTCTTCAGCCGCGAAGGAAATGACTGGGTCGGTCATGTCCTGTCCGGCAACGTGACGATACCGTTGCCTGCGATTGGCATCGAGCTGCCGCTGACGGAATTGTACGAGGGCGTGACGTTCGCCGAACCGGATACCGCAGCATAAGGCGAGCAGCTAAGGCGCCCCCACCCGCAACTGGGCGCTGGCGAAGTCCGCGTAGAGTTGCGCCAGCGCGGCAACCGTCGCCTCGATCAGCGCCGCGCCGGATTCCTTCCCGCCGCCGCCGGATCGCCGACATACCTGACATCGCCCGCGGCAAAGATCGCCGCCCAATAGGCGCCCTCCGGCCACACCACATCCGGCGTATTGTCCGCCGGATAGGACGAGGACAGCCGTTGCCAGGAGTTGGTCATCGGAAAGAATCTGCCTGCTTCGTGATGGGGCGTCGTCTGGCCGGGAAGTACGGTTGCGAGCAATCTGTGACGAGGTGAGGCGACAAGAAGGGGCGGCGATGATTGATCATACGGGCATTGGCGCCGCGGACATGGGCCGTTCCGCCGCGTTCTACGACGCGGCCTTGGGCGCACTTGGCATGCGACGCGTGATGCAGATCCCGCCGGACGTGGGCTCCGATGGCATCGGCTACGGTTTCGATTTTCCGGTTTTCTGGATCGATCGATTTCATCCGCATTCGGTCAGGCAGCATACCGCCTTCAAGGCCAACAGCCGGGCAGACGTCGAAGCCTTCTATGCCGCCGCACTGAAGGCCGGTGGCAAGGACAATGGGCCGCCCGGGCAGCGCCGGCCGGCCTACTACGCTGCGTTTGTGCTCGATCCGGATGGCAACAACATGGAAGCGGTCTTTCGCGGCAGCTAGAGGAGCAGGGCGCAGCAAGCGCATCAGGTGACGGACACCACACTGGGCGCGTCGCCGCGCGTCGCCTCGAATGCTCGCAGCCAGATCGGCTTTGCCAACGCGCCGGCCCCCGCGCTAGCCTGCCAACCCATGCAAGCAACAACCGAAATCCGCAGCTCCGTCTGCCCGCACGACTGTCCGTCCACCTGTGCGCTCGAGGTCGAGGTGCTGGATGGCAAACGCATCGGCGCCGTGCATGGCGCGGCCGATAACAGCTATACCGCCGGCGTCATTTGCTCGAAGGTCGCGCGTTACGCCGAGCGCATCCACCACCCCGACCGTCTCACCCATCCCCTGCTCCGCACCGGCCCGAAGGGGAGCGGAGAATTCCGCCGCATCGCATGGGATGAGGCGCTGGATCGCGTCGCCAATAGCTTCAGCGACCTCGCCGCGCGGCATGGGGCCGAAGCAATCTGGCCGTTCTATTATGCCGGCACGATGGGCCTGGTGCAGCGGGACGGTATCAACCGGCTGCGCCACGTCATGCGCTACTCCCGGCAGAACCTCACCATCTGCACCTCGCTGCCGGAAGCCGGCTGGCAGGCCGGCATCGGCCAAAGCCGCGGCGTCGATCCGCGGGAGATGGCGAAGTCAGACCTGATCGTGGTGTGGGGCGGCAATCCCGTCTCTACCCAGGTCAACGTGATGACGCACATCACGCGTGCCCGGAAGGAACGTGGGGCGAAGCTGGTGGTGGTCGATCCGTATCGCTCGCCCACCGCGGCGGCGGCGGACCTGCATCTGGCACCGCGCCCCGGCACCGACGGCGCGCTGGCCTGCGCGGTGATGCACGTGGCGTTTCGCGACGGCTACGCCGACCGCGCCTACCTGGCGGGCTACGCCGACGACGCCGACGCGCTGGAGGCGCATCTGCAATCGCGCGGACCGGAATGGGCGGCGGCGATCACCGGGCTCCCGGTGCAGCAGGTGGAAGAATTCGCCGCGCTGTACGGCCGCACGCAGCGCAGCTACATCCGTTGCGGCTACGGCTTCGCGCGCAGCCGCAACGGCGCGGCGAACATGCATGCGGTAACCTGCCTGCCGACCGTCAGCGGCGCCTGGCAATACGAAGGCGGCGGCGCGCTGTGGTCGAACCGCGGCATGTACCACATCGACAAGACGCTGATCGAAGGGCTGGACGCGCGCGACACCGGCATCCGGCAACTCGACATGAGCAGAATTGGGAACGTGCTGACGGGGGATCGGACGGAACTGGGGGATGGGCCGCCGGTGCATGCGCTGCTGATCCAGAACCAGAATCCTCTGACCGTTTGCCCCGACAGCAACCGCGTGCGCCGCGGCTTCTCGCGCGATGACCTGTTCGTCTGCGTGCACGAACAGTTCATGACGGAAACGGCGCGTTGGGCCGACATCGTGCTGCCGGCAACGATGTTCATGGAGCACGACGACCTGTACCAGGCGGGCGGCCACACCCATCTTCAGATCGGTCCGAAGCTGATCGAGCCGCCGGGCGAATGCCGTTCCAACCACGAAGTGCTGCAAGGGCTGGCAACGAGGCTGGGCGCGCGGCATCCCGGCTTCGACATGACCGCGATGCAGATCATCGACGCAACGTTGCGCGCCTCTGGCTGGCCGGACGCCGACACGGTACTGCGCGAGCGCTGGATCGATGGCGCGTTGCCGTTCGAGACGGCGCATTTCCTCGATGGCTTCCCGCGCGCCGGGGGAAAATTCGCTTTCGCGCCCGACTGGAAGGCGATGGGCGATGTGGCTGGCGTGATGCCGCGCCTGCCCGACCACATGCCGACGATTGACACCACCGGTCCGGATCGGCCGTTCCGCCTGATGACCTCGCCGGCGCGCAGCTACCTCAACACCAGCTTCACCGAGATGGCGTCGGGCCGGAAGCGCGAAGGCCGCCCGACGGTGATGCTGCATGCCGACGACGCGGCCCGGCTGGGTATCGCGACCGGCGACAAGGTTGTCCTTGGCAACACGCGCGGCGAGGTGGTGCTGCACGCGCGCATCGTGCAGGGCATGCAGCCGGGCGTGCTGGTCGCGGAAAGCATCTGGCCGAGCGAGGCGTTCGAAACCGGCATCGGCATCAATGCGCTGACCAGCGACGAACCTGGGCCGCCGCTGGGCGGCGCGGTGTTCCACGACACCGCGGTATGGCTGCGCGCAGCGGCTACGGAACTACAGATGGCGGCGGAATAGGGACGGACATCCCGCCGTTGCGCGACGAGCATGCCACCTGCCATTGCGCGACGGAGATTCCGCCTGTCATCGCGAATGGCCCCTATCGACGCGTATGCTCCCTGTCGACGCGCACGTCCCCTGTCATTGCGAGGAGCGCAGCGACGACGCAATCTCCCGCCCGATGAGCCGCTGCTCGTCACGCGGGGGATTGCTTCGCTTCGCTCGCAATGACGGGGGTGCGCTATCGCAACGACACGTTGAGACGGAGGACTCCAAGCAATGACCAAACGAATCGCCGTTGTCGGCGCGGGCGCGGTGGGTGGCTACGTGGGTGCGAGCCTGGCACATGCCGGGCACGACGTGACGCTGATCGACCCCTGGCCAGAGCATGTCGAAGCGATCCGTGCCAACGGCATGAACTTGTACGGCATGACCGAGGCCGAGCGTCGCACCGTCAAGGTCAACACCATGCATCTGACCGAGGTGCAGAACCTGGCAAAACAGCGCCCGATCGACATCGCGCTGATCTCGGTGAAGTCGTACGACACCATCTGGGCGGCGACGATGATCCGGCAATACCTCGCCGCCGATGGCTACGCGGCATCGATGCAGAACTGCATCAACGAGGAGCGCCTGGCGTCAGTCATGGGCTGGGGCCGCACGCTGGGCATCATCGTCGGCGGCGGCGTCGGCGTGGACCTGTATGAGCCGGGCCATATCCGCCGCGGCTACGCGCGCCGCCCCGACACCACCGCGTTCTATGTCGGCGAGCCGAGCGGACGCAGCACGCGGCGCGCCCGGGAACTCGCGGCGATCATGCATGACGTGGACAACGCCAAGGCCACCGACAATCTGTGGGGCGAACGCTGGACCAAGCTCTGCGTCAACGCCATGCGCAACGGCGTGTCGGCCGCCACCGGCATGGGCGGCAATGAGCGTGACCGGCACGATGCGGTGCGCCGGGTCTGCATCCGGCTGGGCGGAGAAACGGTGCGGGTCGGCCAGGCGCTGGGCTACAAGTTGGGCAAGGTCGGGGCGCTGGACCCGGAGAAGCTGGCACTGGCGGCGGAAAGCAATCACGCCGCGCTGGACGAGATCGAATCGCTTATGCTCTCCGCGGCCGAGGGCGGCGGGCGCGCGTCGTATCAGCGGCCGTCGATGGCGCAGGACATGGCCAAGGGCCGGCGCACCGAAATCGAACTGATGAACGGCTTCATCGCCGATGAAGGGGCGAAGGTCGGCGTGCCCGCCCCCACCAATGCGATGATCACCCGCCAAGTGCTGCGGGTGGAGCGTGGCGAGATTGCCCCGCGGCCGGAGAACGTGCTGGTCAATTCATAAACCGCGTCGTCAAAGCCGCAGTGCTGGTATAGGGAATACCGGCACGGGGGGCGAGGCCGTCATCGGGCCCCTCCCGCGGCCGGCGCCAGCAGCCGAGGATCCCACTGCACCGGCTGCTCCGCGCCGACGATGATGCGTTCGAACGCAGAATGCAACGGATTCACCACCGCGTTCCAGTCCATGCCGCGCGTCACCACCGAAGGCACCAGCAGCACCAGCCCCTCCCGCCGGCGCAGCCAGGCGTCGCCGAACGCACAGGATGCGCGCGGCGGCAGCGCATCCCAGCCCGGCACCGCGTCAGGCGCGACCCGGTCGATCGGTGCGTCGTCGGGAATATCGATCGTCACGCAGCGAAAGCCCCGCGGCACCCGGCCGATATTGCCGTGCACCAGGATTTCCAGCGCGGCCGAAGCGTGAGAGGTCGCGGCGTAGATCGCCAGCGTGCCCGGCTGGTTCCAGCGCCCGCCCTTCAGCCGCGCGCCCTCACCACTCCAGACCGGATGCAGCGCACTGCCGATGCGCCATAGCCGCATTCAGTGACGCCGCGCGCGGAGCAAACCCAGCCGCCGGCCCGGGTCTCAGACCGGCAGCCCGTAAGCCAGCGCGTCGAGCACCTTCTCTACCGCCCGCCCGCCAAGTTCGGACAGCGCAGCATCGACCGGGCGCCGCCCCTGCAACTCCGGATGCGGGTTGTGCATGAAGGCCCGCGCGTCATCGGCATCGCCGAACACGCGCTGCGCATACGCGAACAGCCGCGCCAGCCGTTCCGTCTGCTCCCCCTGGGCCGGGGTCAGCGTGCCGCGCCGGCTGAGACTTGACTTCGGCACCACCGCATGCACCAGCTTGTTCGCCGCCGCGAGATCCGGGGAGATCGCCCGCGCCACCCGCTGCAAAGCATCCCGCGGCAGCCCCTGGGCAATGGCCTCCTCGATCGGCCAGGCCGCCTGCGTCTCCCCCAGGCCGAGAAGGCCCGCATAGTCAGCGACCGGAAATGCATGGTCCGGGATGTCGCGTTCCATATGAACCTCCGCAAAGGTCCATATGGACCCGGTCTCTCGCCCAATCAAGCCCAAATCAATCCCGTCCGGCGCGAAACCCGCACCGCAGGGCAGCTTGCCCGCGCTCAGGCTTGCATGAAACCCGGCATCGAAATCGTCTGTGCGGGACAGGGGTCGCCGCAAGGTTCCGCCGTGATCCCCTCGATCACACGGTGAAAGTGACCTCCGCCTCGCCCAACCCCTCGAACCGCACGCTGCACGTATCGCCCGGCTTGAGGAACCGCAGCCCCGTCCACGACCCGCAGGTCACGAACTGGCCGGCCCGCACGCCATGCTGCACCCGCATCATGTTCACCAGCGCCACCGCAACCCCGAGCGGATCGCCGATCGGATGCCCGCCATCCTTCTCCACCACCGTCTCGCCGTTCACCGTCAGCCGCACATGCAGCTTGCCCAGTTCCAGCCCGCGCCAGTCGGCCGCCGGCGGTGCATGCACGAACCCGCCATTGCTGATCGAATCGGCGAGGTTCTCCAGGTTCGACACCGCGTTGCGGTCGGCATAGCGGCTGTGTACCACCTCGATCGCCGCCAGCGGCTCCACCGCCGCCGCAACCTCGTCGCGCGTATAGGCCTGTGCGCGCGCCGGCAGGTCGCGGCGGAAGATGAACGCCACCTCGCCTTCCACGCCGCATGCCGGCACGTCGGCCGCCTTCATGCGCGCTGGCGTCGGCAGGATCGTGCCCGCGTAGATCACCCCGCGGTTCGGCTCCTCATTGGGCGGCGTCATCGCCTTGAAGGCACCGACCGACTTGCCCAGTGCTTCCGTTGTCGCGTCCTGGATCTCATGGGCGTCGGCCACGCTGGCCGGACGGCACGCTTCCGGCAGCCCGGCGATCGGCTGCATCGAGCGTCGCGCCTGCACCAGCAACGCTGCGGCCTGCGCGCTCTTCTGCTTGTCCATCCCGTGTTTCTCCGCATGTTGCATGGCAGCGTGCCACGGATCAGCGTGCCACGGACTGACGCTGTCGGCAAAGACCCCGGCTTGGCAGTCCCGCTGCGGGATGACAACATTCCACGCAGCGTCAGTAAAAACGCAAGTTTTGGGGGAGTTCAGAATGATCGGTCTCGTGCGCATTGCCCTGCGCAGACCGTATACCTCGGCCATCGCGGCCTTGCTCATCGTGCTGATGGGCGCGCTGTCGATCACTCGGATGATCGTCGATATTTTCCCGGTGATCGACATCCCCGTCGTCCTGGTGGTGTGGAATTATCCCGGCCTGACCACGGAAGACATGGAACGGCGCGTCGTCTTCATCTCGGAGCGCGCCTATTCCACCACGGTCAACGGCATCTCCCGCATCGAATCGCAGTCGATCCCCGGCACCGGCATCCTGAAGGTGTATTTCCAGCCTGGCAGCGACATCGGCGGCGCCATTGCGCAGATTTCCGCGGTCAACAGCTCCATCCTGCGCATCGCACCACCTGGCATGACGCCACCGGCGGTGATCCAGTTCAACGCCTCGAACGTGCCCGTCGTGCAGATGACGCTGTCGAGCAAGACGCTCACCGAACAGCAGATCTACGACTACAGCCTGAACTTCATCCGGGTGAAGCTGTTCACCATTCCCGGCCTGTCCACACCCGGTCCGTTCGGTGGGAAATCGCGCCAGATCGACGTCGATCTCGACATGGCGCGGCTCGCCGCCAAGGGGTTCTCGCCCACCGACGTCGTCAATACGCTGCAGGCCTCGAACGTGATCGTGCCGGCCGGTACCGCGCGCATCGGCGACCGCGAATACAACGTGGTGATGAACTCCAGCCCCTCACTGGTCGAGCGGTTCAACGCGCTACCGATCGGCGTGTACAACGGCAGCATCGTCACGCTGGGCGACGTCGCAACGGTGTCCGACAGCTTCGCGGTGCAGGCGAACATCGTCCACGTCAATGGGAAACGCGCGGTCTATCTCGCCATCCTCAAGCACGCCGACGCCTCGACGCTGGCGGTGGTGGACGCCGCCCGCGCCGCCTTGCCGGAGATCCAGGCCGCGGCCCCGAACGGGCTGGACCTGAAGCTGGACTTCGACCAGTCGGTGTTCGTGCGCGGCGCCGTGGTGAACGTGATCCGCGAGGCGATCATCTCGTCGATCCTGGTCTCCGTGCTGATCCTGGTGTTCCTGGGAAGCTGGCGCAACACGGTGATCGTCTCGGCGTCGATCCCGCTGTCGATTTTCGCCGGCATCATGGGGCTGTTCCTCACCGGCAACTCGATCAACCTGATGACCTTGGGCGGCCTGGCGCTGGCGATCGGTCTGCTGGTGGACAACGCCACCGTCACCATCGAGAACATCCATCGCAACCAGTCGCTGGGGAAGCCGCTGACGGTGGCGATCCTCGACGGTACCGCCGAGGTGATCCAGCCGCTGACCGTCGCCACGCTGGCGATCTGCATCGTGTTCTTCCCGGTGGTGCTGCTGAACGGCGTGTCACGCTTTCTGTTCATTCCGCTCGCGGTCACTGTCGTGCTGTGCATGCTGGCGAGCTACGTACTGTCCTTCACCCTGGTGCCGACCTTCGCGCGCTTGCTGCTGCCGGTGGGCGCCGCGCACCACGCCCCGCAGCGCGGCTTCTTCGGCCTGTTCGAGCGCGGCTTCGCCCGGCTGCGCGACGGCTACGGCCGCGCCTTGGTGGGGGCGCTGAACCGCCGCGCCCTGGTATTGGTCTCCGCCGCCACGCTGCTGCTGATCACCGGCGTGCTGGCCACGCGCATCGGCCTCGACTTCTTCCCCGCCGCCGATGTCGGGCTGATCAAGCTGCACTTCCGTGCCCCGCCGGGCACTCGCATCGAGGTCACCGAAAAGCTCGTGCTGCAGGTGGAGGATCGCATCCGCCAGATCATTCCGGCAGATGAACTCGACACCATCAACGACAATATCGGCATCCCGTCGTCATTCAACCTGGCCTTCGTGCCCAGCGACAATGTCGGCGACATGGACGCCGAGATCACCATCTCGCTGAGGCCGGAGCATCATCCGACGATCGGCTACATCCGCGCCATCCGCGCCAAACTGCCGGATGAGTTCCCCGGCGGCGTGTTCTATTTCCAGACCGCCGATATCGTCAGCCAGGTGCTGAATTTCGGCCTGTCGGCGCCGATCGACGTGCAGATCCAGGACGTGAACTTCGACCGTGCGCAAGTGCTGGCGCAGGAACTGCTGCGCCGCATGCATATGATCCCCGGCGTCGCCGATGCGCATCTGGTGCAGGTGCTGAACTATCCCGCGTTGCAGGTGGACGTGGACCGGCTGCGCGCCATCAAGCTGGGCATCGCACAGCGTGACGTCGCCAGCAACATGCTGATCTCGCTGTCATCCAGCTCGCTGGTGTCGCCGAACTTCTTCCTCAACCCGCAGAACAACGTGAACTACTTCGTCTCGGTGCAGACGCCGACCGAGCAAATCAACACGGTGAACGATCTGCTGGACACGCCGGTGAGCAAGCCGGATTCGACCCTTGCCGCGGCGAACACGGCATTGCCGGGCGCGCCGGTGATGCGGCTGGCGGACATCGCCAATATTTCCCCCCGCACCAGCCTGGAATCGGTGAACCATTACACGGTGCAGCGCGAGATCGACATCGCCGCCAACGTCGATGGCCGTGACCTCGGGTCCACCGCGGGGGATATCCAGCAAGCGATCGCCGCGGTCAGCAAGGGACTGCCGATCACCACCCATATCCAGATTCTCGGCCAGAACGAGGTGATGCAGTCCTCGTTCCGCAGCCTGGGGCTCGGCATGGTGCTGGCGGTGCTGCTTGTCTATGCGCTGCTGGTGATCTTGTTCCAGTCCTGGGTCGATCCGTTCATCATCATGATGGCGGTGCCCGGCGCGCTCATCGGCATCATCTGGATGCTGGCGCTGACCGGCACCACCATCAACGTCGAATCGCTCATGGGCGCGATCATGTCGATCGGCATCTCGGTCTCGAACTCGATCCTGGTGGTGAGCTTCGCCAACGACCTGCGCGCACGTGAGGAGATCGGGGCGCTCGCCGCGGTGATCGAGGCCGGCCGCATCCGGCTGCGGCCGATCATGATGACCGCGCTGGCGATGATCATCGGCATGGTGCCGATGGCACTGGGGCTCGGCGAGGCGGGCGAACAGAACGCGCCGCTGGGTCGGGCGGTAATTGGCGGGCTGATGCTGGCGACGCTCGCCACCTTGTTCATCGTGCCGATCGGCTACACGCTGCTGCGCCGCAAGCCGCCCAGCCTGCACAGCCTGGACGCGCGCTTCGCGGCCGAGGCGGCGGGCGCCCATTCCAGCGGCGGCCACGCCACGAACAGCCAGTCAACGGGTGGCCACACAACAGGGGAAGCAAGTCATCATGGCTAACGGCGGTCGTTCCCGCGCCTTCTTCGGCTACGTCGTCGCCATCGTCGTGCTGGCGATCGCCGGCGCCGCGGTATTCCATATCTGGCAACAGAAGGACGCACAGCTCAGCGCCACGCGCGAGGCTCTGGCGGTTGAAGTCGCCCGCGGCCCGAGCGTGCAGGTCGTGCCCGTCACCGCCAGCCCGAAGGAGCGCCTCATCACATTGCTCGGCGACACCAGGCCGTGGGAGTCCACGACGCTCTACGGCAAGGTTTCCGGCTACGTGAAGTCGATCCCGGTCGATCGCGGCGATCACGTGTCTGCCGGACAGGTTGTGGTCGAGGTGCAGTCGCCGGAGACCGACCGGCAATACGACAGCGCCCTGGCCGACCTGGCCAACAAGCAGAAGAACGACCAGCGGGCGCGCGATCTGATGGCGCATGGCGCGGGATCGATCCAGGCCTCGGACCAGGCCGATGCCGATTTCCGCATGGCGGTGCAGAACGTCGCCCAGCTTGCGGTGATGAAGTCGTACGAGGCGTTGCGCGCGCCGTTCGACGGCACGGTGACGGCGCGGTTCGTCGATCCCGGCGCGCTGGTGCAGAACTCGACGACGAACCAGACCAGCAACCAGCCGGTACTGACGATCGCCGACGAAAGCCGGCTGCGCGTGGACATCTATGTCGCGCAGCGCGACGTGCCGTTCATCCATGTCGGCGACGTCGCCGATGTGGCCGACGCCGCGGTGCCCGATCGGAAAACGCAGGCGCGGATCGCCCGCACCGCCGACGTGCTGGACCAGCGCACCCGCACGCTGTTCGTGGAGCTGGATCTCGACAACCGCAACCATGCGATGATCCCGGGCAGCTTCGCCTATGTGACGCTGCACGTGCCATTGACGAGCTATCCCGAAGTGCCGGTGGCCGGCCTCGTCGTGCGCGGCAACAACACCTTCGTGGCCGATGTCGATGCCGACAGCCTGGTACATCTCCGGCCGGTCAAGGTCGCCAGTACCGACGGCATCCAGGCCAGCCTGGCGGACGGCGTGACGGTAGGCTCCCGCATCGCGCTCAACCTGCCCGACGATGTCACCGACGGCAGCCGCGTCCGCCCGGTCGGCGGCAAGTAGAGTTCCGCCGGCTGCGCGGGGGCGAACCTGCCCCGGATCTGATCCGGGGCGACAGCGCGCGCACCAGGCTGACCCGGTCGGCACAAGCTAGAGCGCGTTCACTGTGAGTGGAATCGCCCAGTCAAACCTGTCATTGCGAGGCGCGAAGCGGCGAAGCAATCCCCTGCCTGACGAGCCGAGGTACGCTCGTCAGGCAGGGGATTGCTTCGTCGCTGCGCGCCTCGCAATGACAATTTCCACTCACGATCGAAATGCTCTAGTCGCCCCCAGACCGCCTCCCGATCACCCCCAACGCTCCGGTCGGTTCGTGTCCTGACCCGACCGGCCTCTCCTGCTCCCGGTGGCGAGGGTCAGTGAAACCCGCAACCCCGGCCTCGCATCCTCCAGGCGCAGTTCCGCCCCGTGCAACTCGGCCACAGCGGCGACAAGGCTCAATCCCAGACCGCTCCCGGGCGTGCTGCGGCTGTGGTCCAGCCGGTAGAACCGCCGCAGCACCAGCGCATGCTCGGCCTCCGGCACGCCAGGCCCGTTGTCCTCCACCGCCAGCACGTCGCATCCCGCCTCGTCGCGCAGCAACAGCCGCACCTGGGTCCCGGGCGGCGTATAGCGCAGCGCGTTCTCGACCAGGTTCACCAGCATCTGCGTCAGCAGCTCCCGGTCGCCGTGCACGACGACCCCCGCCGCCACCTCGGCGACCAGCGCATACCCCGACTCCTCTGCCGATGGCGCAAAGGCTTCCGCCACGGTCGCGACGACAGCGCTCAGGTCCACCGGCCGGAACGCTGCCCGCTGTGCGCCCGCCTCCACCTCGGCGATCCGCAGCAGGGCCGCGAAGGTGCCCAGCAACCCGTCAACTTCGGCCCTCGCGGCGTCCAGCGCACGCTCATGATCCGCGGCGGAGCGTGCCTGCGTCCGGGCTTCCTCCAGCCGCTGCCCCAGTCGGGACAGCGGCGTGCGCAGGTCGTGCGCGATGTTGTTGGACGCCTGGCGCACGCTCTCCAGCAGCCGCCCCATCCGGTCGAGCATGCGGTTCAGGGTCTCCGCCAGGCGATCGAGGTCGTCCCCGGTGCCGCGCAACGGGACGCGCTGGGTCATGTCGCCGTCGATGATGGCCTCCGCGGTGCGCGAGATCGCATCCACCCGGTAGAGGAAAAGCTGGCTCAGCCAGACGCCGCCGCCGATCCCGAGCAGCAGCGTGGCACTCACCCCCCAGGCGAAGGCTCGCAGCACTGCTGCCTCCGCGTCGCGCACCCGGCGCAAATTGTCGCCGACGGCGATCACCACCCCATCGGGCAGTTCCTTGGCGAAGGCCAGCACCGGCTGCGGCTCGCCCTGCACGTCGGCGGTCAGCCGCAGCCAGCCTCGCCGGTTGCCGACCGTGGGAAGCTCCCCCGCCAGTCGCGTCCCGTCCGCCGCCTGCACCAGGTAATCCAGCGCCCCCATGCCGCGGCCATACTGCGACGCATGCGTTACCAGCGCCTGCGCGCCACCATTGGGAGAGTCCTCGGCAAAATGATGCAGCGCGCTCTGCACCCGGGTCTCAAGCTGCTGGGTGAGCACGGCCCCGGTCACCCAGTAAACCACCCCGCCGAGCACCATCGCCGAGGCGGTGAACAGCAGCAGATACAGCGCCGCGAGCCGGAAGCTGGCGGTGCGCAGGACTCTAGGCGCTGGCAACGGCACCTGGCGCGCGCAGCGCATAGCCCGCGCCGCGCACCGTATGGATCAGTTCCGGGCCGCCCCACTGCGCCAGTTTGGAGCGCAGGCGACTGATATGCGTCTCGACGATGTTGGTCTTCGGGTCGAAGTGGAAATCCCATACCGCTTCCAGCAGCATGGTGCGGGTCACCACGCGCTCGGCGTTGCGCAGCAGATATTCCAGCAACTGGAATTCGCGTGGTTGCAGATCGAGCTCCTTGCCCGCCCGCGTCACCGTGCGCTTCAGCAGATCCATCTCCAGGTCGCCGGCGTGCAGCACCGTCGGCACATCCACCAGCGGCGGCCGCCGCGCCAGCGCGTTGATCCGGGCGAGCAATTCAGCGAAGGCGAACGGCTTGGCGAGGTAGTCGTCGCCGCCGGCATCAAGCCCGCGCACCCGGTCGCCAACCCCGCCCAGCGCAGTCAGGAACAACACCGGCGTGCGCACATTCGCCTCCCGCAGCATGCGCACCAGCCCGAGACCTTCGATCCCCGGCAGCATCCGATCGACGATCAACACGTCGTA
>Ga0182030_10006742_pt1 | contig 24151 bp, 32 predicted proteins | sample 812S3MmetaG_FD_121299 | JGI IMG/M metagenome (GOLD analysis project Ga0182030, IMG submission 121299) | Permafrost microbial communities from Stordalen Mire, Sweden - 812S3M metaG (Illumina Assembly) | ecosystem: Environmental > Terrestrial > Soil > Wetlands > Permafrost | place: Sweden...
CTCCGTCCGGCAGGAATCAGGACGAAATGCAGATGGTTCTCCTTTCTACGCTCCAGCACCACGGAATCCCTCACGTACCTTTGAGCCATCTGAGGTCACCGCTCTGCGTGTCGATACACTATCTACGGCAAGAGAATCCCCGATTCGAGTCACATCTAAAGAGCTTACCCCATCGGATTTCGGTGTCCACAGCCCTCCAAAAAACATGAGCGAATTAGAAACCATCCCTGAGACTCAACCTGAATCTATAGACATCTCACATATCCAACCTGAACTTGAAGGAGTTCCTATCCGCGCCTCTGCCGTCTCTCCAGCCTTCGCAGCCAAAGTCCTCTCACCCCAAAACTTCTCCCCCGTCAAGCTAAGCCCGAATCTGAAACCCCCGGGCCGACCTTCCGACCCCAAAGACACTCTCAGTCCTTTGAGCAGAGATAGTCCAGAGGATAGAAGTGCCAAGTCTCCGGAGAAAGTTGACGTGGTGGCCGTGATGCAACAGCCTGAGAACCGAAGGTTGACGATGCATGCTGGTCATACTCCGAATCATTCAATATCGAAGATTGATTTCAACGAGAGTGGCTCCGCTACCCCAACTCAAGTCAATACTGATAGCAACGCGCAGGCGCATGTTCATCATACTTCCCTTGCTCGTCTCGATGGACAGGAAGAGGATGGAGATAAGGAGTTGACCAGTCCTTTAGGACTCAATAATGAGGCTGTCAAGGATGATCCTTTCCTAGCTGCGCTAGTAGAGAAGTTGGAAGAGGCGAGAAAAAGTGAGGGCGTGAGTCCAAGCACTGAGAGTACCTCGAGTCATTTCAGCGACGAGGGTGCGACGAGGGTACGCCCGCAGGAAGAAGAGGAAAAAGATCTTCCCCCTTTACGATTGAAGCCCAGCGTCAATTTCGGGCGGCCGATGGGGAGTTTGTAAGGCGTTGAGTCACGAGGCTTCATGTGGCAACATCCCACACCACTCCTTCCCTTTTCACATCCTTGGCTATCACGGACGTTATGGTTCCACATACACCATCTTCTTTTCTGTGCAGCGATAAATTCATCGGAGGTAAAAGTTTTCATTCTGCAAGCAAGCGATTTAGGCAGGTCACCAGGGGAGTAAAAGAGCAAAAAGTCCAACACCAAAATGCAGGGTAGTACAAAAAGTAAAGATGGGCGAAAACATAGAATGGGAAAAGGATGGGAATGTTACAGGATCATGGCCCAGGAAAGAGGCATATATGCTTGTATACAGCGTTTCCTTTGTCAAACACAATGTTTAGGGTATAGAAGGATTGGTGCTTTTACTGGACTGGACAGACAGCTTTGTGGATATTTGCAAGCGAGCGAGCGTTGGTTTGGGGGTGCTTTGGTATTTATGGGGTGTTGCTTGGTGATGAGCTTGGAGAACTGGTTATGGTGGATGGGTGGGTGGGCAAAGGTGGGAATGAGAGGATGTGTAGAGTACACTATGGATTCGAGATACCCTTTTATACCTCCTTTTGATACTTCGTATTGTGTTCGGCTCTCGCATCTAGATTGCAGCATGAATTGGAAATCTAACATCCCTTTCTTCGGTACGAACTGGGCTGCCCGGGCTGCTGGGCTCAAGTTTTTGAGGGTCAAAGACAGAAACCGACCTTCCCACGTTTAGTAGTAGTAGTAGTAGATAAGAGCAGTAGCTCGAAAGCAGCAGTTCGTAAATAGGGAGCGTTTGTAAGCGAGTTTAGATAAGGAATAACTAGGAGCGCAAGGTCCGAAGAAGTGGGAGGCTGTGGTGCAGAAGAGAGAGGGATGGCGAGTGGCGAATAAATGCCTTATCTAAAACAGGGCCCTCAGCAGAACAGGAAGAAGTAAAAATCTAGAGAGCAGCTACTCCATTATAAAAAATACTCAAAGGTTACAGTTCTTTTTTTTTTTTTTTTTAGCTTGCCAATCCCCCCCCTGGGCCCCCATCCCCTTCCCTTTTTTATATGAAGAATTTTGATTAGAAAATTGTTGCACCATTTAGAATCCCTAAACCTACGGGTAAGTTGACTCCAAACGAGCCCGAATCATTCCTCACTTCTGACCACCCGAACCGTCTATGCAAAAGCTTTTACATCCATCTGGTTCTTCACCAGTCGTGACTCGCTCACTGATTCATTATTATGTTATTAATCTACGTATGATGTTTTCCTTCCGTAATTTTCCCAAAGAAAAGAGAAGATGCAAATTAAGGTATAAACAGATTGAAAGCCAGTCCAACGGTCTGTACAGAGAAATCGGAGCTGGCGCATCCTGCCACCTTTCATAGCTTGCAACCAAAAGCAGGCTCTCCTTAAGACTATGCTATCAAAATTCTCCTCTCATCTTATGATCCAACATCGCTTATGCCTTGGCGGTCAATGGTTTCCTTGCAATCATCAAATACATTGGCGTAAACAGATCCTCCTTCGCACCAGCGACTAAACAGTCAGCAGCCAACGCCAAGCTATCCGCCGTTTTTCTGGTTCCACCTGGAGCAAGACCCAATGTCTCCAACACACCGATGAATCTGTGAGCCAAACCTCGTCCAATCTTCGTCATCCGTCCAATGGTGTAGATATCAAAGATACTACCCATATACTTGAAATCACCAGCCAAGGGATAATACCAAGGTGTAGAATCCGGTCGCTTGGCCAAGTCCTCGTGTAATTCGAGTTCGAAACCAGCGGCCTTGATAGCGGCGATTCCCTCGGAGATCTTCACCATGTTGGATATTCCATCACCTTGCTCGATACCAAGACGGATTTCGCGGTGGTGCTCATTGCTGTTGTCGTAGTTATCGGTCATGAGCCATTCGTAGACACCGAAGACTCCACCGGGTTTAAGAACGCGGTAGATTTGGCTGTAGACACCTTCTAGGGAAGGGGCGTGGACGGTGGCTTCAATGGCGTAAACGCAATCGAAGGAGTTTTCGGGGAAGGACATTTGCTTTCTGAGGTTAGAACTTTGTTGGAAAATAGGGCAGGGAATGAATCTCACCATGAAATCACCCTTTACGAACTTCAATTGGTGTGCAAGGCCTTCTTTCTGCGCATATCTTGTGGCACGCTCAATCTGATAGTCATTGTTGTTCAGTCCAGTGATGTGTGCGCCGGTGAATTTGGCAATTTCTCTCGCAGGACCTCCAACACCGCATCCCACATCAAGGACTCTGTCTCCATCTTTGATACCAATTTTGGCAGCGAGGTAGTGTTCGTGACGGGCAATGGCTTGGTAGAAGGGTTCTCCGTAGGCGAAACGACAGAAATGGAATGATTGACCCCAACCGTACTCATAGAGATCTGTTCCGAGATTATAGTAACTATTAAAGTTAGCATTGAAGTGCAATAGAGGCGTACGAGACTAACTGTCTTGTGAGGGTAGCGTATTCCTCCTTGCGTGCCTAGGAAAGGGGTCAGTTACACCAGTGAGAGTTTTTAAAGGAGACATACTTCACGATCGGCATCTGTTTCGTCTTTTGCCGTCTTGTTATCCCAATGCTTGAAGTATTCATCAACAGCAGCTTTTTGCGCAGTCTTATCTTTCTTCATCATTGCTCTGAATCCACCCTCAGCACTGGACGAGTCCTTGTGCATTGCCTTGTTAAAAGCTGCATCACGGGAATGATCTTCTTGTTCAAGTTTTGAGGGCGCCATGGTGAAAGTTGATTGAAGAGAACAAAGATGGAGGTGGTTCTGTATGAGATAAGTATCCGAGTTGATCGAATTGAGGATCAAGAGGCTTCTTGGAGATTATCAGGTATATTTATCTCCCATCGCATTTCTCGAAATTGCTTCAGGGATGCTGCGCGTTCCTGTTTTAGTGTCTAGGCGGCGTCGTATTCGGATTCTGTCAGTGGTTGATTGGAAGGATAAATGGGTCCTGACAGGCCTTACAAATTGCTTCAAAAGGCTTAGCTTGTTCTCTCAGATCTTCCGTAACAGCCTGATCACGTGGCTCGAGATTACTCAAAATTTCCGGGCGTCATCAATCCTGAGCGCCCCTCACCTTTCAAAACGCAACTCCAGCGAAATGCCACCCCAGATCAAGCAAGATCTCAACCGCTCAGGATGGGAGACTACCGACTTTCCGTCCGTGTGCGAAAACTGCCTTCCAGATAACCCTTATGTCCAAATGCTCAAGGAAGACCATGGAGCGGGTACGTATTCCTCACTCATTCCTAGCCATATCATAGCTGACCTGATAACAGAATGCAAGATCTGTACACGGCCTTTCACTGTCTTCAGATGGAAGGCAGATCGCACATCTCGATCCAAGCATACAAATATCTGCCTCACTTGCGCCCGTCTCAAGAACTGCTGTCAATGCTGCATGTTGGATCTCTCCTTTGGCCTACCGATCGTAGTCCGAGACGCAGCGCTCAAAATGGTAGCACCAGGTCCTCAAAGCGCTGTGAACAGGGAATATTATGCGCAAGAGCATGAGAAGGAGATTGAGGAAGGACGCGGTGAGGTCGAGAATTACGAAAAAACGGATGAGAAAGCCAGGGAATTACTGCGGAGATTAGCAAACAGTGAACCTTATTTCAAGAAGCAAAGAAGAATTGGTCCAGCAGACGGTGAAACTGGGGTTGATCCGAATTCTAAGGCGTTGACTTCGAAGGGGGCAGGCCCGATACGAACACGAGATAGCAGGGGACAAGGGGTCGCAAGAGGCTCGGTGCGTGGTGGGAGGGGTGGACTAAGGGGAGGACGACCTTTTCCCAGTGCGGCACAACTTCCTCCTGGCCCTCAAGATATCTTACCGCCTGCGGATCAGAGCATCACATCCTTATTCGTCACAGGCGTGGAGGACGATCTTCCTGAGCATAAGATTCGGGACTACTTCACACCTTACGGGAAAATACGGTCACTAGTCTGCTCGCATATGTCGCATTGCGCGTTTATCAACTTTAATACTAGGGAAGGAGCTGAAGCTGCGGCGGACGCACTACAAGGAAGAGCTGTTATTGCCGGATGTCCATTAAGAGTGCAATGGGGTAGGCCGCGACCTATTGGTACAATGGATAAGGATGAGCGTATAGCTACTGGAAGGGAAGGACGATATGCGTTCTCGAACTCGGGTCCAGGTCGAGCAATTGAGGGAGGCAGTCAGGAACGGAATATTACAGCCCCTCCTGTAGATGATTTGGCGAGCATGTCTGCCGTTGCCGCACCTCCAGGGGCAGGCGATATTAATTACGCAAGTCTAGCTGGGAATTGATTATCGGAGTGGTACTATTGGGAGTTCGGCGTATCTCAAAATGGGATACAGCGCGGTAATGCCTCGCTATGTTTATAGTCAGTCGTGAATACTTTCAGAACATGAATCACAATTCCTGTTTCTTCTGCTACACGTGACAAGTCTTTTAAGACAACCTTCTCTACCAACGTACCCTTTTACGCCCGACGGTAGATTGTGCAAACTCCTCCCACACATTTGAGGCAGCCTTTGCTCTAGGACTTAGATTCTACCTTCCACAGTTGTTGGATCAAAACGTCTTCATAGTACCTTACTTCAAATGATCTAGACACAACTCTTTCCTATAACTAAAATCTAAGACCTCACTTTCAACTCGTGACCCAGTCTCACACGCCAATTTCCATTCTATCTCTTATCATACAATGTAACCGCTCTCCTAAATGTATACTTCCCCGCCCTGCTTAATTACACCCATTCCTCGTGATCCCATCTTTCACATTGGATAACAACTGCTATCGGTCGGTACATGTCTTCCCATCAATGACAACTTTCTGTCCGTCTGGCATTTTCACGGTGTCGTTGTCGCCTCGCTCAGTATGTTCATGAATTCGCAGTTCTGGGGAGTATATTCAGTCATCACTTTTGAAATCCAAGAGACATGTGATGCTTGTCCTTTTTCTTTCTTCAAACAAAATCCACTTACTGTACTTATTCTCCTCGCCCTCAACCTTCCTCCCCTGCACAACATTTTGCTTCAATATCTGCGCAACTTCCTCCGCATGCTTCACAGCTGCCAAATACTCAGGACCTTCCGGCGTCAGCCCGAGATTTCTTTGAAAGCCATTTCTTGCTTCGGCTCGTGCAGCATGGAGAAGGTTAGCATCACCTTAAGGTTTTTGATGTCAGTGAAGCTCAAGTTTCGGGGAGGGAAGGAGTGACTGACCCGCAAATGCTAGCCGTGTCGAACGCAGAAGGTGCCGGTACGCTACTAGTGCCATGTTGCTGATCGTGATGGACTCTGAATTTTGAAGACTCGTCAGTATTTTAGATATTCGATTTGATTCAGTACAATAAATCATTATTTGAAATCAACATCGACAGACAGGCTTAAAAAGGTAATATCTAATCAACTTTGATCGCGGCCCATTTGCAGGGCAGAGAAGTAACATTAGAGAACGAGGTCACTACCACAATGGCGACAGTAGATCATATTCAAACATCCCTAAAGAAGGTCAAAGCACGAGTAAATAAGGCTCTACACGTCGTCTCGGCACAAAGAGTGGAGAGGGCTTGTTCAAAAAGTCAAGATCAACAATTAGAGGCGGAGATATTTCATCTGGAAAGCCAAGCTCCAGTCTCTCATAATAAGGGATACAATGTACAACGACAAATAAATACCTCCAAGCCCGAGAAAAAACCTTCAGCAACACAGTTACCACTCGCTGGATATCATTCGTTGACCCCACCATCGCTTTTGTCAACCGTGGAACCTCCTCTACAAGAACACTTGTCGATCTGCATGTTGCACAACGAGGACCTGAGGAAGCAGAAAGAGCAGTTGGAATGCGAGAATAAAAGTTTGCGAATAGAAAACGGGTATTTACAGGACCTGGTCGAGGACTACATCGACAGATCAATAGAGCAAGCTGAGGACCTCAAAAATCGGATACAAGTAAAAGTCGACAATTCAAAGATGGCCAGCTAGATTGCAATGCTGAACTTCGGTTGAACAATCTCGAAATTGTGCAAAATATGTCAACAAAATCTCAGAAGCCAAGCAAAGAGATAAATGAAAAAGGCCGGCAGATGCAGCAAGCAGGAGAACGGCAGAGGAACAAACAAATGTCGATTGCAGAAAAGCAGGTAAAAGTCGATCGCGTCACTACACTACCGAAGGAAGTTCAAGCTTCGGGCCGTGGTGAAGAGGATAACGAAAACCCTTCAATTAAGGAGGTTGATGAGGCTTTCGGCGAGCGATCTGAGAAATCGAACTCCTTTATTGGAGTCAATCTACGACCAAAGCTCCAGAAAGGACCTATATCCTACGATTGGAAGGACACGGTAGTGGGTGATAACGTTCAAGGAAAAGCGCAAGCGCAGGAATATTCAATGAACGTACCTGTTACCGATAATAGAATACCCCAGATTGCGTTAAGTCTGGAACAGGATCTTCCAAGTGAAGCCAAAGCGGACTTCAAGACGATTACTTGTGATCCTAGGGCGAAGGACTTTGCAGAGAATGCCTTGAATGACCCCACAGAGTCGAAGGTGGCCACTTCAGATGGACAAGCCTGGCAACAAGAGACTGCAGTCGCCTGGGAGGAATCGATGGGTGACGAGCACGAGACCGCAACCACCGAAAGTACTCCTAGACCTATTATTCCGAAAGACTCGCAAGGTCCAAAATCAACGGGATCAGTTGAAGCAGGTGGCCTAGTGAACGACAATGCGGACAATAAGCCGATGGAGGCGTGTTCAATTTCCAAGAAGCCAAGTGAAATGGAAGGTACAGAGCTGAATGTGTCAAACAAGACCGGGGAGGCTTTTTGGGAGGCCTTCTGGGATGCGTTTGAGGAGGCTGAACAGATTTCAGAAAAATTCGAGGTTGACAATAGACCTGGTCAAGCCAAGTCAAGCGCAGGCAGGACAGAAAAACGTAAAGAGGAACCGAAAAGGAAGATCATCAATGGAGCGACCGAAGAGAAGGACAGCTCAGATACTCAACTATTGTGCATAGTAAGTCTCGCCCTTTCATTGCCTGTCCTAGGTAGTTTTTACATCCTCAGCCTCATCACGTGTCGTATGGCTAGTCCTAATATGGAATAAATCCACAAGTTAACCGCATTCTGAACATTTCATTCTTATTTTTTTTTCTCTGCAGAACCCCCATTCCCATTCGTGATTACTGGTACACGAGAGAACACTCTGCAAGATCTTTCCATCCTCGCCAAGCACAGGCATAGAAACCCAGAAATCGAAAACGCCTTGGATCAGCAATTCCATCGCTGCGACCTACACCGGCTAATTTTTACCTACCTGACTGGGCCTTTCTCGAAACATAAAAGGCCAAAAGCAGTACTTGACCTCTTGAAAAGTGAAGCACGGGACATCCGCATCCAAATTCTCATAGCTGCCGACCACTGGAATTCTGCGCTTAAAGCAGTCATCACTATTGGGAGAATTCCTCGTGGCATTGAGCGGATCGAGAACACTTTGGACAATAGAGAACGCAGTCTTCGCACTAAAATCGGGAAAGACCTCAAAAAACAGATTGACAACAAGAGGCCTTATCAGGAACAGCTGGTATGTCCTATTTTGCCGATTATTTTCAAAAACATTCAGAACCCGACATCTAGTAGAATGTCTTCAAACAACTTAAACATTTAGAGCTCAGCTCCTCTGCTCTTGAATTATTTATCAAGAGCTGGACTAATTTACCAACAGGCCAGCATTCTTGAGTACTTCACTGCCGAGAAGTTCGAGTCCCCTAAAGTCTTCTATCTCCTCTGCCGAGAGTTTGGTAAAAAACTTGAGAAGGTTCTTCGATATCAGGTTGCCAACAACACTTACGAAGAACTTGGCCCTCTCCTAGGAACCCTTAACGAATTCGAGAAGTACAGACGAGAAGCCTTCTTCGCCGATTCTTTTGATCGACAACAGATCTTAGCAGAAAAAGAACAGCAAAGCCGCAATCCACCACAAGACGGCCTTTTAGTTGAATATCGCAAATCACCAGAGGCTCGGCAAGCCAGACTCAGAGAAGAGGCTCAAGAAACCCTCCTCAACGATCTATACGCCGATTATTCCTTCAGATTTGAGGCTGCAGAACTTCTCGAATTATTGGAACCTGAACCTCTGAAAGGTCACCACGCCTTCCACCGTCAATACAAGCTTCTCAAAGCAAACGGCTTTGACGATAGGCGCGAAAGCGAGGAATCTCAGTCAACGCCTATCATTAGGGAATCTGAAAGTGAAACTACCGTCGCTGAAGCAGAACATAGCGCAGATAACCCAAACGAGATAATGGCAACTCAAACACAAGTATCAATCCCTCTACCGGTCCTTCCAGAAGGCTGGTCTGCTGAAAAGGACTTCAAGGCTATTGGAAGCTTATCGACAGCAACCCAACGTAGCATCGAACCTGTTGGACCCCATTTTCTGGCTCACGCTCGCCGCGCTCGGCACAAACGAACATTTTCAGAAGATGACCGCATCCAAGCTCAAGAGAATGTCAAGAAGGTCGAAGATGATGACTCGGGTGAGATTAGTGAGCCCGAGGATCCAATGATGTTATCCCGTGATCCCAAGGATTGGAAGGTTTGTTGCATTTTTTATTACATTCGAAATTGTACTAATATCCAATAGAATCAAGATCACTACGCTGTTCTCGGTCTTTCGAAATACCGATACAAAGCAACAGAAGAGCAAATTAAGCGCGCTCATCGAAAGAAAGTTCTTCGCCATCATCCAGATAAGAAAGCCGCAGCCGGAAACACTGAGGACGACGGTTTCTTCAAGTGCATCCAAAAAGCCACAGACATCCTCCTCGACCCCGTGAAACGTCGTCAATTCGATTCCGTCGACGAGCATGCCGATGTTGAACCCCCATCTAAGAAAGCTGCAAAGGGCGACAAATTTTATACTCTCTGGGGCAAGGTTTTCAAAGCCGAAGGCCGTTTCTCTCGCATTCAACCAGTTCCTAAGTTTGGAGATGACAATAGCACCGAGGAGGAGGTCCACGCCTTTTACAACTTCTTCTACGATTTTGACTCCTGGCGTTCATTCGAGTATCAAGATGAGGATGTTCCGGATGATAACGAGAATCGTGATCAAAAGCGTCATGTGGAGCGTAAAAATAACAACGCCCGCAAGAAGAAGAAGACTGAGGACTCTGCGCGTCTCCGGAAACTAGTAGAAGATGTCCAGGCTGGTGATGAGCGTATTAAGAAATTCAAGAAAGAAGCTTATGCTGCTAAAAACAAAAAGAAACTGGAGCGGGAGGCTGCAGAGAAGAAAGCAGCTGAAGAGGCCAAAGCCAAAAAGGAAGCAGAGGCTCAAGCATTGAAGGACGCCGAAGAGAGCGCAAAGGCCGAAAAGGAGCAGAACAAGAAGGCCAAAGAAGCAGCGAAGTCGGCCGTCAAGAAGAATAGGCGAGTTTTGAAGAAGAGTATCGAGCTTCTCGCTGGAACGGATGAAAAGACCTTGAAAGCTCTTGAGCAGGATAAAGAGACTGTTCAAGGCAACGTTGATCCGGAAGAGCTTGCAGCGCTCGCTAGAAAGCTTGATGGTTTAACAGTTGCCGGCCAGATTAAGAGCGTATGGGTCGCAGAGATTGAGCGATTGGTTGTGGATGGGAAAACCAAGGAAGAATACATTCAGGGCTTCAAATAGCTATAGTATCTCCTGGGTGATATGTAATACGCAGCATTGCATTAGACGGGGATAGACGGGTAATACTCTTTCATGACATTATTATAGGGTATCAATCCAAAAGCGTTATTTGCGATTTTTTTTCTGTTTCTTCTGTGTGACAACTCCAGCATTGTTGATTTGCCCTTCGAAGCTTTATAAAATCTTCCCAGTAGAATTCTAGGCAAGGAGCATTTGGAGTCCGGATTTTCTGCACTAATACCTGTTATCACTTCACATCCAATATATCACAATCTCTAAAACAATCAACCTATTCTTAGATCCAAGGATTGGCATTACATAATCAAAAAAAAGGTCCCTCCTGACCCTACCACTACAGCCTCTAGATAGCATATACGCTCTTAAATACCTATAACAGTCGTCTACCTAATAATGGTTGCCTTGTAGAAATGGTAGCATAAAAGTGTACTATTTAGGACAAGCTCATCTCGTTGTTTTTATGGACGAAGGATTTCGACTTGCTCTGCAAGAGCCTTCATCCCAACGAGACTACCGCAATGATGTGGGAGTCCCACCGCTTTGCCGACAATTTGCAGGTGTTGTGGGAACAGTTGATAGCGACTGGTACTGTCTCGCAGCAGTGCGATCTTGCTGCCTTTTGAGCTAAGGCCCTGGCAATTGGGATATATGGGGATTCTCTTGGCTTGACGGCACTCTGGTACCCGCGCGAAGTCCTCGAAACAGACGAAAGATACCAACCTAATCCCTACGGCTGTCGTCTGGGTCGAACATTGCAGCCACAAGCTTCTTACCTTCTCAGCTCTTAATCAGTCCTACGAGGCAACGGCTCACTTAATGGCCCCCGGAGTCTTGGCACAAAGTGCACGCACCGGCCAGCACGGCTTCAGCCTGAGGCGTTGGTTGTTCTGGAGACGGCGTCTTTAAGAGCTCAATCGCAACTCAGATTCAGTAGTGGCTAAGGTAGCTCATGAGGGCTTTATGGTCATGATCAACTGCGATCGTGACTTAGGCTGTGAGGTCCCAGGCGAGGTAAAGTTTACAGAGAAGTCATGGGTGAGGCTCTCGCCAAGAGTGAGAGGGAGAGCTTGACTAGTGACAATATTGAAATCAACGTGGATTGGGTGGATTGAGTTTACCTTGTGGAACTATGATAGTCTTGAGAAGCCCTTCTCCGGATAGACCTCCATCACAATATGTTAAACCATCAAATCTAGGATGTTCCCACCTCAGTTAAGATTTAATTGTTGCAAAATTGGTGGAAAAATCAGATCCTCATATACCCAAGTCATGGTTAACCTTCTTGCCCTGGGGTCAGTGCTGTCACGTTCTTATCTAGAATTCGGCGGACTTGCTGCATCTGTGGGCCATTCTCGCTTAGTCATAGCTTTCGACAAGATTGTACTTCGGGAATTTTGAATTCTCTTTTTGAGGGTTTGACGAGCTTGAGACCCGTCAGAACAGAGGGATGGGAGCACCTAAGTTGTTGAGTCATCTACACTTCTATGGTTCTGTCAGTCAAATAAAAAGTTCTTGGAACATAGAATATCTCCCTTTGTATCTCATCATCTTCAATTTCCTCTACCACTTCTTCTCTTAGTGCTCTCAATAACCTTTTTCCCTGTCCAATTTGAGCCTCAATTAGGAACAGTCTTTCAGCTCTGGGATATCTTACCAATGTCGGTCTTCAGTGTGGAAGGTCATCCCATAGCATCCAGATAGGACAGGCTCAAATGATTCCTGTAGACTTAGTTCGTTCTCGCTACCTCGAACTTCTTTATACTCTCCTCCTAACTATAGTCTCGATCAACAAAATTCCCAACACTTTGCGTCCTAGACCTTGTAACGTCAGATCTTTGGTTTAAAATTAGGTAGCTCGGAGTTTCTCACCTTCTTCTTAAGCTAAATTCGAGTTGGGTGGTTCTGGAAGTACTAGGGCATTGTTCAACCCCATCTCAGACTTCGAAATTAATCATCTAGCTTCCACATCCTGCAATTGAATACAGCAGCTCGGGATGGGATTGTCATTGTTCAACCCCCTCTAGGACTTTCGCTTAGGCTACCAGGCTTCTATGCTCTTCGTTGTTTCTGTAATAAAGCTACTTGTCACGCATGTAGAGCTTCTCCAACGATCTTGCCCCCCCCCCTTGGTGTTTTTTTCTGGGGGGGTCAAGGCTGTTTCTCCCAAAAGACTAGTCACATCCTGCCACTTGATTATATTGAGATGCATTACTCGACTTAATACAGAGTCTGCATAGGTCGCAATTGAGCTCTAAATTAGCTATGCAATTTGTATGGGTTGCGAATTCGAGAAGGAAGGATGGTTGATACTACCAAGTATCCCTACAAGCAATAAATTTTACAAAGCCTGGTGATGAGAATAGTATATTTCACCTAAAACAACTCCATAACAATTTTAAAGATTCTCACGAGTGAGACAAACACAATGAGAAAAATCAATTTGATCTATGTAGTGAGTGATGTAAAGCGCGCATGTTCTAGAGACAGGTATTTTGACCACCTGAATACCAAAGGCGAAATACCTGAGAAGCCCAGACATGAGCATCAAGGGAAACTTGCGGATTTTCGAAGCATCATAATGTAGGTTTGGGGAGATATGCAGATGAATAACGCTGAATTGCGCAGACGGCTATGCGGTGTTTGATCTGACTGAAATCCGTTCTACTAGCTGCTCATAGCTTCGTTGTGTGAAATGAAACGGAACAATATGGAAAACTATGCAATTCCCAGGGCCGGAAAGCCATGTAGCATCATGTATCAAGCCTAAATCTGAAAGTTAGAGAAGTCAGAGTGAGGTTAGCAGCAACCCGAGAGGCTTCTTGAGTCTTAGATCATCGTGCAATGACCGAATCTCAATCTTCCGCGTCGCTCTCTCCAAAGACATAGTCTCCATCATCCTTACCATCGGCGAATAAAGAGAAGTCGTCATCCTCCCCGTCGAAATCAGGAGCACCACCGATATCGGGTTCCTGTGGCTCAAAGGCGACGTCCTCCTTCCATGTGAGGGTCAAGGTGTCAAGATCTGCTTGCAGAGACTTTTGAAGCTTGATTTTAGGTTGAGAAATGACTCTTCGAGAGGTGGTGCGCAAGCCATCGGAACTATTATGCTCGAAGAACACCGCAGTCTCGTTCCTGACCTGCTTCAAAACCTGATCTTTGCAGTTTGCCAATTGCTCCTCAAGATCATCAAGTAGCTTGTTGATTGCCTTTTTAATTGCCTCAGATCCTCGGTGGTGCATCGCAACGCCCTCTGCCTGCATGTGTTTAAGATGCGTATCCTTATTTAGCTTAAAGTGGCCGTCTCCTAGCGCAAAGTCAGTTGGAGGTACAATGGAGACGTAATCTGACCAAACTTACCTCTGCGAGCAGCACAGGTGGCGTACATTGGCTCTAAAAAATTAGAAATAGCAGGTACCGCCAATCTATGGGAATCTTTGACGGCCTTGTGAATGTCCCTGACTACATTTTGGGTTTTGTAGGATAGAACATTGGTAGTCTTTGTAAATTGTTCCTTGAGAAGCTCGAGCTCCATGGCGAGGTCGGGGCACTTGTCTGGGGCAGTTGTGGTCGTTGCAAAGTCAATGATAATATTTTTGGCCTCTTCGACATAGGCAGTAAGTTCTTTCTGGATCCCAAGATCTTTGTAGAAAAAAGTCTCATTCCATTCCTGGACAAGATTCGCAGTGTAGTCAAGACCCCTATAATAAATCAACAGAGCCACAACAACTCTACGCTGGAAACTTACAGTTTATGATTCCACTTATACTCCTTTTTTCTTCTACCATCAACCCAGTAACCGTTTCGCTCATTTATGGCTCTGTGAGTGTTCCATTTTACATCTTGTCCGAACTTGTGAACAGTCTTTTCGGAAGCCTTTGCTGCATCTCGCTCTCTACCTCTGGCATCCTGGCGTAAATAGTAGATGAAACATGCTGCTTTGCGGCTTTCGTGGCTTGATAACCAAGCTTCCATAGTTTCTGGAGCAGACTCAGATCAAGAATATGAAGAAATTTTAACAGAAAGTTATGGACATACCTGGCTAAGTTGCTCAATCTCCACTTCAAACAATGGCTCCCAGCGCTCCCTCTGGCCAGCGCTAATTTTGAGGTCTCCACGCTGATCCCCTATCCAAGGCTTCATACTAGAAACCAACTGTTCGAAGCGCTCTAGGATTTCTTGTGCTCGCTGATCTCGACCAGCGAATGTGAACTTATTGAAACAGTCCCTCAATTGCGGTATTTCGGTGTCTTGCCTGGACGGAAACCCTTGCTTTCTGATCTTGAGGTTTGGATTCTCGTATTTGAGAAAAGTTTCTGCCGATGTGCAGAAGACTTGAAGAGGTGTTGTGGAAACTAATCCCATTTGTTGTTGAGTTTGCTCAAAATCTTGCCTGACTCTTGCAATTGATTTCTGCTTTCGATCATTGTTGCAGGCGAGCCTCAATTCGGAAATATTGAAGTGGTGGGCAATCTCGAGATGCTTAACTCCTCTCACGAGCTTTATCTCCTCCTCGGCTTCGGCGCCTGTTGTGATTTTTAGATCATTCAACCTGTCTTCGAGTAGCATCAAGTCCATCAAGGTTGGCTCATCGATGCGTTTGCGCTTCTTACCGTGAGTTTCTGCTTGAAGTTCTCGGATCCGTGACTCCAATTCTTCAATCAATGAACAGTGCCGCTCACGACTTTCTCGTACCTGTTGGAGCCTGGTCTCGCGCTCTGTGAGTTTCTGTTGCACCTCCCGTCCGCGCACAAAAATTGGTTCCGCAGCCTTCCTGACCTCTTTATTGGTATCAAGGTGATGCCTAAGGCCAAACTCTCTATCAAACTGACTGAGGACGAAGCAGAGATGCTCCGAATTGTATACCCCGTCCATCTGAAGATCACGTTTGAAGACTTCCTCGACCAATTTGCTTACCTATGGAGGGTTAGAACCAAAAAAAAAAAGAGGACGGAACATAGCCTTTGACTTACGTTCGCATCACTAACACCTCGGCGGCCATCAAAGACTATGCATGTCATGGCCAAATGCTTCTGATAATTACCAGCTACAGCCCCTCGGGCAGCGTTGCTGTCCATACTACCCGGGAGATCCACCAAGACTATGCCGGTTTCAAGAATCTTGGACTTGACGAAAATTTTGACGCACTTTACAAGCGGCCAGTGAGCGAAGTCCTTTCTGTAAGACTCCTCGGTTGCAATATAGCGTATGATTGCGCGAGAGAATTGGCTTTGCTTGCGACTTCGAATGAATGTGGTTGAGCCCAAAATGCCCTTGACATGCTTTTCATCCAAGAGCTGCGAGACTGAGGTACCTCTGAGATCCGCAATGGACTTGAGCTCAGGATAAACATATTTCACTTTGTCCAATGCGTCCATGATCCGTTCTATCCGGTCGTGATCCTCCACGACGTTGGAGCCCCAACCATGAGACAAGTGTGCTTTCACATCCCGAAAGAGTAAATCAAGTTCCTGTTCCCATTCCTCGCGAGTGGCAAACTCAACCTCAGCGCGGAAAAGCTGATCCTCGTCATCGTTGAAGTTATAAGCGACCTCAACAGGCACAGCGGTGCAAGCACTGGTACTATGTATTGGCAAAAGGTCTCTCATACGCAGAATGGCGTTGATAAGGGTCGACCCCCCCGCCCCAGTCACACCTCTGAACCCAATCAAGGTTTTTAATTGTTGCTGCTCCTCCAGAATTGTATCTTTGACTGCAGTCAGCAATTTTACATATTGAAAATGGAAGAAGAGACCAGAGAGCAACAATGCCTGGCTTCAATGGCATCCCTACCGATTCTCTCGATCCACAACCGGTCCACGTTTTTCAGACTCGGATCCGAATTGCTTTCCAATATGCTCTTCATGTGGTCAAGGCACGCCAGAGCTGCCACAGCTGCTTTCTCTTTGGCCAAGACTTGTTTCTGACGCTCTGTTGGGAGAAATGCTTGTTTCCATTTTGGTTCTTGTGGTGTTTCTCTGCTGAGCGAAGCTGATTTATTGAAAATGATCTTTGGAGGAGCCATTAGTGAAGAGGGGTTGATGCTGAAAGCAGGCACAGATGATGAATCATAGACTCTGAAGAATACAGATGAGGTCAAGGACGAATAGTTCGGATTTATTTCCTCTTTGATATCAGGCGTGGACATAGCATCTGGCTTGGTATCCTTAAAAAAAGAGTCCACGAAATCGAGAATTGATGCGGCGTATTTCTGTAATTATAGTGAATTAGTCGTTGGGAAAGTAAAGGGATGTTTGCTGTCAAGAGAAATCATTATAAGTGAACTGAGGCGGGAATCTCGTAGTGCTAGAGAGCTTTCGAGAGCAAAATGGAAAGTGAATTGCGACCTTGAAGCAACATTACTGACGTTGAAAGGGATAAATAGATGTGAAGAAGATGAAATTTATAGTGGATTGATTGGTTTTCAAACCTTTCACAAAGGGCCCAAATAAAACATTAGAAAAATTTAATGATAATTATTTGGGGGGAAAGACCTACGTTGATAAGAAGAGGTTGTTGGCGAGGAAGAGGTGACAATAATAGTTTTATAACTGAATTAGCACTCATACGAGGACCGATCGAAGTGAATTCAACCGTGTGGTTTGTAACAACAATGAGGAGTAATTAGGCTCCCAAGTAGTTGAACTAGGCTTGTATTTCTCAATGCAAGCAAAGGAATCTGTAATGTAAGTTTCAAATGATAAGATACAAGAAGATCGCCAAAGTTTAGGTTTAGGCCAACAAGTAACTCTGGGATAGAAGAGACTAAATAAAATATGTTCTCATACTTGAGCATCTTTAGATTCCTCTACAGCTAAGCACAAGAATGGTACTGCAATCGAAATGGTAAGTGGGTGTTTGAAAACCATTGCAAAAGGGCCAGTTTTTATGGCTGAGAGCTGAATCACTCTATATGCAATTGAATACGAGCCCAATAATATATACTCTAAAATCTTAGATGAGGGCGTGGCGCATATGAGCAGGCCACTATGATGATCATGCATCCGAGAGCGTCGCTTGATCTGATGTGCATGGCGTCCAAATCGAATCGTCCCTGTATTTTGAACGGTGCGGTATTTCTCTCGTCGGTCATGTTACTGGACCGAACATCGAGCCAGTTTTGATGAACGGGGATCGACAAATCCTACAACTATCCACGCTCTCGACATCTCCTCTTCCCCTTCTCAAGATTGACTCTGAGCCTCGTTCCGCCAAATCTCTCACATTGCTCAGATATGTTATTAGAGTCCCGCATATATGTCTTATCTATGCCGTGAACGGCATCAACCAATTCGCAGAATGTTCCATCAATGATCACACAATTTCATTTAGTCGAAGTGCTCTGCAACATGGTAGGAGACCGCCACCTCGTCACCTTCAAACTCACCACATACAGGACATTTGTGTATATCGGAGCCATTACCATTCATTCCGGCAGCGGGGGGAGGGCTTTCATGCAAAGGGTGATCCGGCGGCAGAAGATCCCCAAGGCTGTAGCTAGATGGTGGCAGTCCCGTGTCTTCCTCCTCTCGCACATCACGGTACCTGTTGGTAAACCGAGAACTCGATGCAGCAGGTCCAGTGCTCACTTGCGCGTTACTTCCCTCTCCATTTCTCCCAAGACCACTGAGGCCCTTCGAACCAGTTCTTGCTTCTTCTTCGCTGATCATCCTCTGTACTCGGCCAACCCGGCCATCCACCAGACGGACCTTCATTCCCCGAGGATGATTCCCATTCGTGAGGACATCTGCCACAATGCCTTGCACCTCACGTCCAGTAGGCTGGTCGATTTTTAGGACGATTGACACGAAAGCGCCAGACACGACCTGACTAATGTTCGGTACAGTCCGAGAGGATAGTGTATCATTGCGGCCGCCGTGCAATCCTCCACGACCTCTTCCCTTTCCTTTATCATTATCTTGTGGTGGGCGGCCTTGTCGATTCCGGGGTCGTTGCATCTTTTGGTTGCGATGTTGGGATGTCGCAGCATAGCACAGAGGTTGGAATTTTAGCACATCAGCAAGGCTGAAGTGCGGGCTATGGTGGGGCTGAAATCCTGGTAGCGAGCCCCTTTACAAGAGTGAATAGAGGGGCAATGGAAACCGTGAATACAAAAAGAACTTTATTTATCAAACAGTCACGAGAACTCATGCCAAACAACAAGAGCTGCAATTTTGTAGCCCATTGTGATTGTACCAGAGGAAACCCCCGGCTAGACCCCCTACATATCTTTGCCAAAACCCTCGCATACCCGTGATTGTCTAGGTTCAAATTGCGTATTGATACTTCACTTCCTTCCTGCCAACTGTAATATGACCCAGCAACAATCTCACTGTCCGTCATAAAAATAACTCCCAGCACCTTCCCCTGCCCTTACCAGTTCGATTTTGGCGCTTCATTAACCCAAGGCCCGGTATACGGAAAGCTTCCAACCCATTTTCAGCGCTTCCGTCGCTGCATGGGTGGACTTCGTATTTCATGATCCAACAACTAACTCGTATTAACCACTACGAAAGGTTTAAAATCACATAGGATAGCAGTACTTAACTCTTGACCCCTTAAACCCACCACTGCTGCTGTATCCGAACCCACGAGTAAAACACCCTCATGCCCACCATCTCAACTCCATTGATCAAGCTTGAAGTTGGCTTGATCGTCCTGATACCCACGTGATGTGCATCAACATCCGTTCCCATGGGCCCTTAATCTTACGCAGAAGCTGTGCCTGATTCTCAATTAGCGTTGACTTCTATGAAAAATCCGATTTCTACTTCGAAACCCGCTTTGCGGATTTTCCTGTGCCCACGCTGAGCAAATTTTCAAAACAAATGACACAATTAGTTCGAGTTCATAACCATCCATTTTCAATTCGCACCTCCTTCTCATGACCGGACGTCAGCTTGAAGAGGATTTCTGTATCATCTGCTTGTGACTGTCTTTCTCTGTGGGTGGGGACGGTTTGCTTCTAGAAGCGTTCTCTGCTCACACGTCAGCCTGTTGGTTTCGCAATTACCAATTCGAAAGCCGTAGGCACGCTTGGCCATTCATTCAGGAAAATCGTAGGACTTGAAGTGATCTCGCATATGACTCTCAAACCTGCCTTGTGCATAAGGAATCGTATCGGTCAATGCTGGATAACTCAGCAGGCAATGACACTACCATGGCGGAGTGTGTCATCGGTGTATCCCAGTGATCTCTTCTTTCCAAGGTTCGCGGACCGATGGGCCCGAATAAGCAGGTGTGGGTGCATTTGGCCATATCACGTTGCAATCGGGAGCTTGGAAAGAGCATTCTGGAGGGTGAAAGGGTTGAGTCCATCTAATTACCTTCGGTAAAAGAAAATTGAGCTGGGTACTTTTGTTAACAACTACCGATTCCAAAGTGAGTAGTATGAGAACGGGCAAATTGGTGGAGCGAATATGAGAGAGTAGAGCAGGTGAGGAGTAACGTAAGGATATCGCGTTAGAAGCGCCTGCGGGGGAAGTACAAAGTCCAAAACAATGCTTGAAAAACAAGTAGACAAGTGGATCGAGCGGCGTTCGAGACGACAAAAGGATGCATGCTCACTATCGTGTATTTCAAGACGGCACTGATTGTAATGGAGTGCAGGCGAAGGAAGTAAAAGCGAATAACATGTTGTTGCGGCCTTCGATATGTTTGAACGTTGGTTCGTCGACTCAACGAGCAAGAGGCCGTATCAACACCCTCGGGCTCCTTCCGGGATCCAATTCCATTTGGAAAGGGAAGGATTGTTGAGAGCAAGCTTTGCCATGTAAACGAAATAAGTCTGTTTCCACCGAGGCGTTCCGATGATAATTTACTTGGTTAAACATGGCTTGGAGAGCCTTCTATCCCGTATCAACATCGTCGTTTTTATACTAAGTAGTACGGTAGATAAATATTGCACGAGGAGCTCCGCAGAAGGCCACGAAAAGATACCAAACGGACATGGCCTTGCAATAAAAGCCGCATTCGCCCAGCCTGCTACTCATATGTAGGACTTCCTAAGGTAGCTAAGGCCACTGCCTTCATTTAGCATAACATGTATTTCATTATACCAAACTGGACGCGTCGTGCTGGGCTTGAGGATCGGCAACGGACTTCCTCTCGCGTTCTTCGCTTGCACTTGTCAAGCTGTCAGCCCCGCAATCTCGGCCAACGACAAATGATCAGGCGTCTCTCCACCGATATCATGGTCACAAAAATCCTGGATAGAAGTTAGACAAGGGCTGCGATCTTCCCATGGGTCTTGAACGAGGTTACAGTGGGCATATCCTTATCTCGTAACCCGCACGTGGAAGACCGAGACCGCTAATCAGCCTTTCTTTGTGCACGACATGACCTGATATATATTACTATACCCACAGTATCATCTCTCTCAAATCCTCCATCTTCATGACCTCTACTTATCTTGCTCTTTCCCATCTAAGCTTACAACATGACAAAACCACAGAACGAGAAGACTGTGAGCGTAGAGAAAGAGCCTACTGGCGTTATTGATCATTCTTCCAACGAGGGGGAAGATGAATTCTACATTGATCCTGCGAAGGAAGTCAAGCTTCTCGCGAAGCTAGATCTTGCATTCGTGCCTATCATAATGCTGTTGTATCTCTCGAGCTTTCTGGATCGATCCAATATCGGTATGTCCGACTGATTTTCATCTGATTCTAAAGTGGGGTATCATCCCGAAGGAGGACTCGTTCTGTCTGATTGCTTCCTTTCCTCTCAGATTCTGGTTGTTAAATAGCTCAATATTGTGCCTTCGAATGAAACATTACTGAACAATTTCCAGGGAATGTGAAAGTCGCAGGGATACTCACAGACATCCATGCCACAAATCAGCAATTTTCGACCGCTGTATCTATTTTCTATGCCACCTATGTGACATTCGAGACACCCGCTGCTGTGGTGATGAAAAAGCTTACCCCCCGATTGATGTTGACCGTAATTTGTTGTGTCTGGAGTTTGACGACCATCTTCACTGGCTTTATACATAACATCGGCGGCCTCTATGCAACCCGGTTGGTTCTCGGCGCTTGTGAAGCAGGCCTCTTTCCTTGTTTGAATCTCTACTTGACTATGGTATATCGTAGAGAAGAGCAAGCGAAACGAGTTGCTTATCTTTTCAGCTGCTCTGCGCTGTCAGGGGCATTCGGAGGCCTTTTAGCATATGTTCTGTTGAAAATGGATGGAGTATCTGGCATCGCCGGATGGTTAGTCTTCTCTGTTTGCAAAGTTACTATCTTTTTCTTTGGGAGCCCCGGATGTGGGGTCTGTCTCAAGAGCACACAAACGGATCGCATTTGTCCTTCTGCCTTAACTCCTGAAACAACCCCCCAGCTCCGGAGCTCCCACCAAAGAAAACGACTTTTTAATATGCTAATTTGATGATAGGAGGTATGTTCTGACCTGGCCTATCAAACTCCTCTACTAATACTGCTTTAGATGGGTATATATCATCGAGGGGATATTTTCCATCATTTGCGCTCTGGCTGTTTGGTTTGGACTTCCAAATGATCCTGGAAATGCTTATTTCCTCAACGCGGAAGAGAAGGAGATGATGAGGTGCCGAGCTGCCCAGAGGAAGAGATATATGGGGTCCGATAGTTTCGATTGGGAGGAAGTACACATCGAATTCAGAGATCCGAAACTTTACATCAGGTGAGCTTGAAATGCTTTGATTAAGTTTTTTTCCTCATGGTGTTTCCAGCGGCCTCATTCAATTTTGCCAAGACATCCTTCTCTACGGCTTTAGTACCTTCTTGCCATCTATCTTGAGAGCTATGAAATACGACACCCTACAGAGTAATTACCTCACAATTCCGGTTTATATTTGGGGAGCAATTATTTTCTTGAGCATGGCATGGGTTTCTGATAGATGGAGCATCCGTGGACCCGTAAGTATTCTAGGCCTGACGTTTTAGAGCCACTGAAATGAACCCATTCTTTAGATTGTAATTTTTACGAACATATTTGGGATAGTCGGATATATCATCCTGCTCACAGCGAAGCAAAATGGTGAGTAGCTCGAGTTGAGACTGGGGCATTCTAAGTTAATGCCTGCTGCTCCTTAGGCGTTAAATACTTTGCAACCTTCCTTTGTGCTATCGCTGTCTACACTGGCCCAGGAATAAACCTGACGTGGTTGAACGTCAATGTAGCTCCTCATTACCGTCGGGCAACGGCTATTGGATTCCAACAGTCGATGGGCAACACAGCTGGAATTGTGGCGGGTCAAATATATCGCACAGCTCCATATAAGCTTGGGAATAGTTTCTCGCTAGGGGCCCTATGTGTGTCGCAGGTCTTGATTGCTGGCAAGATTCTCTATATCAAGAGCGAGAATACTATCAAAAACAAGATTGCTAGTGGGCTGATTGAGGACAACAGGAAAGTCAAGACTGGCGACAGAGAATTAGGGTTCAAGTATCACATGTAGGGGCCTCTAGGATGAGAAGGAGCACCGAAGATGTCTCTACAGACTTATCTTGCAGAAAATGGGATTTTGAATGAACAAGCACTGTCCATTCAATATGCTTTCATATTACTTGGTTGTGCTGAAAGGTATCATACATTCAAAATTCTTGAATCTTCACTTCCAATTTTCAATACTTCCAAGCTTCAAGCTTCTGCATCCGAGCAAGGGCTACAAGACCGCATCATTTGAAGCCGCATGTGACTCCCTAATCTTGACATTTTTTTATATCAAGGTCATCCCGTCCCCACTGCTTCCTCATCTCAAGTCGGGATTCCCACTAGTTTTTGGAGGGTAGAAAACTCTTAACATCACTACCGAATATTGTGATTTGCTTTGGTTCGGTGAACGAATCGATGGGTAGTTTAGCCCAGCCGATATAGCTGAATGCGATTAAAACTTGATGCATCAAAGTGCTACCCCCTGCCTTCAACTATAAAATTTGGGGTTTATTGAGGGGTCATACGAGGAGAAAAGTATACACCGATCAAAATGACGCTGATTGGCTATAGCATTGCATAATATGCTGCTCGGCATAATCTCAGTGACATTCTAATTCGGTATCAGAGAAGTATATGGTATTGGTATTGCGAGATCGCTGGTATTCGCGCAGTTCGGAGGCTATAGTGCGCAATGCTATGGCTAAGGAGAATATGAGTGTAGGTGTTCTGCAATATCTCTCTGAGCTGAGGGCTAGGTTGTGCGGAGGACATATCCTGTATTCCTAATCATCACCTTACCCAGAACTTAATTAGGCAGATAACACGTGACAGTTTGCATCTGTAGATATAATAAGCAGGGGAATGATTATCTCAGGAAAGCTCAGACTCTTGATTTATAAGTTTTTAATAATTTCATGGATTTTTAGTAGATTTTATCTAAAATAATAGATTTTAATAATTTAAACTAATTATATACTATAAAGATAAAAAATTACTAAGAATCTGAGATTATACAGTAAATTTTTGAATTAATTATATAAAATTATTTTATTTTTGATAATTATTTTTATTTTTAATTCTATACTTTTGATTTTCAAAATATTTTAAATAATTTGTAAATAGATTTAAA
>Ga0182030_10006743_pt1 | contig 24151 bp, 25 predicted proteins | sample 812S3MmetaG_FD_121299 | JGI IMG/M metagenome (GOLD analysis project Ga0182030, IMG submission 121299) | Permafrost microbial communities from Stordalen Mire, Sweden - 812S3M metaG (Illumina Assembly) | ecosystem: Environmental > Terrestrial > Soil > Wetlands > Permafrost | place: Sweden...
CCCGTGCCAACGAGTGTCAAAGCCTTATCCTTCTTTCTTCACATGAACTTTTCGAGCCATGAAAACATAATTCCGAGCTTTATCGAAACACTTTTTTATTTACAACTAACGTGGAATTACTGAGAGGAATTGAGGAACTTACAGCCACATGTCGCCTCCGTTTCTTACACGCTTTCTGACTGCTTCCAGCCGCGGACGATACAGAATAACCAATATTTACGTAGTGATAAGGAGGAGAACGGGGGTATATTGGGGAGCGAGGGAGTTTTACCAACATCGGAATACACTTTCTTTGAAGTTTCTCGCATGCAACGGTTACTCCATCCGGTGGGACTGAAGCCAGTGTTCTTCAAGCAAAAACTAGGGTACTAAATGGACTTTTGGTGAGACGTTCGCCCATGTATCCCAAGGGGGTACAACCAGCGGCTGCTCTTTCCGTGTTACGAATCGCAAGAGAACACATCTGATCCGGCAAAGACAATCCAGTATCACCAATATCAGCCAATGTACCGTCCCACCAGTGCTGCAAGTGAGCACACACCCTGATAAGTATCTAAGGTCAAATTCTTTGCAGTCACACGGAGGGGTTGCACAAATCTTCGTCTATCATAATCATGACTCGATGTAAGATCTCTCATATATTTCAATACGCCCGTTGTCAGTTTGGCTACCCTCGGCTCTCAACACACCTTTAATAGGAAGCTCTCTGGTACTGTGATTTGATCTTACCAGTAACCCGGTAGCCGCTCTGCAATTCGGAAGACAATGGCCTCATATGAAGTAGAAAACCTAAAGCCGCAACGGACTCGACCTCAGTCAAACCCCCAAAGTCTGCCTCGGAATCCTCCAAATCAACGTCCCGATCCCTGGAATGCGTATCGCAGGAATGTACAATGCGCGCCCAGACTAATCTTCCCCGCGATTAGGGCCCGTACTCAACAGGTCACGCAAATATATTTCTCGACTTCATCGACCGGAAGATGATTTAATTTTCTGTTCATGGGCTCTCCTTCGCAAAACACTCGACAAGACGGCAAGCCATAAACTCATCTTTCTCCTAAGCCCCAAGCTCGAATTCATCATCCTTTAACACAAACCCCTCAAATACCACCCCCTTCCCTCTCCGCACACACCTGATTTCTAACCAACCCTTTCCCAATAAGCCGCACAAACACCTTCCTCAGCGCCCTCGATGACCTACTAGACACACTCGTGCAAGCAGGAATCCCAGAAATTAAGCATCCATTCCACCTGACTCACAACCCGCCAATTCGTACGGGTCGTACTCCCTCTCCTTTTCCCACACCCGCCAGATCCATCGTCGAGTCTATCGCCGCTGAATACAACCTCCACATAACACTCCACCCCAACCCTTTATCGACCAATCTTCAGGTTCAGCGCTATGTACTGTACATCGCTCGATTGCCTCGTTAGTATCAGGACTTGATGGGAAAGTATGGAACTTAGTCCCGTGTTTGGAATAGGGGGGTGCATTGGTGGCCTTTTAAGCTTGGAAAGAGAAACTTGTGATTGAAGCCATGTAGCTTGAAGGTAAAGAAGGGGTTTCTAGAGGAAATCTAAGTGAAAGAGAGCCTGGAGACGACCCCATGGAATAATGAATTGTGTAGATGAGATCAGAACTTTTGAGTAACGTCAATCTCTACGTGCCGAAAAACCCTATGTACCGAAAGACTGCATGTTTTAGGGGTCTTAAATCTCTACCATATAAATATGTAAAGTTATAATTAGTTTACTATTGTTTTCTAGCTATTTCTCTGTAAAGGCTTGACTTGTAGTTAGAAAAATACTATAATTTGGCTATACTGTCGATTGTCTTGTTAAAAATATTAAAAGCTACTGTAGCAATTACTCTTTGCTTTATTACAATAATTAATTTATTCCTAAAATTCAAGGTTGTGATATAGAGCTGCTATTAAGTTCAAATATAGCTCCGAAGTTTGAAGATATAGAGTCTATAGAAATTTGCTTGTCGGATTTACTTAGACAAAAGTAGAAAATACCTTTCTTTCACCAAATACTAAGTATTTTAATAAATGAGGAGGAATTATTGTCCTTACCTAATATTGTATTTACAGTTATGTTAGTTGTATTTTATTACGTATTTTTTTTTTTAGATGTTACGTTAAATGTGGCGCAGTGTGGTATTCTTTTGGAAGTTTTTACAGGTTACTTGTCTAGTTTTGTATGGAGTTGCTATCTTTTTGTTCTAATCTGCTACTTAGTTGTTTTAATTATATCCCTATTTTTATATAAGGTGTAGAGGTAATGCTTATGAGCGACCGCGCCAGTAAGCCCTGGTAAAGGCCTCTCTGCAAGAAGAGCCTCGGATATATAATATCACACCAAAACCTAGTAGAGTTTCTCTAACTATCTATTATTATTGTTATTATAGGTGGCGCTTAAAAGAGGAGAAGGCCCAAGGCTAACAGTATCTTATTTCACCAGAGGAGAAAGCCCTCGAAAAGTATTTAAAACCAATGGTTGATCTCAGGAATCTTGTGCGAATCAAGTATCTACCGTCCCTCGCATTTAGTATTGCCCGCCAGCGTTCGACGACAACTCGTACAGGTGCGGCCAGAAGGTCGACTTGCATTCACTCTCTGTAGGTAGAAACTGCGCGAATGGCTGGTACCTTGAAACATCTTTGTTAGGACTGCTGCTTCCATTACATGACTTGATTGATACTGTACTGACATAAAATAGTGGAATGATCCTGAGTGGCTGTTCTTCTTACACTTGGTGGTTCTGGCATATCTCGCAAGGGGTACGCTCCGGGGCCTTGATCCAGAACTGCTGAGACAAGTTGGCCCAATTGTCCTTCATCCATAAGTGCTTCTGCTCTCAGCGCATGCAATGCTCGCAGGTCTCTAGTGCTACAGTGCTACAGTGCTACAGTGCTACAGTGCTACAGTGCTACAGTGCTACAGTAGTACTATTAGTAACATACTGTAACAAAATTCATAGTAACTACATAACTAATCATGCTGCCTTCAGGTGCCTTAAGGCGTTATATATAATATAACAAGTGGCAACAGTTAAGGTTTTTAACGCACGGTAGCTTCCTTGATAATTATCACCATGTGAGAAGTTTAATAGGAGGCTAGAAATCGTATTAAACCTTTTTATCCACATTTCAGGACATAAATTAGGATCTTCTCACTATAAATTATTGATATCTGTCTGTGATTGCCTGTAGTTTCCAAATTGCCAGCATTATTATTCAAAACATTAGTCGATAAGGCATCAACCAATCTGTCTCCTACCTAATCAACGCTGCAGGAAAAAAAGAGTATGAGAATGGTTAGCACCTAAAACTAGAGGCCGCAATTTTACATATTTTGTTATTAGTTTGACGGCTTCCGCATCTTGGCCTGCCCTGCTAATTTTAGGTGATAGCAAGACTATTTACGCTAGTAAGCGTGTTTGGCGCCAAGTACTCTCCTGCAAATTTGTCATTCCTTCGCTTCCTTGATCCCCATACCTTGATGCTAGGTTGCGTGAGGGAACGATCGGGTGACTTTCATACTTTATGAATAGCATCACTTTATGAGTTGTGTAAATAGCTTAAGTCAGAGCTTTCTTTACGAATCTCTTTCTCTCCTTGTAAACAATCACTTTACCTAAGTCGCATTCGGCCTCGCTCATGCTCTTGTACCGTCACAGGTTGGCCATGCTGGCCAGCGCGTGTGGATGCTCTGCGATACATGTGCTTCATTCGTCGCAATACTTCCTAGCGAAAATTATTTTGGAGGTCCATAGAGTAGGAACTCCATTTCCTCTTCAAGCGGCAACAGAACCTTTTCCTTGAAGGCATCACAGTACCGATCATCATCGAAATTTGGATCAGGGTTGAGGTATTCCTGTAGACAGGTCAAAATAGCCTGGGAGAACGCGCATGATAATCTCCCACGAGATTTTTCCTCCTTGAACCATCCCTCGGCTAGCTGGAGTTCTAGTGGATCATTCGGCATGATATTAGTAATTTGATCATCTCCGCGTCTTTGCTCAACAGCCCGTCCAGAATTAATTTCAAGCAGCATGATCGCTAAGGCAAGTAAATTCGAACAGTCTCTGTTGACGGCTGCGCTACTGGGCTGTTGGGGCTCATCTCCTAATTGTTCCGTCAGCAGCCATAATTTCGAAATTAAGTTTTGAAAGCAACTCACCAAGATAAAAGTCCTTCGTTAAGTACGGATATCTTAGGTCGACAGCCAATGGCAGGCTGTTGCTCGCTCTTGAGAACAATATGTTTTTCTTACTCCATTTAGTGTCAAGCCATGGAGTATGGCTGAGTTGACAAATCGACGCAATTAAAGTGATGGCCAATCCGTACACTTCTGTTATGGGGGCTTTGTCCACAAAGTGCGGAAGTAGGGCCTCGAGGGTCAAAGATTGGTGAATGTATTGAGCAGCCGGTTTCAGGGACGGGTATGATTTCAGACATCCCGTATCATCAAGGCAGAATCCCACAAATGGATGCGCGGGCTGCCGAATGATTTTGCAAAAGTCCGTGATAAGCTGCAGATTTGCAGGGTCGTAGTCGTCCGTTGGAACCGATATCGTCATGCAAACGGACCTCGCGCTACTTCAACGTCACGTCAACATCAGAGCTCTAAATTACAACGCAAGAGAAACTCTCAAAAGTGCGTACCTCGACAGAAGTTCGTCAATCCTTATTTCAGAATTCAACCACTGAGACGACGCGCAGCAGGTCCCATGAAGACTCAGTCCGAAACAAGCGGCCTGCGCCACCGAGTTCAAGCTCGCTGCTTGCGGAGGCCTCTTCCTTTTCTTTGGCCTCACTAGTCGTTGCTCAAGGAGCAGGCGAGCGACATGGACAGGGTTGTCGGTACACCAGTTTCGAGAAATTGCTCAATGTATTTTGGTCGCGTTCTCTTGGATATTACCCAACGATGCAGAAAATTTCAGCTTGAGACGACTTTGCGGTGTCTCATCTTGCAGCTTGTCGGCTCTTGTGATCCAGGCATCAATCCTCCTCGTACAAGCCTCCAAACGCTCTAGCGCGGTTTTCACACGGTTCTTCTTCATGGTAAACTTGATCTTCTGGCCGAATTCGAAATTTTTTTGAGGGAACGCAGTGTTCGCGATTGGCGAATTAGAAAAGACGATTGGCAGGAGGTTTTGATTTGTGGTAATCTACGAAAGTCAGTGCTGAGGCAACCTTCTAAGATGGCTACTCAAACCTGTTGCGACCCAGGGATATTAAGACACGACGCTATCTCGACCAGGATCTCTGACACTTCATCTATGGTAAGAATGAATGGGCTGTATACTAGCCCTAACTTGTCGCGTAGATCGTCCGCGATGATTCCCTCTCTCCACAATTCGCTTCGGGGATTGTCCATCATCATGGTTTGATCTACGAGGTCGGCAAATGGCTTTAATAGGAGACGAATGGCTTGATCGTAAGATGCGCGTATTATATAGAGCTCCTGTATCAGCCTTCGCAGATGCCGTCTCCAATGAATGAGAGCTTTCGTGGGGGATGCGAAGTCCTCGTAGTGCTCGAGGGCAGATATAATGAGAGGAATGGCTCCTAGAACGAGTCCGGCTATTTCCACTCCTGTCACCATTCTGGATTGAGGCGAACAGTTAACGTAACGCGCACTAGAGCCGCGGTGGCGATATCAATCGACATGAAAGAAACGCGGCTCGTCTCGTCGAGCTTTAGCTGAGCCAAGAGGTCGACGTATTTCCTTTTTGGCGAGGGGAACGCTCGGGCCACCCTACTTCCAGCCTTGGGCTACTACAGTAGTACTACTTGTAGTATCTGACCTCAGCTGTGCTTTGTACGCCCAAACTTGTTTGCGGCGTCAACCCCGCTAAGGCGAGTCCGGTATGATACTGAACCTCAACTCGCGAGATGTTCGAAACGCTATTTTGTATGCTTCTGTAATCGAAATGTTTAGCTATGGATGATATCGGAGCCCTCTCTATCTCTTGTGCAAGTTGTTTCGATACGCTGAAACGGTCGCTACCAACGTCTTCGGATGAGCTTAAGAAGCAGATTATGCTAGGGCAAATTGACAACGAGTATGCCCGTTTCCAGATTTGGGCCGGCAATCTGGGCGCCCTACAGAGAGGCCGAAGTACGTTGCACCTCCTGCCTTGTATAGTGGACTGTCTTAATGACTGTGATCACCCAGGTGCCGAGATCACAACAGGTCTTCGCCTACCGTACGAACAGGAGCTTATTTCGAACCTCGAACAGGGTAGCAATGACCCCCCCGATGATGGCGAAGACATTGAGGACAGCAGTGACACCAGTAGTGAATTGGACAGTGGAGAACTTGCTGAGAGACTAGGCGAAATCAAAGATATCATGGAGCATCTGTACCGGCTCTCGTTCAAGATACGCAACACAAGATACCGTTCTCTCACCGAGAAAGCTCTTCTCTTGAAAAAGGAGGATCTAGAAACAGGGAAAGACTTGTTCTCAGCGTATGCGATCTTCGATCGTCGGCACATACAAGAGTCACTCGACCACCTGCGTGGGCGTTCATCATCAAAGGAGTTAGCCCCCGAACCTGCACGAGACCCGAACCACGATTTTGTGGATGTGCTAGATAGCTATGATCTCTTACTAGATAGCGATGATTTTCTGCTAGATCGCTGAGCAAAAGCAACCACCAACCGAAGAAGGTATTTTGCATATTGGCAGAGACATGCTCTGAAGCTCTCAGGCGTTACAGATAAGCCAGCTCCCCAACAAACGGCCTTGAATCCCATAACTCTTGTGAAGCCTACGGAATCTGTTTCCAAGCCTCAGGCCACACTCCCTATTCCAGGCAGCTTGATGCCGACTCCGGGGCCAAAAACGGTTGTGTCAGGAACCGATTTCTCCATGTATAATCGTAATTTGGACGACCAGCTAGATACAGAGACTGTCATTTCTTACACAACCACGGCATACAACGTAGATGGAAAGTCCCCGGAACTGCCTCCACCTCCTCCCGACGCGGCTGGCAAGCTGGAGTTTGTTTGTCCGTTTTGCTGGATAGCATGTCCGTCGCGACAAGGCAAAGGAAAGTCATGGCAGTAAGTATCTGGGGTCATCGGCGGCATAGGAACATCGTTCTAATGGATGTTAGAGAGCACATCCGCCAAGATCTCCAGCCGTACGTATGCACCTACGAGAAATGCCCAGATTCCGACCGAATGTATGCTAGTCGGTATGCGTGGCTTGAACATGAGCGGCTAGTCCACCGCCGCGTATGGAGATGCTTCGAACACAGCTCCTTCATCTCAAAATCGAAAGACGACTTGTCACAACACTTTTCAAATTACCACAGAGGTCTAGATGGGCAGCAGATTGAAAATCTCTTAGATCTAGCCGAGACGACCATAGCCGATGACAGACAAACGTGCCCATTCTGCTACTCAATTGGACCTTTCGATAAGGGTTTTCACAATCACGTGGCTTTCCATCAGGAACAATTAGCAACCTTTGCAATTCCGCGAAACCTCGACAGTAATGAGGAGACGGACTCTGGGAGAGCTCAAGGCATCAGATCAGCCGGCTCTTTGCGTTCCGTTGCTCTAGATTTCTCGGACGGCGATAGCAGGCTTGACAGCGACGAGTTGCTCAGCGTTGACGCCCGCCTACTGGATGCTGCAAGACTTGGGCATGAGGCTGTTGTGAAGCTGCTGCTCGAGAAGGGTGCTAAGATCGAGACCAAGTCTAAGTATGGCCTGACGCCGCTGTCGTGGGCAGCTGAGAGCGGACACGAGCTTGTTGTGAAGCTGTTGCTGGACAAGGGCGCTGAGCTCGAGACTAAGGATAAGTATGGCCTGACGCCGCTGTTGTGGGCGGCTAGGAAAGGGTACGAGGTTATTGTAAAGCTGCTGCTTGAGGCGGGCAATGTGGATATGGATTCGAAGGATAGTTACGGCCAAACGCCGCTGTCGTGGGCAGCTGAGAGTGGGCACGAGGCTGTTGTAAAGCTGCTGCTCGAGACGGGCAACGTGGATGTAAACTCGAAGGATAGGAACGGCCTGACGCCGCTGTCGTGGGCGGCTGAGAATGGGCACAAGGCTGTTGTAAAGCTACTAGATAAGTATGTTAATTAATTATTTACTTCACATTATGTTTCTTTTTATAACTTTGATAGAGAGAGGCTTGGGGGAGGTGAAGTATGAATATTACTTGAGGTGATTTTCAAGATAAAAGATAAATTTAGTCTAGAAGATTCCGGAAACTTCACTTTACACTTCTAGACTACCTACTTCTACTAAATTAATAAACTTACAGTAATACTGTATTAGGAGGTAATTATACTTATCTTAGTATGCTTATCAATTACTATGTAAGGTAGGGTCTGTTTGCGATTTTCATGACTGGGCCAACTACACCAGGTATTAAACTTATCACTAGATAAGCTGGCGGTGGCGCACGCCTAGTACCTCTATCCATTATTGGTCTTTATGGCTAAGGCTTTATAAATGAAATTACAGCGTAAATATTATGGGACATACAGGGTTGTTTTGCTCTAATCCAAATATTATTAGTTGCTTCAACTCAAGGTACTAATCTGCCTGGTAATTATATCTGAATTTATATATTATAGTAGTCACAAGACTAATGACGATTTCTTGTATAGTGGTAAGAATTTAGAGCTTGGATAAGACCCTTTTATAAAGTATTAGAAATAATATAAATCCAATAGTAAAGCTATGATAAAAGAACTCTATTATATTATATAAAAAGAGTCTGTACAAATTAGGTATAAGGACAATAAGATAAACATGATTTTCCAATAAGAGGGGTTTGGGATGTCTAAGAGTGGCCACAAAATACAATATGTAAAAAAATATGAAATATTGAAGCGTGCATAAGTTTGAAGATACTTTAAGACAAAGTACCAAAATTAATATATATATATATATTGATACACAGGGATTTTTGGCACGAAAAGATTGACATTGGCATTAAAGGGTGGGAGTAGAAAATTATCACATAGGGGAGCAGTAAGCAAGACAGTGGTAGTTTTATATACATCATTCATTCGTCTTTCATAAAAATTATCTACCCATCACCTCTCTGTCTATCCTCTAGAACCTGCAGCTCATTCTATGCAGCTTTACATCTAGTAAGCAGAACCCCTCTTCTCAACATCCTCAACAATATCAATAGCAAGTTTATCCCCATCTCCACCAAACGCACTCGAGAACGTCTCATGCGGCACCCACTTAGCCGAATTTCTCGGCGTCGTCTCCTCCATCATTTTATCCACCTGCTCTAAAGACAATCCCTTGGTCTCAGGGATCAAGAAATAACTATATACAAACGCGCACGTGCAGAGCCCGCCCCACACGAAGAACACGCTCGATTTGAGGTTTCCGTAGCTTGTGCCAACCATGTAGGGAGTGATGACAGCAATGATCGTATTCCAGAGCCAGTTGCTTGCAGTCGAAAGCGCAACGCCACGGGATCGGATTGGGAGCGGGAAAATTTCGCCGATGACGATCCAAGCGCCGGGTCCCCAGGTGGAGGCGAAGAAGAAGATGAAGATGGCGATGAAAGCGATTTGGGCGTTGACGGCGGCTATGTTGTCTGCTACATTATTCGTGGTGTGATTAAAGCCTACGGTGACACCGACGATAGCGACGATGAATTGGCAGATTAACATGCCTAGCGCGCCGTAGATGAGAATTGTGCGGCGACCGAAACGTTCAACGGTGTAGAAGGAGATGGGGGTGGAGCAGACGTTTACGAGGGTGAAGATTAGGGAGATGAGGAAGGTGTTGGAGATGGCGCCGGTGGATTGGAGGAAGACGGTGGAGTAGTAGAAGATGAAGTTGACTCCGGTCCTAAATCACAAGATTAGCATGCATATTTTGATATGATAGGAGAGAGGAACGAACCATTGTTGCATCATTTGAAGAGAGGTACCGAGAATCGTGCGACGGATGTTGGATTTCTGAACCCAGAGACTGCCCTTAAAGCAGTTTGCCCAGCTGGAGACGAATCCACTTTGAGGAATCAGGGAACGCTCATACTCCTCGTTGGCAACGATTTCAGCAAGTTCCATTTGAACATACTCGGAATCGACGGGTTGGCCACGAAGTCTGGAGAGGGACTCGGCTGCCTTCTCGAGCCTGCCTCTCTTGACGAAGTAGCGAGGAGAGTCTGGGAGGAACATCAAGCCAATGCCGAGAATGAGAGCCCAAAAGAATTGGATGGCAATTGGGATGCGGTAAGCTCCAGTGTCGGAACGGTTCTTGGTGGCATAAACAACAACGGAGGCGAGGAGGATACCAATGGTGATACAGAATTGGTAACCAGCGACGAGGGCACCACGAACTTTCTTTGGGCACTGTAGCAGCTGTCAGCACACATTCAAGGACTGGAGTAAGGAGGACGCACAATTTCACTCATGTAGAGAATGACGATGGCCGATTCGAAACCGACACCAACACCAGCAATGACACGTCCAGCGACAATGGCACCAAGGGCATCGACCTCAGGACCAGTGATCATTTGAATAACGACACCGATCAAGTAGATCAAGCAGCCCATGATGACAGTCCATTTACGACCAATTCTCTCAGCGACGTCACCAGCGATGATAGCTCCGAAGAAAGTACCAGCGGAGAGAATAGAGGTGATGAGAGATGTGTGGGGAGTGCTTAGAGTTGTGGCACTTGCACCTTCGACGGCGTGGATGAAAATCTTGGAGCCATTGACACCATTGATATATCCCGAGTCGTATCCGAAGAAGATACCACCAAATGAAGCGAATGCGCACATCAGATAGGCTTTCCAGGTGACTGGGGCCTCGATGCGACTGACATCGTTGGTGACCTTGAGTTTGGCTACCATCTTGAGGGGATTCGATAGAGAATTGAAGATGATCGAGATGAATGGAGAACAGAACAAGTGAGGAGGAGTGAGTAACGAGAGATTGGGCACACCTTCTTATATGAGCTGGAGCTCTCTACACCCGACGCGGGCCAGCTACCCCAAAACTCAAAGCTAATTGCTGATTAACTCTTTTTCAAAGAACGAAGCGCGTCGTCGACACCCTGCACGCGGTTCCTCAAGCATTTGCGGCGAAAATAATTTGGCCGAAGGCTTGCCGCCAGCACCAGCGACATGGGACTAACAACATTTTGACAGCGAATGTCCAAAGGGTAAGGCCGAGCCAAGCCCCAGATCTCCAACTCCCCACATCTCAACCGAGATGGACGATTGGCTGAAGTGGCGGGGGAGGGGGCAAAGCTAGTCGTGACCAGCTGAGGCTTGACCCAAATGTACCTTAGTACTAGTAGTGTTGGTCTAGAGCGATACGAGAGACTCCATGACAATTAACTGAATTTTCCAACCTAGAGTCAGATGACTTGGCTGGACCGACCGAGGGAGGCGCAGGAAACAACTAGGATGTCCTCTGTCCGTACCACTAACGAAGTCACCAAGATGCTAATTTGATTCCTGGGACCATTGTGGTGTCTTTTTGAGGGGTTAGTAGCGGACTTGCGTTGCTGACAATCTCGGCTATGGGGTTTTGACGGGCGGCCCTTTTGGGGGTGGCCAAGGATAACGTTACATGGATAGTAGGAGAACATCACCCGAATGCGATTGGCTGCAATTGGTCACTTACGTCGACAAAATTACCCCATTCAGAAGGTCTAGACTGAGCCTCCTCTGTCATCGGAATAGAACACCGGGGAAATTCCCTAAAGCCGTAAATGAGACATATGACGGATCTTCTTTTTCCCCTGCTTTTTTCCTTTCTTCCAATAAAGAAGGAGAAAGAAAAGAAGACGAAGCGGAAAAGGAAGTGGAAGGGACCAGGACATTCCCATCTCAGGTTTCATCCATATTTGTTAAAGGGGGCACATGGGTTGCGCAGGTTGTACTTCTTAAGAAAAGTGAGAAGCAGTCTCGCGGAGTCTCCGCTCGACACTTGGTTAGTGGACTCCCAATATTCCCAGCACTCCGGATTCGCTTCCCGTTGCATATAAGGGTAATAGTGCACGTGCCGTAGAGAAACCTGTGATTGAGGAGCCCCGAGTTCCACCCGGCGCGATAAGCATCGAGACCGCATGCTATCAACGCCTCATTGGCCGGTCCCAACGACACTCCACCGTTTGAAGTCTGGCCGGGGTAGCACCGACTTTTAAAATTCTTGTTTTGGAAGTAAGTCTACGCGGTGGGGCGTTCGTAAACACAAATACATAGCTTACCGGCGCTCTGGCGCCTAGGAAGACTCCGCGAGAACATCCCATGTGATGTATGTCGCCCGCTGCTGCTGGACCCCGTCCTGATTGGAGAGGTCAACCCAGGATGCACCATGTGTCCTTCAATAAGATTGTATCAGAGAAGAGTGCACAATAGGATATCTTCCTCAGACGATGTATCATGACTCAGGTGAAGTGGAAATGCCAGTATGTTTGTCCACACTTGACTCACAACAAAATAAAATTCCTTTGCATAAAAACTTCAATAAGCTAAAGCTTCAAGTTGCAGGAACGGTGAGCATCATAGTTGGCTACAAAAGTCACATTTTCCATGAGAACAATCTGGACAGTTTTCTCCCCAAGAAGAAGGATTAATCTCTCGCATGCACTGGCAACATATCCACCAATACGAAACGTCCATACGACCCCCAAGATGAAGAATCGGAAATGGGATATGGACTGGAACCCATGTCTCATCTTCATCTTCATCGTCTGAGGACTTGCTTGGTGTCAACCCAGCCAGGTCGTCTGAATGAATGCCAAAGGAGTCGTCGTCATCGTCGTCGTGTGCCTCCAAGTCCGGGAGTTGTTCATATGGAGTAGAGACAATGGGGTGGTCCTCACGATCAAGGTTAGAGATGCTCGCACCATTGGCATTTGACTCATTTGCAACGGTGCTATTATCCAAGTCTTGCCTAGTGACCAGATTAGGGGATGTGACGAAGCCAATAAAGCTATAGGCTGGATCTGGTGGGAGAAGATTCCACACGGCCACTGGAAGTCGTAATAATAGCAGCGTAGAGCAGCTATGGTATTGGCCTTCAATGTGAATATCTTTACCTTCGGCAGGAAGATTTCGTATCCATTCCACCCAGACTGGGATATCGAGCTCGTCATTGTCTAGCCTAACTGCAAGCAATATTTGTGGCGTCTTGACACGATCCCCACTCCTCTTTCGCTTCTGCGATGAGCTTTGACTGATGTTGTCTGAAAGTGGATTAGACAAGGGAGAAGAGTCGCTCCTGTCACAATTTTCTGTCCTCTTTCTCTTTTTCGATGAGCTTTGGCTGCTATTGCCGGACGATGGACCAGAAAATAGAGAGGAGTCACCACTATTAGTTGCCGAATTCGTCGATACTGGGAGAGGCGCGAGAACAATGCTTCGGCGTGCTTTGTTCTCACAAAGTATGCTATATATGGGCGTTCTTCGTGGCTGTCTCTCATACTTCAATCTCCCATTCGAATATTCGGCATACCCTCCATCTTCATTCATCTCTAGGGAAGGTGCCCATCCTTTGAGTCTGCTCAATACGCGAGAATGCAATTGACCGACAGAGAAAGGAAAGTGCTGAGAAGCCTCTGCCAACGTCTGTGAGAGAGCATTCGTGAAAGAATGCTTGTCAACCTCAGCTGCAATCGCTTCGAATCCACATGCAGCGATTACCTCGGTTACACTCGTTGCATCATATCGGGGCCCAGTGGTGGCTATAGCAGCCGAATAACACGAATCGTACAGCAGAAGAACGTCAGAATCTGCCTCCTCTAGCATCGATTGGATCCCTGTCGAAGGTACAGAGATAGACTGGTTATTTCTATTTCTATAAATAAGTCAGAAACCGAAGGCTTTGCTTCGAGGAATTTACGGAAACCATATCGAGCCTCCACTTGAATTTGAGCCCGGTCTCGCATGGCCTCCATAGTAGAGAATCAGAAGAGTGTTCGTGTCATCATATTTCAGAAAGTCCAATACTCGCTGCTTCAAAGATTTGTCTGGTTTTGAGGACGGAATCTCGTAGGTCTCGACTTGAAAGTGGTACCGGTCCTGGAAGACATGCTGCAAACACTTGATTTCCTTTTCGACGCCCAGATCATCCTCTTGCCACGAGGTAAGCAAAACATGCACTTCCGAGTACCTAATATCGTGTCGCTTAGGCCACACTGCATGTACTGCAGTCTGAAGATCCGCCCCGAGCCGCTCGATGTTCGGGATATGGTCAACAGAAGATGAGATATCATGAGTCCATCGTGCCAGGCGAATGAAGCCTTCTTCGACTACATCGCGCTATTCAAGATCAGCGTGCCATTGCTTACATTTGGTTGGTACATTGTACCCACCAGGTATATAGAGTACCTTGTCTCCAGCTCGTGGACGGTGTTTCCCAGGACTCGAATTGGTGCTATTGGAAAGCATCTTCCGTTGGCCTAGATGTTTGTTTTGGAACGAAACAATGAGCAAAGAAATAAGGGGAAATGTGAGAAAGGGTAGATTGTTTCGTGCGGTTTCTAAAAATTGCACATCGGTGACCAATTCGGAAGTCACGTGAGGCTTGGTGATCACAATAAGAACTTCACTCTTCCCCCAACCACAAAGTTTGATTGTAGATGCCTCCTATTTTGAGGAAGGATGTATCTCTTAGGCTGGTGTTATACGCATGCGGTAGTAGAATATACTATTTCCAGCACTGATCTACTACCCGATGGTGACATGGTGACATGTAACTTTGTATTTCTGCGCCGAATATCTTATTAGAAGTTTGAGGCGCTCGATAAACCCTCTTTCAATTCCTAGACCTTTTCTTAATCCCAATATTTGATAGAGCCATCCAAACCCGCCGTAACCACCTTACTACTTTCCTGTGGATGCCATTCCACACACGTAACCGCACTATCACTCGCCTGCATCTTATGCCACATCTTGCATGTCTTCCAGTCCCAGAAACATACGTATCCGCCGCTATCACCACTGGCCACAAACTGGCCGTCAGGACTACAGGCCACATCGATCGCATAACCGGCGTTGTTATGTCCCTTGAATACCTTCTTTCTGTTTTGCCGGAATTTGTCATTTGCGCCGTAAACAAAGATGTTGTTGTCTGATGACTGGTAGGCGACGTATTTCCCGGAGGGATGGGCCGATGCGCGTGTCATGGGGTACATATGAGGCTCTGCGATATATTTGATAGGAACAGGAATATTGTAGTCCCAAGCTCTTAGAGATTTATCATCGGAGGTAGTCATGAAACGACGGTTCTCGTCCACGAAGGTGATAGTGTTAATAGCTGCAAGATGATGATCGTATTCTTGGACGATCTCTCGAGTCCGGATATCAAATTGGATGATCTTCTTGTCTGACATACCAGCGAGGAATTCGTTGGAGTGCTCGGGAGAAGGGTTGAAGCGGATAACGTGGGGTGTTTTGCCGGTGGTAAACCGATTTACGCATTGGCCTGTCTCTGTATCCCAAAGCTTCATCATACGATCGTATGAGGCTGATAGGAATTGTTTGCCGTCCGGACTAAAAGTAACATCCGACAGAGCTTTTGTATGTCCAGAGTACGTCCGCAATAATTCCTTCTGATGATAGACATCCCAAATTTTGACCGTCGTATCTGCACTTCCAGAGAGTAGTAAATGCCCAGATCCGGGGAAGAACCGTAATCCCACAATTGGTTTTGTGTGGCTTCTCCAAGTATGTACCAACTTCTTCGGTACATAGTTTTTCGCACTCCCCACCTCTTTCCTCAAATCAATATCCAGATCTTGAGGAACATGCATATATGTCCGCCCTTGATAATCATACTGTTCTGATCCCTCAAACACGGACGTCTCAGCACCCAATTCCTCGGCCTCCTTCCTCTTCGCAATCGCTTGTGGCAAAGCAGGCACAACGGCACCGCTCTCAATAACCTCTTCCTCCTCTACTTCCTCATACTCCTCATCACTTGCCAACTCCTCACCCTCGCCAACTTCCTCGTATTCCACTTGCTTATACTTTGCCCAAGGCCCCACATAAGCATTATCACCCTCTGCAACCGTCGCATCCCCTTTCTTCTGTCTCTTCGCTCGTATTCGTGCAGCTTCGTCCTTTGCCGCCTGACCTCCAAGATATATCTTCTCTGGTCCTCGCTCCACCGCTCTGAGGTGGGTTCTAAACGTATGTTCGCTCAAATATGTCTCCTCGGCATAGCCAGTAAGAACATTCTTACGCTTCAGACTGTTCTTCTCGTCTTTGAAGGGGTTGGCGGGGCCTTGAGGAGGTCGCGAGAGATCTTCTGCGGTATAGGGAACAACGGAGTGGTCTGCGCCTGCTTGTTGTCGAACTATAACCGCATTTTGGGGTGCCATATTCGGCGGGTATGCTCCGAAATCTGCCATGTTGAGGATTCCCAAAGAGTTCGGCGGTTTGTTATTGTAGAATCGCTGAAAATCAATGCTTGTACGAAGCTTTATTTTAGACAGCCTCGCGCTAAAAATCGCAGCCTCAGGCGTCAATAGTCAAAGTTTATCAAGCACAAATAGTAATAACATATAGGTAATTCAGATTGAAAGCATGCTGCTTCCAGCATGTCCAGGTATCTATCCACGCGTGAACCCGAGTACGAAGTCCCTCAATGGAATACGCCCACGCCCACACCAAATGGAAGAAGCACAAGACTCCAGCCGCAACCATCGTAATCTAATCCGTCCAGATTCTCCCAAATACTAATTATCCTGCCATCTTCCCTGTACATCCTTAGGTACAGATCATTTCTCCTATACCATCCACTTCTTGGAACCCCTCTCTACTCCCACAGCATAATTTCAAACAATACACCTCCCAAATTATGCCTCCATATACCGACTAACGATCAAGGAAACAAGTCAATGAGACTCGTCGCGGATTAATGCCACGATCATCGAGTATACTGGGTTTGAGGGTTAGAGAGCGGCCGACAGAGAATTGGCAGGATTCTTACAGTAAAAGAAGAACATAATTAGGTGGAAGCCGAGTTTGATGAATGATTCCTAGATTCGTAGATTAGAAAACCGAGTCTCGATACGACTGCTCTCTGAATAAAACATACCTTCTTATGCACATTCAGTTTCCTGAAGATCTCAGTAGCATCAAGAAGATGGGCATTATCCACAATTCTATTAAAGTCAACAAAGCTCCTTCACAGCCTATGCATTTATCTATCGGTATAAAGCCAAGCAGAAAATGGATTCATGCGGGCCTGCAATATATGGAGAGACGTACTTTTTGACGTTGAATGCGAGGAGTGGTAGATTGAGCAAAAGCGCAATCCAGTACCCGTTGATAAGAAACAAGAAGGTTAAGAAGCCATGTACAGCTGCTTCTGGGATGATGTATGTGTTCAGACGGTTGCAGAGATCGATGGGATTAATATAATCACTGTTGGGATTCATGTTAGCAATGTTTTGGTCTTCTCAACACATTGCACCGAATATGCGCTTCTCTTATCGCCGCGGAAAGCGGATGCTCAAACACCCATCATGAAGTGGTACAGAGCTCAACAGGCCCTGGGGAGACACCTTACCACTCAAGATCGCTATACATAATCGTGAAGAAGACCTGCAAGAACAAGTTGACGGCATTTATCAGCACCGCCAACAAGTACAGCCATGCCTCGCCGGACATCATGACAGGCGCAGTTTAAATCGCGTAGTAACGCGCTCCGTTCAGATGGATGGATAACGTGTATGGCTCGAACTGCTAACACGCAGAAGGAGATAACTTGTTATCGTTTTGTTGTCCGTGGGGAGCTCGGTTGTTGGGAAAGATTTTCTGGGGCTGTTCTTCGAGTGAGGGCACGCTAGTCTTGGTTGGAGACTTGGGTCAAGAGATTAGAGAAGTTGCGGATAGAGGGCCACAGATAGGTAGGGCGTTGTACAAGGACTTCGAAGCTATCGTGAAGCTGTCAAATTCTCGAGGTCGGATGAGGAGGCGTAATGATGAATGAGGCTGGAGATGCGAAGGAGCTTGAATTTCGGGGAATGCACGCTATTGGACCGCTTAATTGTCACATGTCAGAGGCTATAAACACGGACAAGCTGGAGTTGAACACATAAATCACTTCATGAAGACACATTTTTGATCATGTAGACATTCATTCAGCCATATATAGTGTCCCATGATATTTCAACAACTCAGGCACCGAACTACTACATAATCAAGTGTCATGATTTCGATACCTCACCATTGACCCCGTTGGCCCCATTCACTCCATTTGCTTCCGCCACTGGAACCGGCATAGGAACTGGACCTCCAGGAGAATTTGCAGTTCGTGCGGTCAAGATTTCAACACCGTCCTCTGTTACTAGAAGAGTATGTTCTATCGAAAGTTAAAGGAGTCCTTGTAGGCAGCCGTCGAGTACATACCAAATTGAGCAGTCCTTGTCCCATCCACGGTAACACTGGTCCAGTCATCCTCCCACGTCTTATCCCTATGTGATCCCAACGAAATCATCGGCTCGATAGTGAAGCACATCCCCGGCTTGGCCTCGACTACTGCCTTATTCTTAGCGTAATGAGGAACGTTTGGCGAGCAATGGAACAAGCTGTTGATACCATGACCACAGTAAGTTTTGATGACACTGCAGTTTTTCGACTTGGCATGCTTTTCTATGACATTGCCATAGTTTCTGAACAGCGCGCCAGGTTTCACGAGCTTAATGGCCGCGTCCAAGCATTCCCGTGCTGCCTCCACAACTCGGACTGAATCTGGGTCTTGCTTCGCTTTCTCTCCAACATAGTATGTCTCGTTCAAGTCGCCGTGATAGCCACCATGATATAATGTTACGTCGATGTTGAGGATATCGCCATCGAGTAGTACCCGTTGATCGGGGATGCCGTGGCAAATGACTTCGTTTGGTGATGTGCAGACAGATTTTGGGAAATGACAATAATTGAGAGGCGATGGGTATGACTGTATTGGTTAATATGGTATATTAGAATCAAGGAAGGGCATCTCACATCTCTTTCCAGGCAAGCTTTATGTACGATCTCGTCGATGTAATCTGTGGTGACTCCAGGTCTAACTGCTGCAGCAGCAATATCCAAGACTTCTCTGCCTAATCTGCAAACCTTCCTCATCGCTTCTTGCCCCTTCTTGTCCAATATTTCGATCTTGTTCCTCCCAGTAAACGTTCGTTCGCTATGCGGTATGCCATCTTGCGCATAGTCGGGGTGTTTGATTGATTTTGGGACTTCTCGGCGTGGTGATAAAGGGTACACGGGTCTCAATGGGCCGGTATAGGGAAATGAGGGGAAGGGATTGAATAATCCTGTGTCTGGATCTGGTTCAGATACGACTTTGGGGGCAAATAAGTTGCTGAGGAAATTACTTTGTTTATGTAGGGCCTTGTGTGTGCCCTGTCATAGCCATTAGCTGCACATCTGCGAGAAAGGTATAGGAGATATTGGAGGAGGAAGTAGGACGAAATCGGATTTCTGCACTTACCCAATTCCTCTTGAAGCAGTCTTGGGAACAAAAGTAGCTATCTTTTAAGCCGAGCTTGAGGCACGTTGGACATTGGAGGGTGCCGGCATCATTGTCGCAATCGCCGCCAATACATTTCCTCTTCGCAGGCGATTCTGAGACCATGGTACTGTTATTATTCTTGTTTTAGGAAAATCCCGAAGAAGGAAAATCGCATTGTAAATTGGGGTGAATTTCGCGAAGCCTGAAGATGTTTTGTACGGCGGGGCAGAGAAGTCGAAAAGGAATTTTGTCAGCCTCGTATTGGAAATGCCAAAGACGTGAATGATTTTTAGAATTTTACCGGGTCAATATAGCTCTCACGTCTAACCGAAAATCGGGGGTCCGAGTTGGAAAACATGTAACAGTCATCGACATCCAAGATGTCTTCTTTTTCTCCTTTCAAATCCTTTGATTATCAAAACTCATGGCGAAGGGTATCAAGAAGCAGAAGACCGTGGTCGTAGGAGCTGGCCCAGTCGGAGCTCTCGCAGCCTTATACGCAGCACAGAGAGGTCACGATGTAGAGGTCTATGAGCTGAGAAGTGGTACGTTGTACTTTCTTCTTCTTCCATAAATGTAACACGAAGCCTTGTTCAAGGTGCGAATTCTGGAGGGAGTAACAACCAGACTCAGGCAAAGTTGTCCTCTTAACGGATTGTTCGGAAGCCCTGGGAATTCTTACCTGAGCAAATCTCCTTTGGGCCGTTCCAGCACAAATGGCAACTGATCACGCGATCACTTTTGGAGCCCTTCTCAGAACTCCCATGTTCAGTTTTGAGTATATCCTCAAGCTTTCTTTTTCTGGCCATGCTTTGTTTTCTTGAAATGTCCTGACTGTGTCCAGATCTTCGTGATCCTTCAACAACACCCCTCAATTTTACCAAGTCGATCAACCTGGCTCTCTCAGAACGCGGGATCAATGCTATGAGAGAGTCTGGTAAGGAAGCCCTACTGGAGCGAGTCCTAAGTGCCACCATACCAATGAGAGGCCGCATGATCCACGGTCGAACAGCTTCTGGCGAGCTTTATGAACAGTCTCAGGACTATGATGTTCATGGACGGGTAAGAGCAAAGCTCCTCGAACTTTGCTGTTGCTGATATTCCCCCAGACAATATTCGCTGCCGATAGGGGAGGACTCAACAAAGAATTACTGGACGAACTCGAATCAATGCCGAATGTCAAGTTCTGCTTCAATCACAAATTGACTGGAGCAGATTTTAAGAACCACAAAGCTTGGTTTGAACTTTCGGGTCAGAAAGAGAAGTCTCCGGAAACTCGGAATAAAGAGGTCGAGGTCTCTTTTGACTTGCTCATCGGAGCAGATGGTGCACATTCCGCTGCAAGATATCACCTTATGAAGTATACGCGGATGGACTACCAACAGGAATACATTGATACTCTCTGGTGTGAGTTTACAATCCAAGCTAAAGAGCACAACAAAGAAAACCCGGACTTGAAGTTCGCCATATCACCTAACCATCTCCATATTTGGCCTGGACAAGATTTCATGTTCATCGCCATTCCTAGCATGGTAATTCATCCGCCTCAGCTCTCTCCTACTGGCTAACTAACGCAGGACGGATCTTTTACATGTACACTCTTCCTCCCCTCATCACATTTCTCCGATCTCGAAAAAGATCCTAGTTCGGTTCCAAAGTTTTTCGATACCCATTTCCCAGGCGTGACATCTCTGATTGACCGTCAAAATCTGATCGCTTCCTTTATCAACAATCCTCATCTACCCTTAATTAGTATCAAATGCCAACCCCACCATTTTTCCGATGCCGCTGTCATCGTCGGCGACGCCGCTCACGCTATGGTTCCCTTCTACGGACAAGGTATGAACGCCGGCCTGGAGGACGTTCGCGTCCTCTTCTCCATCCTAGACCAATACATCACACCCAACAGTTCCGCGAATTTGGAAGAACTAGCCCATCAGCGAGGCTTAGCACTTGCGCAGTACTCAGAGATCCGCCAAGCAGACGCCCATGCCATCAACGATCTTGCACTACAGAATTATACGGAGATGCGGGCTTCTGTCACTTCTCCTACCTACAAATTTAGAAAATGGTTAGAAGAGACTTTGAGCGTTTACGTCCCGAGTCTGGGCTGGCAGACGAAGTACTCCCGGGTGAGTTTCGGCAACGAGAGTTATTCAGAGGTGATCAGAAAGAGTGAACGACAAGGGAGGTTGTTGATTATGGGATTAGTTGGTATTTTGACCGGGCCGTCAGTGTTGGGAGGGTTGGTGGCGTGGTATAGGTGGCGGAAAACTTTTGCGGGAACGAGACATTTTGTAAAGTGGCAAGGCTGGCTTGGCTGGAAGACTACATAGCAGGCTGAACGAGTAAGATACTTTTTTAAAGGATTTACCCAAGAGACTAGCAATCGCAGATGGTCATCAAAATCCGAGCCTGAATTCTGCGATTAAAGCGAGAATTTCGAAGCAACGACAACATCGCAATATTACAAACGGGCTATCTAATTGTCAAATAATTAGAGAATCATCTGCGACAAGAGCTCGAAATATATTACATGATTTCACATATAAATGGGCGGAGTCGAAAGCTCTATTTTTCAGGGACTCGCTAGACCTAGCAGAAGCATCCCAGCTGGATCAGCGTTTTCCTTACAGTACTGCGCAATAAGTCTGAATACACCTCATTTCCCGAGCCCCCTGTATTTCCTAATTAGGGCGTTATTTATATGGCCGCTTTTAATATATAATTTATGTTTTAGAGATTATTTAGAGTTTTATATTTAATATTTTGTATATTATTCTTTTATTATTACTAATTTATATCATATACTATTAATAATTTATTAATATACTAAAAGCGGCCATATAAATAACATCTTAATTGGGAAATACAGGGGGTGTGGGAAATTAGGTGTATTCAGACTTATTGCGCAGTACTGTAATGCAGAGCCGCATCCTTACACCTTCCGGATCTTAACATCTTATCTATCTGCAAAAAGGCAAGTTAGGCAACAGTCCGGCTAGACTGAATTTCTTCTTCTTATCGAATGTGCACTCATGGCACAGCACCCTCTACCCCTGCTTAGGTTAGCAAGATATTATGAAGCGACCAATAACAAGGCTCCTGGGCCCCCTTTTTTGTACCGATGTTACTCTCATCTCGGCGAGGCCCTAATCAGAACTTCTAGAACCTTTAAATTAACATCATGAACCCTGGAGAAAATGCAAATAATACGGATGAATATGAGCCGCATATTTCATAGGTATAGTATATAAAAGGTCTCTCCTTCTCAAACCCCTAAGTACATTCCCATGACAACATGTTTCTATCCCAAGTTCTCATCGCCCTAGGGGCTACTATAGGAGCAGCCCAAGCAAACCCACTACTAAGTCCCCGCCAAACCAACACAACCTGCAACGCAGCCTCACCCTCCCACAACTTCACCCTCACCGTCGACCTACCCGGCTTCGCCATCGATGGTTCCGAAGCCGGCTACGCCAACGCCGGAATCTTCACCAACGTCTCGACGAGCAGCGTTGAATACACCAAAACCATCTATTACAAAAACGAGAACGACACCGGTACCCTTTTCGCAAACTTCCCTGGCGGGGAGGGCTACCAGGCGCGCGGATGGCAATTCAGCGTCTGGAATACCACAAGCCTGAACAATTACCCTGGTCTCGCGGAGTTGAGTTTGGACCAGCTGTATGCGCCTGCCTCGTACCTAAGGTCGTTTTTCGTCACCGGAGATGATGAGGCGAATCCGTGGGATACTAATCCGCATATTGCGTTTATTCCTGAGGACGGCAGTAAGTTTTCATACTACCGGGAGACGTTTATTTACTGATATGCATTGTGTAGTTGGAAAGGGGGGCTTTTGGGCTTGTCCTGGTTGGGGCACGGGCGGTTACGAGTGGAGGATCGTCGGTGGTGTTGCGGGGTTTAATGGATCGCAACCTGCGTATCCGGTGCCGAAAAATTGCACTTTTATTGGGAACTTGAAGGTCAATTTGATTCCGGAGGATTATGGTTGCTGAGGAGTGCAGAACAGGTCATGTGGTGCTTGATAGCAACGGGGTAGCCAACAAACAAGGAGCTGAGCTGGCCCTAATATGATAATTCGTACTTGAGACAGCCCTTTCTTTGATCTTTGCTCAGGTACATATCTTTGCAATTATGGTGTCCTAGACTTCTTCCTTTTGGTTATTGCTTCGCAAGGACCTGCTCGTAGCCCGGGTTTCAAGGAAATCTTTTCAGCGTAATTGGCGTATTGGCAACAGCGTTTACAATGTTGAAAGGTATTTTTGCTCTTTATCCCTTTAAGATCTTGGGAACCCTCGGGGAGCAATGAGGAACGTGGGTGGTATGAGATTTATTTCTCCGTATTCTTCTCGTCATGTCTTCTCCTCTTTCCACGCCGAGTTCTGGAAGTTGGACAAGACTTGGGGTGGCATCTGCGATGAGCTCTCTGGCAAGGAAGATAAAAAGAGACTTTCTTCAAGCTAAGACGGAGGAGTCTGATTTAGAAGCAGGACAACGCGAAAAGGGGAATTTTCAACAAACGGAAATAGATGGACGGAAGGACTTGCTGATTGACCCAATTTTGAAAGGTATCAGGATCTGAGTTTGGGTGGATCGAAGGACCGACTGAAAGAGGGAGGCATATGCACAATTGTAGGATGGAC
>Ga0182030_10006744_pt1 | contig 24148 bp, 19 predicted proteins | sample 812S3MmetaG_FD_121299 | JGI IMG/M metagenome (GOLD analysis project Ga0182030, IMG submission 121299) | Permafrost microbial communities from Stordalen Mire, Sweden - 812S3M metaG (Illumina Assembly) | ecosystem: Environmental > Terrestrial > Soil > Wetlands > Permafrost | place: Sweden...
GTTGATCGGTTCGAAATAGGCCTGCGGCGGCGGGACCATGACGAAGTCCGGGCCCGGCGCGTAGAAGGCGCGGTTGCCGCCGATACGGAAGTCGACGCCGGTCGCCCGGATCAGCGCCTCGACCCTGGGCTCGATCAAGCCCGGCAGCGGCGGTGGCGCGACGGCCGCAACCTCGGCCGGCAGGTTTTCGCATTGGGCGGCGTTGAAGACAGTGAACCGCTTCAGGAACGGGATCGCGGCGGCTTCCTCGCCGGTCTCTCGCGCGCGTCGCTTCTCGTCGTCCGGCACAAAGCGGTCGGCATAGACGACGGTCGTGCCGTGCTCGCCCTTGCGCACATTGCCGCCGAGCGAGAGCGCCTGGCGAAAGGTCAGCCAGCTCTGCGCGGGGAAGCCGTGCTTGATCACGGCGCCCCAGAGGATCAGGACGTTGATCCCCGAATACTGCCGACCAGTGGTGGCGTTCTTCGGCATGGCGAGCGGCGCCTTCGCCGCGGCCGTCCCCCAGGGCTGGACCCAGGGCACGCGGCCGGCCTCCAGCTCGGCGATGATCTTGCCGGTGATTTCGTCATAGAGGCTCGCCCGGTCGTGGCCGGGGCGAGCCGAAGCGGTCTTGCTGGACATCGCGGGTCTCCGCGACGGGCGCCGGAGGCCTCTCCTCCAGCCCTCAACCCGTCACGGCGAACCCGGTCCGCACTCTCACTCTAAGGGGGGCGTTGCGGGGACCTCCCCGCAGAAGGGGGTGTGTCGGCGACACTGGCGCCGACCAGGGGGAAGGCTTTCCCCGCAAGCCGCTTCTCCGTATCGGCGCAGATTCGTCGTCTAACGCCACCGCAATGGGGGAGCCGCTACGCCCAGGTCTAGCAGGTGAGAGTGGCCTGACGCGCCCATGGCGCAGACGTCGCGCACTCGCAGGGTGCTGACCGGCAGGAGCCGCAGTAGGTATTCGTCGGCGATAGCCCGTTCAGTCGATACCGAGCTTGTTGAAGAATATCTTGTTCCGCATTTCCGCGTCGCGGAGCAGCTTCGTCCAGCTAACCACCTCCATGTAGAGGCTGATGTTGCCGGACCAGTTGAACCATCCCAGGCCATCGGGCATCGGGGTAAAGTTCTTCTCCTTTTGGAGCCAGTCCTTGACCTTTTTGGTGAGGTCGCAGACGACATAGCCGTAGAACGGCGTTGTGTCGTTGACGAGGATGTCGCGGCCGGTTGGGGTCTTGAACTTGCCCTCCCGGATTTGATTAACGTAGCGGATGATCTGCTGAACCGGGTCCTCCCTGGAGGACGGGTCAGCAAAATCGTCCCGCTGGGGCTTCTTGAACTCGAAAATCGTGATGGGGTTGCTGGCTTCATTATCGCCGCGATAGGCCACGCGGCGGTTATAGACGGTTATGTCCGTGCGATCCCCAGATGATTGAAGGGGTTTGTCAGACGAAACGTAGGACGTAAAATTCAGCCGCTCGTCCAGAATCCAAAGATTGTGCGCGTCGTAGTTCAGTTCCTCGGAATCCTTTTTGCGCGGCATGATGATGTCATGCACCTCGCCTTCGGACTTGTGTTTTCCGTCAGCTCCGATCTCTAGCGACTTGGAGAACAGGTCAAGGACGCACTTACGCATGGAAACATAATGAATCAGATCGTTCTTGCTGTTATCGGAAATTCTCTCGATCAACTGCGAGATTTTCTCGCCAAGCTCATCCGGGTTCTCCGAGTTCAGCAGCGCCGTGACCTGCGTTCGTGTCGCTATCTCCTTTTCAAATTTCTTCTTTTGGAGATGAAGCTCGATGTCCTGATTTGATGGCCTCATGGGCAGGGCGCTGAAATCCACCTCTTTTGCAAGGATGCGATGCCAGGGGGCGTCATTGGTTACGTACTCGGAGATGCGTACTTCCTTGCGCCTCTTCCTTTCGGCGATCTCCGCGCCAACTACCGACTGCACGATCTCGGCGGCTTTCTGTTCGATGTCGTTCTGGGAAATGCCGTTCAACAGGTCGGTGTCGGTTTGAAAGCGAAACTCGCCTCGTTCGAGGGACACGTTGTCGTTCAGGTAGTCGCCGAACACATAGGCTTTGATGACGAAGTTGCGCCCCTTAGCCAAATCCTGATCCGGCCCCGGCTCGAAAAACTCCTCCGCAAATTCGGGAATGTATGATTCGAGTGGATTGTCCGTCACTTCCCGCCGGTGCGCGACAAGGCTGACCTTGCTCTTCGCCGTTCGCGGCGCGAAGAATTTGAATACGCGGACCTGAAATGTCTTTTCATCCTCATTCGCCGAGAGCGAGAACGCGCCTTCGTTCACCTTCATTTCGACGATCTGGCTGTTCTCCTTGCCCAGGTAATCATTGAGGGAGACGGTATCGGACGGCTTATTGGCGTCCCGGATCACCACGCGCGGGCAGACGCGCTCCTTATCGACGAAATAGGGGAGCAGCCGTTCCACCACGACCCGGCTGATCGTTTCCAGCTTCTTGTCGGGGAACCTTACCGACTTGATGCCGGAAATCTCGACGGCTGCGCCCGTCGCCTGCGCTTGAGACGGGCCTTCCTTTTCGTCAACGATGATGTCCTTGTCCAAACCCATCCTGAAAGCGCGATCACGGAAGGCGTCACCTTCGGCGAAGGTGCTGGATACCTTCACCCGGTCGAAGTATTTCAGGCAGGTGAAGCGGCCAAAACCTTTGCCGCCGTCCGCAATTTTTTGTTCGGTGTAGAGGGTGTCGAAGGCGTCACGGTTGCTCTTGGTGAAGCCTATGCCGTTGTCCTTGACAACGAAGCCATCAACGTCCTCAAGGCGGTCGAGTACGTCGGGCTGCCCGTTTCGGAGGACTTCTACCAGCCGGCGGCCGAGTTGACTCAAGTGTGATTGGGCGTTGGGAGCGAAGCAGTTTTGCCTGATCGGACCAGGAGGTTTCGAGATGGCGGCGGCGATTGCTCTACGAAGTGACTACGATGCGGCTCGGCTCCGAGAGCTGGCGCGTCGGAGTAAGAACGCGCGGCAGGTTCGCCGGCTGCTGGCCTTGGCGGCGGTCTATGACGGCGCCAAGCGAGGCGAAGCGGCGGCGGTGGGCGGGATGGACCGCCAGCTTCTTCGCGATTGGGCGTTGCGGTTCAACGCTGAGGGCCCCGATGGGCTGGTCGACCGCCGCGGGCTGGGCGCCAAGCCGAAGCTAACAGCGGAGCAGCTCGAGGCGGTCATCCGCCAGGTCGAGGATGGGCCGATCCCCGCGATCCACGGGGTGGTGCGCTGGCGGCTGGTGGACCTGGTCGGCTGGATCTACGACGAGTGGGGCGTATCGCTCGACCCCAGTCGGCTCGGCAAGATCTTGAAGCGCCTGGGTTATGCGCGCCTGTCGGCGCGACCTAAGCATCACGCCCAGAACGAGTACGCGCTCGAGGCCTTCCGGCGAGACTTTCCCCCTCAGGCTTCAAGACATCCGCGAGAAGCTCCCTGTGGGGACCCAGATCGAGATCTGGTGGCAGGATGAAGCCCGCATCGGCCAGAAGAACAAGATCACCCGCCGCTGGGCCAAACGAGGGACGCGCCCCAGCGCGCCCAAGGACCAGCGCACGCAGTCGGCCTACCTGTTCGGCGCGATCTGCCCGCAGAAAGGAACCTGCGCCGGTCTGGTCATGCCCTACTGCGACAGCCAGGCCATGAACGAGCATCTGTTGGAGATCAGTGCTCAGGTTGAGCCCGGCTCCCATGCCGTGGTGCTGCTCGATCAGGCCGGTTGGCACATCTCCCAGGCGCTAAAAACCCCGCCGAACCTGACCCTGCTGTCGCTACCGTCCAAGGCCCCCGAGCTCAATCCCGTGGAAAATCTCTGGCAGTTCATGCGCGACAACTATCTCTCCAACCGGATCTTCCTGAACTACGAGGACATCGTCGACCACTGTTGCGAGGCCTGGAACAAGATCGCCGATCAGCCTTGGCGCATCATGTCCATCGGCCTCAGGGACTGGGCACATGGGTGCTGATCAGCGCCGGTTGGTATTCGATTTCGACCAACCCGTTCGGTATGCCCTTCGCGTCAATGGCCTGAATCGCATTTACGACCAGCTCGACCAGCGGCGTGTAAATGTTGGTGCCGGAACGGATGTTGTCGACTAGCCGCCTGACGTTGACATTGCTCATGTCAAGCCTCCCAACGGAGGCAGCGCGCCGCGTTCTACGAGCCGGGCGGTACTCGGATTATAGACGTAATCGGTGATCGTGCCGTCCTTGATCCGGTTGACCGCCTCATCGACGGCGAGCAAGGGCACTAGGAACCATTCTTTCGGCACGATCGGCCGACCGAAGCGATCCATGATCTCGACGTCGAGGCGCGCCGCGCCAAAGACCTTGTGGATCAAGGATTCGAGCTTGGCCCGGTTGATATTGTAGAGTTCATAAGTCGCAACGATCTCGACGTCGGCCATGAGATAGGTGGGGTCGAGGCGGGCGTTGGCGACACGACGCTCGACACTGCCGCCAGTGACGCCGATCTTGTGCAAAATTGCCCGGTTCTCTGCGACCAGCGGATGATCGGACTTGCTCCGCAACACATAGATTGTGCCGCTTGCCTGATCGCTATCGTCGGTCTGGTCGTCGAACAACGGGCCGGCGCTGGGCTCGGTGATCCGCCGACCGGCCTCATCCTTGTAGAGGGCGCGCTGGAGCGACCGCAGCAGCAGATCGCTCTCGGTGCCGTTGGAATAGATCACCCGGAGGCGCGCATCCGTTTCACCGTTCGGCGCCTTTATCGGCTCACCGACCTCGGCGACATAGGCAGTCTGACCGCCAAGGATGAAAAACTGACCGATTTGAATATCGGCTTTGAGGAAGCCCGCATCTTTTACGAAACGCCTGGTCGTGCGGAGCCCGCTTTCAAGGTCGCTTTGCACCTGTTGGAACAGGGGCTTGAACGTCTCGAAATCAAGGCATTTTTCCCGGCTCGCGATTTCTTCGGCTTCACGCTTCTCGGCGCTGGTCCGCACATGGCGCAGTTGAGTGATGTCGGATGAACCCGCTGCACCCTCCAGTTCTGCGAGCAGTTCATCCTCGTCCATCGAGTCCGCCGGCGCAGCAGAGGCCACAGGCGTCCCCGTCAGCAACCCCTGATGATCAAACGGCGTAAGCAGGGACCGGCAATCTTCCAGCGCGCGCAGGCGGTCGAGCCGCACGGCGTAGAGCCGCTCGAATATGTCGCCGTCCTCCCCATGTCGGGGTGCATGGCCGCTCTTTTCAGCAAACCGCTGGATCTCCTCGAAGCCCGCGATGATGCGTTCGTCGCGGGGCGAACGGCCGCCCTTCTTTTCCGGCTGGGCGAAATCCGCCAATTCGTCGCGCAGTTCATCAAGGTCGAGGTCACTCATAGCGGCCCTCATCCTTGAAGCGGACGAATGCGGCGGCGCCTTCAGCCAAGTGCTTTTCCCAAGCGTCGGCCGAGCTGATCGACGGCAGACGCCCGCGCTCCCGCTTGAACTCGACGGCGCGCTTGGCGATCACCTTGGCCTCCTCCGGCGTCAGGCTTGTGCGCTTGGCGGCAATTGCCGCGGCGACCTGCTTCAGGCTTTCCTCGCTCATCGTCTTGGCGAGGATTGCATAGGCTTCGCCGAACGGATTGATCCGGTCGATCAAGTCAATATCCAGCTCCCGCACGTCCATCGCGAACTTGCGGACACCATCGACAAAGGCCGTATTGGCACTCTCCTCGCCAAGCGAACTACCGGACGCCACTTCCTTCGCCTTCTGGGTCAGATTGAGCGCCGCCACGGCGTGCTGGCGAACGGCTTCCTGATCCTCGGCGTCGAGCTGCGGGAACTTGTCCTTGATAATCTTGCCCATGCGCACCTGGGTCAGTTCCTCGGGAACCAGCTCTTCGTCGAACAGGCCGCGCTCGATCGTCGTCTTGTCCTGCACGAAGGCGGCGATCACCTCGTTCAGATCTTCCTGGCAGATGCGCGTCGCTTCCTCGCTCTTGGGCGTAGCCAGGCCCTTGATCTCGATCTGGAACTTGCCGGATTCCTCGTTGAACCCGACGTTGCACTTGTTCGGATCATAGCCGCCCTCGCCATAGTCGAAACCCGGTGTAGGCTGGTTCTGAGGGTTCTTCGGCTTGAACTCGAAGCGCGGCGCCAGCACCTGCTCCATCAGCAGGCTGGCGGCGATGGCTTTCAATGTATCGTTGACAGCCTCGGTCACGATGTCATCGGCGGCGGCAGGTTCGGCGATCAGGTTCGAGAAGCGGGCGCGGGTTTTGCCGGGCGCGTCGCGGGTCGCGCGGCCGATGATCTGCACGATCTCGGTAAGGCTGGAGCGGTAGCCCACTGTCAGCGCGTGTTCGCACCAGATCCAGTCAAAGCCTTCCTTCGCCATGCCCAGCGCGATGATGATGTCGACGTGGTCACGGTTGTTTTTCTGGCTAGCGTCTTTCAGCGCGGCGGACACGCGGTCCCGCTTGGCTGGATCGTCATCGACCAGATCGGCAATGCGCAGAATCCGGCCATCAGACGCCTTGACGAGCTGGAAGCCAGTGGACGGATCGGTTCCCTGCCACGCACCCAGTTCCTCGATAATGTGCTCCACCTCCTTGATCTTGTCCTTCGTGCTCTCGCGCGAATTGACGTTGGGGATGTGGATGATCGTCTTCTCCGCCGGGTTCAGCACCTTGAGAATGTCGTCGGCGTAGGAATCCGAATAGAAGAAATAGCCGATGTCGAGCTGCTTCAGATATTGATAGCCGTTGAGCTGCTCATAGTAGGTGTAGGTGACACTCTCGAACTTGCCTTCGTCCTGCGGCGCCAGCACCGCCTCGGCGTCGCCCCGGAAATAGGAGCCGGTCATCGCGACGATATGCACGCGGTCGCGCGTGATGAAATCGCCCAGATGGATGCCGAGCTTGTTGTCGGGATTAGCGGAGACGTGGTGGAACTCATCCACCGCGATCAGTCGGTCATCGAAAGCCGCGACCCCGAATTTATCGATGGCGAAGCGGAACGTCGCATGGGTGCATACCAGCACTTTGTCGTCGCTTTCCAGGAACGCGCCGAGCGAATTGACCTTGCCGCCGTTATCGTTGCCCGGTGCGTCGCACAGGTTCCATTTCGGCTCGACGTGCCAATCCGCCCAGAAGCCGTGCTTGCTCAGCGGCTCGTCGTGAAAGCTGGCGCCAATAGATTTTTCCGGCACAACGATGATGGCCTGTTTGACGCCCTGATTGGTCAGCTTGTCGAGGGCGATGAACATCAACGCCCGGCTCTTGCCGGAGGCCGGCGGTGATTTAATCAGAAGATATTGCTCGCCGCGCTTCTCGAACGCGCGTTCCTGCATCGGCCGCATGCCGAACTCGTTGGCCTTGGTCGAGCTGCCGTTGCTGGCGTAGCGAACCGAGACGGAGGGGACTGATTTGGCTTCTAGACTCACTTTCTCTCCCCCGCAACACTTGCAAGTGCTGCCTTTAGTACTTGGAAGCATACTTTGGCCGTATGCTGATCCGGCGTGAAACCGGACACCATTTGTTCGTATGGATGAATGTAGTTGCGGAAGTCGCGCAGGCCGTGACTGAATTTTTTCACGTCGGGTTTCAACAGCCCGGCCTCGCAAGCGACATCAATGAACTGCGCGAGGCTCCATTCGTGGAAACGCTTTACGCTGCCGTCGGTCGCTTTCGGACTGGCCGAAGCACGATTGAAGCGCGCAGGCTCTTTCTGCGCGGCCCCGAGCAAGACCGCTTCCAATACGCTGCCACACAGGAAAATAGTGGACAGATATGCGCCCGCTCCCATTGCTGAGCGCGCTTCACTCAACCGGCTTTCAATGATTGGCACGGCCATCGCCTCAATTGGCAGCTTCTGGATGTTGGGAATAGAAAATTCACTGTGCAGAAAATCATCGACAGTTGGCGTCGGCTTTGATGGCGCGGGTTTGCCCGAGAGACGCGCGACGATGCCACGCGATTTTTCGAGAACGGGCGCATCGGTGTCGCGGTTGTTCAAACTGCAATCCGCCTCATAGGCTTCCAGCAACTCTCCCATTACCTTTCCAACTACGGCATCGGGCTCTTGCTCCCAGAAAGCCCGCATCTTCTTGGCCTTAGAGGTGCCGTAGGTCTGATACTTCTGCCCGTGGATGTTAACCTTGTGGCGACTGAAAAATTCTCCGAAGGTTGAATCGGAATAATCGACCACGTAACCGCTCTGCATCCCGAGTAGCTTTTCGAAATACCGCTTTTCGATGTCGGTGAGGCTGCTCATGCCGCGCTCACCTTTCGCTTCTTTCCGGTCCCTGCTCCGGCGTTCATCTTGGTGTAAAGCTCGAACAGTTTTTCCAGCCGCTCGGTGTCGTTCTTGAACCGGCGGCCGATATAGATGCGTTCCAGCACTTCATCGTTGCGCTCGTGGGCCTCGCGCAGATCGGCGGGCATGGAGTCTGGATCGTAGAGCTCGGCGATGGTTGCGGGAAAATGCGCTTCGCGCGCCAAGAGGATATCTTCGGCGCAGCGGGTGAGATCAGCCTTGTTCTTCTCGGTCAGCATGGGAACGGGGAAGGTGTTCCAACCGAGTGTGTTGGAATAGCGGTATCGAGTCTCCAGCTTCCCACAAACTGTGGCAATCCAAATGACATGAAGACGAGAAGCAATGAGCGCTATATTCCACGACGGGGGGTCAAAGATCGCAAAAGCGAGATTGCTTACTATCGTTCCGGATGGCTTATAGCCAACGGGCAGGAAATCTCGTGTCTCTGATGAAACGCTCGGCACTATAATGACAGCCTCATCACCTGTTTGTCGCACCTCGCCGAACCTGAATGGCACGGTGCTGAGTTTGGCGGTTGTCGCTCGAGTGCTCGCTGCCCGTTGTCCTTCCACGGCCTCAAACCGGCTTCGAAGCCAAGCATTGTCGCGTGCGAGTCGATAGTCGGGCTCTCCCACCCATATGCATCGGCGCTCGATACCGTTGATAAACTCCTGCGATCCGACAAATGGGCGGACGAACCTCTGTTCAACCCCATGATCTCTTATCGCTGAATCGGCTTCATCTAGGCTGAGCAACAGATGCCCGCCGTCATTCGGCATGTTGCCGAAAATCATCTCGGCTAAACCATTAGAAGGTCGAGGTATTGGGCTCACGATGACATTCGGAGCTGGGGCTAAGTAGGCGTTTATATTATCAATCTCCTTGACGCTCGTCCCATTGTCGCCAGTATCTGAGAACAAGCGCCGAGTCCGGCCCGCGTGATTGGAAATCCCAACAATAACGACAGTAACCCCGGCATTATGGCTTGCGAGGTTCGCCCATTTGAATGACACATGAGCGAAAGCAATCTCATGCCCAGTTTTGAATATTAGAGACCACAGGGTTTCAACCTGTCGCCCTTGGCAGATAGAATTTGTCGACACTAAGGCAGCGACCGTGGGTGTCGTCGTTCCATAGTCGGCGGCCTTCATAAACCAGCCCGCAACGTAATCGAGAGATTTCCAGTTAGTCGTTCGCCCGTCGAAAATAGCCCTGAGGTCGGATTTCTGCTCGTCAGTCTGCCACTGACTGCCCCGATATGGCGGATTTCCGCAAATATAGGTTTCGCCGCCTTCGTTCTCGAAGTCGATCTGCGCCTGATTGAGCGGCGTATGAAACAGGTCATCGGCATGGTGCTTGACCCCGGTTCCCGTTGGCGGGCAGATGCTGAGCCAATCGAGCCGGAGGGCGTTGCCGCAGGTGATCCAGTTCAGCGCATCGAGTGGCAGGAAGTCGCGGAGCGCTTCCTTCTGGCCGCGATAAAGCACGTCGCACTGATACTCGGCGATGATGAGGGCCAGGCGGGCGATCTCGGCCGGGAAGTCGCGCAGCTCTATCCCGCGAAAGTTTGTCAGCGGGATTTCCGTGCGATGGTCTGGCTCGTCGCGGCGGCGATTTATCTCGGCCTCGATGGCGCGCATTTCCTTGTAGGCAATGACAAGGAAGTTGCCCGAGCCGCAGGCCGGATCGAACACGCGGATCTTCGACATGCGCTTGCGCAGATTGAGGAGCATGCGAGCATTGTCGCCAGCCTCTTCCAGCTTATCGCGCAAGTCATCGAGGAAGAGTGGGTTCAACACCTTCAGGATGTTCGGCACGCTGGTGTAGTGCATGCCGAGCGCGCCGCGCTCGTCATCATCGGCCACCGCCTGGATCATCGACCCGAAGATGTCCGGGTTGATCTTCTTCCAGTCGAGGCCGCCGATGTGCAGCAGGTAGGACCGGGCGATGCGACTGAAGCGCGGAACCTCGGTGCCGCTGGAAAACAACCCGCCGTTCACATAGGGAAACCCATCAGCCCAGCGGGGAATGCCGGCCCTCGCGCGCCCCTCCACCTTGGTGTTCATCGCGCGAAACAGCGTGCTGATCACCTCATGCGTATTCGCCGAGTCCTTCGCGCTCATCGTTTCGACGGCCGACGTGAAGGCGCGGAGGCCATTGAAGATCTCGGTATCCTCCGCGAAGAAGCAGAAGATCAGCCGGGCCATGAAGTGGTTCATGTCGTGGCGGCGCTGCGCGGTGCCCCACTCGGGATTATCCTTCAGCAGCTCGACATAGAGCCGGTTGAGACGGCTGGTCGCTCGAATGTCGAACGAACTTTCCCGAACCTGCTTGACGGTGGTGATGCCCGCGAGCGGCAGGAAGAAACCGAAGTGGTTCGGGAAATCCGCATAGGTGCAGGAAATCGGCGCGTCGTCGGTCGTGAGGTCTTCGGCCTCGAACAGGTCGCCGTCCGTCGCAAGAACGAAGCGCGCCTTTGCCCGCGCTGTGGCAGGGCTGGCCTTCAACGCCTCAAGCGTGCGCGTCACATCGCCTGGCTTACAGGTGGCGATGTGGATGTTGTTCGTCTGAAGCACACCGCCGAGGTCGGACTTGTTGGATTCGCCCTTGCGCAGACGCTTGAGCGTGGTTTCCTTGTTCCCGAAGGCTTCGAGGAACGCATAGGGGAATTCGTCAGACTCGAAAGGCCGCTCCGCAAGCGCCGAAATGGCTTCTTCGATTTCGACCGCGTTCATGAGCGCCCCCGCATCTCGCTCGGGACGCCGGAAAAGGGCTGAACATCGATGCCGTCAGCCTTGTGCATCGCCTCGGCCAGCTCATGCTCGAGTTGCCGCATCAGCCACTCGCGGGCCGGCGTACCAAATGCCTTTTCTAGCCGAATGGCCATCTCGGGCGAAATGCCTGACCGGGCGTTCAACAGGTTGCTGAGGGTCTGTCGATCAACGCCAAGGATTCGGGCGGCGTCGGTCACGCTCAACCCGTTCTTTTCAATACAATCCTGCCGGACCGTCGTTCCTGGATGCATCGCCTGTCGATTCGCATTAGCCCTAACGGAACAAACGTATAGTGATAATCGACACTCGACAAGCGGCGCGGAGTATTCCCGACAAAATCGCCACATCCTTCTGCCCTATCTGACGTAGCCGGTGATCGTGCCATCCGACGGCATACTGCGAAGGATGCGCATCGGCAGTGCCAGCCTCCCCGGAGAAGGGGCGCATCGGTGACTGCGGCGCCGACCGGGGAAGGCTTTCTCCTTCAGGCCTTCCAGATCGCGGCCCCGTAACTTCCAATTAGCGGACCATTGACTCCCAATCAGCCGGACCCAATAGTCCAGCCATCCGGATTCGGAGATGGCATGTTCGAGCGGTTCGTGGAGCGACGGGCGGAGGAAGCCCTTACTGATACCCCGGTGGTCCTGATCGTAGGCCCGCGCCGCGCCGGCAAGACCACGCTCGTCCGAAAAATGGGAGAAGCCGGGCGAACCTATATCACGCTCGACGATCAAACGGCGCTTGAGGCCGCCCGGTCCGATCCCGCCGGCTTCATCCGCGGCCTCGACCGGGCCATCATCGACGAAATCCAGCGCGCCCCTGACCTGCTGCTGGCCATCAAGAAGACCGTCGACGAGGACTATCGGCCGGGTCGCTTCCTGCTGACCGGCTCGGCGAACGGCCTGACCTTGCCGCGGGTCGCCGACAGCCTGGCCGGTCGGATGGAGACCATCCAGATGCTGCCGCTTGCAAGGGCTGAGATCGAAGGCCGGACGCCGATTTTCCTGGAGCATCTCTTCGCAGGAAAGCTCCGGAGCCAACGGGAGGCAATCCTTGGCGACGACCTTGCCGAGCTAGTCCTACTCGGCGGCTTCCCCGAAGCGATCAGTCGCGACAGCGAGCGCCGGCGGCAGGACTGGTCGAGGTCCTATCTCACGTCGGTGCTAACGCGCGATCTGCGGGATATCGCTGACGTCGAGAAGCTGACGGAACTTCCGAAATTCGTAAGGCTGCTGGCCGAGCACTCCGGCCAGTTGGTCAACTATTCGCAATTCGGCGCCGGCATCAACGTCAGCCACAAGACGGGGCAGCGTTATGTCGGGCTGCTTGAGCAGGTGTTCCTGATCGCGACGGTGCAACCCTGGTTCACCAATGCCCTGAAGCGCATCGTGAAGACGCCGAAGCTTCACTTCCTCGATTCCGGCCTACTAGCGACCGTGCGCGGTCTTTCCTTCGACAGGGTCAAGGCGGATCGCGGCACGTTTGGCGCGCTGCTCGAAAGCTTTGTGTTTGCGGAGGTTTTGAAGCTGATGACGGCCTCGGACCTGCGGCTGACGCCTTACCATTTTCGGGATCGGGACGGGCGCGAGGTGGACATCGTGCTGGAGCGCGACGACGGGATGATCGCAGGCATCGAAGTCAAGGCGAGCGCGACGGTCAAAGCCGGTGATTTCGGCGGCCTGCGGGCGTTGGCCGAGGCTTGTGGAGACCGCTTTGCCTTTGGCGTCGTCCTTTACGACAGCGCGGACGTCGTGCCGTTCGGCGACAGGCTGGCGGCGGCGCCATTGTCGAGCCTCTGGAATGGAGAGATGCGGACGAACAAGGCAAGCCAAATGAAATAGGCGCCAAAAAGGGAGACCGATGCTGAACCCAGGGTCAGAATGGCGAAGATGGGAGCGGGCATGCAGTACGCGTTGGCGGATGGTGAACGAAAGGAGGCCTTTCCAGGCGGAACGGGGAGCTGTCCGACCTGCGCCGCCGCTATGGTCGCGAAGTGCGGCCCGCGCATCATCCATCATTGGGCACACCGCGGCCGCCGCAACTGCGATCCTTGGTGGGAGAATGAGACGGAGTGGCATCGGGAATGGAAGAACCGTTTCGCCGAGGACTGTCGGGAAATCTCGCACACCGCGCCTGACGGCGAAATCCACCGCGCAGACATCAAAACGCCGACCGGCATCTACATCGAGGTCCAGCATTCGAGTATGACGGATGCCGAACGGGAGTCGCGGGAGGCATTTTATCAGAACCTCGTCTGGGTGATCGACGGCACGCCATTCCGGAAGAATTTCGACATCTATCACATGTTGCCGGACCCGGCCTCCGAGCTTGCTCAGGATCTTGTTTGGGCGAAGGCGGCTCGCCACATGGCTGGAGCGAATTGCGGGATCTTCTTCCGGGTGTCGGCCAATCAGGAGCACTATCCCGGCGTGACGAAGGCCACGCTGCGCGGCGGCTTGATCGAAAGCCTTGAACGGATCCGGCCCGAGGTCGAGGCGAGCTATCGGGGACATCATCAATATGACTGGGTGCGCCCGCGCCAGACCTGGCTGGATGCGAAATGCCCGGTCTACATCGACTTTGGCGATGAGTGGCTGGCCCGGCTTGAGGTATATGATGAGACTGAACTCAGGTGCATCCGTCTGGTCGCCAAGCAGAAGTTCGTCCACGACGTAATGACAGAAACGCGGGGACTGGACATCGCCACTCGATTTTATCCAATCTCTTCCGACTAGCATCGAGATACCGTGACACAGGACATCACACCACAAGAGGCGATGCAACGCCTTGAACAGCATTTCGGCGGTCGCGAGGGAATGCTCACCCATACGCTTACTATGCTTTCGACATCCGGGCAGCCGACGGATGTCACATTCTATCGGCGGAAACCGATATTGGATGTCCGGGTCAGCACAAAGCTCGGCGCTGCACGGCTCTACGGGCTCGAAAGCCAGTTACCACGCTTGCTCAAGCGTATTGAGTTTTCAAACGGCGTTGTCGCAAGCCTGGGAGAAATCTGGACCGTCAATCCGATGCCGATGGACGGCTTTTCCCCGGAGGAGTTGGCTGCGATAGACCTTGCCCAAGGCGAGGAGCGACAGGGGCCACAAGGGGAAACGTTGCGTAAGATGATCCGCAAGACGTACCACTGCAAAAGCCGGAAGGAGACCGACTTTTTTTTGCGCCGGTGGATCGCGTCCTAGCGACCCCCAACGATGCACTGCCTATTTTGTCGGACCACCGAGTTGGGTTGGCATTTGCCACTGCGGCGGCGGCGGGTTGTCCCTCAGATGAGCGATGAGCGCCCGCTGATTCTGCAGCTCCCACTGGCCCCGCGTAGCCAAGCCGCTCTCGTAGGGCGCTAGGCGCGCCATCTCAGCGTCGGCCTCGTCAAGTGCGCCGCAATAGGCGAGAACGACCGCGTACTGGCTGCGCACCGGGATGATGCGCCCCGCGAGCTTTAATCCCATGATTGTGGGCATCAGGTTTCGTTCGATGACATCGCGCGCGCCGATATAGTCGTTTCGCCTGATGAAGTCGTCGACGAGCTCCTGGCCGACCCTCACGAAGGAATCGAGCGATTGGGCCATCGAGTAAAACTTCATCGCGTGGATGGGGGCCAACCCCGGATTGTTTCCGATCGCTTTGATCGCCTTCGATTGCAGATCAAGCGAATCGGCAAGGTGTTTAAGGTCGTCAGTGTGGTTGTGCTCGTCCTTGAGTAGCGGAAAGATCTTGTCGGGGTTGTTGCCCATCACGTCGGCCAGCCTGAGGCCAAGCAGGTCGTAATATTCAACGATCAGATCGAGGGTGCCTGAAACGCATTCATCCATCATGCCGAGTTCAAACAGCGCGTGGGCGTAGTTATATTTCGCAACGCGAAGGTGCTGAGGCGTCTGTGGGAGTACGCGACTCAACTCGCTCATTGTCTTCTTCACAGTTGCGACGTCCATGTCGCGCGCAGCAAAGAGCATGCGCTTCATTCCAATGGCGAGGCGTTCGGTGAGGCCGAGGTCATTCTCCCGAACAAGTTCATCCATGCGGTCGAGCTTGTTTCGGATATCGGTGTCGTCGCCGTCCTTAAAATGAGCGAAGACCAGGCCGTCGAGCGCCCAAAACCGATCTTCGGGAGCGATATCCTCGGATGCGGCGGCTTGGGTCAGGTAGGCGGAAATCTCCTCCATGTAGCCAAGTTCATGAAACAGCTCGTCGGTCGCCATCTCGACCAACGGCTTTACGTTGCCGAGGGCCACGAACATGCGAAGCAGCAGGAACACCCGCTGACGATCATGGTCTATAGGCAGTGCGACCGTCAGGAGGTCACGGATTGCCTCTCGTGCCGTCTTGAGCGCCACAGCGCCGACGTCGTCAAGGAATGCGCGGCCGAGCGGGCGGATCGCATCATGGATTTTGAAGCGATCGACACCGAAGATCTGAATCGAGCCGCTCGATCGGAGGCGACGAAAAGCCGCCGCCGCGTCGGCCGGCTCCATTCCGAAGGTCCGCTTGAGTATGTTGCTAGCTTCGGCCTGTGAGAGCGGAACGTCGCTCAGGCTGAGCGCACCAGCCGCCTGACGGTCGTTGTCATTGAAGGTCTCGAACACGTCCGCAAGGATGAGTTCTTGTGCCGTTTCGACGATATGCGTCCGCTCCTCGAGTGCTGTGCAGAGCCGGTCGACGTCTCCCTCATATGATCCCGCGGCGATCTTGAGGGCGTTTTGGACATAAAGCGGTAGGCCGGCCGTGAGCTTCAGCAGGCGCTCATAGTCCGCATAATCCCCGCGACATCCGAGCGATGATCCTTCCGCCGCCGCGGTTTCGTTTGACCAACCGAGAAGAGGCTCAGCCGATACGCCGATCGTGGCTTCGAGCCGGGCGATTGCGACGTTCGGTTGAGCGAGCAGGACGAAGCGAAGTTGCGGCGACGCTGCAATGAGGGGCGCGATATCGCCGGCTGCAACGCGATGGGCGTTGTCTAGTACTACAGTGGCGGTGAGACCGTCGTCCGCAAGGTGTCGGCCGATCGCGACGAGGATTTCGGTTCCGCTGGCTCCCGGCAGCAAGATTTCTCCTAGCTTGCCGCCACGCGATCCAAACATGCGGGCGGCCAGCTCGCGAGCGACTGCGCTCGCCAAGGCGGGCCCAGAGATGTCTGACACGTCGTAGTACGCAAGTCTGTCGGTCGCGTGGAGGGCAGTCTGAGAAACCCATGACGTCTTGCCCGCGCCTGAGAAGCCGACGACGAGCCGAACGCGCTGCAAGCTTACAAGCGGCGGCTCTTGATCCTGCGGCCGGTATCGCAGCGGCGGCGCGGGGAAGTCCTGAAGCTGAATTACAAGCTGCTCGAAGAGGCTCGGAAGATCTTCACCAGCGAACGTGTGGCTTGGGTTGGGTTCGATACCGGCTGCTGCCGCCAAGATCCGGCCGGCGAGTTTCCAAACCAGCGTTTCCGGCGCCAGGATTGAAAACGGAAGTGTCGCTGCCGCGACTCGGCATGCCTCGAAGGCCTCACCGACAGTCTCCCACGGTTCCGGGAGCGAAGCAGCCGGAGAAGCAGCTCCGGGATACAGGAGAGCAACGTCGGCCGGCCAGGCCGCGTTCGCGGCCCGTTTGGAGAGATCTGACCCGGGTGGCGTGTTTGACACGACAACGAATTGGCATGCGCCGCTCCGCCGGCCCGCGGCGTGCTCTGCCCGGATCTGATCGAACCTCGCGAGGGCGCTCTCAACATCGCTGAAGATGAGGCGCGATCCGCGGGTTTTTATCTGCGCGTAGATTCGCCTCCCGGGGAATACCAGCTCGACATCTTCGTCGTTCTCGACGACGACGTGCGTGACGCCCGAACTCGCTGCGCAGAACAAGCATGCGGCCGCGTAGAGATGCTGATAGAGGAAGCCGCGATGAACAGCTTCGATCCGAGCAAGCTGACGGGCGTCTAGGTTAAAGGTCTCCATGCCACGTTGCTAATTCTATACGAGGGGTGGAGAGCGGCACCGCTTGGAGGAATTTAGCTTCGGCGATGTAGTGCCGATAAGCGAAATTGATAAGGTCCCTGACCAGCTCGAGGAGCCCACCTGTGGGCAGTCCGTCGAACGGATCACCATGCGCTAACGCGTTTCGACGCTCAGCAAGGGTTGGATGAGTCTCGCCGATTAGCTGACCCACGGCGCTGCCGCCACAGCGCACGACCATCGGAATCTGCGCATCGGTCAGGCCATCGGAGTCGACCATATATTTGAGAAGTGCGGCAAAGCTTCGCTTGCTCTTTGAGATCCTTCCCCCGTAGCGGTCCATCATCGCCAGCTCCAAGGCGATCAGGGCGGCGAGTTCGCCCGCTTTCACGACGCTAAAATCGACCCAGCCCAGCAGGTGGAGCGTCTGCGCGCGTGCATACTTTGCGCGCACGATCTCGGGGATGCGCGTGTCGATGCCGAGGCTATCGACGAAGGCGCGCCATTCGGCAGCCTTCTCAAATTGGATGAACCCTCCGGCATTACCTCGCGTGGGCCAAGCGAGCAGCACCGGGTCGTTCCGGTCGTTGAGCGTGATGTGAGAGTGATCCGTCATCGACATCACGCCCTTCGCAACATCCGTTCGATGCGCACACGCTGATAGCCGTGCGCATGCACATGCTGGCGAAGCTGCCGGATATCACGCACGCCAAAGGCCACCGATGCCTTCAACGGGCTTGCGAAGGTCGCATAATAGGACCATCGCGTATCGGCCGGGAGCGGTGCGTTCTGCCGGCGATCGGTTATGACGACGTCGCGCGGATCGCTGGTGTTGCGAAACGCATGAAAGGTGATCCAGTCGGGCCGTCGATAGCGCGCGGCCTTGCTGAACGGCACCGATTGGACCTTCACATCCGTCTGGTCGAGGACCCAGTCGCGTTGCTCCAGAATCTGGCGGACCATGTGGCCGATCATCTGTTTGACCCGGTCGGCGAGCACGTCCTCCCGAAATTCGTCGAGAAGGTGCTCCTCAATCCCCTCCACGGCAGGCTTGCTAAGTTGCGAGGCCGTTTCCAGCCGGGCGACATTCTCGGCTTCGGTCAGGAACGCCCAGATGCGCTGACCCAATTCGGTCTCATAGAGTGACGCGAATTTCTCGGGATTATAGGCAAACATGACGGGGCCTCCTTTACCGGGCAAATATGGCCGGTTATAACCGCCTGTCAATGGTTGCGCGGGGTCTAAGCGTCACCTGGCCAGCACGGTGAGTTACGGCCGCGGTGCGGTCAGCCTGCGCCGGAGCAGCCGAGCAAGGACTGTATCGGGGAGCGGAACTTTGCAGATTGCGCAGCTAGAGATCGAAAACTTTCGCGGCATCCGCGAAGGCACTGTTCAATTCTCACCACACACCGTCTTCGTCGGACCCAACAACTGCGGGAAAACGACAGTCGTCGAAGCCCTCGCGCTGCTGTTCGGGCGCGATCGAATGATCCGCCAACTGACTGAGCATGACTTTTTCGGCAGTAATCCGCAGCCGCCCGATCGGATTCGTCTCGTTGCGACCGTGATCGACTTCGAGGGTGACGATCCGGCCCAGCACCTGGACTGGTTTCGCGACGACCGAGGAGTGGTGAAATGGTGGAATCCGGCGAACGGCGCCGTGATGCCTGCGCGCGCCGATCCGACTTGGCGCCTCGCCTGTCAGGTAGCTTTTTCCGCTCGGTTCCACCGGCCGTCGCTGGAAGTGGAGACGCTGCGCTATTTCCACGATGACGATGCGGTCGAGGACGTGTTCTCCGAAGAAAGCGCCACTAGCTTTCCCGCGCGCTTGATCCGAGACATCGGCTTTTTCTTCGTACCCGCGGCGCGAACCTGGGACAGAACAGTTTCGTTTGGATCGGAGCTGTTCCGACGGGTGCTCGCGGCCGGTGAAGGCCAACCTTCGGAGTCTGTCCTCAGTGAGCGAGATAGGCTGCGCGCACCCGATGCGCGGCTCGAGGACGATGAGCGCCTAGCGCCAATCGTCGAGCGACTGAATCTGGAATTGCGCGGGTTCTTCCGGACAGCGCCGAGGCTCCATTTAAGGGTGACCGCAACTGACAGCGACGGTCTGCTGGAGTCAGTGGTGTCGCACTACGCGCACGAGGGGGCTGATTTGCCTTTGCCGGCGAGGCGGCATGGCAGCGGGCTACTTTCGCTTCAGCACCTGCTTCTGCTGCTCCAGTTCGGTCGGCTTCGGGCTGAGGCTCAGGAGGGCTTTTGGATGGCGTTGGAGGAGCCTGAGCTTCACGTGCCTCCCGCCCTTCAGCGGCGATTGGTTCATCGTATCCAGGCGTTGTCGCAGCAGACGTTCGTCTCGACACACTCGCCGATGGTGGCGGCGCTGGCCGACCCGAAAGGGGTTGCTGTCCTCCGCAACGACAATGGCCATCTAACGTCGGTCCCGTTGCTGGCATCCACGCTGCCGGCTGACACGCCGAATAGCGTCCGCAAGCTCTTCCAGGTCAATCGGGTCGAAACGATCGCAGCGCTGATGCACGAGTTTGTTTTGGTCCCTGAAGGTCGAACCGACTACGAGTGGATCGGGCTTCTGGTGCGCGCGGTCGACCTGCACCAAAGCTGGGCGGCGGCCGATGAGTGCAGGTTCGATGCCTTTGTCGGCGTCATCCCGACGCATGACGGAGCGGTTCTCAGAACCGTGGAAGCTATGGCGCCTCTTCACCCGCGTGTAGTGGCGATCGTCGACGGCGACGCGGAAGGCCTAGGCTATGCCGCTGCTCTCACGGCCGCCGGCTCTCCGAATTCAGGCATCATCATCCGCTGGGCTAATGGTCAGATGCTTGAGGATACAATTGGGTGGATCATCGAGGGGGACGCGGCAGCCTGCCTTGCGGCAATTCAAATTGATAACCCAGCAGCGGCTTCGGCAGACCTGGTCACGCGTCTGAAGAGCGAAAATCGCAACGCCGGCGGGCTGAAGAAAGACACGTCGAGTTACGAGTCCATCGCGGCCGCGATTGGAGCAAACGAGGCTTGCTGCGCGCGAGCTCGGTCCCTTTTGAACGCGATTGCCGATCTTGCGAAAGGAGTGGCGAACCCCCTCTTCGTCGCCGACGCGAATAACGCGGCGATTAAGGTCTTTCAGCCGTGAGCATTCGCTCGGTCGAAGGGGCCGCGGGTTGCGGGAAAACGCATCGCCTCATGGCAATGCTCGCGGAAACGCTCGCCGCCCATCCGTTGACCGAGGGTCAGCGTGTGCTCGCCTTGACCTTCATGCACGGAGCCCGGCGACGGCTGTCGGATCGCCTCAAAGGCGTGGCCGGTCTTGCTGGGCGGATCCAATGCTGCACTGTGGATGCCTTCGCATGGCGCGTTTACCGACGTTGGCGTGGGCTCGCGGTCGCACTTGGCGTTCCTGCTACCATCGAGGGCGAGTTCGATGCGGTGTGCGATGCGGCTGGATTGCTGCTTGAACAACCGGACGTTCGCTCGTGGACGGCTATGAGCTTCCCGATCGTCCTCGTGGATGAAGGCCAGGACCTGCGACCCCAGCGCTTGCGCATGTTGGTGGCGCTTTCGGGAGCGACGCACGCGCTGATAGCGGCAGATGAGTTTCAATGCCTAGATCAAGCGCTTCGGCCGAACCCTCTCGTGGCATGGCTGCAGAATGCATCAGTGCCTGAAACGCTGGTCCAGGTTCGGAGAACAAACGTTGGGGGCCTTCTCGCGGCGGCAACGGCGATCCGGAGCAGCCAAGCGCCGGTGAACGGCCAAGGTTTTCGTATCCTGCAGCCAGGCGTGAGCGTGCCGCTTGCTGCCACATTGCTCGCTAACGCAATCGCTTGGCGTCAGGGCGGCGATGTCGCGGTTATCACTCCAGCGCTACAGGGCGGGTACGCGCAGTCGGTTATAGCCAGGGTGGGGCAAGGACCCTGTGGTCAGCAGCAAAATGGGCCGTACACCATCCATTGGGAAGGAACCGACCGCGATGAGACACAGCGCATCGTCGGAGCCCTCCAGCTTCCCGCGGCCCCCACCGCCGCAGAGGTGTTCGCAGCGCTGCGCGCCCTTCCTGCGTCCGGGCCAGCACGAGCGACGATCGATTGGATCAACAATCAGATACACGCAGTTGGGCGCTTGGCCTTTACCCGCGAGGAAATCGAAGCGGTGATCGCGCGAAACGTAGCGTTGCGCAGGCAGCATGGTGGCGGCGGGTCGCATCTGTTCAACGCAATGACGGTTCAACAGGCCAAAAATCGCGAGTTCGAGGGCGTTGTCGTCATCTGGCCGTACCAGGTGGGGGGCGATGTCGAGCACAAGCGCCGGCTGCTTTACAACGCGGTCACGCGAGCGAAGCGGTGGTGCAACATCATCGTTCAAAGCCAGAATATTCTCGGGGCGGCGCCGTTTGCTTAGGGAGGAACGAGTGCCGATCTGCGCCATTTGCGGCCAGGACATAGCGCCCGCCGATGACTCCGAGGAGCACATTCTGCCCGGCGCGATCGGCGGGCGCCGAACCGTGGGCGGATTCCTGCACGACGGCTGCAATCACCGCTCGGGCCATACCTGGGACGCGGCGCTTGAAAAGCAGCTGCGACCGCTGGCTCTGCATTTCGGCGTGAAGCGCCAACGTGGGCGGACCTTACGCATGGCGGTCACCACGACCGCTGGTGAGAACCTCCTGCTAAACGCCGGCGGCCAGCTGGAAATGGCCCGGCCGGAGATCAAGCGCACGCCGATCCCGGATGGCGAGACCATCGTGGTCAAGGCCGGGTCGATTGCCCAGGCGCGCGACGTGCTGGAAGGGGTGAAGCGTAAATATCCGAAGGTGGACGTGGAGGCGGCCTTGGCCGGCGCCGAGATCCAACGGTCCTACGCGAAGGGCGTCGTGCGCATTGACTTGAACTTCGGGGGCCCATTGTCGGGCCGGTCCCTCGTCAAGAGCGCCTTGGCGCTGGCACACGAGACCGGCCTCCCGATAGTCCAATGCCGCGACGCGTTGGCCTACCTACGCGAAGCCGACGCAGAACCCTGCTTCGGCTACTACTACGTCGATGACCCCGTCGACGGCCGGCCGCCGGCGATGCCGCTGCACTGTGTCGCCATCGATGCCAATCCTGAGACAGGATTGATCTTGGGCTACGTGGAATACTTCGGCATCCACCGGGCCGTGGTCTGCCTCGGCCGTGACTATGTCGGCGACCGCCTGAAGGCGGTCTACGCCCTCGATCCGCGCACCGGCGAGGCCGTGGAAGTCGCGGTGCGCCTCGATTTCGGCGTCGCGGATGTCCAGGCGATCTATGACTACGAACGGGACGACGCCGAAAAGCGGCAAGAGGCCTTCGGCGCTGTGTTTGGCCCAGTCTTGGGCTCGCACCACGCCGCTGAGCGTGACCGGGTGGTCCGCGACAGCTTGAACTTCGCTTGGGCCAACTGCGGCGGCGTGCCGGATCAGCCCCTGACCGCGGAGCACCTGGCAAGGCTAAAGGAGTTGTTCGCCGACCGGGCGACGCCGTGGTGGAAGCACGCCACTGGCCTGAGCGATGCGGCGGCGCGCCAACTCGCCCTGACATACGTCAGCCAGGTGTTGGCCGTGGCGCAATCGACCCCGGTCTAAGCTGGTGCGGGTGGCGCGCCGAAGTGCTCGAGATAGTGACCACCCACGTTCGCGCCCCACGATCGGAGCAGGTCTCCTAGGCGGCTTCTTGCAGGGGAGCGTCGACATCGCTCTGACCTTCCCCCGCGGCCTTCAGTAGAAACCGTGCAAGCGCCGCCTTGCGGGAGTCGCGATCGAGTGCGTAGGCCGTTTGTTTAAACTCTTTGCCCTCTAGCAAGCCATCAATGTACCCGGCGATCGTGTCTGCCGCCATGATCAAGGCCGTGTCGAGAGAGTGGATATATTTGCTGGTGACGGAGCCTTTCGCGTGGCCCACCAGCGCCGCGATCGTGACTTCGGTGAAGCCGAGGTCATTCCCGACGCTCGCGAAGCTGTGTCGTAAGACGTGGGGAGTGACATCCGAGAGCGGCGAGCCCTTGAAGATCTGCTCCCAGTGGTTCGGGAAACTGCCGAACGCATTGTCGTCGCCGTAGCCGGGGAAGACATATGTGCCGGAGGCTGTCTTCCGACGCGCTTCGAGGAACTCGACGACGGGCAATCCAATAGGACGGACCGAGGTGCCCTCCTTGCTGTCGATCAGCCGCAGGCAGCTCCTATCGGTATCTGCTTCGGTCCACATGAGGCCGATCATTTCGCTCCGGCGGCAGCCGGTCAGCGCGATCTGACGAATGAGTTCCACGGTCGTCGCGTACTTCTCATCCTTCTCAGCCGTGCGCAGCATCTCGCCCAGCGTCCGATACTCCGCTTCCGTGAGCCGGCGGGTGCGGACATTGTCCTTCGGCTTCCGCAGGCCGTGGGCAGGATTGGTGGTGATGATGCCAGCTTCGACCGCATAGGTGAGGATGCCGCCGAGGAGCCCGACGGTTCGCGTGGCCGTTCCGGCGCCGCCGCGGACGATCGCCTTGCCGCGCAGCTTCTTCGTCTTGACGGCGACTCGCGTCTTGCCGGCCATGATGTCCTTCAGGACCTTGTTGATGTCGGCCTTGGTTAGGTCCTTCACGCGGCGCGTCCCGAGGAGCGGGATGATGTGCCGCTCTATGCGGCCGGTGTCCGTCCCCACGGTCGTCGGTTTCTTGGGCCGCCCGCCCTTCCCCAAGATGAGGCCTGCGTTCAGGTCATTGACGTAGAGCGTGCAGAGCTCCTTGACCGTGATGGCCTTGTGATCGAGCTGGCGCTCCTCGGCGGGGTTGTCGCCCTGAGCAACGCGGCCCAACTGGACCTTCGCCTCCTGCCGAGCGCTTTCGGCCGTCCAGACGCCATGCAAGCCGATGGTGTAGCGGCGCGAGCGGCCCAAGGCGCGGTATTGAAGGACGTAGCTGCGCTTGCCAGAAGCGAAGACGCGCAGGCCGAAACCTGGTAGCTCGTCATCCCAGATGACGTAGTCTTTCTCGAGGGACTCGGCGGCATCGACGAGCCGCTTCGTGAGCTTAGCCATGGGAATTCTCCCGTCCAAACTCCCATTCTCGCGTAAGCACCACGTAAGCAGCAGGACGCAAGTCGGAGCGTGTTCGAGGGTACGTCAGGCGAGCCGA
>Ga0182030_10006745_pt1 | contig 24147 bp, 24 predicted proteins | sample 812S3MmetaG_FD_121299 | JGI IMG/M metagenome (GOLD analysis project Ga0182030, IMG submission 121299) | Permafrost microbial communities from Stordalen Mire, Sweden - 812S3M metaG (Illumina Assembly) | ecosystem: Environmental > Terrestrial > Soil > Wetlands > Permafrost | place: Sweden...
GAGAACCCGCGGGCCAGCAGCATCTTGTCCGGGCTCAGCGTGATGCCGGGTACCAGGTTGTTCGGCTCGAACGCGGCCTGCTCGATCTCGGTGTGGTAGTCGGTCGGGTTGCGGTCCAGGGTGAGCCGGCCGACCTCGATCAGCGGGTAGTCGGCGTGCGGCCATACCTTGGTCAGGTCAAACGGGTTGAACCGGTAGGTCCTGGCGTCCTCGAACGGCATGATCTGCATCTTCAGCGTCCAGCTCGGGAACTCCCCGCGCTCGATCGCCTCATACAGGTCCCGCTGGTGGTAATCGGTATCGGCCGAGGCCATCTGGTCGCCCTCGTCCTGGGTAAAGAACTCGATGCCCTGGTCGGTCTTGAAGTGGTACTTCACCCAGAACCGCTCATCGGCAGCGTTGATCCACATGTAGGTGTGCGAGCTGTACCCGTTCATGTGCCGCCAAGTGCGCGGGATGCCACGGTCGCCCATCAGCCAGGTCACCTGGTGCGCCGACTCCGGCGACAGGGTCCAGAAGTCCCACTGCATGTCATGGTCGCGCAGGTTGTTGTCCGCGCGGCGCTTCTGGGAGCGGATGAAGTGCTGGAATTTCAGCGGGTCCCGCAGGAAGAAGACCGGGGTGTTGTTCCCGACCATGTCGTAGTTGCCCTCGGAGGTGTAGAACTTCAGCGAGAAGCCCCGCGGGTCGCGCCAGGTGTCGGGGCTGCCCCGCTCCCCCGCCACGGTGGAGAACCGGATCAGCGTGTCCGTCTTGGCACCGGGTGAGAACACCGCCGCCTTGGTGTAGGCGCTGACGTCCTGCGTCACCTCGAAGTGCCCGAACGCGCCGCCGCCCTTGGCGTGCGGCTGGCGCTCAGGGATGCGCTCGCGGTTGAAGTTGGCCATCTGCTCGATCAGGTAGTGATCTTGCAGCAGGATCGGGCCGTCCGGGCCGATGGTGAGCGAGTGCTCATCGCTTTCCACCGGCGCGCCTGCGTCGGTCGTCGTCGGCTTGACCTGTGGTTCTGTCACTGCCATTCCTCCTCGTGAATTGCGTTGCCGCCTGCCCGGCGAACGTGCGGGTAAACACGCTGTAGCCATAACCCTTGGTAGTTACCGGCGGCCGCTCGTAATCGTCCTCGTGGGCCGGCGCGTGTCCACGATGATGGCTGCCGCAGGGTGGAGGTGCTGGCACGATGGACGCATGGGACAAGGGAGTCAGGAAAGTCACGACCTGGACAGGAAGCTGAGCCGGCCAGAGGCCTCGCACGCGGTCACCGGCGTGGGCTGGCGGCTCGTGCTCGGCGAGCTCCGGACCGAGGTGCTGACCGGTTCGCTGCCGCTCGCGGCCGACGTGGCCGGGCGGGCCGCGGTCCTGCCGCACGCGCAGGGACACCTGCGGATAGACATCCGTGAGGACCGGGTGGTGCTCACGCTGCAGACCGTGGCGGTGGACGGGGTCACGCCGCGCGACGTGGAGCTGGCGCACCAGATCTCAGCCCTGGCGGAGGAGTTCCGGCTGAGCACCCAGGCTGGGATCGGTGAGGCCGGGACCGGTGAGGCTGGAACCGGCCAGGCTGGGCGGTCGGTCCAGGAGCTCGAGATCGCGATCGACGTGCTCGATGCGGCCAAGGTGCGGCCGTTCTGGCAGGCGGTGCTCGGCTATGTCGACCAGCCGGGGCAGAGCGGCCCGATGGCCGGGCTGATCGACCCGCTGGGCCAGGGCCCGGCGTTCTGGTTCCAGCAGATGGACGAGCCGCGCCCGCAGCGAAACCGCATCCACTTCGACGTCTCGGTGCCGCACGACGAGGCGCATCAGCGCATCCAGGACACGATCGCGGCCGGAGGCACGCTGCTCAGCGACGCCGAGGCGCCCGCGTTCTGGATACTGGCCGACCCCGAGGGCAATGAGGCGTGCGTCTGCACCTGGCAGGGCCGGGACCCGGGCAGCGCCCGCGGGCCGGAGGCAGACTAGCGGGCCGGAGGCAGACTAGACGGTATGCAGCGGATTCGAGGCCGGTGGCAGACTAGACGGCCAGCGGGGCGTGGCGCGAGGCGTACGGGGATTTGCTCGAGCGGGACGAGCTCGACCTTGGCTACCGCGTTGTCGTCGCCTAGCCTTCGTTTGAGTCGCCAGCGTGACCCGGCGGGGGCAGCGCCGAAATTATCCAGGGCGTCTTCGGCTTCCGGGTCGGCGCTGGCGGGCTCGGGGGCCGGGTGCGCGGTCAGGTGGCGGACGGCGTCCCGCACGCCCCACTCATAGCCGACCAGGCCGATGACCGCCACCACGACCGAATCCCACCGGGCCGGGATCCAGTTGGCGCCGCCGAAGTCCCTGCTGCCGATCGCCGACATGATCAGGATCGCTACGAGGTAGGCGACCAGCCACAGATCATCGACGCCAGCACGAACGCGGCCGGGGCCAGGAACCGCATGCCGCCGATGGTGTGAGGAGCGGGATCGCCCTGGGCCGGATTGCGCTGGGCGCCGACCCCGAGCAGCACGCCGAGGCCGGTCAGCGACGATCCGCCGTAGATGCCCGGCACGTACCTGCTGGCGTACTGGATCATCGCGGCGGACTCGCTCGGCGGGTTGGTCGCGTACGCGATCCAGATGAGTTCTGCCATCGCCGGGGACTTCCCCGCCGCGAGGAAAAATTCGTTACCGGGCAGGGACGGAACGTGGTTCATAATCGCACCGTGGAGTACGCGCGATCGGCTATGCACCGGGCTATAGCTCACGTCGCCATGAGGTCCTCAGGCGGTCCGATCGACCCGGATCTGCGGGTCACGCTGAACTTTCATCCTGACCGGCTCGCCTCCGGCATGCTGATTCTCGAAGCGCTGGGTCGTGACGGGGTGTACCGCTCGCAGTTCGAGACCGGAACCAGCAACGGCGGGCTGACGGCCTACGAAGGTGGCGATCGCTGGTTCTGGGAAAGCCGTATGTTCGGTACCGCCTACGACAAGGCCCCGCCGGCCGAGCGGCCGAAGTACGGATCGCTGAATTTCCGGCGCCGGACGACAGGAGGCTCGCCTCGATTCGGGTCTGCACACCTTCGTCTTCGCCCGGAAACGCTGGCCCGGACGACGTTCTGCTATCCCGACAGCTTCGCCGAACCGGCGGACTTCGGGGTGGCCTCGGCGATGTCGCTCATCGAGCTGGCTGAAGCCGACGAGCAGGACCCGCTTGACGACCACATCGAGGCCCAGGTGCACGGACCGGTGCGGCTAGCGGAGGATGCCGAAGCGCTGGTCCTCGATCCCAGCTTCCGCGGCACCGATGTCGAACAGGCGGCCTGCCGGGTCGGCTGCCCGGTCGAGTGGCACGGCGGCTTCCGGCTCAACACGGCCGAATTGCGGCGCTATCCCGATTTCCGTGGCCCCGAGTACGTCCAGCTTGGTATCGCCCTCGCCGAGGACGGGCGGCTAGATCCCCGCATCATCGGCGATGCCTCCCGCTCGGGCCGCTACGACGGCCAGGACATCAAACGCGTCTGGCACTACCTAGCACGTTTTGGCTCCCCGGACTAAACCGGAAGGTCAGAGCGGATGCTTGCAGGTGCCTAACTATCGGGTTCGGGAATCTCGAGGTCGGTAACCATCTTGACAGGCTGGTGCGTGATGGAGGCGACGACGTCAAAGTCGCGGTCATCGTAGAGGACCGTTAGACGTGCCTGCTCGGCCGTCGCGGCTATCAGCAGGTCGATCGGGCCGGCCGACCTGTGCTTCCCGACCTCGGTCATCATCTGCTGCACCGCCTCGGCGCGCTCGTAGGCACGCTCGCCCATCGGGGTCCAGCCGAAAAGCGTTCGCAGCAGTCGCCTCTTCTCGAGCCGGTCGGCAAGCGACCGCGCCGAATAGAGAAATTCGAGCTCTACCACTGGGCAGATCGCGATCACACCCGCGGCCAACTCTTCCGCCCAGGCCTGGCGCAGCTTGCCTTGCAGGATCCGGAACAGGCCCGAGGTGTCAATGAGATAGATGGCGGGACTCACCTACGGTAAGCCGCCTTGTTGCCGAGGAAATCGTCGAAGTCGCCTTGGTCGGCCATCTCGCCAAGCCTGGCCAGAGCCCGCAGGCGCTCTAGCCGCTGGCCAACCTCCCGGAGAGCGGCGTTGACTGTGTCCTTCTTTGTCTTGGTGCCGAGCACCTCAGCGGCCGTCGCCAAAGCCTCTTCATCTATCTCGATCGGTGTCTTTACCATGGCCATAACTACCACCTCCGCTGGCTAGGATACCATAGATACCTGCGTTAGATATCCTAGATATCTAACGTTGACTGAAGGGTTTTTGGTTATCCTGCGGTGCAGTTTTGCACCGGGAGATCAGAGCTATGAGTCGTGGGGAAGGATCGTGAAGTGGTCGGCGCCCCGTAGCGGGCGGAGCCGCCGGAAGTGACGCTGGTCGAGGGTAAGGAGGCGGGTCGTACGGTAAAATCCGCGAGGACCACATTGGACGCGTCCGCGATTCCGATGTAGTTGGAGTCATCTGAGTTGCGGTTGATGCACCTTGATAGTCGTCATGGTCATACCGACCTGTATACCGGCGGGAACTCCGTTCAGGAGCTGACTTCGGACCAGAGGGCGCGGTAGGCGCGGGCGGCCTGGCTGCGCGGGGCGAAGGCGGTGACGGGGGCACGCTCCACCGACATTCGCTCGATGAGAGACAAGGCGGGAATGGCGGCCTGTGTTACCACGGACCGTTCGGCCAAAAGGTCTTTGGTTATCTCCTGATGGAGTTTCTTGCGGCGGTCCGCCATCGAGAAAAACGCGCGCACCTGCGGGCGCTCGCCATCGAAGCCGGCCACGAATTCGGTGAGCTGATCCAGCGTGCGCACCGACAATGTGGTCGGGATCACCGGGACCAGCAGGACGTCGGCGGCGTGCATGACGTTTTCCGAAACCAGCGAAATGCTCGGCGGGCAGTCGAGGAAAACGTTGTCGTATTCGGCGGCGAACGGGCGGAGCAACTGCGCGATCTTGCGGGTTTGCTTCCGCTCGGAGGTGCCGAGGAGAAGGTCCATGTTGCGGTAGGTGAAATCGGCCGGTAGCAGGTCCAGAAGGTCGAAGTCGGTGCCTTTAATGGCATCGCCGAGAGTTTTCGTACCGCGGATCAGTGCCTTTCCGCCGCCCTTGACCCGGGGCTTGATCCGGAACAGGAAGCTGGCCGCGCCCTGCGGGTCCAGGTCCCACAGCAGGGTGCGCTGACCGTCAGCGGCGGACAGGTGGGCGAGGTTGACCGCGGCGGTCGTCTTGCCGACGCCGCCCTTGATGTTGTAGGTGGCGTAGATCTTCACGGGCCGGCCCCGGCTCCGGCGGGCGCGGCCAGCAGGGTACGGATCCGCGGCTGGGCGGCCGGGCCGGCGAACCGGGCGAACCGGCGGGCGAAGTCGGCCCGGGCTTCGGCCTGGCTGACCGCGAGCCGGGCGGCGACTTCTCCCATCGCCAGCAGCGTCGCCGCGGGCGCCGTCCCATGTCCCGCCAGCGCCTCGGCCAGCATCTCCTGCGCCAGCGCACCGATCTCCTCGCGCTGGACCTGGCTGTCCTGGAAGTCACCGAGGCAGTCCTGCAGTTGCTTCAGGTCACCGACGACCTTGCGGTAGGCGACCGGGTCGTGCAGCGGCGCGAAGAACTCCAGCAGGTAGCGCAGCTCCTTGCAGCGTTTACGCAGGTCATGCAGGGACTCCGGGGCCGAGTCCGGGGTGATCGCGCCGCCGCGCGCGGCGATCCGGGCGAACGCGCGGCCGGTGGTGCGGAACGCCAGTTCGGCCGCGGTGGGCGGCCTGCGCTTCTTGGGTGCGCTCGCATCGCAGACGGCGAGCAGCGCCTTGCGCCAGTCATCGGTGATGGCCCGGAACCGCGGCGAGCGCAGGGCCGCGGCCAGCCGCCGGAACTCGCGCGCGCGCCGCCTGACCAGGAAGGCGCGGAACGGCTCGAGGTCGGCCGGGGCCGCGGCCAGCAGCTGCTCGGTCATCGCGGCGAAGCCGAGCAGGTGGACGTCGAGATCCCTGGTCGGCGTGGTCAGGTCACCGAGCCACTTGAATTCTCTGGCGTAGTGGCCGGCCGCCTCGGCGGGCAGGACCTCGCCGAGCAGCTTGATCGCCGACCGGGTCCGGCGGACCGCGACGCGCAGGTCGTGCAGGAACTCGGTGTCGATGTCGCGGAGCACGCCGTCGACGTTGAGCTCCACGGTGTCAAGCAGCCGCAGCAGCAGCCGGGCCACCGCGACGGGCCCGGGCATCGGCGCGGTGATCTCCGCGTCCACGCCGTTGGTGTTATTCGCCGGGTGACGGCCAAGCGCGGTCAGCGCGGCGATGAACACGCTCTGGCTGGCCGGCGACGCACCGGGGACGGCGGCCAGCAGCGCGGCCGCCTTGCGGGCCTGGGCGGGATAGCCGCGGACTTCGGTGACGGCCAGGCGCAGCGGCAGTTCGGCGGTGGTGCCCGCCGCGGGCCCGGCCACGACGGAGCCCGCCGCGGCAGCGGCCAAGGTGAGCGGAGCCGACGTCGTCGTGGACTGGTCCGCGATCAGCCGGGCGACGGTCTTGCCGTCCTCGTTGAGCAGGCGCGTGACGCTGACCGTGCTGACCGCCCCGGCCACTGGCAGCAGCGCTCTCGGCCAGATCAGCACCACGATCCGGTCCCGGACCGGTCCGGGCGGCAGGTCCTGGACAGGACGCCGCGGCGGCCAGCCGGTCACCGGCTGCTCCGCCTGCGGCGTGCCGTCGGCCTTACTCAGCACCAGCCGGCCACCCCGGCTGGCCTGCTCGAACTCGAGCACGAGCCCAGCCCGGTACAGCCGCCAGTCGAAAGTGTCCAGCCAGGTCCGCCGCCGGGTGCCGCTGCCGGGCGCGGCGCGCTCCCCGGCCACGGTGAACGCCTGCTCCAGCGCGGCCAGCGCCGCGGGCAGCAGATCGGCGGCTGGGTCCTTGCCCGCGATCTTGTCGTCGTTTTCCTGGTCGCCGGCAGGCGTCTGGTGGACGTAGCCCCGCAGGCCGGGCGATATCACGTACAGCTCTTCTCTGGGCAGGGCTACCGCCCGGCCCGTGGCTTTTGTCTAACTTCCCGCCCGTCTAGCCCATAAATCTACCTGATCTGGCGACTTGTCAGGCCAGGGCGTGGCGGTGCTTGGCGGCTACCTTACGCTAGAGGCCAGGTCAGGCCAGTGATTGTCATGATGTCCGCGGGGCGCGGCATCCCGGCCTGGGCGCCCGGCCGAGTGGCGGCCGCGGCCCCGGCGGCGGCCGCGGCGCGGACCGCCTCGGCAGGCGGGACACCGGCCCCGAGGGTGACCGCGAGCGCGCCGACGAAGGTATCGCCGGCGCCGACCGTATCGACGGCCTCGACCCGGAACGCTTCGATGACCAGCGGCTCGCGGTCCGGGCCGGCCAGGACCGCGCCATGACCGCCCGCGGTGATCACCGCTTGACGCGCACCCGCCGCGACCAGCTCGGCGGCGGCCTGACCCGCGTCCGTCAGGCCCTCGACGGGCCGGCCGAGGACGGCGCCTGCTTCTGAGGTGTTCACCACCAGCCAGTCCACGCCGTCCGCCAGGATCGCGGCCGCCTCCGCCGGGGTTTCCGGGGCCGGGGCCAGGTTGAGCACGCACAGGTCCCCGCGCGCCCCGGCCAGGGCGGCCCTGATCGCGGCGACCGGGATTTCGGCGCTGATCACCAGGACGTCACGCGGGCTGGCGACGGCCGCGGCGGCATCGGTCGCGCTGACCTTATGGTTGGCGCCCGGGGAGACCGTGATGAGATTCTCTCCGGCGCGGTCCACGCAGATCATGGCCAGTCCCGTCGGGGCGTCGTCCACGACGCGCACGCCACCGGCGTCCACTCCGTCCTCCCGCAGGGCGGCGAGCAGCCGCCGCCCGAAGTCGTCGTCGCCGACACAGCCTGTCATGCGCACGTCGGCGCCGAGCCTGGCCGCCGCCACCGCCTGGTTGGCCCCTTTCCCGCCCGGGGTGAAAGCGGCCGCCGAGCCGAGCACGGTCGCACCCGGGGCTGGCAGCCGTGGCACGGTCACGGAGATATCCATGTTCAGGCTGCCCAAGACGGTCACCTGAGGTCGTTTCGCCATGCCGGCACGGTAGCGCGTGCCCGGGGGCGCAGTGGCGCGAGGACCGGGAAACGGGCCGGTCAGCCTTCGGTGACGACGCGCAGCGCGATGCGGCGGTTACCGCCGTGCTGCCGCACCAAGGCAAACCACAGGGGGGCAAGCGCGTCAACCGTGCCGGCCACGTCCGGATCCCCGAGGAATGCCGGGTCAAGCCCGATGGCGGCGATAAGTTCCTCGGCGACGATGCGGGCCTCGGCATCAGCCGCGAAGAAAAGGTTCGCGCCGGGCAGCGGGTCGGCGAAGTTCTCCCAGCCCAGCGAGTTGAACGCGCGCACATACTGGGCATCGGGCGCCGCGGCGGCGATCAGCGCCCGGGCGTTGAGCTCCGGCTCGCCGATCCGGTTCACGGCGTCGATGACGATCTTTCCCGCCAGCGCCGCGCCGTGCGCGCTGATCACGTCCGGCACCGCCTGTCCCGGCACGGCGAGCACCACCACGTCGGCGCCGGTCAGCGCCTCGCCGATGGCGAGCGCGGGCGCCCCGCCCGGTCCGGTGCCCGGCTCGGTGGCGGAGCCGCTGCGGGATCCGTACACCACGTCATATCCGGCCGCCCGCCACTTGGTCCCGAGCGAACCGCCGATGTTTCCTGCCCCGATGACCGCGATCTTCATGTGCCCGGCAACCAGGGCGGCGGCGATCTCATTCCCGGACCCGGCTTTTCAGCCTTCCCTGCCCGTCCCTTCCCCTCCTTCCCTTCCCCTCCTTCCCTTCCTCTCCTTCCCTTCCCGGTCCGTGTCCTGGTAGTGGCCTATCGTTGTGAGGGTGTGGTGAGGGTCGCTGCGTCCGTGAAAGTGGCCGCGATGTGGTACCGAGTTGCTGCCGACCTTGTGCTGGTCGTCCACCTGCTGTTCATCGGCTTCGTGGTGGGCGGTGCCTTCCTGGCCTGGCGCTGGCCGCGGGTCATCTGGGTGCACCTGCCCGCCATGGTGTACGGCGCGCTCATCGAGTTCGTCGGCTTCACCTGCCCGCTCACGCCGCTGCAGAACTACCTGCTGCGCCGGGGCGGTGAGACGGGATACAGCCACGGGTTCATTTCGCATTACCTGATCCAGGTGATCTACCCGGCTGGCCTCACCCGGGGCGTCCAGATCGGGCTCGGGCTCTTCGTCGTGCTCGTCGCGGCGGTGGGATACGCGGGTTACCTGCGGCGGCGGGCGGCGCGATCGGTGCCGCGCGGGGCCAGCGGCAGCCGGGACGGCGGCTTGACCTCGGCCAGGCGCAGGTAGGTCACCAGGCGCTGGCCGCCGCGGGTGGCCAGGCTGGCCAGCACTTCCTGCAGCTCGGCCACGTCGCGGGCGACGACGGACAGCAGGTAGTCCATCTCGCCCGCCACGTTGTCCGCGGCGATGACCTGAGGCAGGGCCCGGATCAGGTCGTCGAACACGCGGCTGGAACGCGGGTCGTGCCGGGCCAGCGTGGCCGTCACGTACACCTGCAGCGGGAACCCGGCCGCGGCCGGATCAAGCTCGGCGCGGATGACGCGGATCACGCCCGACTCCTTCAGCCGCCGCACCCGGTTCAGGGTCGCCGCAGGTGAGAGCCCGGCCAGGCGGGCGAGCTCGACGTTAGTCCGATCCGCGTCTTCCTGCAGCGCGGTGAGCAGCAAGATGTCAACATCATCAAGTTCAACGGCCATATTACCGAATATTATCTTGTCCTACACGCTTGGCGGCGAATTCTGTGTTCCGCTCGGTGAGTATGACGGTATGAACATCAGCCGTCGTTACGCCGTAGCCGCCCTCGTCGCGGCCGGGCTGCTGTGGGGAACCACGGTGCCGCTGTCCAAGCTGGCCCTGCAGTGGCTGTCACCGGGCTGGCTCACGTCCGCGCGCTTCGGCCTCGCCGCCGCGGTCCTGCTGGCCGTGGCGGCAAAAACCCGGCCCGGGCTGCGCGCCGCGTTCACTCCCAAGATCCTGGCCTCGGGCGCGCTCGGATACGGCGGGTCCGTCATCGTGCAGAACGCCGGCATCACCAGGACCAGCGTGACCCACGCGGCGCTGCTGATCGGGGCCGTGCCGATGCTGGTCGCGGTCATCGCCGCCGGGTGGCACCGTACCGTGGCCCGGCCGGTGGCCTGGGCCGGGTTCGTGGTGTCGCTGGCCGGTGTCGGCCTGATCGCCGGCGGCGGCGGAGGCGGCGCGACGCTCGGCGGCGACGGGCTGGTGCTGATCTCGCTGCTCATCTCGGCTACCGTCACCGTCGCGCAGGCGCGGCTGCTGGTCGGCCGCGACCCGGTCGCGGTCACCGCCGTGCAGTTCGTGGCGGCCGCCGTAGCCGCGCTGATCTTCACGGTGATCACGGCAGGAGCCCCGCCCGTTCCGGCTGGTCCTGGCCCGGTCCTGGCGGTCGGGGCACTGGCGACCGGCGGGACACTGCTTCCCTTCACGCTGTTCGCCTTCGGGCAGAGCCGGGTATCCGCCGAGGTCGCCGGGGCGTTCCTCAACCTCGAACCGCTCGTCGGCGCCATCGCGGGCGTGGTCATCTTCGCGAACCCGTTCGGTCCCACGCAGGCCGCAGGCGGCGCGGCCATCATGGCGGGGATCGCCCTGAGCAGTCTCCCGCTGCTGGCGCGCAAACAGGACCAGCGGCCGGAAAACCGGTTCTGCCGCCGGACAAGAGCCCCGTACACTCGGGCCCGTGACACATCAGTTCCGGCAGGTGGATGTCTTCACCGAGATCCCGTATTTCGGTAATCCGGTCGCGGTCGTCCTCGGCGCCGACGGCCTGGACACCGAGCAGATGCAGCTGTTCGCGGGCTGGACAAACCTGTCGGAGACGACGTTCGTGCTGGCCCCGCGAGCACGCGAGGCGGACTACCTGGTCCGGATCTTCACCCCCACCCGGGAGCTGCCGTTCGCCGGGCATCCCACCCTGGGCACCTGCCACGCCTGGCTGGAAGCCGGCGGCCGCCCGGCCTGGGCCGGCCAGGCGGTGCAGGAATGCGGCGCCGGGCTGGTCGTGGTGCGGCAGACCAAGGCGGGCCTGGCGTTCGCGGCCCCGCCGTTGCTCCGCAGCGGGCCGGTCGAGGAACCGGTCGCCGAGCACGTGGCGCGGGCCCTGAACATCACCCGCGCTGACATCGTGGACATCGCCTGGGCCGATAACGGCCCCGGCTGGGTAGCCGTCCTGCTGGCCGGCGCGGACGCGGTGCTCGCGCTTGCGCCGGGCACCGTCGACATGGATATCGGCGTGGCCGGGCCCTACCCGGACGGCTCGCCGGAGGCCCTCGAGGTCCGCGCGTTCACCCCGCAGATCGGCCCGCCAGGTGAGGACCCGGTCACGGGCAGCCTGAACGCCTCGCTCGCGCAGTGGCTGCTGGCCACCGGGCGGATCACCGCCCCCTACGTCGCCAGCCAGGGCGCCGCGCTCGGCCGGCGGGGCCGGGTGCACATCTCCCGCGACGATGACGGCCAGGTCTGGGTCGGCGGCGGCACGGTCACCTGCATCAGCGGCGCCGTCGAGCTTGGCTAGGTGAGGCGGCGGGACCTACCCGCTGACGTCGACGGCGTCGTCGCCGTGCGGGTGGCCGCCCACCGCGGTGCCTGGCGCGCCGGCGCTTCGGCCCGGGATCGCGCTCTGGAGATCCACGGCCTGGTCCAGCGGTTGCGGACCCTCGTCCGGCCCGGCTTCGCCGGCCCCGGCCGGCCTGCCCGGGGCCCTGGCCCAGCCGGCCAAGGCCGTCAGGGCGAGCATCGCCGCGATCGGGATCAGGGAGAGCTGCGGCAGCTCGTACCGCCAGTCGAAGGTGGTGATGAGAAACGGGGGCTCGACCGCGGCGATCGTGCCGATCGTGAAAAGCATGCAGGGGGCGCGCAGCCCGCTGCGCCGCGTCCGGCCGATCCCGGCCATACCCACGACGCCCAGCGCGAGACCCGCGGCGAGCAGCGGGCCGGGCGTGTAGCCGTAGCGGCCGTAACCGGCCAGGAAGCTGGCCAGCGCGGGCACGACGTGCGGGCGCTGGCCGGTGTAGGCAGGGACCGTCGCCAGCTCGTCGCCGTCACCCGGGAAGAACGTGCGGAACTGGTGGTACGCGATCGGATAGTGCTCCGGTCCGTCCCCGCGCACCGGGGAGAAGCTGTAGAGGATGTCGCCGGCCACCACCTTCAGGAAGGTCAGCGGCTGGTGTTCGATGATCCGCCAGTCGAAGTTGTCGATGATCTGGCCCCGGCTCAGCCCGTCGGCCGGCAGGAGGGTCACCTGCGGCGACAGTTTGTCCCACATGTAGAAGTTCGGGTCGCGCTGCGCAGGCGGCTGCTGTATGCACAGGTGCCGCTCGTACGAGGGCAGTGACATGCCCGAGCACTCGGCGAACTGCGCGATCCGCCCGTACATGAACTGGCTGTTGTAGGTGACGAAGTTGAACGTGTCGTACGACGCCTGGAACCAGCCGAGGTAGGCGAGCACCGGGGGCGCGAAGCCGGCGAACAGCAGCAGCAGCGCCCGGGCCGCGAGGCGCCGGCTGGGCCGGAAGGTCGCTACCAGATAGACCAACACGGGAAACATGACAAGCGCGTCTGATTCCCTGATGAGCGTGGCGGCGGCGATCAGCAGCCCGGCCCCGACGAGCGCCCCTTTGCCTATCGCTTCACGTTTCCACACCAGGACAACCAGCGCCACGACGAGCAGGAATGTCGCGCTGACGTCGGTCAGGACGTACTGCTCGATGTCAAGCTGGAGGGAGTCGAACAGCACGGGGACGGTTGCCACCGCGGCCAGCCACCGCCGGGCGCCGAAATGGATTCCGGTCGCGTAGATCAGCACCGCCGAGGCCAGCCCCATCAGGTGCTGTACGAGAGCAACCACAGCCAGGTTGTGAGCCAGCACCGCCGGAATGAGCAGCAGCGAGTAGCCGCTGGTGCGCAGCCAGTCCGGAGTCCACTGCCCGTCGATAAAGAACCGGGCGTACTGCAGGTAACGCTCGCTGTCCGGGAAGATCAACGCCGGCTGGTAGGCCAGCTGCACCACGGCGCGCAGCGCCGTGCCACAGGCCGCGATGACCAGGAACAGCCAGTGCCGGGACACCACGTCGCGGCAGCGTCCGGCGGACCCGTGGGCGATGCGCCGGAACCCGGCAAGTGCCGACGCGGCGGGGCGGGATTCTGGCCGTGGAGACATGGTCTTCAGCTAACCGCATCCCAATGCCCTGGAATGCCGGTTACCGCCAACTCGACGTGACCAGGCGGCCGCAGATGCATCTCAGTGCCGCGATGGGTCCCGCGTCCCACGCATGGATGAGCCGGATGCATCGCGCGGATGAGCGGATGAGCGGATAACCGGACCGCCGGATATGTTACTGTTGTTGCGCCCGTTAAGTGATCACGGCCCTGCCGTTGCCGACCCGGGGATGCGGGTCATGGATCTGCGGGGTTCAGGCGTCCAATCCAGGCTAGGATAATCTCGCGCGGGGTGACGTGGTGATCCGGAGCACGACTGCCAGGGCGCAGGAGGTCACCACGGCGCAAGATTCCATCGCATCGCAGGCCGCGAAGCTGGCCGAGCCGCCAATACCCGGCGGCCGGGTCGAGGCCATGATGGGCATGCTCATCCGGGCGCTCAAGTCCAGTCCGCTGGCCCGTCCGCTGCCGGCGGTGTCGCTGTCCGCGCTCGGGCTCGGGCTGGTGGTGTTCACCGGGCTGTGCGCGACCGCGCCCGGCGCGAGCGCGGCGACGCTGCCCGTGCTGCTGCCACTCACCGCACTCGCGCACCGGCTGGGCGCGCCGACGCTTTACCCCGACGTCACCAACATCATCATGTACCCCGGCATCACATTCTGCGCCCTGGGCCTGGCCGGGATGCTGTGGGCGAACAGCCGCGGCTGGCGCCCGGACCCGCGGCGGGTCTTCTGGTCCGGGGCGGCGGTGGTCGCGGTAGTGGTGAACATCACGCCGGTCGGCACCTCGGACCCGGCTAGCTACGCGACGTACGGGCGCATCGCCGCGCTCGGGCACAATCCGTACGTCTATTTGCCGATCCACCTGCCCGGCGGCGCCCACAATCCGTATACCGCGCTGGTCGACCCGCGGTGGCGGTCGGCCCCTTCGGTGTACGGCCCGGTGGCCACCTGGGTGCACCTGACCGCGGCACTCATCGGCGGCACCAGGCCGTGGCTGGCCATCTGGGCCCTGATGATCTTGACCGGGATCGCGTTCATCGCCGCCGGGTACCTGCTGCTGCGCTCGGCGGCCGATCCGGTCCGGGCCGGCCTGATCTGGGCCGCGAACCCGCTGCTGATCTACCTGCTGGTCATGGGCGCGCAGCTGGATGCCTTCCTCGCGCTGGCGGGGATCGCGGCCATCTTGATCTCGCGCCGCGGCGCGACCGTCTGGCATGACCTCGCGGCCGGCGTGCTGATCGGCGTGGCCGGTGCGATCAAGGTGAACGCGGTGTTCGTCGCCCTGGGCATCGCCGTGCCGCTGATCCGCGAACGGGCCTGGGCACGCCTGCTCCGTACCGCCGCCTTCGCGGCGGTAACCACGTTCGGGCTCTACTTCTTCAGCTACGGCGTGAGTGCGCTCAAGCCGCTCCCGGCGGCGTCGGCGCGGGTTATCACGCCGTCGTTCTGGCAGCTGTTCCGGTACATCGGCGACCATCTGGACCCGGCGCACCCGTCGGCGGTAACAACGCTGATCGGCGTGCTGTGGCCGCCGCTGCTGATCGCGCTGGCCTGGTACCTGTACAACCGGCTGTCCCCCGACGTGCCCGCCGTGCTCGCGGCCACCTGCGCGCTGACCTTCGCGTGGGTGCTGGTGGCCCCGTGGTCGCTGCCCTGGTATACCGCGCTGGCATGGGTCACGCTCGCCCTGCTGCCGCGCAACTCGCTGACCCGCTGGCTCACGCTCGCGACCCTTGTGCCCGCGCTGCTGCACTTCAGCGCCGGGCAGCCGGACAACCACCCCGGCGCCCCGCCCCCGTAGCCATGCCGCCGGCGCCGGAATACGGGGTCTGGGCCGCGGCGGCCGTCGCCGCGCTGCACCGCTGGTACCGGCCGAGGGCCGGGCTGTGGAAGACCGCGGGGTGGTGGAACTCCGCGAACGCGCTGACCGCGGTGATCCAGCACAGCCAGCGAACCGGCGAGCGCAAGTACCTGTACGTCATCGAGACGACGCATCGCCGGGCCAACCGGGTCAACCCCGGCTTTACCAACGAGTACTACGACGACGATGGCTGGTGGGCGCTGGCCTGGATCGCGGCGTTCGACCTGACCGGCGAGGTGAAGTACCTGGACCTGGCGCGCGCGCTGTTCGCGGGTATGGCGGCCGGCTGGGACGACGTATGCGGCGGCGGCCTGTGGTGGACGCGCAAGAAAAAATACAAGAACGCGATACCGAATGAGCTGTTCCTGCTCATCGCGGGCCGCCTGCATCAGCGCACGACCGGGGCCGGCCGCGGTTATCTTGACTGGGCGCTGCGCGAGTGGCAGTGGTTCAGGTCCAGCGGGCTGATCGGGCCGGCCGGCCTGGTCAACGACGGGCTGACCGCCGACTGCGCGAACAACGGCGGCACGGCCTGGACCTACAACCAGGGCGTGATCATCGGCGGCCTCGTGGTGCTGCACGAGATCACCGGCGAGGGTGCCTATCTCGGGCAGGCGGAAGGCATCGCGGCGGCGGCCCTGCGCGACCTGACGGTGCCGCCGGGCATCCTGGCCGAGCCGGAAGAGCGGCGAGCCATGGGCCGACGCGACGACATGGCGCAGTTCAAGGGCATCTTCGTCCGGAACTTGTATGAGCTCTACCGGCGCAGTCCGCGCGACGAATACCGCGACTTCATCCTCGCCAACGCGACCTCGCTGTGGCGGAACAGCAGGAACCAGCGGAACCAGGTCGGGCTGGCGTGGGCCGGGCCGTTCGACCGGGCCGACGCGACCCGGCAGGGATCGGCGCTCGACGCGCTCAACGCCGCGGTGGGTGTCACCGGCTCATGAGCCTACGTACCCGGCCGGCGGCCAGGAAGCCCGGGAAGAAAACAAAGACAAGCGCTGCCGCCGCGAGCGACAGGACTAGGCCGACCCGGAAGAGCGGTGGTTTATAGCTCCAGGTGACGACGCCAAGCCCGGCCGGCACGTCGACGGCCTGGATGAGACCCTCGCGCTGGACGGTCAGCGTGGTCGCTGGGCCGTGCCGGGGCTGCCAGGTGGCACTCCACCCGGCGATCGCCGCCACCGAGCGAACGACGCGGGCACCATCCGGGGAGAACACCGCGGCTTCCGCCGGCTCGGCGGGCGCACCGCCGGAGCCCGTTACCCATGCGCCGGAGGCTGACCGGCCAGGCAGTACCTCGATCCGGAGCGGCGGCTGGGCCAATTGATTGGCGAAGATCGCGAACGAGCCATCGAAGCCAGCGAAGGTCCAGTGTGACGGCACCAGAGCAGCTTGAAGCTGGCCGTCGGCCACGAACACGCTGCTGTCCGCCCCGAAAATGGACGGCGGGCCGAGCGGGCCTGGCACGCCGTGCGCCTGGGCGATCACCGCGATACTCGCTACCGGCTGGGAAAGCGTGATCGCCAGGGTCGAAGAGGTTATCGCTCGCCCGCGGAACCAGCGCGTCGAGCCGTCTGGCATGGTGAGCCCGAGCTGAGTCCCGGCGGCCGCGTCTTGTCTGGCGTCGGCGTCCGGTACCTCAACTTCGGACACGTCAAGCGCGATGCCCAGGTACCAGGTGGCACGCTGACCCGCGGCGATGTCGCGGCGGCCGGTACCCGGCGGCCCGGCGGCAGGTCCGCCCCCGCCAACCCTGGTGATGAGATACTCGGACGGGGTCAACAGGACCGCGGTATCGAGCTGGTCCAAAGTCCCGTCCGCGACGGCGGTGGGAGCGAGGGTATTCTGCCCGTCGCCCGTGGCCTGGTGCGAGCCGGTCGCCGCTGCGTAGCGGCCGTCGACTGTTGACGAGTACCCCTGCATCGACGGCATCGCAGGGCTGGCGATGGCGTTGTCATCGGGCGGATCGAGGGCGGACAGCTCACTCGTATCGAGCAGGTCGGGATCGTAGATCGCGAACCGCCCCGAATATCCGAGCGCCGCGACCGGGCGCGGGGAAGCCGTGGCCGTTACCGTCGCCGTCGCCGTCCGGCCGGCCGCGGACCCGGCGCTGGCGGACCCGTGGGCGCTGGCGGACGTCTGCGAGCCGACCGGCCCGTGGGAGCTAACGGACGCGTGGGAGCTGGCCGAGCTGACGGAGCTGGCCGAGCTGACGGAGCTGGCCGAGCTGACGGCGCCGCCGGAGATGCCGTGCCCGACCTCGACTACGCAGAGGATGGTGAAGACGACCACGTCGACGGCGACGAAGCCGGCGATCAGGCGCGAGCGCAGCCTTTGCCCGAGGCGCCGCTCGAAGAACACCAGCGCGGCGGCCGCGGCGCCCAGCACCGCATACGGGATCAGCCATGGCTTCAGGCGGCCGATAACGCTGGCGCTTTGGCCGATGCCCACCCCCAGCCAGTGCAACATGCCCGCACCCCAGGTGAGGCCCAGCACGACAATCACGACCGCCGCAAGCGCCGGCACGACGCCGAGGATGGTTTCCAGAGCCATCCGGCGGGCCGCGGGATCGTGGCGGAAATGACCCGCGCGGACCCGGGACACCTCCGGGTCCTTCTCCTCGCCGACGTGCCGGTCGGCCCAGTAGCCGAGCAGGACGGCGAGGGCCACGTCCAGCACGAGGACATTGCGGCTCTGCAACCGCTGGTCACCGAACAGGGGCACGTGGTAAAGCAGATCCCCGACGGGGGTGTTGCCCCCGAGCGCGAGCACGACCCCGGCGAGCGCCATGATGTGCCAGACGATCCACTCCGGGAGCCGGGGGCGCAACCGCAGGCGGCCAAGGAGGGCGAACGCGGCGACGAGCGGGAGGATGCCCACGTAGCTCGTCACCTCCGTCAGGTTGTAGGAGGTGAAGAAGCTGGGCTGGCCCAGCGAGCCGGAACCCCCGAGGAGGTCCGGCACTACCGTCAGCAGCAGCCATTTCACCGGAAGCGAGCCGGAACTGAACAGCGCCATCGAACTATTTCCGCGCTGGGACGTGCTGGTCGCCGCCAGGCCAGGCAGCCACTGGACCGCTCCGAGGCAGCAGCCCAAGACCAAGCCGGCGATGGCCGAGACGGTGGCCGGGCCCGCACGGCGCCCCAGGCGGACGAGCTGCCAGGCCGCGTAGATCAATACGATCGCGCCGGCGTCGTCGATGGCGCGCGGCTCGCCTGCCAGGATCACCAGGCCGGTGGCGGTCGCGAAGACCGCGGTCCAGCCAAGCCTGGACGCCACCGGACGGTCTTGCGAGAGCCGCAGGATGCTCAGCAGCTGCACCGGCACCCAGCTCAGGCCGGCTACCAGTCCGAAATGGGTTACCTGCGCCGGCATGGCCCCGGCAAAGGCGAACGAGAGCGCACCAAGGAAACTGGCCAGGCTCGCCAGCCGGAGAGCCCGCAGGAAGCAGAACATCCCGAGCCCTGCCACCACCCAGGTGGCAATCAGGTTGACCGTCCACGCCCCGGTGCCGGGCATGACGGCGAACAGCCAGGTGAGCGGGTAGGCGGCGGCCGCGTTCCAACCCGCGAGCAACGGCGCGCCGCTCCAGATGTACGGGTCATACAGCGGCAGATGCCCGTCCCGGATCTCACGCCCGGCCAAAACGCGCAGCGGAAAGTTCTGGGCCAGGTCATCACCGGGGAGGACGGGGTGCCCGAGCAGCGCGGGGACGCCGAAGATGACGGCTGGCAGCGCGACGAGCAGGACGGCGGCTACGACGTCGCCCCGGCGCCAGGACGTCGGCGCGACGCGCGCATCAGCCGCCACCCGGCGCAACACCAGCCGCGACTCAGTCCTCATTTTGTGCACTTTCGCAAGTCGACCTGAAGGAAAACTGGGAGTTCTGCCTGATGTGTCTGAGTCACCCTGACAACGGGCGTCGTGAGGGCTTCACGAGCTTCCGGCTGATCCGACGGCGGCTGCGGCGTCGGTTCTGCTGGCGACGCACCGGACCGGGAGGGCGAGCCATCTCCGCTGCGGTTGCGTCTCGATCAGGGTAGTGGCGTGCCGATCGCCCCCGCAGCAGGTCGGGCAGGCTGCCCGGCCTGCTGCCTGAAGGTGGGTGCGACCTCCGTCCGACCTGGTCAGCCGCGGTGCACCTGGAACGGCGCGAAGCTCTGCGCGACTGGCATCATCTCGATTGCGTTGATGTTGACGTGCGCGGGCTGTGACACGACCCAGTACACCGCCGCGGCGATGTCGTCAGGCACCAGCGGCTGCATGCCCGCGTAGACCGCGTCCGCCTTGCCCTGATCGCCGCCGAACCGCACCGTGGAGAACTCGGTGTCCCCGCTCATCCCCGGTTCGACCGAGGTGGCCCGGACGCCCGTGCCGTGCAGGTCAGAGCGCAGGTTCAAGCTGAACTGGTGAACGAAGGCCTTGGTCGCGCCATAGACGTTGCCGCCGGGATAGGGATAGGTGCCCGCCACCGACCCCAGGTTGACCACGTGACCACGGCCCCGCTCGACCATGCCCGGCAGGATCGCCCGCGTGCAGTACACCAGGCCCTTGCAGTTGGTATCGATCATCTCCGCCCAGTCATCAAGATCAGCCTCCTGGGCCGGCTTCAGCCCCTTGGCCAGCCCGGCGTTGTTGACCAGCACGTCGATCTCGGCGAACTCAGCCGGCAGGCCCGCGACCACGTCCTGAACCGCCGCCCGGTCCCGGACATCGAGGCTGACCGGGAGCACGCTGTCGCCGAGTTCCGCGGCCAGCCCCGCCAGCCGGTCCTGTCGCCGCGCCAGGGCGATGACGCGCGACCCCTCCGCCGCGAACCGCCGCACGATGGCGGCCCCGAACCCGTTGCTCGCCCCGGTCACGAACGCGGTCATAGGTTTCGTGCTCATCCCATCGCCTCCCTCTGGCTGCACCCGATGCTATCGACGGCATTATGGCCAGCGGGAAGCGCGCTAGCATCTGTTGCGCGGTCGAACCAGCCACGACCAGGGAAGTGACCGTGTCCTCACGAATTGAGAAGGTCAGCACGCCGGACGGACCGTTCGACCTGACGGTATGGCTCCCCGAGGCCGGGCATGGCCCCGGCATTCTCCTGATCCAGGAAATCTTCGGCGTCGGGGATTACATTCGCGCCGTCGCCGAGGACCTCGCCGCGCTCGGTTACGTCGTCGCGGCACCGGACCTGTTCTGGCGGCTCAGGCCGGGACACCAGGCTGTCCACGACGAGAAAGGCGTGGCCGAGTCGCTGGAGCTGGGGTCGCGATTCGACGCCGGTCAGGGCGTGGACGACGCCGCGGCCGCGCTGGAACACCTCGCGGCGCTGCCCGAAGTCCGCGGCGGGCTCGGCATCATCGGGTTCTGTCTCGGCGGTTCGATCGGCTACTTCCTCGCCGCCCGGGCCCAGGTCGATGCCGTGGTGTCGTTCTACGGTTCGGAGGTGCCGGGCCACGTGGATGTGCTGGCGCAGATCAGCGCTCCGATCCAGTTCCACTTCGGTGGGAACGACCCGTACATCCCGCGTGATCAAGTGGCGCAGGTGGAACAAGCCGCAGGAGACAGCCAGAACGCGGAAGTCCACGTCGAGGAAGACGCCGGGCACGCCTTCCACAACAGGAAAGCGCCCATGTTCCATCATCTTGAGGCCGCGGGCCGCGCATGGCTGCGCACCGAGGAATTCCTGGCCCGGCACTTGCCCGTGCACCGGGAAAAACAACCGCAGCCGTAACGCCTGACGCCGCGGCCAGCCAGACTGTCCGGCAGGCTGTCTCTCAACCCGCAGCGCACCACCCGGTCGCCACGTGGCCTGATGAAGCCGGCCGGCTCGCGGGATCCGGTTGCCGCGGGCCGGCTGGGCGTTCTTCGCTGTCAGGCGAGGCCGATCTGCTGCCGCGATCGCCCGCATAATGCCGCGGCGGGTGCGTCCGATGCGGCCCCTGTCATGGGGCATTGAGGCGCGGTGCGGGTTAAGGCCGACCGTCGGCGACGGTCCGCGGTGCAGCGTCAGGGACGGCACAGGCAGAACTCGTTGCCCTCAGGGTCAGCCAGGACGTACCAGTTCCGGGCTCCCTGTCCGACCTCCACCTGCCGGGCGCCAAGGGCGAGCAGCCGGTCAAGCTCGGCCAGCTGGTCGCGGTTGACAGGCTTGATGTCCAGGTGCAGCCGGTTCTTGATGCGTTTCGGCCCGTCCGGCACCAGCCGGAAGTCGATCTCAAACGGGCCGCCATCGACCCCGATCGATACGCCGTAACTGCCGCGGTTCACGAGCTGCCAGCCCAGCGCTGCTGCCCAGAACCGGGCGAGACGCTCGGCGTCTGTCGCATCGATGACGAGGGAAGCGATTCGGTTCTCCACGTGCATGTGGTAGCACAACGCAGGCTCAGTGGCCACCGGTTAACTGTCCGATCCCGGGATGCGACGTGGCTACCACCCGCCCAACGTACGTGCGGTCTCATGCCGCGGATCGGATCACCGACCTGTGCACGGACAGTCAGGCGAGTTCCTCGACCTCGGCAGTCAGTTCTCCGCCAGCATCGCCGGTGTTGATGACCGCGCTGGGCTCGAACAGCAGCACCGCGGTTTCGGTATCGGCCTGCGGACAGTGCTCGACGCCGCGGGGGACGACGAAGAGCTCCCGCGGCGCGAGCACCACGTTGCGGTCTCGCATCTGGATGGTGAGCTGTCCATCGAGGACTAGGAAGAACTCGTCGGTGTCGGCGTGCCGGTGCCAGGTGAACTCGCCCTGGATCTTCACGATCCGGACGTCGTAGTCGTTGACCTGGCCGATCTTCTTCGGCGACCAGTGCTCAGCGAAACGCGCCAGCATCACGTCCAGATTCACCGCTTCCATGTTCCCATCGTGACATACGACAGAACTCCACATCCCAGGCCTGCTCCCCCGAGATCGCTCTGTCAAGAAACGGGCATGTCGAACCCGGACATGGAAGGCACCATTATGAATATCGCCTGGGCATCTGACTGCCGCGTTGCGCAGGTCGTTATTCAGTGCCCACGAGATGAAAAGCACGCGAGTTGCTAGTCCGGCCAGTACGAAGCTGGCGGTTGCAGCGCGCAGAACTCGTTGCCATTGGACGCTGTTCGTCGGCGCCGAGGCTGGACTTCCGTACCTTCTCGGGGCCGAAGCTAGCCAGCAGGTGCTCGGCGCGGCGAGGAGCGCGATGATACGTACGCCGGAAGAAGTGTTCGACCGCCACGCCCATGCCCCGGCGATGGCAACCTGAACGGCTTGGTCCGCGTGCAGACCGTCCGCTGCGCCCGACAGCACAGCAGATGAGCGGCAACCAGGAAGGAAGTCCGCCGATGACGACGACTGCCCAGCAGACCGAGGCCGCGACAGCGGTGACCACCTGGCTCGCCGAGTTCAGTGCTGCCCTGGTCGCGAACGATCCGGCCAGAGCCGCCGCGCTGTTCACCGAGGACTGCTTCTGGCGTGACCTCATCTCCTTCACCTGGAACTTCAGGACCTTCGAGGGCCGCGCCGAGATCACCCGCATGCTCGAAGCCACGCTGTCACGGGTGCAGCCCACCGGCTGGGCGGTCACCGACGGCGAGGAACCCGCCGAAACCGACGGCATCACCGAGGCCTGGATCAACTTCGAGACCTCGGCCGGCCGGGGGACACGGCCACCTGCGGCTGCGCCGCGGCCAGTGCGCAACTGGCCGGTATTCTCGCCCAAGGACAAGATCGCCGACTGGCTTGAGTCGTACACCAAGATCATGGAGCTCAACTACTGGCCGGGCACTGAGGCCAAGAGCGCCAGCTACAACGAGGCCAGCAAAGAATGGACGGTTAACGTCGAACGGGACGGCGAAGCGGCGGTGCTGCGCCCGAAACAGCTCGTCCTGGCCACGGGAATGTCCGGCAAGCCCAACATCCCGTCCTTTCCCGGCATGGACACATTCCGCGGCGACCAGCACCACTCCTACGTCCATCCGGGCCCGGACGCCTACAAGGGCAAGCGGTGCGTGGTCATCGGGTCTAACAACTCGGCGTTCGACATCTGCGGCGCGCTGTGGGAGAGCGGCGCCGACGTGACGATGGTGCAGCGGTCATCCACCCACATCGTCCGGTCCGCGACGTTGATGGACATCGGTCTGAGCGCTCTTTATTCCGAACGGGCCGTGGACTCAGGTATCACCACCGAAAAAGCCGACCTCATCTTCGCCTCCATCCCGTACCGGATCATGCACCAGTTCCAGATCCCGCTTTACCCCGGACGAGCTTGACGTCACCGTTGGCCACCAGGTCGGCGGCGCCGACGTCGATGTAGTAGCCGGAGCCGCGGCGCAGGTACTTCATGAACAACCCAACTCGATTCAGTGCCCTGGCCAGTGTTCGTGGTCGGTACGTGGGTGTTGACCGTCCTCATCATTGCTTGGCTGATTCGTGGTATCGCCAGGGCAGCAATCAACAAGGCCGACGCTAAAGATCTTCCCCAAGTTCTGGCTACGCTCGCTCCCATGCTGGGTGGTCTGGTCCGTGCGGTGACCGCTGCTCGCAGGTCCTCTACTAAGCTGCACAACTGCGGGTGCGACGCCGATAAACTCGGTTCCGGGGAGGACGGGAAGGATGGGTAAGCGTCGTAGGACCGAGGGTGATCCGACCTTCCGGCTAGCCACACACGACAACTTGGTAATGCCGAGCATGATGGACACTCTCAGCGAGCGCGAGAAGTACGTCGTCCGGAACTACATCGCCGGACAGGAGACGTCTGCCGCCATCGCTGCAGCATTGGGCATATCACCGCAAAAGGTCCAACAAATCGCAAGCAAATGTCTCTCAAAACTAAGACATCCTTCACGGTCGGAAATACTCAGAGTATGGGATTCGGCCGGTTTGATAATCGAAGACGACTATGTGGACGTCAGACCGGGCTCATTGGGCGGCGATGATGCAGTGACCAGGACCGACAGCTTCTCGTGACTAACGCCGACCTGCGTCGTGGTGCGAGATCGCCGAATCCGGGCGCTGTGAGGCTGGCCGACCACATGGGTGGGCACGCAGCGCCGCCAGACCTTGCAGTCAATTCGGCCTGATGGTGTCACAC
>Ga0182030_10006746_pt1 | contig 24147 bp, 16 predicted proteins | sample 812S3MmetaG_FD_121299 | JGI IMG/M metagenome (GOLD analysis project Ga0182030, IMG submission 121299) | Permafrost microbial communities from Stordalen Mire, Sweden - 812S3M metaG (Illumina Assembly) | ecosystem: Environmental > Terrestrial > Soil > Wetlands > Permafrost | place: Sweden...
AACAGAACTGCCGAGCCTCGCAGTGCTGCTTCAATGGGGAGCCGAGTCGATGCAATGCTCGCGAGCGGCAATTCCGGATCGATTTAATCGTTTCGATAGTTGCAAACGATCAACGATAATTACAGTTATCACTACTAGATAGCTTTTTGTTTCCTTTGAAATTCGGTGTATAAGGTGAAAATGACCCAGTGGCGCTCTGAATTCAGGCCCATGCCGATCGCCCCGCAACCGGTGCTCCACGGCCCGTTGGCGGACTTGCTCGAATGGCAGGCGATGGCGCAGGGCGCTTACTCGGTCAATACGCTGCGCGCCCAGAAGGCGGACGGGGCGATCTTCCAGGCGTACTGCGAATCCGTGGGCGAGCCCTTTCTGCCGGCGAATCCGCACACCGTGCGCGCCTTTATCGGTGCCCAAGTGAAGGCCGGAAAGAAGCCCGCGACGATAGAGCGCTATATCGCGACAATCTCGCGCGTGCATACGGCCGCCCATCTGCACAATCCCTGCTCGAGCGAAGCCGTCCGGTTGGGATTAAAGAAAATGGGGCGGGAAACCTCTGCGCGCCAAGATCAGGCGCATCCCTTGAACTGGAAGGACATCAAGGAATTCATCGATACCGCCGGTGATGGGCTTCGTGCCGATCGCGAGCGGGCCATGCTTTGTGTCGCGTACGAGACCCTGGCCCGGCGCGGCGAGCTCGTGGCACTTGAGCTTCGAGACATTGATTTTCATCCGAACGGCACCGGTCAGGCGCTGATTCGGCGCGGTAAAACCGATCCGATGGGGCAGGGGAGAGTGGCGTACCTATCCCGCACGACGGTTCGATGGCTCAAAGTATGGCTGGAGCATGCGGGCGTGGAGGAGGGGGCGGTCTTCCGTCGATTGATCGGCCGCGCTCAAGTGGGCGGTGCTTTGAATTCTGGTAGCGTCTCGCTGATCTTCAAACGGGTGGCGCAGTGGATCGGGATGCCGGCGCGATACGTCGCCGCGATTAGTGGCCACTCGACACGCGTCGGCGCGACTCAGGATCTCGCGGCGCTCGACATTGATCTTGCGGCAATCACCCAGGTTGGCGGCTGGAAATCGCCGCGCATGCCGCTGCAATATGCGGAGAAGATTAATGTGGGAAGATCAGGAATGGCGCGGGCGGCGGAGAAGACGGGGAGGGATTCGATTATTGAATGAGAGAACCGGTTAAAATTGTGGGCGCAACCGATCAATTGTCCCCGTCAAGGAATGCGACTGATGAGTCAAACGCCGAAAGACACCCGTTCCGCGGCGGAAAAAGCCCGCGATACCGCGGGCATCATCGGCAGCCTCAAGCACGAGGGCTATGTCCCGAACGCTGAAGATAAAGCCATTCATCAACGGGCGGAGCGGGGCGAAATCACGACTGAGGAAGTCATCGCAATTTTTCGCGAACGCGCTCTAGAGCGGCAGCGAAAGGCGCTGGCGCGCAAGCCTTCGTAATCCGGCTAGAGGAGTATGATTATCGGAACGAGACGAGGCGCCTCGGCCGCTAGGGCCCGGCCTCGCGACTCAAGGTTCCGTTACCGACAATGGGAAGAATTGTGACTGAGCTTAAGACACCATTAGATGAGGGCGCTTTGGACCGACTGACGTTGGGTACCGACGCGGCCGTTGTCGCGTACCAGGAACAACTTCTAAAGCTACAGGCCGCGCGAAACGTACGCGACGATCGGCAGCGAGTTAATTTGGCGAACACCCAAACTTGCGGAGACGACGAAATTGCCTAGGCAGGTTGCGGCACGGCGTAAAAAGCACGCGAAGAGTGTGGCCACCAAATCGAAGCGCGCTCGAACACGAACGTCTCTGATCGGAATGACGATATACCAACCGGATCTCAAACCGAGCGCTATAGGTCGCAAACTCCTTGACGCTCTGGACAGCAATGATCCGCGGCAGAAACCTAATCGAGGTTAGACGGATTTCTATCAGTCGATCCATTGGGAACGACGGCAGCCGTTCCGTCAGTAGTGTTGGCGCGCGTCCAGTCAGTGGCCACTGACAGGAGTGAACTACGAGAGGAGGGCGTCTTGCATGCATGGCTGGCAGAAAACGGCGGCAAGTCGGTTGTTTCGGTTCTTCAAGCGAGACCTGGATCACCGAAGGCTGGTGAAGACCCTGGCAGATTTGACGTATATGTCGACGAAAAATCATGTTGAAGGCCACGCAGCTCTACAACAGCAGATCATTCCATTGAACGCCGCGATCGACAGGGATTACTAATTCAGAGGTTGTTCCTGGCGATAACTCCAAGGATCGGGGATACGTATGCAAATTCGCCAGCTCAGAATAGAGAACTTTCGTGGGATTGGATCCCTGGATTGGAAACCAGAGAAATCGTTTTGCTGTCTTATTGGTTCTGGCGATTCCGGAAAATCTACGGTGCTGGACGCCATCGAAGCAGCGCTCTCTTCTCGTTGGTTCTCCTTTCTAGAGCCCGATTTTCTAAACTGCGATACGGGCCATTCAATCCGCATTGAAGTCACGGTCGGCGAACTTTCCAAGGCATTGAAATCTGATGAGCGCCTCGGTCTATATGTTCGAGGGTGGACCTCTGGAGGTCAGCTTCGCGACGAGCCCGAAGACGACGATGAGCCGGTGCTTACTGTATGTCTCACAGTGGACGCCACAATGGAGCCGGTGTGGGAATTGGTGTGCGACCGAATTGACGATCCAAGGATACTGTCCAATCGAGATCGCGCGCTATTCGGTCTTGTTAGGCTCGCTGGTGAGGACGCCAGACACCTAGCGTGGGGCCAGGGCTCAGTACTGGCCAAAATCACCGGCGACACTAACGAAGCATCTGCGCGTTTAGCAGCAGCCTACCGCTCGGCCCGGTCCAGCGCGAAGCTCGACGAGATCAAAGAATTGGCCGACGCGGCTGAACTTGCGGAAAACCTCGCTAAAGGCTTGGGAGCTTATGTAGGAGGTTCTTATAAGCCCGGCCTGGAGCTGGGAAGATCCGGTTTGTCGTCCGGCGCTATCGCCCTCCACGACGATGACGTTCCCCTGCGTCTGGCCGGTCTTGGCACTCGTCGATTAGCGACGCTTGCCATACAGAAATCAGCGATCTCGGAGGGTGCCATCGTACTCATAGATGAGGTCGAGCACGGCCTGGAACCGCATCGAATCATCGGCGCAATTGCCCAACTAAAGGCAGATCAAAGAAAAGCTCGCACAGACCAGAAACCGGTAGGTCAGGTGTTAATCACGACGCATTCGGATATCACGCTTGCCGAGGTAGGAGCAGATTGTCTAAGAGTTTTGCAAACGGTTAAACCGGGTAGGCAGTCAACGGTGATTAGGCCGCTATCGCCAGAGCCTATTCAATCACTAATGCGATTCACTCCGCGCGCTCTGTTTTCACACCGCATTCTCGTCACGGAGGGCAATACGGAGCTCGGCCTTCTGTTAGGGGTTCGGGAAAACTGGCCCCCTCGCCATGCAGGAAAGCCTATTGAACAACTAAGTGTTGCTATTGCCGACGGCAACGGCAGCCAGGCTTGCGCGATCGCGTTGGGATTAAAGTCTCTCGGGTACCTCGTGGCACTGTACCGAGATTCCGATACGAATCTCTCCGCAGCAGACCAATCTGCGTTGGCTGCGGCGGGCATTGTGGTCATTGAATATGGTGGTGGGCTAAACACTGAACGGGCGATGTTCTCGATTGCCTCCGACGATCTTGTGCAGGAATTGCTCGAGTTCGCACGCGCAGAACGCGGTGTCGATGCAGTCGATAACAATCTCGATATCAAGATCCCAGATTTGACCTTGTCCGTAATTCGTGCTCCATTTACGAACTGGGAATTGTTCAGCGCCCTTGACGGCCACCAGCTGCGCGAGGCAATCGCTGAAGTTGCCAACCGAAAGAGATGGTTTAAAGACCAGCGTATAGGAAGAGGACTCGCGGCGCCCGTTTGGCGCATTGCAATGGGTACCCCCACTTCACCGCTCGCCCAAACTCTTTCGCAAATTGAGGCCTGGCTGTATGCCTGAGGCCTCGTTTATTTTTGGTCTCGGAAATGCTTCGGTCGTCGGACCCGCAGGCCACGGCAAGACGGAGATCATCGCCAGTGTCGCGTCCATGGGCCGGCGAACTCTTATATTGACGCACACCCACGCGGGCGTTCACGCGCTGCGCTCGCGCTTGAAGCGACTCGGCGTCCCATACGCACGTGTAGCAGTGGACACAATCGCAGGCTGGTCGATGAAGTACGCTCACTCATTTCCCGGGGTCGCGCAACCACCGGAAGGTGTTCCTCAGGGAGCACAGTGGGATCAACTTTACCGGGGCTCAACACTCGCGCTTAATATCAGTGCAATCCGTGAGGTAGTTTCGGCTTCCTATGATCGCATTCTCATCGACGAATACCAGGATTGCGGCATCTTACAGCACGAACTTGCAACATCGCTCGCATCAATTGTTCCCACTATTGCGTTCGGAGATCCAATGCAGGGTATTTTCGAATTTGCGGGAGCAACCCTAAATTGGAGCGATCAAATCTATCCCCGGTTCCCGCTCGCAGGAACACTGACGGTTCCACATCGCTGGCAAGCAAATAATAACAATCTCGGTGAATGGATCGCCGAAACCCGGGAAAGACTGATGCGGGGCGACGCGATTGACCTCGCAGATCCGCGAATCAACTACCGAGAATCAGACGACGCCTTCGATATGGGCGCCTTATTTGAGGGGCTCGACGAGAAGATGGGTTCATTCGCGGCAATTCATTGCAACAAGGGCCTTTGTTATCAAATTGCCAAGGCCGCAGGAGGTGGTTATCAGGCCATTGAAGAAATCGCCGCGAACAGGCTACGCGAGTTCGCGGAATCATGGGATCGGGCAATAGATGGTGCCGCAAGGCTACAAGCGATCTCGCGACTTCTTGCGGATAGTTTCCACAAGCGTTCGGCTGACGTCGAGTTAGATCCGGCAGCCGAGGAGGTGGAAGCGTCTTTGAGAGAGATAGCGTCAGTGCTTGGCACTGGAAGTGGCGCAGACGCAGCGGCGCAGTTTATGCAGCTATCTCGCAGGCACCCTCGCTGGAAACTCTTTCGTGGCGAGTTGTGGCGGGACGCGGAACGCGCCGCCGCTGAGGTGGCCTCTGGCAGAGCCGACTCAATGCTAACGGCTACCGCGCGTGTGCGACAGAGGGTAAGTGTAGCCGGGCGTAAGCTACCGAAAAGGACTGTGTCTACGCCTTTATTGCTAAAGGGTCTGGAATTCGACCATGTCGTGATACCAGATGCGAAACACTTCGAAAGAGAGCGATATGCGCAGGCGAAGCTTTTCTACGTTGCGATTTCAAGAGCGAAGCAGTCTTTGACTATTACGTCTTCGGAACGCTGGCTGCGCTTTCCAGTTCCCCTGAATTGAATCGAGTCACAGGAAGCCAAACTCACTCGGGACTAATCTGGCGGATCCGTTCTGGCGATCTCGGCCCATCCTCGGTCGAAGGTGAAGGTTCGTGCGTGTGCGACTGGGCCCTGAATCCTAAGAATCCGCGTCCGATCCGACTCTGTGGCGTGCTCGACGACATAAAGCCAATAAGCGACCCCGTGCTCTCGGGCGCAATCGAACTGGGTCCTCGAAAGCCCTACGGGGCGGTCTGCTAGGGAACCGGTCATGGCTTTTACTTCCACCCACCGAATAGGCCTTTCTTTTTCGTCCGACTCGTAAAGGTCATACCCGGGATTGCCTCCCGATGTTCGCTTAAGGGCTGGCTCCATCTCAACGATTTTGTCGATGGCCTGGGCCTCGATCCGCATCCGGGTTGCCTGGTCCAAACCGTCTGGATCGGCATCTTCCTCTTCCGCATGTGTGCCGATGTAGGAGACGAAGGGGCGACCGCCACTTTCACCTGGAGTCCTTTTCCGTGGGCTGCCCGTCTCGCCACTCACTTCCCCGTGGGATCGCCCATTGCCGCCCTCTGATGCTGCGCCGATTCCTGATCTATTCCCGCCATTTCCACCTGTGCCGCCGCCCGACGCTCCCGCAGCCGATGCGTTATCGCCGCCGTCGGGATCGAACGTGGCGGGAGGTATGTCGGGCATGTCGTCGCCGTACAGGTCTTTGGCATCGCCATAGACGTCTTCCGGGCTCGAGGGGCCTTCGATGTGAGCAACGGCAGCGGTTGATCCCTCCGGCTCGGGCGGCGGTACACTGATCCCGAGGCGAGCGGTGAGGTCAGCCACACTAGTGATACCCAGCTTCTTGAGGAGATCGAGTGCCGCGGGATCGATACCTGTCTCCCTCGCCAGCTGGTCGATGATCGGTGGCTTAAACGTAATCTTAGTCAAGAGGAACGGATTGGGCTTCCAGCCGAGCACGTCGAAAACGACGACGCTCGGCTTGTGCAGATTTCCCTTTTCATCTGGTACCCACGCCGCTGAATTTAGTTGGCGGATGAACGCAGCGGGGAATTCCTTCTTATAGTTGCCATAGTGCGACCAGGTGTAGGTGCCGTCGAAGATTCCTTGCCCGCGCCGTTCTTCCAGGTCGCTCAAGCTCTCCCAAATCAGCCGTGCTCGATGGCTGCGCTGTTCGGATGGGAGCGCTGGCAACGCCTTCACTAGATCGTCGTAACCCTGCAGGGTCCAGTCCTCAACTTGGTCCTTCAGATAGGACGTTTCCTCATGTCCTGCTTGTCGCCGGAGTGCCCTGCGCTCGTCCTGAGTCAGAGCGTTCGGTGTCTCTATCGGCCTGGGATATCGCACCGATCCGCAGGCCTCAAGCAGCTCGCGTATGCCTTCACCCCGCAGGCACTCATATGAGTCATCTACTATCAACACGTTAGGCACGCCGGCGAAGAGTTGCTTCAGGCGGTCCGTGGCAAGGTATACGTTGCCAGGACTGGCCACATAGTCTTTTCCATCGCTTGGGTCCACTACCATCAAAAATGACGTTTCGCGAAGCGCTGTGAGCAGCTTGTCCCGCTGCGCTTTTGAATCGGCGCTAAAAGCCGAGCGGATTCTCTCGACATCGAGAGCGTACTCGCCGTCCTCGACGTCAACATTGTCCTGCCGATATTTCGGCAAGACATTCCAGATAACGTCATCGACCGGGTCAGGCTCCGTGATGCCAAGTGTGGTGAGAAAGGCTCTCGCCTCTGCGGTGGAACAGACGGTTTTACGCATGGTCGGGAAATCGGTCGCGATGGAGCTCGGCAGGAAGGCGTTGGGCACTCCGCCCGTTCGCGCAACAACGTGACGTCCGTCATTCAGGCGAACCAGGGGAATCGTATCGAGGCTCCGCCGCAAGGCGGCCTCTTGCCCGCTGAGGAATTCGTATAGTCGTACGATCCATTCGTCCGTCTGGGCTTCGAGGAACTCACCGGTCAGTCGCGGAACCAGTGACGAAGGTGTCATTTCTGCGACCCCCAACTCGCGCATGACGTACTGGCGAATCTCCGGCGTACGGTCCTGTGTTATATCGCTGGTGAGCCAAGCGGAGACTTCGGTACCGAGCAGACGCGCGACTTGTTCGGGAGTGAAAAGATCTCTTAGATCCTGGGTTCGCGCCAGCCTTGCGTGTGGCGCTGATACGTACCCTCCGCCGAACCTGGGGAGCAGCTTCTCCTCAGACAGCGCCTTACGCACCGCCTCAAACATAGGTGCAAAGACGGATCCTTCGGGGAACTTTTCTCGATCTAGCGGAAGGCATCGGATTGCTGACGTATCGAGCATCTCCTCATCACGCAACCAGCGCATTGCTTCACCTACAAGAATTGCGGTCTCCTGGACCAGTTGATGATTCCACGGATCGGCGCGTGGAATATTGTCGCGACTTGGCGTCGTTCGGTACGGGCCTTGGACGAGGAAGCCGAGGTTGGTCATTACGGCGGTCGGAAAGAATACGACCAGTGGTGATACGGCGACAGGGTGCACCGACCAACGAGTCACTTGCTCAGTGGGCGCTTGCAGCGCAAAGGCGACTTCGACGCGACCGACCTTCTCTTTTTCACCCGAGAAAACGTCGCGATGGAACACCAGCCAGTTCTGATCCACGTCCGCCTGGCCGCTCTCTTGGCCAATCACACTTATCCGCTGGACCTTATTCCCCAAATCTTCTGGGCTGCTGCGCAGATAAGTCCCGGAGGAGCCGTCTTCAACCGTCCAGTTGATCTCCTCGATGTGCTTCAAAAACAGCAGGGCACTGGGCCCCAAGCGTTTGAAGCCGGCGGTAATCTCTTCTTGTGCTGTCGCGTCAGTAGACTTCAGCGGCAAGATGATCAGGGTCTCGTTCGGTAGCCGTGCATGTCTGTCTGCACTTCTCGGGAGCACGTAGTTCTCGACCGCGAAATCTTCTTCGCCGGAGTGAATCTCGGGTCGGTCGGTGAACGTATAAACGGACTTGAAACCGATGCCAAAACGGCCGATCGAAAGGTTGTCCTTTGTACTCTGCGCAATGCCGCAGACCCCGCGAACGTCTGCGTCGTCAAATGGTCGGCCGAAATGGGAGACGGTCAGTCGGGCCTGGGAGAGAGTGAACGAGACCCGGCGGTGCCCGCTCCAACTGATACGCCTGCCCAATGCGTCCTCAGCGTTCTGAAGTAGCTCAAATATAAAGTGCGTCCGGTCATCGTAGCGATCGGCAAGCAGCATCGGCCCAATCCGACCGATATCCGTGCCGTATCTCTCCCGGTTCTCCTCGCAGATTGCCTCGTAATTCAATGCCAACTCTGCGTCCTTTTATCGAAGTCTCGCCCGACACCCGCGAGGGGTCCTTCGTAAGCGACGAGTAGGGCGTCAGGGGCTATGCCGACTCTGCCCAAGTCTGCATAATCTTGCACTATTGTGACAGAGTTCACCAGCGGCCCCACTCACATCCGCTAACCTCGGACTATCTAATGAGCGACTTGCCAAACGAGATTCTTACCATCGATGAGGTCGCCTCATACCTTAAGGCCGGCAAGCGTACGGTCTATCGTTTGGCCCTAAACGGGAAGATCCCTGCATTTAAGCTTGGTGGCACATGGCGCTTTCGCCGTGCAGAGCTCGACCAGTGGATTGCTCGGTGCATTGGCGAAGTGGGGAATGCGGACGACGACGGTTGCGAGAAATGAATAGTGCCGCTTCCACGCTCGAGAGCAAGGCGAATCCGCAGCAGCTCGAGGCCATTTTGGCGACCGACGGTCCTGTTCTGATCATCGCGGGACCAGGATCCGGTAAGACATTCACACTGGTCGAGAGGGTTGTCTACCTCATTACTCACAGGCACGTCGCGCCCGAGTCGCTGTTCGTCGTCACATTCACAGACAAGGCAGCGAGGGAGCTAACAACCCGCATATCAACCAGGCTCAGCGAATTGGCGATCAAATTCAATTTGCACGAGATGTACCTCGGAACTTTTCACTCAATTTGCCTTCGTCTCTTGGAGGACTTCCGAGAATTTACGCGACTCAAACGCAGCTTTACTGTCTTCGATCAATTTGATCAGCAGTATTTTCTGTACCAGCGCATCAAGCAATTCCGGGAGTTGCCGGACGCGCGGCTTGTGATGGGGGACGATGAATCCGGTCGATGGGCGCAGTCAGAGCAGCTGCTCAAATGGTTAAATAAGGTCAGCGAGGAGGCGCTCGACCTGGCACAGCTCGAATGTGCGCCCGATGTGGAAGTGCGTGCTCTGGCAAAGTGCTTTCGTAAATATCAAGAACTCTTGCTCGAAAACAACTGCCTCGATTTCTCCGGAATTCAGTTTGAGGCGTTGCAGCTTCTGGAGAACCACCCAGAGATTTTGGCTCAGCTCCGCGAAAAGTTCTCGCACCTGATGGTCGATGAGTATCAGGACACCAACACCGTGCAGGAGCGGATCCTTTTGATGCTGGCTGGCGAGCGTTCGAACCTATGCGTCGTCGGCGACGACGACCAGGGTCTGTACCGCTTTCGGGGCGCGACAATCCGCAATATTCTGGAGTTCCCCGCTCTCTTCGACGAGGGGCAATGCAAGCGAGTGGCTCTCACCGTCAACTATCGATCAACCCCCGACATCATCCGCTTTTACAACGAGTGGATGCAGGAGCAGACATGGGACGACGGCGGCCGAATTTTCCGCTTCGCCAAGAAAATTGTCCCTCGCGATGCGGTGTTCCCAGAGATAGCCACCGCCGTGCGGCTGGCAGCCACCGATGCGCCCGACGAGAGTGCAAACTGGCACGCTGAGGTACTGGCCTTTCTGCATGGACTGAAGGATTCCGGAAGGCTGGCGGACTGGAACCAGGTGGCTTTCCTGTTTCGCTCCGTCAAGAATGACCGCGTCGTGGCACTGGCCCGATTCCTCGAAGGCGCAGCCGTGCCGGTCTACTCGCCGCGCTCGAACATGTTCTTCGAGCGAGAAGAGATTCGCCTGATGATCGGCGCGCTAATCTTTCTGTTCCCGCAGTTCCCGAAAGTAAGGCAGTGGGCTGAGGGCGCACAGCTCGACATTTGGGCTTACTACGATAACTTCTGCTTCAAGGCGTTCGCCGATGCTCTCCGCAAGCCGGAGAACAAGCGCCTGCTCGATTGGGCGCGCCCGATGGCGAAGCGCCATGCGGTGCTGGCGCAGAACACGGACTACACGTTCTCGGGGCTGTTCTATCAACTGCTACAGTTCCCACTGTTCTCCCGCTTCCTTTCCGATGATGCCCTTCACGGCGTCGACAAGGGACGCGCCGCGCGCAACCTGGCCACCTTCTCCAAGTTGATTACCAAGTTCGAGTACCTGCACTATGTCAGCGTGCTCAATCCTGAGTGGCTTGAGAAGAACTTACGCGACTTGTTTAACCAGTTTCTGCGATTCCTCAGCGACGGCGGCATCGGGGAGTACGAGGACGATGCCGAATACGCGCCCAAAGGATGTGTCTCGTTCCTGACGATCCACCAGTCGAAAGGTCTAGAATTTCCCGTCGTTGTCTGCGGCTCTCTGGAGGCCGTCCCGAGGAAGCAGCACACGGCGCTCGACGTGTTGATGGAAGACGGCGGGTATCTGTCGAAGCCACGCTTCGAACCGCTTGAACACATCAAGCACTTTGATTTCCGTAGGCTCTTCTACACCGCGTTCTCGCGAGCACAAAATCTACTCGTACTAGCGGCGCAGGAACGCAACGGCAAAGGCCTTGGCAAGTCGCCGTCCAAGTACTTCGAACGACTGTTTCACGAGCTGCCGAGCTGGCGAAGCGTCCCCCTAGGCACGCTCAAATTGGAGACCGTGAAGGACATCAATCTAAAGCGCGAGTACTCGTTCACTTCGCATATTACGGTTTTCGAGAATTGCTCCGAGCAGTATCGGTTTTTCAAGGATCTCGAGTTCGCGCCGATCCGCGAAAGCCCAATGCTGTTCGGTACCTTGGTGCATCAGACCATCGAGGACATCCACAAGACCGTGCTGCGTGGCGAGGAAGGCACCATAACTCTCGATGCCATCCGCAGTTGGTTCTCGACCAATTATGCGATGCTCTCGAAGAAGGAGCGCGTCTATCTCGCACCAAATTCACAACATGCCGCGCTGCTGCACGTGATGCGTTATTACGAGCGCGAGAATGGAAATTGGGATCGCATCAAGGAGGCCGAAGTCGATATTTCGCTCGTCAAAGACCAGTACATTCTGAAGGGCAGCGTCGACCTGATTCGGGGCGAGCACGACACCGTCGAGATCATCGACTTTAAGTCGGAGCGAAAGCCTGATATGGAGAAGGATCGTGATCGGCTGCGCCAGTACCAGCACCAGCTCGAGGTCTACGCGCATCTCGTAGAAGAACGCACCGGTCAAAAGGTCAGCCGCATGCACTTGTACTACACGGGTGAAGACGGCGGCAACCCGTATGTGAGCTTCACCAAGGACAACCGCGCTATTGACAAGACCATCGCGCAGTTCGACGCTATCGTGTCGCGGATCGAGCGTCAGGACTACCAAATGTCTGCGCGGCCGACAAAGCTCTGCCAAAACTGCGACATGCGGCCTTACTGCGACAACAAGAAATGGAACTTCGTAAAAGCACGATGAGACTCAAGCCGAACATCTTCGCCGTAGCGAGCACCGCGAACCTTCGTCAAATCGTCGAGGATTTCGAGCTCTCCGTAAACGACAAGCGCGAGCTCTTGATCGATGCGATCTCGTCTGGGCGGCGATGCACGCCGGAGCACTTCCTCGTTTATCTCAGCGAACCAGAGATTAAACAGGTCTGTGAAGTCGTAGGCTTCGAATGGAAGGGGCGAAAGATCGACTTGATCGCTCGCTTGCTGGAGCTGCGTCGCCTACGCATGGAGCAGCGGTCGCGCCGCGCGGCACGGCAATCGCTGGCAACAAGTCATTCAACCAATCGCGAAAGAGAACAAACATGATTTATCAAGAACCTTCGCAGGCAGCCCTCCCCCTGGCAGTAGCTGATGGTGACATGACAAACGTCGAGAAGTACGATTTCGAGCCCATCAAGGGCTACCCGATGTTGAACTGGCGGGGAAAGCGTCCGTTTACATCAACACGTTACTTCCCTGCGCAACTGAAGGAGATCTACGGAGAGGAGGTGGATGGCTGGCGCAATAAGATTTTCTGGGGCGACAACAGTCAAGTGCTAAGTCACTTACTCAAGTCCTTTCGGAAGTCGGTATCGCTGATATACATTGATCCTCCATTCGACTCTGGAGCGGACTACAAGCAAAAGGTCTCTGTGCGAGGTCAGGAAGTGAGCAACTCATCATCGACATTCGAGGAGAAACAGTATGGTGATCTTTGGGTGAATGATGAGTACCTGCAGTTCATGTACGAGCGCCTTGTTCTCGCCCGTGAGTTACTGTGCGAGAAAGGCAGCATTATCGTGCATTGTGATCGTCATAGAAATCACTTGCTTCGATGCCTCTTGGACGAAGTGTTCGGGCGCGATGTTGAGGAGCCCCGCGCAGGCCTTCAAAACGAGATCATTTGGTTTTACCCTGATTCACCTGGACGCCCCGCAAATCGATTTGCCCCAAAACACGACACACTGTATTGGTACTCGCGGACCGGGGAGTACACATTTAACGCCGACGCAGTGCGAGAGCCTATCCTCGAGGCATCAAAAAAGAGATACGAGTCGGCCCGCTATCTTATTAACTCTCAGGGTAAGCGGTTCGAGTATACCGGCGGTAGTGCATCGGAAGATGGCAAAATTCCGGAAACGGTGTGGCGGATTCCAGTCGTAAAGGGGAATGCGCGCGAAGCTACGAGCTATCCGACGCAGAAACCCGAGGCCCTACTCGAACGGATCATTGAAGCCGTATCCAACCCGGGAGACATCGTTCTCGACTTTTTTATGGGCTCGGGTACCGCACAGGCTGTGGCGATGCGGCTTAGTCGGCGTTTCATTGGTGCTGATATCAATCTTGGTGCGATTCAAACAGCCACAAAGCGGCTCCTCGGCGAGGCCGACGAGCTCCGGCAGGGTACGCGACATAGACCTGGCTCTCTCTATACCGGTCTTGAGGTCTACAACGTCAACCACTACGACATCTTCAGGAATCCTGTCCAGGCAAAGGATCTCCTAGTTGAGGCTCTGGAAGTGCAGAGGCTAGAGATGAACTCGGTATTCGACGGCGAAAAAGACGGTCGCATGGTCAAGATCATGCCCGTCAACCGTATCACCACTCGTGCCGATCTGAACGAGCTGATCGCCGGCTTCGACTATAAGGCGTGGGAACGTCGTCACGGCGATAGTCCAAACCGCGCTGTCGAGAAGATCACTCTGGTCTGCATGGGCCACGAGCCCGACCTAAAGGCGCAGTTGGAGATCGCGGCCAAACCCTTCAAACTCGACGTGGAGGTCGTGGACATCCTCCGCGACAAAGCCGACCTGGAATTCAAACGTGACTCCGAGGCGAAGGTCGTGGTGAAGAAGGGACACCTTGTCGTCGAACGCTTCTTCCCTATGAACCTATTGCAAAAGCTCTCCTTACAGAAAGAGGTCGTCGAGGACTGGCGCGGGCTCGTCGAGAGCATATTTATCGACTGGAATTACGACGGTGCAGTGCTACAGCCGGCGATGGTCGACATCCCGGGCAAGAGCGACCTAGTCAAGGGGACCTACGTTGTGCCGACGGACTCCGGTACGATCCGCATCAAGATTACAGACTTACTGTCAGAATCTTGGGAAGGTAGCGTGAGTCATGGCTAAGCGCGCAGCGGCTGCGAGCGCCTCGCTCGACTTTGCTTTCTTTCACTTCCTGTGGCAGTTCTACCGGTTAAATCGGCGCTCGATCCGTTTGCACTATAAGGAACTCACGCGCAAATTCCTTGATTTTAACAACCCGGAAATGAACCCCAAGGCCTTCCTGCGCCAACCGCAGTTCGAGGCACTGGAGGTATATATCTTTTTGAAGGAGTTCTTGGCCAACGCTAAAGTCGAGGAGATCTTCCAAAACTGGTTTGAAAAAAAGGATCGCTTTGCCGGCCGCGCGGAAGGCGGCCTCGTCGGAAACACAAGGCAGGCCGACCTTCTCGACAAGGTGACGCAGGAACAGTACAAGGCCGTGTTCACAGCGATGCGTAACAACTCGCGCATCTACCCCAACTACATCTTTGCGCTGACGATGGGTACGGGCAAAACCATTCTGATGGCTACCTGTATCTTCTACGAGTTCCTACTTGGCAACAAGTTCGAGAAGGACGGCCGCTACTGCCACAACGCTCTAGTGTTCGCGCCAGACAAAACCGTATTGCAGTCACTGAAAGAGATAGAGTCATTCGACCTTACGCGCGTGGTGCCCCCAGAATACGTAAACTTCCTGACCACGCATCTTCGGTTCCACTATTTGGAAGAGGCCGGCACGTCACTCGATACGCTAGACCGTTCGCGGTTCAACATCATCGTCTCGAACACTCAGAAGATCATTTTAAAGCGTCAGCGAAAGGAGAAAACCGCCATCGATCAGCTCTTCGGTGCCACTGGCAACACGATGACCGCAAACGGTGTCTACGCAGAAGCATCGGACCTCTATGAATCCGACCAGCCGGAAGAAGAAGGCGAACTTACCACTAACCAGCGTTTTGAGAAATTGTGCCGGCTGGAGCAGCTCGGGATCTACGTGGACGAAGCCCACCACGCCTTCGGTAAGGCTCTGGCCAAAGACATGGGAGTGGGCACGAAGGAGACGGACACCAGTTTGCGAACCACCATCGATATGCTTGCTGCGAGCCTGAATAGGGCTGGGACCCGCGTGGTGGCTTGCTACAATTACACAGGTACCCCCTACGTTGGTCGCGAAGTGCTGCCCGAGGTGGTCTACGCCTACGGTCTTAAAGAGGCGATCGAAAAGGGATATCTCAAGAGGGTTGTGCTTCACGGTTTCAGCACGACCCGGACCAACGAGTTCGTCGACATCGCCGTCGAGCGCTTTCTGAACGATTCGGGCAGTCTTCATCCCGAGGGCATGTTGCCGAAGATCGCCTTTTTTGCCGCCACCATCAAAGAGCTGACTTCCGAACTGAAGCCGGCAGTTGAGAAGGCGCTGGCGAAGCACGGCATCCCTTCGTCACGGATCCTTGTGAACGTCGGCGATGAGAAGTTGACGACCAACGACGACATTCGCGAGTTCAATCGCCTTGACACCGAGGCTTCAGAAAAGCAGTTCATCCTGTTGGTAAACAAGGGCCGGGAAGGTTGGAACTGTCGCTCGCTGTTTGGCGTGGGCCTATTCCGGGAGCCGAAATCCCGTGTTTTTGTCCTACAGGCCACGATGCGCTGCTTGCGCTCGGTCGGCCAGGCCCAGCACACAGGTCACGTCTTCCTCTCGAACGAGAACCTGGAGACCCTCAACGACGAGCTTCAACAGAACTTCCGCATCAGCGCCGAGGAATTGCAGAAGACCGCTAGCGACAAGGAACGCGTGGAAGTGCGCGTGGTTCAACCGCCGGTGAAGATCAAGCTGGTGCGCGTGCGGAAGCAGTACACAATGCGCGACAAGGTGCTTGTTGCAGGGCAGGCCCTGGGTCTCGACCCGTCGAACAAAGAGAGATGGAATTTGCTGATTGAGAAGTACCGTTTGATCGAGACTCAACAGGACGGCTTGAACGTCGCCGACGCCTCCCGCGCACCGACCAGCCGCACGTTCGATCTTACTTCACGCCGCGAGAAGCAGATCTTCTCTAGGATGACGTTGGTCGCAGAGATCTCTCGCTACCTGAACCGTAGCCCTCTGGAAATCGAGGACCTTTTAGATTCGACCAAGGAGGGCACGTACGGTCTAGTGGCAATGACCAACGAATTTAACGAGCTGCTGTACGACGAGATAATCCCTCGCCTTTTCCGCCAGATCTACGATTTGGATGAGTCGCAGCAGACAGAAGAGCATGAAGTCGAGTTGATCAAGATACCGTCCGGCGGTTACTACGAAGTAACTGCGGCCAAGGATAAGATCGTTCGTCGGGGAGACCGCGTCATCAAGGAAGATGAGCGCGCAAAGAGCTTCCACCTCGACACCTACTGCTTCGACTCCGGGTCCGAGAGCACACTGTTCTGGGACCTGTTGCGCGAAAAGCGGGTAAAGAAGCTCTATTTCACCGGGATGCTCACCCACGGCCAGTCCGAATTCTTCATTCAGTACATCGACCCTGACTCGCACACGGTGCGCAGCTATTACCCGGACTTCGTGTTCCTACGCGAGGAGCCCGACGGAAGGGAGAAATACGTGATCGTCGAGGTCAAGGCTGACAACCAGATCGACGACGCCGTGGTTCAGGCCAAGAAGGACTTCGCCCACCAAATTGCGGTGGCCAGCGGAATGGAGTACCGGATAATTAAGTCTACTGATGCGGACAGCCGACACTACCGCTTGTTGATGTAGCGCAGGATGCGTAGCTTGAGATCCCAACCACCGCTTCTGAACTTTCCTTGGCACAGTGCCCCACGCAGGTGGGGTCACCGCCTGCATTCGCTGTGTTCTTACATGGCGATGTTTCCTCCTGCTTTGCCACACTTTTTTATACGTTGGCTGACTCAGCCTGGTCAGGTCGTATACGACCCATTCAGTGGGCGTGGGACGACGCTCCTAGAGGCGGGCCTTCTCGGCCGTCGTGGGATGGGCTCCGACGCAAACCCCCTAGCATGGATACTAAGTTCCGCGAAGGCAGAGCCGTGCTCGCTGGACGAATTGCAGGCTCGAATAAGAGAGATCCAGCGGCATCGTCGTAAAGCGTCTACGAAGTCTGTCCCTGATCACGTACGACCCTTATTTAGTGAGTCGGTATTGAGTCAGTTGCAATCCATAAAGGGTCAGCTCAATACGAGACGCAAAATAGATCGCTTCCTTCTCGCGACACTCTGCGGAATTCTGCATGCCAACGCCAAAGCCGACGGCACCCCTCGAGGTTTGACCGTCGCAATGCCCAACACCTTCGCCATGGCTCCTGGGTATGTCGCTCGATACATAGAAGAACACAATCTCAAACCTCCGGAAGTGAATGTGTTGGACGCGCTCAATACGAGGCTCGTCGACTTAGACCTACCAGGCCCAGAATTCTCCTGTGGAAAGGTATGGATGCAAGATGCAGCCGTATCTGGCCCGTGGCCGGCTGCAATGCCTCATGCATCATTGGTGTTCACGTCGCCCCCGTATCTCGAAGTAATGAAGTACGGAAAGCTAAACTGGATACGCTCCTGGCTAATCGGCGAAGACCCCAGAGTTATCGATAGTCGGCTGTTCGCATCCGCCTCGTTGCCTAAATATCTCGATTTTATCACCCGGGTTCTCCAGCGCGCGCGCTCGAAAGTAAAAAGCAACGGATGGGTTTGTATGGTTATCGGTGATGTAAGGCGAGACAACGGCGACATTAATTTGGCAGAGGAAGTGATTAAGCACTGTGTGCCCGAGACTGACCTGAGAGTGGTTGCCGTTGTCGCTGACGATCTTCCGATCGAACACAAGGTTAGCCGAATTTGGGGTGCGACCCGCGGACGAGCAACCAAGACAGATCGAATAATCATTATGGGTGGCCCAAAGACTCGTGACCTACCGCCAATACCGTCAATTGACTGGGGCAAGACCCCGGCTCTGGAGGCAGCAACGTGAGCGATATCACAGAAAAGCTAAAGATCCTCGCGTCCACGGACATCTTCAAAAGCGGCAGAGATTCTGAAACATTTGTCGGAAGACCCTTTTATCTTGACTACGAGCGCGTCAAGGTGCTCGTGAACGACAAATGGAAACACCGGGTGGGAGGAATCCCAGCCGGTGCTTTTTTGCTGTGCTCCTACGATAGCGAAGTGGGAGTTGAGGAAATGGTCCTTGTTCGGGTGATTGGGCCAACGGCGCTTCCGACAGATTCGGATGTGGTTGCTTCCATGGTAGATCACTATAAGGAAGATCAACCGCCGGGCACCGGGACGCCCAAAAAGCTTGATAGCTTTACACGGTACGAATACATGTTCTCCGGTCTCGAATGTAGGGTCCTCGGCACTTACTATCGGCAGGAGTCAAAAACGCGATTCGGTGCCGATGTAGAAAACTTCTTCAGTGCTCACAACTACTCCGTCTATAAACCCAAGGGAAAGAGTCTGGAATATATAGTCAATTTTAGAGAGGGCGACGGCATTCCCGGTGGACCTGATCAGGTGCGGCTCGGCTGCGTTCGATATAGCGCTTCCCGTCGCTCCGACACGGGAGCGGAGGTGCCTATCTACGTTTCTCCGTTGGATTTCGTCGGTAAGCGTACCGCTCTTTTCGGAATGACCCGAACGGGGAAATCGAATACCGTAAAGAAAATCCTCGAGTCGGTAAAAGAGTTGTCTACCAAGCAAATTCAACTCGACGGCAAGCCGCTAAAGCCAATCGGCCAAATAATATTCGATATCAATGGAGAATACGCGAACGCTAATCAGCAAGATGAAGGCACCGCGATTTTTGAAATGTTCCAGTCGGAAACGACGCGCTATTCCCTCCAGGAGAAGGAAGGATTCGAAGTCATGAAGTTGAATTTCTTCAGTGACCTGTCTGCCGGCTACGGTTTGCTCCAGAGTTTTCTCGCCGATGATGGCGCCGACTACTTGCGCAGCTTTCTCGCCATTGATTTGGCCGAACCCGCGCCGGACGATTTCTCCGCTAACACGCGCTACCAACGTATCGTTTCTGCATATAAAGCTTGCCTCCATCGCGCCGGATTTGAGTCGGACAAGAAGACAATTAAGTTCGACGGGAATAAGGATCTCAATGCCCTCGCTGCAGGAATCGACCCGTCAAAGGGCATTTCTTACGAGCAGGCGGCTACCTGGTTCGAGGCGGTATGGGATTCGTACAACGACGATCCTTTCTTCGACAACTACAAAAAAAAGAATGGTCGTGAATGGGCGGATGAAGATCTGAAAGCAGTCCTGGCGATGCTAACCAGAAAGAAGGTCCCCGGAAAACCGAGTGGAATATCTGGATATCGCAAGCTCCAGCCATTCAAGACGTACCACTCGCCGGCCAATATGGCGTCATTTGAAGATGCTATCGTAAAACAATTGCGTGAAGGGAGGATTGTGATCATCGATCTTTCGCAGGGCGATCCTAAACTTCAGGGCACCTATTCGGAACGAATTTGTAGACGTATTTTCGCCGACGGCATGCAGCGCTTCGTTGCCAATGAGGCCGCCAACTATATTCAGCTGTATTTTGAAGAGGCGCACAATCTGTTCCCAAAGAAAGATGACAAGGATTTGAGCCAAATTTACAACCGCATTGCGAAGGAGGGTGCGAAGCTTCGTTTGGGGATGGTGTACGCGACCCAGGAAGTAAGTTCAATCTCTAGTAACGTCCTCAAGAATACGCAGAACTGGTTTGTGTCGCATCTCAATAACCAAGATGAGTTGCGGGAGGTCCAGAAGTTTTATGATTTTGAAGACTTTGTTGAAAGCCTACGTCGGGCACCGGACCGGGGCTTCATCCGCATGAAGACTTATTCCAATGCCTTTATTGTGCCGGTGCAAATTGATCGATTTTCGGCAAAGAAGCACGGCTAATGGCATACGCACAGTTCAAAGGGCGTAAGCCATTCGAACGGGCGAGCAAGATCGCGCATTCTGAAATCCTCAATAATCCAGATGTGCAGGCGTTTGTTGAATCTTGCACCCTTCCGTCAACACCCGACTCGGACCAGCTAGAGGGCCTGCAGACGCCGCTCCCGAAATCCGATACGCGCATTCGATGCGTTATAGCGGTAGACGGTGGCTTAACTGAGGTCGCTGTACGCGACGAGTTTCCGTCCGCCTCAATTGCATTTATGACTTTTGGCCCGCTCCTGCTTGACCTCAAAGATCTTGAGGCGCTGGACAGTCTTCCCTTCATTGGGCCTGAGGACATGGCCAAATTGAAGAGCCTCACGCGGTTCAGCCTATCCATTCCGACAAAGGCTATCCGAGCTAAAGGAGCATTGAGCTTTTCCGGTGGCGTGAGACGAACAATTCAAGAATTTCTCTTTTTGAAACATAAAGAGATTGGTGCAGCGCTTCAATGGCTGATGTTCCGTGGGTGGGATACCAATTCGCATCCGCAGGCGTGGGAGGTACCGAGGTGCCCAAACTCGCCAACTTGCATGGGAGCGAATTTCGCGTTCGTTGTAAACGGCCCAATCGAGTTGACCTGTAATGTTTGCCTCAAGCCGGTCTATCTCGCAGACGGACTCCGGTTGTACGAGCGAATTGACGATGAGCAAGGCGCTGCGGGGATCATGGCTTATTTGCTCACTACGCTCGAACAGCTTGTGGTTGTCAATATCATCCGTACATTGCTTTCCATCAAACCGTCAACGCTTCGGGAGATTCTTCTAATTAAGGACGGTCCCCTGGCGTTTTTTGGAATGGTCGCGCCATTACGAAAGCCGATGCGAGAATTGATGATGTATCTATCGGACAAAGACAACGGCCGCCCTCTGATCTGTCTCGTGGGGTTGGAGAAGAGTGGGGCATTTGTTGAGCATGCTGTGCTGATCGAGCCGCAAATTGATCCTGGGAATTTCATACTTCTGAATAACGACTACATCTACAAGTACATATTGCCAGGCGATCCGTCGGGTCAGCCTTTCGGCTCCAATACATACTACGGAGAAAAAGTTATTTTTAAGAGCTACCGTGGTGATGTCTATGTCGCCACAATCCCTGCTGGAGCAAAAGCTTCGTCGGTAATGAAGTTCGAAGACCTCCAGAATGGGGCGGAAGTGCTCAAAGTCGTGAGCGAACTTCGTTGTTCGATGTACGACCACGCTTTAGTGCCAATTGTGTTGGCTAATAAGCTCGTGTCCCTGGCTGATTTCCCGAGCTCCGAGATTCTGGCTAGATTCGTCAAGAGCAAGGTTTCGGGGATCTAATTGGGTTGGGGAGGCGAATTCACCCCAAAAAACGGTGTCCAAGAACCCGGCGGCGATTACGCGCTAGAGAAAGATATTCGAGAACCCGTGCGTTATGACGCAGCATAAGCCGCGCGTCATGCTGCGCAGCGGTTTTGTCCGGACGCGACCACCGTGAGCCAATCAAGCATAGTTTATTTCGGTTAGTACCCGCGGTGCCGTGCAATGAAGGCATCCCCTCCTTAGAGGGCGCTGTTTGATCAGAGCAACGGGCTTTGCTCGCAGCTGCGGAGATTTGTCGTCAACGCTTTACCAGTTTTCCGACGTTGCTGCTATGTCTCCAATTCGATTCGGCGGTTGTCGGCGCTCGCCTGCCGCGGGTATACCTAGAGCCAAAAGGTCCGATTCCGAAAGAGGCGTCTTTGCGCGCTCCGCAGCGAAGGCATAATCAACTTTCAGCACCCAATCGTCGATTGTTACGAAAGTCTCTTTCGATGAGCAAGCCAATAGCGACCAAAGCACTGCCGAGCAAATGGCTTCAATGAGCAGCGTGTCGTTGGGTGACGTGGCTCGCCCTTCATGTACGTACTTGCTGCGTACAGAGTAAAGTCCCTTCAGCAGATTCACCGCGTCCTCTGGTGATTTGCCGATATCTCTGTGAACAATTAGCGCTGCTCGTTGGGCAACACTCTCGGCCGACTTTCCTTCCGCTCCGAGGAGCAGATCAAGCGCAATCGCGAAATGTAGGAATGCTTCATCGCGACGGCCTTCGCGCCGCTGCTCATTCGCTCTTTGCAAGAATCTACAATAAGTCTCGATAGCGCGATCAAACGGCTTCTCGGGATTTAAAGTTGTGTAGCCAAGTGCTTTTTCTAGCCACTGCTTACTTGCTCGAAATTCATCGTCTGGCTGCAAATTTACATGGAAATTTGACACGTTAGTGAACAAAGCCCAACTTTTATGCCCTGCTGCGGTTTTCCAATCAAAGAGACTGATCACCTTCGTGAGCGGTGCGTGGATTAAACTGTCTACGTCGATAAATATCATGCCCGCACTCTCATAAACCAGAATATCTTGCTTGATTGTAGCCTTGATTTGCAGGGTAAAAAAATCGGATACGGCGGCGAAGTAGCTATCCTTAAAGCTTTTATCAACGATTTCCGTTCCCCACTTTCGGAGAATGGCGCCACCAGAACATGCCGGGCCCCAATCGACTAAAGAGACATCAATAGGCGCTCGCTCCAACGCTGGACAGCCAGCTATCTCACGAAGATCAATCGGGAAAGATGAACCGCCTCGCCTTGCAGAATAGAGGATCTTTGTTGGATCGAAGGCGGCCAACGAATATGTGCCCAAGTCCAGCCTGTATCCGCTACGGAGCGGGGTTTGCAAGACTACGGACTGCATCAGTCTCGCCTCAATCAACCTTTCAAGACACGCGTTAGAATGCTCTACTGCCGATACCCCTTCTGGTCGGCTCTCGACAATTAGCGCTAGCGCCGCGATCGCGACCTGCTCTGTTGCAGGACTGCCGCAGGACGATAGGGTACGAACAATTTGCCGTAGGACCGAAGATATTTTGAGATCCGACGATGGATGTTTTATGAACAAGGGTGGGCATTCTGAAACCACCCGGCCCGCCGCATGGGCTTCCGACAAAGGCAAGAATAAATTGGCCGGTTTGGTGGCTACGACACTACATTCACGGAGGAATGTTTCAAACGCGGCGTTCTCAGGAAGGGACATGGTTCTGCCTTGATCACCACTGTCTCAGTCGTAGCAAATCGTGATCGTCGCTATGTGGTCACGGAAATGCCGATCAAGAAAACCCACGGAGGAAGTCAACAACTGCCACTCCTCAAGCGGAGCTTTGGACTGAACCACCGCTACGAGAGTGCCACCAATGCAACGCTGCAGCGTAACCCATCCTGGAAACGAGGCATGTGTCCACTTTTCCGTGCCAGCCTTTTTGCCTCCGGACCGATGTAGGGTCCCTTGGTTCTTCCGACGAAGTGCGACTTCCTTCTTTGTCAGGAGGCTATAGAGGTTCTTGCCCTCCTTGGGAATCGCTGTAACCCTAATCATTTGGTCTATTTCCCTTTTGACCTGTGCATCGTAGCTGCCCTGGTTCGGTTTGTCACAATACTCAATGCAGCATCGAATCCTTGGAAAACAAGTGTCTGGGCGTCACTTGCTTGACCCCAATCCTCTCGCCGGCGGAGCGCTGCCAACACCATCAGCGATCAACCCAAGCCCATTTTGAGTCCACTGGGTGTTCAACATAACACACCGCGATAAACCCGGGGACTTGCGCCCGCTACTTTGCGAGACGCCGGTAGTCGCACCACGCCAGCCAAATGTTCCTACCTAAAGCCTTTGCAGCTTTAAGCATAACGCTCTCGAGAGCCGCCCTTCGGCTTGAGCCCGAGAGGTGATAGCGGTGCGCGCCTCCGCGCAGGCCATTTGAAGATCTCGCTTCAATTCATCCGGCCGTGATTGGAATTGCGAGACTTGCGCGCGCAGTTACTTTGATTGCCGCTCATGGTCTTTTGCCATAACTTTGTGGGCCGGTCGGCCGCGATCGAATTCAAGGAGCCACCGAGATTTGTTCGCGGTATGGCGTTCATCCGGTCGCAACCGCTCAGTCCGATACGCAGCTGCGCAATAGCTGAATTCCTCCCCTAGCAGAGGTATTCAAGAGCCACCGTTGTATGACGCATGATAAGGCTTCGCTTAGCGGCCGTTATCGCAGGAACTTGGGCAAGCGGCGGGGACGGAGTGCTTGGCACGCCATCCCCGCGCTTTTACTCTTCTACTGCCGTAGCGAGCGGAAACTCTCGCGCAGTTCCTCTGAA
>Ga0182030_10006747_pt1 | contig 24145 bp, 24 predicted proteins | sample 812S3MmetaG_FD_121299 | JGI IMG/M metagenome (GOLD analysis project Ga0182030, IMG submission 121299) | Permafrost microbial communities from Stordalen Mire, Sweden - 812S3M metaG (Illumina Assembly) | ecosystem: Environmental > Terrestrial > Soil > Wetlands > Permafrost | place: Sweden...
ACGATGCGCTCGACGTCGTCTGCGCTGCGGTAACGCGACTTGCGCCCCTGCACGTTGATGATGGTGCAGAACGAGCACTGGAACGGACAGCCGCGCCCGGCGTCGAAGCTCGTCACCAGCCCGGCGGTGCGCTTGACGAGCGACGGCGACAGGATCGGGATCGGCGCGCCCTCGACCGCCGGCAGATCGTTCATGAAATTGTACAACGGCTTCAGGGAGCCAGCGCAGGCGTCGCGCAGCACCGCGTCGAGCCGCCCCTCCGCCTCGCCGGCGAACAGGCTGACGCCGAGCGCCTGCGCCTCCTTGAGATCCGCTGGCGCCTCCGTCAGCATGGCGACGCAGCCGGAGACATGGAAGCCGCCGATGGCGACTTGCGCCCCGGCCGCCCGCAGTCGCCGGGCGATGTCCATCGCGCGCGGAAACTGGTTCGACTGCACGCCCACCAGACAGACGAGCCCGCGCCCGCCGCCTTCGGCGATCTCAGCGGCGATGCGCTCCGGCCGCACCCGCGTATTGGTCTCGTCCATCGCGTGGATCTCGAACGCGACGTCCTCGCCCAGCGCGCCGCGGTCGCGGCAGTCCTCGGCCAGGCCATACATGACGGCGAGCGAGTTCGATGGGATAGCCGAGCGCAGCCACTGGATGACGTATCCGTCGTCGTCGTAGTGCGAGGGTTTGACCAGGTAGAGGCTGAAACGACCGCTCATCGGACCTCCGGGCGCCCTCAATGGCACATGGGAGCGAAAGCTGTCGAGCCGCGCCCGCGCCGCGCTGCGGAACGCGGCTTCGCCTTGCGCGTTGCAAGGACGACGCAAGATTGTTCAGGGAGTGGGAAAATGTCGGATTACAATCGAAATACACGGATTCCTGGGTCGCCGAACCGGCCCGTGGGCGGCTGGTCGTCCGGGTCCTGGCTGGCGGGTATCGTCATCGCCATTCTTGTCATAATTGCCGTCGGTTACGCGTTCAGCGACCGCTGGATGGGCAACAACATGATCGAGCATCGCGCCACGGCGACCGATACGGCTCCCTCCGTCAGCCCGGCGACGCCGGCGCCGGCGCCTTCGGAGACGCCGAAGCCCTGAGTCGCCAACGCGCGCCCGCCGACCGGCGGGCGCGTCAGCCCGCAAGCGCCTTTCGCAACGAGGCCTCGATCTGGCCGCCGCAGTAAGCGTCGCCGTAGTCATGTTTCGCCTTGGCCGCCAGTTTGGCGAGCGCCGGGAGCGCGGCGACCCTTTGGGTCAAAGCGGCGGTCACGGGCGCGGTCTCCTTGAAGACGGCCGCGATGGCGGGATAACGATCCGCCATCGTCGACCACAGAACGGCCGTCACGACGTCGGCCACTCCCGCGGAATCGCCGCCGAGCAGGAATCCCGACGACTCCGTCAGCCTGTGGCGGCGGCCGGTCTCCTCCCATAGCGACATCCACTTGCGCAGCCGCGGCAGGAATTCCCGCCAGCTTTCCTGCGTCCACATCAGACGGCCGCCGTCGAGCGTGATGTCGTCGATGACGTCGTTGGCGTCGAGCACAACCTTCATCGTCAGTGCGCGTAAGGCGGGCGTTCCAGGCAGCAGGCCCAGGGTCTCGCCGAGATACATGACGATGGCTGGCATCTGCGAGACGGCGAAATCCGCTTGTCTGTCGATCAGCACCGGCGGCCCCATGAACGGGACCGGCATGCGCTCCGTCGGGCCGCCCATCAGCTTCGAAATCGCCGCGCCGTCGTGCTCGGTCCAGCTCTTTCCGGCAAAGGCCAACACCGCGCGGACGAACTGGCCGCGGAACGGGATCGGCCAGTAATAGAGATCGTAATCGGACATTTGAAACCTCCGGACGGGGTCGCCCGCCTAAAGCAAACAACGCGGGAAAAGCCGGTTTCGTTCAGGCGCTCGCGCCGCGACTATGCTACGCGGCGCGCCGATGGCCCGCTCGCTTACCACAATCCTGACGCCGCAAGGCGCGCTTCGTCTCGAGGCTCGCGAATCCGACGCCGGGCTCGACGAGGCGCTTGGCCGGCGCATCGAGGCGGCGTTCGCGCGCGGGGTAGGGCAAGGCCTACTTTATCTGGCTTTGCGCGAAGCGGGCGCGGCTTTGCCTGCGGACCTCGCCTTCTGGCGCGGCTTGGCGCTGCGGTTCGTCGCCGCGCGCTGTCGCGAGGTCGAGCTCGATCCGGACATCGCCCGTTTGGTCGACGAGGCGCCGCCCATGCAAGGCGGCGAATATCTCGACAGACACAGACTCGTCATGCTTTGGCTGGAGATGACGATAGCCTTCGAGGCCGCGCTGGCCAAGAGCGGCCAGACTCTCGACGCCTTCCTTGCCGCCCGCGACAGCCGTTGGCGCCATGTCGGGCGGGTCCATTTCAACCTCGCCGAGAACCGCAAGGACCCCGAGCGCCCGTTCGCCTTTCTCGCGACCTATGTCCCCGGCGTCGCCGCGCAAGGCGGCCTGCGCCACGCCCCGCTCGGCGCCGCGTTGCGCGAATTCGCCGGCGCGGGCGCCAAGTCCGAGCTGCTGAAACTGCTGGAGCCGGTGAGCCGGGCAGCGCTTGCCTGCGCATGGCTCAAGCAGATCGTCGATTCCGGCGAGATCTTCCATCCCCTGCGCTGGACCCCCGCGGAGGCGATGCTCCTGCTCGGCGACGTCGCGGCGCTGGAGGAGGCGGGCGTCGTCGTGCGCATGCCCGCGGGCTGGCCCGGCGCGCGTCCGAGCCGGCCGAAGGTGGCGGCGACGGTCGGCGCCAAGCGGCCCTCGCTCGTCGGCGCCGAGCAGGTGCTCGACTTCAAGGCCGCCGTCACGCTCGACGGCGAAGAACTGACCCCCGAGGAGATCGAGCGCCTGCTGGCTTCGACCGACGGCTTGACCCTGCTGCGCGGCAAGTGGGTCGAGGTCGACGCGCAGCGAATCAAGGCCGCGCTCGACCGCTACGGCGAAATCGAGCGGCTGGCGGGCGCCGAGGGCGTCTCCTTCGGGCAGGCGATGCGGCTGCTTGCCGGCGCCGACATCGGCGGGACCGACTCCGCGGCGACGCCGGCCGCCTGGGCGCAAGTGACCGCCGGCGAGTGGCTCGCCGAGACGCTCGCCAACCTGCGCCGCCCCGAGGCGCTGCAAGCCGCGCTGCCGTCCGAGACGCTGAAGGCGACGCTGCGCCCCTATCAGGAGGCCGGCGTGCGCTGGCTCGGCTTCCTCGTCCGGCTCGGCCTCGGCGCCTGTCTCGCCGACGATATGGGGCTCGGCAAGACGCTGCAGACGCTCGCGCTGGTCCTGACGCTGGCGCGCGAGAGCGGGCGACGCCCGTGCCTCATCGTCGCCCCGGCCTCGCTGCTCGCCAACTGGGCGTCCGAGGCCGAGCGTTTCGCGCCGTCATTGAACGTCTTCGTCGCCCATCCCGCTTTCACGCCGGCCGAGACGCTGAAGGCGCCGGGCGAGGCGCTCGACGCGGCCGACCTCGTGGTGACGAGCTATTCCGCGCTGCTGCGTCTCGACTGGATCGGCAAGACGCGCTGGCGTCTCGTCGCCGTCGACGAGGCGCAGGCGATCAAGAACGCCGCCGCCAAGCAGACCCGCGCCGTCAAGGCGCTGCAAGCCGACGCGCGAGTGGCGCTGACCGGCACGCCGGTCGAGAACAACCTTTCCGACTTGTGGTCGATCTTCGACTTCCTCAATCCCGGCCTGCTCGGCTCCGGCAAGGCGTTCCAGAGCTTCGCCAAGAAGCTCGCCGCGCAGACGCCGCCGTCCTACACGCCGCTGAGAAAACTCGTCGCGCCCTACATTCTCCGGCGCATGAAGACCGACCGCAGCGTGATCGCCGACCTGCCGGACAAGACCGAGGTGAAAGCCTGGTGCGGCCTCAGCCGCAAGCAGGCCGCGCTCTACCAGACCGCGGTTGAGGAGTTCGAGCGGCGGCTGAAGCAATCGGACGGCATCGAGCGGCGCGGCCTCGTGCTGTCGACCCTGATGCGGCTGAAGCAGATCTGCAATCACGCCGCGCACGGCGTCGGCGGAAGCTGGGACGCTGAGGACAGCGGCAAGTTCGCCAGGCTCGCCGAGATCGCCGCCACCGTCGCCAGCCGCCAGGAAAAGCTGTTGGCGTTCACCCAGTTCGCCGAAGCCGTTGCGCCGCTCGGCGCCGAGTTGGAGCGCGTGTTCGGCCGTCCGGGTCTCGCGCTTAGCGGCGATACGGCGGTCGCCAAGCGCAAGACGCTGGTGAAGACGTTCCAGGAGGACGAGCGCGTCCCGTTCTTCGTGCTGTCGCTCAAGGCCGGCGGCTCCGGCCTGACGCTGACGGCGGCCAGCCACGTCGTGCATTTCGACCGCTGGTGGAACCCGGCGGTCGAGAACCAGGCGACCGACCGCGCCTATCGCATCGGGCAGAAGCGCAACGTGCTGGTGCATAAATTCGTCTGCCGTGGCACGATAGAGGAACGAATCGACAAGCTGATCGAATCGAAGCGGCGGATGGCGGAGGAATTGTTGAGCGGCGGCGGCGAGGTCAACCTGACCGAACTCGGCGACCGCGACCTGCTCGACCTCGTCCGGCTCGATCTCGATGCGGCGACGAAGGAGGCGTCATGAGCTTCTGGGGCTACAGGGATTACGTGTCCGTCGCCGAGCGACGCGCCAAGGCTGTCCGGGAGCTGGAGAAGCTGCGCAAGAAGGGCGTCGCCGCCTCGCCGGTCGCCATCGAGGGCCGCAAGATCGCCAAGGAGTTCTGGGGCAAGGCGTGGTGCGACAATCTCGAACGCTACTCGGATTACGCCAACCGCCTGCCGCGCGGCCGCTCCTACCTGACAAACGGCCTCGTGATCGACCTGCAGGTCTCGCGCGGCAAGGTCGAAGCGCTGGTGAGCGGCTCGGACACCTACAAGGTCAAGATTGACATAGCCGTCGCCGCGCCGCCGCGCTGGAAGGCGATCTGCGCCGATTGTGCGGGCTCGGTCGGCTCGATTGTCGAATTGTTGCAGGGCAAGCTGACCGGCCATGTGATGGAGCGCGTCTGCCGACCCGCCGACGGTCTGTTTCCCGCGCCGGCGGAGATCAAGCTGTCATGCTCCTGCCCGGACTGGGCGGGTCTGTGCAAGCATGTGGCGGCGACGCTGTACGGCGTCGGCGCGCGGCTCGACCGCGATCCCGACCTTTTGTTCACGCTGCGCGGCGTCGAGCGCGCCGAACTCGTCTCGACCGGCGCCGATCTCTCGATCACTGAGGTCGCGGCGGGCGGCGAGCGCGTCCTAGCCGACGACGACCTCTCGGCTTTGTTCGGGCTGGAGATCGACGCGCCGCCGGCGGCCGTCGCGCCGCCCGCCAAGCCGGCGAAGGCCAAACCGGCCAGCGGAAAAGCGCCGCGCCGCGCCGCCGCTGCTCCGGTCGCGAAGACGAAGGCCCGGACTGCGGCCGGCAAGCCCGCGGCGGCGGCGAATATCGCCATAGCCAAGCCCAAGGCGAACGCCTCCGTCGCCGACGTGCAGAAATTCGTCGATGCCGCGCGCAGCCGGGAGGCCGAGCGCGCCGCTGTGGCTGCTGCGCCCCGGCGCGCGCAGCCGGCCGTCCGCTTGGCGCCCGGCCGGGCGAAAGCCACGCCGGCCAAGCCCGGAAAGTCCGCAAAGCCTTCCGTCAAACCCGCTCGGCGAAGCAAGCCCTTGTAGCCTCCGGGTTGCAAGCGCGCGGTTTCGACAAGGGAGGCGAGGCATGAGCATTGGCGTCGGCGTCATCGGGACGGGCGTGATGGGCGCCGAGCACGCCCGTCTTCTGACCAGTGAAACGCCCGGCGCGCATCTCGCCGGGGTGTTCGACGCCGACCCCGCGCGCGCCCATATCGCCGCGGCGGGCGCCACGGTGTTTCCCGACCCGCAGTCGCTGATCGGGTCCGACCGCATCGACGCCGTGGTGATCGCATCGCCCGACGCCACGCATGCGGACTTGACGCGGCTTTGTCTGCAGGCCGGCAAGCTGGTGCTGTGCGAGAAGCCGCTCGCCGCCTCGACCGCCGAGGCCCTGCGCGTGGTCGAGGCGGAGGTTCGAGGGGGCCGCCGGCTGATCCAGGTCGGCTACATGCGTCGCTTCGACCCCGGCTATCGCGAGATGAAGCGCATCAAGGACGAGGGCGCTCTCGGCGCGATTGCGCTGCTGCACAACGTGCATCGCAACGCGCGCGCGCCCGACTGGTTCACGGGCGCGATGGCGGTGACGAACTCCTTCGTACATGAGATCGACGTCAGCCGCTGGTTGACGGGGTCGGAGATGGTCGCAGCGAATGTCGTCGCCGCTCGCGGCGGCGATCCGCTGATGATCGCGATGCGCACGGACCGCGACGAGATCGTCTCGACCGAAGTTTATATGAACGCAGTCTACGGCTATCACGTTCACGCCGAATTGGTGGGGCGGTCGGGCGCGGTCGCCCTGGCGCCGCCATCGCTCACGCTGGTGAACAGAGACGGCAAGGGCGGTCTCACCTATCCCGACAATTGGATTCCGCGCTTCGCCGACGCCTACCGGCGCCAGATGGCGGCCTTCGTATCTTCGGCGAAGACGGGAGTCGCGGTCGGCGCGAGCGCGTGGGACGGTTACGTCGCCTCAGCCATCGCCGAACAGATCGCCGCCGCGATGGCCGACGGCCGCGAGGCCAAGCTCAGTTACGCGCCGCGCCCGGCCCTCTACGAGAGCTGAGACTGCGCGTCGACCGTCGCGCCGAATCGCCGCTCGAACGCCGTGCGAAGGGCGGCGTCGACATCCGCCATCGTAGCGGGCAGCCCAAGATCGCGCAGGCTCGTCACGCCGAAATGGGCTTGGCTGATTCCGCAGGGAACGACGCCGGCAAAATTCTCCAACTCGGGCGCCACATTGAGCGCCATGCCGTGGAACGTCACCCAGCGCCGAACCCTGACGCCGATAGCGGCGATCTTGTCTTCGGCCGGCGCGCCGGCAAGCCCCGCCGGCTTGTCCGGGCGCGCGACCCAGACGCCGACGCGATCCTCGCGCGTCTCGCCGTTCACGCCGAACGCGGTGAGCGTGTCGATGAGCCACGCTTCCAGTGAGGCGACGAAGGCTCTGACGTCGGGACGGCGGCGCTTGAGATCGAGCATGACATAAACGACCCGCTGGCCGGGCCCGTGATAGGTGTATTGCCCGCCGCGCCCGGTCTTGAACACGGGGAAGCGCGCGTCGAGCAGATCCTGCGGCTTGGCGCTCGTGCCGGCGGTGTAGAGCGGCGGATGCTCGACGAGCCAGACGCGCTCCGCCGCCTCGCCCGCCGCAAGAGCGTCCGCGCGGGCCTCCATCGCCAGGACGGCGGCCTCGTAGCCGGTCAGGCCCGGCGTTGCGGCCCATTCGACCGGCGGCGAGCCCGGATTCGGCAATAGCGGCGATGCGGGCGCCGTGCGCAAGATTGTGATCCCTAGCGGAAGTTGCGCGTCTATATGCGCTGCGCCGTACCGGAACGCCAGCTTGACGCAAGTTGAAATAAAAGCTTCAAGCAAGTTCGCGCCGAGAATCGCAACTTTCAGCTTTCTCCTGCGGCGGAGAAGCAACTTTGGTTATTTCCCAACGCAAGTTAGGCCGTATCGTTTTTGTTCTGGCGGCGTCGCTGCTATTGCCGGACTTGCCGGCGTTCGCCGGCGCCTGGACGCAGCCGGACGGGCAGGGCCAGATCATCGAGACGCTGTTCGGCTGGTTCGGCCAGGGACCGTCCTCCGGCGCGCCCGCGGCCTCGCGCGAGAGCAAGGTCGAGGCGCAAACCTACCTGGAATACGGCCTCGCCGACCGGCTGACGTTCGTCGGTCAGCTTGGCTTGGAGCGCTACGCTTTGTCGCCGCCGACCCAGGACGTCTATACCGGTTTCGACTATTCCGGCGCGGGCCTGCGGGCAAAGCTGTGGTCGGACGACGCCTGGGTGTTCTCGCTCGAAGCGAGCGCTTTCGTCTCCGGCGCACGCGACGCGGCGCGCTCTGCACAAGCCGGCGACACCGGACCCGCGGTGGACGCGCGGGCTCTCGTCGGGCGCAATCTGACGCTGTTCGGCCTCCCGGCGTTCTTCGACGGCGAGGCCGGCTATCGCCTGCGCACGCAAGGCCCGCCCTCGGAGTTTCACGCCGATCTCACCCTCGGCGTCGCCTGGACGGCGCGGGCGCAAATTTTCGCGCAAGTGTTCAACACCGTCTCCAACGGCGGCGGCGCGTCGGGGTTCTCCGCATGGGAGAGCCACAAGGGTCAGCTCAGCGTCGTCTACGCGCTCGACGACAAATGGTCGCTGCAGGTCGGCGGTTTCGCCACACTGTACCGACGCAACGTCAACAGCGAATATGGCGCGCTGGTCGCGGTGTGGCGGCGATTCTGAAACGCGGCGCGAATCGGCTAGTCGGGCGTTCATGGCCTATGCTTTTGCGCTCGCGCTCGCCGCCGCCCTCATCGACGTGACGTTGGGCTATCCCGCCCGGCTCGCGCGCGCCATCGGCTCGCCGACGCATTGGCTCGCCGTCTGGCTGCGGGTCGTCAAGGCCGCGACGGAGGGTCTGAGCGGGCGCACGACGCTGACGCTTTATCTTGCGCCGGTGGTCGTCGCCGCGACGGCGATCATGCAGATGGTGCCGTCGGGACCGTTCGGCTTCGCCGCAGCGGCGCTGCTGACCTCGACGTTCTGCGGACGCCAAAGTCTCGACGCGCGAGGTCGCGACGTGGCGAGCGCGTGGGAGGACGAGGGTCCCTACGAAGCGCTCGCGGCGGCCGAGACGCTCGGCGCCGACGAGACCGAGCCGCGGCTCGCCCGCGCCGCCGCGGCTTCGATCGCCGCGCGCTTCGCCGACGAGGTCGCCGCGCCGACCGTGTTCATCCTGATCGGCGGCCTCGCCGGCGCCGCTTTGTGTCGCGCCCTGACGCTCGCCGGCCGCTCCTGCCGCGAGGCCCGCGAGGACACCACCTTCGCAAAAGCCGTCGCGGCGCTTGAGGCTTGGACGATTTCGCCCGCCGCGCGGTCCGGCGCGCTGTGGCTGGCGTTGGCCTCATTCCGGGCCTTTGCGGCCATCGCCGGAAAGGCGCCAAGACCGACCGCGCCCGCCGAGACCGTCATGCTGCTGTCGCTCGGCGAAGTCCGGCGCGACGATCCCGCCTATGTCCGGGCCGCGCTGGCGCTGTTCCGCCGCGCCGCGGCGGCGGAGATGGCCACGCTGGCCGTACTGACGCTCGCATCCGCCGCGCTTGGCTGAGTAGGCCTTTCTGGACGCCTGCGCCGCAGACGCGTAACCTCTCTTGGAGCCACCCAGGGAGAGGCGATGCCGCGCGACGCGCAGGGTCTCGAAGTCACGGGATCGCCCGACTCGGTCGAGAGCTACGACCGGGCGATTGCGGACTATTACGCGCTCGGCGGCGATCCCGTCGGCAAGCTCAAGGCGGCGCTCGCGCGCGACAACTGTTTCGCGCTGGCGCCGACCGCCATCGCGGCGCTGTTCCTCGCCGGCGGCTTCCGCTCCGATCACGCCGAGGTCGCCCGCGCGCTCAAAACCGCCTGCGCCCTCAGCGCCCGCGCGACGCCGCGCGAGCGGCTGCATCTCGAAGCCGTCGAGACCTGGGCCGAGGGCCGCCTGCGCGACGCGACCGCCGTCTGGGAGGAGATCCTCGTCGATCACCCGACAGACGCCCTGGCGCTGCGGCTCGCGCAGGACGGCTATTTCTTCTTAGGGACCTCGGCCGCGCTGCGCGACAGCGTGGCGCGCGTCTGGCCGGAATGGCGCGCCGACGATCCGCTGACGAGCTTCGTCATGGGCCTGCGCGCCTTCGGCCTGGAGGAGACCGGCGATTACGCCGCCGCCGAACACTGGGCGCGCGAGGCGCTTGCCCGCAACCCCGCCGACGCCTGGGCCGCGCATGCGCTCGCGCATGTCTTCGAGATGACCTCGCGGCCGGAGGACGGCGTCGCCTTCCTGACCGCCTCGCGCAACGACTGGCGCGACGCGCATTTCATGGCCGGGCACAACGGCTGGCATCTCGCGCTCTACCTGATCGAACTCGGCCGCACCGACGAGGTTCTAGACGGCTTCGACCGCCACGTGCTCCCGGCGCTCGCGGACGACGCCACGCTCGACCGCTGCGACGCCGCCTCGCTGCTGTGGCGGCTCGAACTGGAGGGCGTCGACGTCGGCGACCGTTGGATGGCGGTGAGCCGGCAATGGGCGCCGCACGTCCACGACCATGTGCTGGCGTTCAACGACCTGCACCTCGCCTTCGCCGTCGCGCGCGAGCCGACACTGCGCGATCTGTTTCGCGACGCGCTCGACGCCTACACGCGCGAAGGCGAGGGCGACAACGTCGCGGTGATGGCGGCGGTCGGCCGCCCGCTGATCGAGGCGATGTTCGATTTCGCGGAAGGGCGCTACGCCGAGGCGGCCGAGCGAATTCTCCCCGTTCGCTACGACGTATGGCGTATCGGCGGCAGCCATGCGCAGCGCGACGTCGTCGATCTCACCGCCGTTGTGGCCGCGGAGCGGGCGGGGGAGCGCAACCTCGCGCGCGCGCTGCTCGCCGAGCGCGCCGCGTTGCGCCCAACCGAGCGATGGCAGGCGCGTCTTGCAAGGCTACGTGGCGCGTAAGTTGCGAAGCGGACGGCAACGCTCAGTTGAGGACGAACCATGCTGAACACGAGGCAACCTGCGCTGCGCCGCTTCTGGTACGCGACCGTCGCCGTCGATGCGCTGAAGGACGGGCCGAAGCCGTTCAAGCTGCTCGGCCAGGAGATCGCGCTGTTCCTCGACAAGGACGGCGAGCCCGCCGCGCTGGAGGACCGCTGCTGCCACCGCACGGCAAAACTGTCGAAGGGCTGGATCAACAACGGCAACATCGTCTGCGGCTATCACGGCTGGGAGTACGACCGGCAGGGCAAGCTCGTCATGATCCCGCAATTCCCATTCGAGCAGGCGATCCCCGACGCGCGCGCGAAGACGTTTCACGCGAAGCAGCGCTACGGCTATGTCTGGGTCTGCCTCGACGAGCCGCTGTCCGACATTCCCGATCTCACTTACGAGGACGATCCCGGCTTCCGCCGCATCCATCAGTTCTACGACCGGTGGGAGACCTCCTCGCTCCGCCTGATGGAGAACTCGTTCGACAACGCGCATTTCGCTTTCGTGCACAAAGGCACGTTCGGCGACATCAACCAGCCTAAGCCGGAGAAATACGAGATCACCGAGACCGATTACGGCTTCGTCGCCGAGACCATCGTCACCGTGCGCAACCCGCCCGCCGCCGCGCGGATCACCGGCACGACCGAGCCGACAACCCGACGCATCATGCGCAACCACTGGTATCTGCCGTTCTGCCGCACGATGGACATGACCTATCCCTCGGGCCTGCGCCATGTCATCTTCAACTGCGCGACGCCGATCGACGACGGCGCCATCCAGCTCGTGCAGATCCTCTATCGCAACGACCGCGAGGAGGATTGCTCGACGCAGGAGCTGATCGCGTGGGACAAGGCGATCATCGAGGAGGATCGCGAAATGCTGGAGGCGACCGATCCCGACGCCATCGTCGACATGAGCCGCAAAATCGAGATGCACATGCCCTCCGATCGCCCCGGCATGCTGATGCGCAACCGCCTGCTCGCCTTGCTGAAGGCGCAGGGGGAAACAGAGATCCCGCGGTGAACGAGGCCCTCGCCGCGCTGATCGACGACATCGGCGACGTGACGTTCAGCGTCGAGCCGTCGCTGCTGCGGCGGCGCTCGCGCGATTATTTCTGGTACAGTCAGGCGCTCGCCGAGGACCTCCGCGGCAAGCAGGCTGACGTGATCGTCACGCCGCGCAGCGAGGCCGAGGTTGTGCGCGTGGCGGCGGCCTGCGCGCGCCGGCGTGTGCCGCTGACGCCGCGCGGCGGCGGGACCGGCAATTACGGCCAGTGCGTGCCGCTGCAAGGCGGCGTCGTGCTCGACATGAGCGAGATGACCGCGGTCGAATGGGTGCGGCCGGGCGTCATGCGCACGCAACCCGGCGCGCGGCTGCATTTGGTCGACGAGATGCTGCGCGTCGGCGGCCAGGAGCAGCGGCTGCATCCTTCAACCAAACGCAGCGCCACGGTCGGCGGCTTCGTCGCCGGCGGCTCCGGCGGCGTCGGCTCGGTCACCTGGGGCGGCTTGCGCGAGCCCGGCAACGTGCTGGCCGCGCGCGTCGTCACTTGCGAGGAGACGCCGCGCGTCATCGAACTGCGCGGCGACGCGGCGCAGAAGGTCAATCGCGCCTACGGAACGACCGGCGTCGTCACCGCGCTCGAAATGCCGCTGGCGCCTTTGTGGGACTGGATCGACATCGCGGTCGTGTTCGACTCTTTCGCCGCGGCCTGCGAAGCCGGGCTCTCGGTGGCGCTCGCCGACGGCGTCGTGAAAAAACTGCTGACGCCGATCTCCTGGCCGATCCCCAGCTATTTCGGCCCGTTCGCGAGCGCCTGCCCCGAAGGCCACAGCCTGCTCATCGCCATGATCGCCAAGCCCAGTCTGGAGACGTTCAAGACGCTGATCGGCTCCCGCGGCGAGATCGTGCACGAGAAGCCGTTCGACGAATCCCCGGCGGAGACGCCGATCTACGAATATAGCTGGAACCACACCACGCTTCAGGTGCTGAAGATCGACCGCAACGTCAGCTACCAGCAATGCCTGTTCCCGCACGACCGGTTGCTCGACAGCGTCGCCGAGATGGTTCAGTTGTTTGGCGACGAGGTCTGGCATCACCTCGAATTCATCCGCTTCGGCGGCCGGGTGACGGCGAGCGCGTTACCGGTCGTGCGCTTCACCAGCCGGGAGCGGCTGTTCGAGATCGTCGAGATCTACGAGAAGCACGGCGTGTTCGTCGCCAACCCGCATGTGTTCACGCTGGAGGACGGCAGCCGGCACAAGCGCGCCGACGCCGACCAGCGAGGCTTCAAGGCCGAAGTCGATCCGCTCGGCCTGCTCAACCCCGGCAAGATGCGCACCTATCAACCGACGCGCGTATGAAGATCCTCTACATCTATTGCCATCCGCTGCCCGAGAGTTTTCACGCCGCGATTCGCGTCGAGGCGCTGGCGGCCTTGGCCGCAGCGGGCCACGAGGTAGATCTGCTCGACCTCTACGCCGAAAACTTCAACCCCGTGCTCTCCGAGGAGAGCCGGCGGCACTACCACGACGAGGCCGTCAACCAGACCGGTCTGGAGCCGATAATCGCGCGGCTTCAACGCGCCGAGGCGATCGTGTTGCAATTCCCGACATGGTGTTTCGGCCCGCCCGCGATGCTGAAGGGCTTCTTCGACCGCCTGTTCATGCCCGGCGTCGCCTTCGACCTCTCCGACCCCGCGCATGTCAAGCCGATGCTCGGCAACATCAGGAAAATCGCCGGGATCGTAACCTACGGCCGTCCTCGTCTGATGGCGCTATGGATGGGCGATCCGCCGCGCAAGATCGTCACCCGCTACGTGCGCTGGTTTGCGGGCAAGGGCGCGACGGCGGAGTATCACGCGCTCTACCACCTCAACGTCGCCAGTCTCGCGCAGCGCGAGGCGTTCGTGCGGCGCGTGCGTGCTTCTATGCAGCGGTTCTAATGCGAGAACCCCGCCCGCCGCCCCCTCTCCCCGCTTGCGGGGAGAGTGTTGGGGTGAGGGGGCGCGAAGCAACCGGGAACCCCTCACCCTAACCCTCTCCCCAATGGGGAGAGGGAACGACGGCGATCAGCCAAGCACCCCCCGCCGCGCGAGGTTGCGCATCAGCGCCGCGGTCCCGAACTCCCAACGCGCGCAATCCTGCGCATGGCGCATGCGATTGACCAGCCGGCCGAGCTTGTCCGCGCCGACCGTCACTACATCGCCTTGCCTGTGGGTAAACCCCTTGCCCGGCGCGTCGCGGTCCTGCACCGGCGCGAACATGGTGCCGCAATAGAGCGCCGCCCCGTCGGGATAGGCGTGATGAGCCCCAAGCAACTGCGCAGCCAAATCCGCAGGGTCGCGGCTGATCTCGCGCATCGAAGAGCGCCCCTCCAGCCGGAAGCCGTCCTCGCCCACGACCTCCAGCGAGATCTCCATCTTGCGCACATCGTCCAACGAAAAGCTCGCGTCGAAGAAGCGCAGGAACGGCCCCAGCGCGGCCGAAGCGTTCTGGTCCTTCGCCTTGCCGAGCAGCAGCGCGCTGCGGCCCTCGAAATCGCGCAGGTTCACGTCGTTGCCGAGCGTCGCGCCGACGATGCGGCCGTCCGAGGCGACGATCAGGACCGCCTCCGGCTCCGGGTTATTCCAATGCGAGTGGGCGTGAAACCCCGCGTCGGCGCCGCAGCCGACCGCCGACATCGGCTGCGCCTTGGTGAAGATCTCGGCGTCGGGACCGATTCCGACCTCCAGATATTGCGACCACGCGCCTTCCTCGATCAGCGCCGCCTTCAGCCGCTCGGCCTCGGCGGAGCCCGGCTTCAGGGCGCGCAGATCCTCGCCGACCAGCCGCCCCATTTCGGCGCGTATGCGCTGGGCGCTATCGGGATTGCCGCGCGCGCGCTCCTCGATGACCCGTTCCAGCATCGAACTCACGAACGTGACGCCCGCCGCCTTGATCGCCTGCAAATCGACCGGCGCCAGCAGCCACGGCCGGCCAGCGTCGCGCCCGTCGGGCGGCGTGTTGGCGAGGATGTCGCCGAGCACGCCGATTCGCTCGCCCCACGCCGACCGCAGCGCCGCCGCCGGGTTTGCCTTCTCGGCGAGATCGCGCATCGTCGGAAACTCCGCCGTCAGGTCGAACACGCCGTCCGGGCGGATCGCGACGACCGAAGGACCGCCGAGATCGGGCCGCTGCACCCGTCCCGCGAGCGCGCCCGCTCGACCGTCCTGCGGCAGGACATCCACTTCGTTCAAACGGGGATAAGGCATCGGCGTTTCCTCTTTTCCCGTCATTTACCGCTTTGCTCGCGCGCCGCCAACCGCTAACATGTCAGCGGGAGGGCGGAATGCGCGAGCGCGTCGGCAGCAAGGCGGAGCAGGTGTACGAGACCGTCAAGGAAGCGATCCTGTCGGGCGAGCTGGAGGCCGGGCAAGCCATCGACAAGCTTTCCTTGTGCGAAAAGCTCGACGTGTCGCGGTTCCCCGTCTCGGCGGCGCTCGGCCGGCTCGCTTTCGAGCGGCTGGTGCGCATCGAGCCGCAGCATGGCTCATTCGTCGCGCCGATCTCGGCGGGCGGGGTGCGCGAACATCTGTTTGTGCGCCGCGCGCTGGAGGGCGAGATCGCCGCCCAGGCCGCGGCGGAACTCAGCGAGGACGGCCGCGCCGACTTGATCGCCAATCTCGCCGAGGCCCAGGCGGCGGCCGAAAGCGGCGACCGCACGCTGTTCTATGCGCTCGACGTCGGCTTCCATGCGCTGCTGACGCAGCACCTTGGCCTGCATCGCAGCGAGGAGATCCTCGACGGCGTGCGCCAGCACCTGGAGCGGCCGCGTCGCCTGCTGATGACCCCGCCAGGGCGCATGCAGCAGACGCTCGCCGAGCATCGCGCTGTGCTCGCCGCAATCGAGGCGCGCGCGCCGGAAGCCGCCCGCGCCGCGATGGCCGCTCATATCAACACCGTCGCCGAAACGTTCGAGGCGCTCGCCCAGGCGAAGCCCGGCCTGTTCGCGCCGTAATCATCTGAGGAGCCTTCGCATGACCGCCCCCCGCGCGCTGCGCCTCAACGCCGCCGACAACGTGTTGATCGCGGTCGAGGATTTCAAACCCGGCGACGCCCCGATGGGCGTGATCGCCACGGAGCGCACCCCGCGCGGCCATAAGATGGCGGCAAGCGCTATCGCAACCGGCGCGCCGATCCGCAAGTTCGGCCAGATCATCGGTTTCGCCGGCCGCGACATCCTGCCCGGCGAATGGGTGCACGAACATAACTGCGTCCTGCAAGACTTCCAGCGCGACTACCGCTTCGGCGAGGACGCCCGCGCCGTCAACGTTCTGCCCGTCGAAGAACAGGCCACATTCGAAGGCTTCCGCCGCGCCAACGGCAAGACCGGCACGCGCAACTATCTCGGCGTGCTGACGTCGGTGAACTGCTCGGCGACGGTCGCCCGGCTCATCGCCCGCGAGGCCGAGAAGCGCGGCCTGCTCGACGATTATCCCAACGTCGACGGCATCCTCCCGCTCGTTCACGGCACCGGCTGCGGCATGGCGGGCAAGGGCGAGGGCTTCGAGGCGCTGAAGCGCACGCAATGGGGCTACGCCGGCAACCCCAATATGGGCGGCGTCATCATGGTGGGCCTCGGCTGCGAGGTGTTCCAGATCGGCCGCATGAAGGAGGAATACGGCGTCGTCGAGCACGACCTTTTCCGCTCCATGACCATCCAGGCGACAGGGGGCACGCGCAAGACCGTCGAGGCCGGGCTGGCCGAAATCGAGGCGATGCTGCCGATCCTCAACCGCGCGACCCGCGAGACGCGGCCGGCGAGCGAATTGATGCTGGCGCTGCAATGCGGCGGCTCCGACGGCTATTCCGGCATCACCGCCAACCCCGCGCTGGGCGTCGCGACCGACATTCTCGTGCAGAACGGCGGCACGGCCATTCTCTCCGAGACGCCCGAGATCTACGGCGCCGAGCATCTGCTGACCGCCCGCGCCGCCAGCCGAGAGATCGGCGACAAGCTCGTCGACCTCATCCACTGGTGGGAGGACTACACCGCCCGCAACGGCGGCGAGATGAACAACAACCCATCGCCCGGCAACAAGGCCGGCGGCCTGACGACCATCCTGGAAAAATCGCTCGGCGCGGCGGCGAAGGGCGGCACGACGCCGCTCAACGGCGTCTACCGCTACGCCGAGCCGGTCACCGCGCACGGCTTCGTGTTCATGGACACGCCGGGCTACGATCCCGTCTCGGCGACGGGGCAGGTGGCGGGCGGCGCCAACGTACTGTGCTTCACGACGGGCCGCGGCTCCGCCTACGGCTGCAAGCCGACGCCGTCGATCAAGCTCGCCACCAACAACGAGACCTACCGCCGCATGACCGAGGACATGGACATCAACTGCGGCGACATCGTCGACGGCGTCACCATCGAGGCCAAGGGGCAGGAGATCTTCGAGAAAGTGCTGCGCGTCGCCTCCGGCGAGCGCTCCAAGTCGGAGGAGCTCGGCTATGGCGACGCCGAATTCGCGCCGTGGCAGATCGGGGCGACGATGTGAGGGCGAGCGCAGAAGTTATCCCTCCTGCCTCAGCGGCGGCGGTCATGACCCGGCCATGACGGCGAGGGAGAGCATAGGTCCCGATCCGCAAAGATTGGTGTAAGCGCCTGACCGCGACGATTTTGTCGATTGACGAGGAATGCATGCGAGAAGTGCAAATTTCCGAGGCTCAGGACGACTTCGACCGCATCCTTGACGAGGTCGAGCGCGGCGAAACCATCGCCATTACCCGCAACGGCCGGATCATCGCGCGTCTCCTCCCGGTCGATGACGAAGCCGTCACCGTGGAGGACGCCCCCTCGGCGCGCGACGAAGGCCGGCGCTGACACCCGCTGTGACCTATCCCCTCATCGGAGCCCCATGACCGCCCTCCTGTTCGATCTCGACGGCACGCTGGTCGACAGCGACGGCGATCACCTCGTCGCGTTCCAGAAGGTGTTCGCGCCCTTAGGGATTCCGCTCGACCGCCCGACTTACACGGCTGAGATCATGGGCGCCTCGAACGCCATGATCGGCGCGCGCTTTCTCGCCCATCTCTCCGCGGCGGAGCGCGAAGCCGTGCTCGACGCCAAGGAGGCGATCTATCGCGAGGGGCTCGTCGCGTTGGCGCCGACCCCCGGCGTCGCCGAGCTTCTGACCTTCGCCGAGGCGCACGGCCTGCCCTGCGCCGTCGTCACCAACGCGCCGCGCGCCAACGCCGACGTCGTGCTCGACGCCATCGGGCTCGCCCACCGTTTGCCCGTCGTCGTGATCGGCGGCGAGCTCGCGCGCTCCAAGCCCGACCCGCTGCCCTATCTCACCGCGCTGAAGCTGACCGGGGCTTCCGCCGCGACGGCCGTGGCGTTCGAGGATTCCGTCTCGGGCGTGCGCGCCGCCGTGGCGGCCGGGATCGCGGTCGTCGGGATCACGATGGGGCTGTCCGAACAGACGCTGGTCGCGCAAGGCGCCGCTTTCGGCGTCGCCGACTTCCACGATCCCCGGATTTACGAACTGATCGAGCGCCGCCGCCGCGGCTGAGCGCCCCTTGCGCGCCCCCGCATTTGCGATAGCATCGCGACGGCTGGCGGGCTTTCCCTGGAGGCGCAAATGCGGAAGGTCCTCACTTCTCTGGCTTTGGGTTGCGCGTTGGCCGCGGCGTTGAGCGTCGCGGCTTCGGCTTGCGAGTATAACAAGCAGGCCACGGCCTCGGCATCCGACAGCGCCGCGCAGACGGCGCAGCAACCGCAGCCGGCCTCGGCGGACAATTAATCCAAAGGGCCGGGAGCTTAGCCCCGGCCTGAAGCGGCTCTCCCCTTCCCTTTGTTCGCGCAAATCGCGTAAAGCCTTGGCGCACTTCTGGGGAGACGCGCATGATCTTGATTTCGGGCGAGGCGCTAGTCGATCTCATTCCCGATCCCGAGTTCGACGGGCGTTACGACGCCGTGCTCGGCGGCTCGCCCTATAACGTCGCCATCGGACTGGCGCGGCTCGGCGGTCGCGCGTCCTTCATCTCGCGCATCTCGGCCGACGCCAACGGCGAGGCGCTTGCGGCGGCGCTGGTCGCGGCGGGGGTCGATCTCTCGCTGGCGGCGCGCGACCTCCGCCCGACCACGCTCGCCTTCGTCATGCGCGGCACCGCGCAGACCGGCTCGCGCTACAGCTTCTATCTCGACGGGACCGCCTATGACGGCCCGTGGCCGTTCCCGAAAATCTGGCCGCACGGCGTGAACCATCTGCACGTCGGCTCGTTCTCCGCGGTCGAGCGGCACGGCCATGCCGTCGCGGAGGCGATGGCCGCGGTGCGGACACAAGCGACCGTGAGCTTCGACCCGAACATCCGCCCGTTCGTGACGCCCGACCGCGACGTCGTGCGCGGGCTGGTCGAGCGGCAGGTCGGGCTGGCCGACGTCGTCAAGGCGAGCGAAGAGGACCTGGAATGGCTCTATCCCGGCCGCGCGGTCGAGGACAGCCTGCAAGTCTGGGCGGCGATGGGGCCGCAATTCGTCATCGCGACGCTTGGCGGCGAAGGCGCGCTTGGCGTTCTTGGGCGCGAGCGGATCGCCATCGCGCCGCGCAAGGTGACGGTCGTCGACACCGTCGGCGCGGGCGACAGCTTCATGTCGTCGCTGCTGTTCGCGATGGACCGCGACGGCGCGCTCGGACGCGGCGCGCCGTCGCCGACGCCGCAGCGGCTTGAGCAGTGGGGCGATTTCGCCGCCCGCGCTTCCTCGATCACCTGTGCGCGCAAGGGCTCCGACCCGCCGACCCTGGCCGAGGTCGAAGCCGCCTATGCAACGAAGGGGTAAGCTTTCGCCATGTTGCCGCGCGGCGCCGGCAAGTTTAAAGCGGTGGGCAAAATCGGATAGGATTGTCCCTCATGGCCTCACCCGCAAGCGCGCCCAAGGCGCGCCCGAGACCGCTTTCGCCGCATCTGCAGGTCTGGAAGCTGACCCTCACTATGGTGATGTCGGGCTTGCACCGCATCACCGGCATGGGGCTATGCGTCGGCGTGCTGTTGCTGCTCTGGTTCCTGCTCGCTCTGTCGGGCGACGGAAGGTCATTTGCGACCTTCTCGGCGTTCATCGGCTCGTGGTTCGGCCAGTTGCTGCTGATCGGCTTCTGCTGGTCGCTGTTTCACCATCTGCTTGGCGGCGTGCGTCATGCGATCTGGGACACCGGCTGGGGCATGGACGATCCGTGGCGCGAATATCTCGCCGGCGGCACGATGGTCGGCAGCCTGTTGCTGACGGCGATCGTCTGGATCGTCAGCCTGTACGTTCGTCACTGAAGGAAGACCGCGATGGGCAACAAATCCTTCCGCACGCCGCTCGGACGGGTGCGCAACGTCGGCTCCGGGCGCCACGGCACCGAGGGCATGTTGCACATCCGCCTGTCGGCGGCCGCGCTGATGCCGCTCGGGATCGCCTTCGTCATCGTCATTCTGACGCTGCTGCATAAGGACTACAACGGCGCGCGCGCCGAGATGGGCCAGCCGCTGCCGGCCATTCTCGTGCTGCTTTTCGTCTGCACCGGTCTCTACCATATGCACCTTGGAATCCGCGCCATCCTCGTCGACTACGTGCACGGCCAAGCGCGCGAATGGTCGCTCGTCGTCAACACCTGCGTCGCCGCGGCGCTGGCGCTGGCCTGCGTCTACGCCGTGCTGCGCATCGGCTTCGTCTGAGGCTGACGACATCGTCGCCGAGCGAAACATTTTTTGGAGAGGTTCCCTAGATGGCTGCCAACGGAGCGACGGCCCCGGCCCAGAACGGCAAGGCCTATCCGATCAACGACGAGACCTTCGACGTGGTCATCGTCGGCGCCGGCGGGGCGGGGCTTCGCGCCGCGGTCGGCTGCGCGCAAGCGGGCCTGCGCACCGCCTGCGTCACCAAGGTGTTCCCGACCCGCTCGCATACGGTGGCGGCGCAGGGCGGCATTTCGGCGTCGCTCGGCAATATGGGGCCGGACGACTGGCGCTGGCACATGTACGACACGGTCAAGGGCTCCGACTGGCTCGGCGACCAGGACTCGATCGAATACCTGTGCCGCAACGCGCCGCAGGCGGTCTACGAGCTTGACCATTGGGGCGTGCCGTTCTCGCGCACCGACGAGGGCAAGATCTACCAGCGCCCGTTCGGCGGCATGACCACCGAGTTCGGCAAGGGCATCGCGCAGCGCACCTGCGCGGCGGCCGATCGCACAGGCCACGCCATCCTGCACACGCTCTACGGCCAGGCGCTGAAGGCGCAGTGCGAATTCTTCATCGAATATTTCGCCATCGACCTGATCCGCGACGAAGAGGGCCGCGTGCGCGGCCTCGTCGCGCTGAAGATGGACGACGGCACGATCCACCGCTTCCGCGCGCAGACGACCATTCTCGCCACCGGCGGCTACGGCCGCGCCTATTTCTCCGCCACCAGCGCCCACACCTGCACCGGCGACGGCAACGCGATGGCTTTGCGCGTCGGCGTGCCGTTGCAGGACATGGAGTTCGTGCAGTTCCATCCGACCGGCATCTACGGCGCCGGCTGCCTCATCACCGAGGGCTCGCGCGGCGAGGGCGGCTATCTCGTCAACAGCCAGGGCGAGCGTTTCATGGAGCGCTACGCGCCGTCAGCCAAGGATCTGGCGTCGCGCGACGTCGTCTCGCGCGCGATGACGATGGAGATCCGCGAGGGCCGCGGCGTCGGCAAGCTGCACGACCACATCTATCTGCACCTCGACCATCTCGACCCGAAGGTGCTGCACGAGCGGCTGCCCGGCATTTCCGAGAGCGCGCGCATCTTCGCCGGCGTCGATGTGACCAAGGAGCCGATTCCGGTCCTGCCGACCGTGCATTACAACATGGGCGGCATCCCGACCAACTATCACGGCGAGGTGCTGACCAAGGTCGGCGACGACCCCGATTCCGTAGTGCCGGGCCTGATGGCGCTCGGCGAGGCGGCCTGCGTCTCCGTGCACGGCGCGAACCGGCTCGGCTCGAACTCGCTGATCGACCTCGTCGTATTCGGCCGCGCGGCGGGACTGCGGGCCGCCGAGACGCTGAAGGCCGGCGACCGCCAGCCGGAGCTGCCGCGCGACAGCGCCGATCTCGCTTTGGGCCGGCTCGACAAGTTCCGCTACGCCAAGGGCGGGACGCCGACGGCGGCGCTGCGGCTCGACATGCAACGCATCATGCAGGCGAACTGCGCGGTGTTCCGCACCGGCGAAGTTTTGCAGGAAGGCCAGCACAAGATCCACGAGGCGTGGCGTTCTGGCGCCGACGTCGCCGTGACCGACCGCTCGCTGATCTGGAACTCCGACCTGATCGAGACGCTGGAGTACGACAACCTGATCGCGCAGGCCGTGGTGACGATGGACAGCGCCCTGAACCGGCTCGAGTCGCGCGGCGCCCATGCGCGCGAGGATTACCCTTCGCGGGACGACGCCAACTGGATGAAGCACACGCTGGCCTGGGCGGACGTGGAGAAGCGCGAGGTGCGCATCGACTATAGGCCGGTGCATACCTACACGATGAGCAACGATGTCGGGTATATTGAGCCGAAGGCGCGGGTGTATTGAAGCCCGCCGGGTGACGGGCCGGCGAGGAACGCGATCACTATCGACCGGCGGAGTGTTGATCCGGCTGCGCGGCGCGACGGGCAGCCCCACGCTTGACTGCGCAGCCCGTGATTTCCCGTCCCTGTCGCGCTAGATTGCGCAGCGGGGTGCGGCGATGGCGGACGAACGCAAGATACGCGGGGAGGCGACGCTCACGCTGAGCGATATCCTCGTCATGTCCCGCGTGGGCTTCGTGCGCGGCCTGCGATTCGTCGTCGTCGGCGGCCTCGTGCTGTTTCCCGCGATCTGGGCGCTGACGTTGCCGGACGAAGATTGGCTGGATTTGCGCAATCAGCCGCTGCTATCGCTGCGGCACATGATCCGCGACCTCTGGTGGGTCTATCTCGGCGTCGTCGCCGCCGCCATCGTTGGCATGGTCCTGCGCGTCGCCTATGTCTTCGCGCGCCAGCCCGAGGTCAATCGCCGGATCGTCTACGAAGCGGACGCGAGCGGCCTTACCGTGCGCGACGCCGCCGATTTCGCCTTTCACATGGCCTGGACGTCGGTGATCGCCGTCAAACGCACCCCGCGCCTCATCCGCATGCAGATCGGCTTGCGCGCATGGCGGCATGTCGTGACGCGAGCGGTTTCGGCCGAAGACGTCGATCAATTGGTCGCCTGGGCGAGGCGCACGCCGACTCCAACGCCTCAACCCGAATTGCGGCGACGTGACGCCAATAGCTGAACACAGCCAAATCTGCGCCGACGCCTTCGACGCGCTGTCCGACACGCCCGCCGAAGCCGCGAACATGAAAGCGAGGGCGGACCTGCTCGCAATTCTCGTCGAGCGTGTGAAGTCGTGGAGCCTGCCGCAAGAGGCCGCCTCGGCTCGCCTCGGGATCGCGCGTCCCCGCCTCAACGATCTCTTGCGCGGCAAGCTCGGAAAATTCTCGCTCGACGCCCTCGTCAATCTCGCGACGGCGGCGGGTCTGAAGCTCGAAATCCGCGTCGCCACGGCGGCTTGACGCACCTTCCTTGTTCGCCTGGACGCGGTCGCGGAGTGCGCGCCCCCACGCCGCCGGGCGCAAGCTGCGTCCGTCGGAGACGGAAATGGCGAAAAAAACTTTATATATCAATGAGTTAAGACTATCGATTCCTCTATCGTCTTTCTTTGCCTATACTGTCCTTGGTCAACCAAAGGCCGTCGGCGGGGCCGAAGACGTCGTCAGCGCCCCACATCAAAACAGGGCTCAATATTTGGCGCCCAAGACGCTGAAAACGCTCAATCCCAAAACGAAACTTCCGCCAGCGCCTCACCCCACCGCCTGCGCCCCCGCCTTGATCAGCCGGTACGTGATCGCGTCGACCAGCGCCTGGAACGACGCTTCTATGATGTTCCCCGAAACCCCGACCGTCGACCAGCGCGCCCCGTCGGGCGAGCCGAACTCGACCAGCACCCGCGTCACCGCGTCGGTGCCGCCCTGGAACACGCGCACGCGGAAGTCGAGCAGCTCCACATCCTGGATATGCTTCTGGTAGACGCCGAGGTCCTTGCGCAAGGCGGTGTCGAGCGCGTTGACCGGGCCGTTGCCTTCCGCCGCCGAGATCATCGTCTCCTCGCCGATGCGGATCTTCACCACCGCCAGCGAGGCCGCATAGAGCCCATAGGTCGAAGACTGCTTGTGCTCGACGTTGACGTTGAACATCTCGACGTCGAAAAACTTCGGCACGCCGCCGAGCCACTTGCGCGCCAGCAGCTCGAACGAGGCGTCGGCGCCCTCGTAGGCGTAGCCCTGCGCCTCGCGCGCCTTCACCTCGTCGAGCACGCGCGACAGCCGGGGATCGTCGGCGCTCACGTCGAGCCCGAGCCGCTTCAACTGCGCGACCAGATTGGAGCGGCCGGCCTGATCGGAGACCAGGATCGCGCGCCTATTGCCGACGCTCTCAGGTGCGACATGCTCGTAGGTGCGCGGGTCCTTCGCC
>Ga0182030_10006748_pt1 | contig 24144 bp, 21 predicted proteins | sample 812S3MmetaG_FD_121299 | JGI IMG/M metagenome (GOLD analysis project Ga0182030, IMG submission 121299) | Permafrost microbial communities from Stordalen Mire, Sweden - 812S3M metaG (Illumina Assembly) | ecosystem: Environmental > Terrestrial > Soil > Wetlands > Permafrost | place: Sweden...
GCTTGCTCCCGCGCGCGGCTCGGCATGCGCATTTGACAGAGCCGGGCCCAGAGGGCACCCCGTTAGGGAGCGATTGCGCACGTTCGAGACATTTGGTCAGCTTATTGTTTCGCGGCCCCTTAGTGAGCCCGGTGGGGCAGGATTCCCACCGTTCGCCGGAGGCGGACTGAAGAGGAACTTGCAGAATTCGGTGGCGAACCCGCTCCCTCACGGTCGCGGCTCGGTAAGTGCTTGCCTTTGAATGTGACCTTTCCGAGCCGCGCGCGCAAGCAAGCGGTTTCGTCGAATTCCGCAAGTTTCTCTGAAGTCTGCCCCACGGCTCGGCAATCGAGAATTCCCAGTCCCGTGGGTACAAAGTGAACAGTATTGGACTTAGGCCAGTCCCAGCAGCGTTTCTTCCAGAATTCCGCGCACCATCGCAACCTTATATTCGTTCTTGCCGATCGCCACCGCGTCCTTTACCGCCGCCGCGGCCGCGGCTTCCACCGTGGCGTTATCGAGCGGCTTGCCTGCCAGTGCCTTCTCTGCCTCAGCGGACCTCCACGGCGCGGCCGCCACACCGCTCAGCACCACCCGTGCAGTCGCCACTTTGCCGTCCGCCAGCGTCACCGCAATGGCCGCCCCCGCCAGCGCGAAATCGAAGGCGCCGCGCTCCCGAACCTTGCGGTAGGTACTGCGCAGACCGGGCGCCGGCGCGTCCAACAGGACTTCGGTCACCACTTCTCCCGGTTGGAGCACGTTTTCCTTCAGGATGCTCACCTTGGGCAGCACAAAGAAGGATTCCAGCGGGATGGTCCGCCGCCCTTTCGGCCCGGCAATAGTCACCCGCGCACCCAGCGCCACCAGCGCCGACGCGGTATCCGAAGGATGAACAATGTAGCAACAGTCCCACCCCAGAATGGCGTGGAACTGGTTCTCACCGGTCTCCGCGAAGCAAGTGTCGCCGCCTTTGCGCCGGCAATGGAAGTCGCCGCGGAAGTACCAGCAGCGGGGCCTCTGGCAGAGGTTTCCGCCGATAGTCCCCTGGTTGCGCAGTTGCGGGCTGGCCACCGATGCGGCCGCTTCCGCCAGCACGCGATACCCTTCCGCCACCTGCTTGTTCGCCACAATCTCGCTCAGCGTGGTGAGAGCGCCGATGCGCAGTCCGCCGCCGGGCCTCGGCCCGATACCCTTCATCTCCGCCACGCCGGCGACGCTGACCACCGTCTCCGCCGTAAAAACTCCGTCCCGCAGACATCCCAGCAGGTCCGTGCCGCCCGCCAGAATGTGAGCTCCCGGACGGGCTGCCGCCACCACCGCTTCCTGTACGGACGACGCCTTCTTATAAGAGAATTTCTGCAACATGGCTCACCCCTGCTTTCTGCCCTGGTTCAACAGGTTGATCACCGACGCCGGTGTAATCGGCGCCTGTGTCGCCCGTAGCCCGGTGGCATGGTAGAACGCGTTGGCGATGGCCGCCGCCGCGGGAATCAGGGCCGGTTCGCCCAGCCCTTTGGTGCCGGTGGAGTTGACCTCCATGTCATGCAGGTCGATGGGAAGCACCGTCAGTTCCGCCGGAACATCCATCGCCGTCGGAATCTTATAGTCGTGCCAGTTGGCGTTCACCATTTTTCCGGTGCCCCCGTCCAGCACGCGCTGCTCGGTCAGCGCCAGTCCGATGCCCTGGGTCAGCCCTCCGAGCACCTGGTTCCGGTACGTCAGCAGGTTCATCACGCGCCCGCTATCCTGCGCCGCCAGCATGCGCACCACCCGCACTTCGCCGGTGCGCTTGTTGACTTCGACTTCGGCGAAATGCGTCACGAACGGCCGGATCGCCTTGTCGGTGGGGTGCGGCGCGCGCGTGCCCACGCCCACTACCACCCGCTGCATTTGCAGCCCGCTCAACTGCCCCACCGCGATTTTGGGATTGCCGCCCGGCCCGGAGATCTCGCCATTGGCCAGCTTGAGGTCCGCCGCCGGTACTTTCAGTTGTTCCGCCGCCATATCGAGCAGCCTGGATTTCACTTCGATGGCCGCGGCCCGCACCGCCGGTGAATCGATCATGGTAGTCTTGCTGCCGCCGGCCCCATCGCTGAATTGCGAGATCCCGGTGTCCGCGTTGTCCACTTCGATCCGTTCGAGCGGCACTCCCAGTTCCTCGGCCACCACCATCGCCATGATCGTCCTCATTCCGGTGCCGATATCGGCCGCGCCCATGTTCAGGTTGACGCTGCCATCGGCGTAGTACCGTACGATCGCCGTCGAACTCGGCCGCCCCAGAGAGCCCCACATCCCGCTGGCCACGCCCACGCCGCGGACAATCGGCCCATCGCCGCGGGCGCGCGATTTGGCTTCGTTCCACCCGAATGCCTTGGCGCCATCCGTCAGGCACTGCGGCAGACCGATGGACGTGTACGGCTTATTGCCATCCACGCCGCACACCATGGAGACGTTCTTCAGCCGGAACTCCACCGGGTCCATGCCGATCTTTTCCGCCAGGGCATCCATCATCTGCTCGAGAGCCCAGGCGCACTGCGGAAAGCCGGGTGCCCGGAAGGCGCGGCTCTGTCCGGCATTGATCTGCACCGACACTTCACTGATTTTGACGTTGGGGCAGACGTACAACTCGCGCACCATGTAACCCGCCGTGGCGCCTCCCGGATAGGCCCCCACTTCCGCCGTCCCGTTCAGTTCGAGCGCCGTCAACGTGCCGTCCTTCTTCACCCCGGCCTTCAACTTCAAGGTATGAGCCGGCCGGTTTCCCACGCACAGGAAGCTCTCTTCGCGGCTCAGGCAGTACTTCACCGGACGCCCGGTCCGGTGCGCCAGCAACGCGGCAATCACGTTGTACTTGCCGGCTTCCAGCTTGCTGCCGAAGCCGCCACCCATGTAGCGCGAGATCACCCGCACTTTGCTGAGCGGAATGCCCAGCAATCCCGCCACGGTGCTCTGGACGGTGAACGGCCCCTGGGTGGAATCCCAGAGCGTCAGATGGCCGCCATCCCACTGGGCCACTGAACCGTGCACTTCAAGCGGCGTATGAATCTCGCAGGAAGTCTTGTAGGTTTCTTCCACCACCACGTCGGCGTCGGCGAAGCCCTTGGCCACGTCGCCGCGGCTATAGGCGCTAGGCTGGCCGCCATTCCCGCCCTCCTGAACCGCCGGCGCGCCGGGCTTGAGCGCGTCTTCCATGTTGCTGACAAACGCCAGCGGCTCATATTGCACCTGAATGGCGCGGACCGCGTCCCAGGCTTGCTGCTGGGTTTCCGCCGCGACTACGGCGACTTCCTCGCCCTCGAACCGGCAATGCGGATCGAACAGGCGGCTGCCCGCTCCCGGGGCGCCACCGGGCCTGCGGAACCAGGGAATATTGGCTTCCTTATCGGCGTCGCTGAGGATTGCGCGGACGCCCGGCATGTCCTTGGCCTTGCTCAGGTCCACTTTCACTACCCGGGCGTGGGCATGAGGGCATCGCAAGGTTGCGGCATACAGCATGTCCGGCAGGTTTCGGTCCAGTGCGTATATTGCCACTCCGGCCAGGCGTTCCCGGCCGTCGATTTTCGGAAGGGCTTTCCCGACAATCGTGGTTTCACTCCAGGGTTTCGGATTCGTGTCCGCCATGGCTCACCTCCCCGCTTTCTTGAGTACCGCGGCGCGGTGTATGGCGCGAAAGATGTGGCCATACGCTCCGCACCGGCACAGGTTGCCGCTCATGCCTTGGCGAATCTGCTCGATGGTGGGGTCGGGCGTTTTCCGCAAGAGGCCTTCCGCATTCACCATTTGCCCGGAAGTGCAGTACCCGCACTGGTAGGCGTCTTCTTCCAGGAATGCCTGTTGGACCGGTCCCAACTCCTCACCGTTCATCAGGCCTTCCACGGTAGTGATTTGCTTCCCGTCCGCTTCCACCGCCAGGGTCATGCAGGCATTGCGCGCCAAGCCGTCGATGAGGACAGTGCAGGCGCCGCACTCGCCGCGTTCGCAGCCCTGTTTTGTACCGGTGAAGCCCAATTGATCGCGCAGGACGTGCAGCAGCGTCCAGCGCGGCTCGGCCAGAACGGTATGGGGCTGGCCGTTTACGTGGAGAACGACTTTGACCGATTCGCCCTCTATCGCTTCCATCCCACCCGCGTGGGCCTTTGTGTCGATTGCCGCCCCGACCAGCGCGGCTTCGGTGGCGCCGGCCGCGAGCGAGCTAAAGAAGCCTCTGCGGCTGAACGCCGCCCGGCGTTTTTCGTCGGCACCAGACTTGTCGTCCATCAGGTCCTCCTTCGACTCTTATAAACAGAAGTTTAGCACCTTAAAGACCGTTATTAACGGGTTTATGCAGGCCACTATGCGGCTACCGCCTAGATCCGCAAGGGGGCGAGCGGATAACTGGGTCGCTGCATTGAGGCGGCCAGAATCGCTCTGGCCTCCGGAAGAAAGCCCCGACGCGCCTCGGTCAGTTCGACGTGGCGTTTGTCACGCCGGAACAGAGGGGTTTGCACGATCTGGTCTTCGAGTTTCCGAATCTGCTGGCTTAAGGACGACGCCCGCCAGCCCGTAAGGGGAGTGAGATAATCAGACCAAGGAAAAAGCCACACTCAAAGGAACCCACGCGCATGAACGAACAAGACCGAGCCGCTCTGCAAGCTATGCTGGACCGCGGCGTCGAGGCCATCGCCGGCGAGTTCTCAGCCCTTCGCGCCGAGCTCACCGCGCGCCTCGAAACCATCGAACGCCGCTTCGATAACCAACTCAACATCGTGCTCCGCATCGATCAGCGCATGAGCGGACTTACGCGGTAGTCCGACCGCATCGAGCGCGACACCGGCGCATACCTCGTCACCCAAGCCGCTCAACAGCGAGCCATCGATCAACTCGCAGCCCGGCTCAAGGCCCTTGAAGAAGGCCACCGGCCACAGTAACGCCTGTCCACCGGCGACGTGCCGCCGGCGCTTGTACAATGTGATTCATGGCGACCTATCCAACCGGCAGGCACTTTCTCCAGATACCCGGCCCCACCAACGTCCCCGACCGCGTTCTGCGGGCCATCGACAACCCGACCATGGACCATCGCGGCCCGGGGTTCGCGGCGCTGGCCAAGGATTGCCTGGAGAACATTAAACCCGTCTTCCAGACTCAGCATCCCGTGATTGTTTTCCCCGCCTCGGGCACCGGCGGGTGGGAGGCCGCACTGGTCAACACCCTGAGTCCCGGGGACCGCGTACTGGCGTTCGAGACGGGACAGTTCGCCACGCTCTGGTCGAAAATGGCGGCAAATCTCGGCCTGACGGTGGATTATGTGCCCGGCGACTGGAGACACGGCGTGGACCTGGCGGCTGCCGCGGAGAAGTTGGACGCCGACCGGAGCCACCGGATCAAAGCAATTATGGCGGTGCATAACGAGACCTCCACCGGCATCACCAGCAGTATCGCCGCTCTGCGCCGCACCATGGACGACGCCAGGCATCCCGCATTGCTGATGGTGGACGCCGTCTCTTCCCTGGCGGCGATCGACTACCGCCATGACGAATGGCGCGTGGACGTCACCGTGTCCGGCTCGCAAAAGGGTCTGATGCTGCCGCCCGGCCTCTCTTTCAATGCCATCAGTCCCAAAGCCCTGGAAGCGTCCAAGGTTTCGAAATTCCCCAAGAGCTACTGGCGTTGGGAGGAAATGCTGGCCAATAATGCCACGGGATTCTTCCCTTACACCCCCGCCACCAACCTGCTTTACGGCCTAAGGGAAGCATTGACCATGCTCCGCGAGGAAGGACTGGCAAATGTCTTCCTGCGGCACGACCGCCTGGCCGAGGCGACCCGCCGCGCGGTGCGCGCCTGGGATCTGGAGATCTGGGCCAGCAATCCCGAGGAGTACAGCAGTTCGACCACCGCCGTCCTGCTGCCGGAAGGCGTCAGCGAGTCCGCATTCCGGGCGCTGGTGCTGGATCGGTTCAATATGTCGCTGGGCGCGGGCCTGGGAAAGGTCGCGGGCAAGGTCTTTCGCATCGGCCACCTGGGCGATTTCAACGATCTAATGCTGGCCGGCACGCTCGCCGGTGTGGAGATGGGACTGGAACTGGCGGGGATTCGCCATCGGAAAGGCGGAATCTGCGCCGCTCTCGATTACCTGACCGAGACCCGAAGGGACGCCGTTTCGACGAACGGACACCGGTGATTCAAAGTCGCTGGAGTCAACTCACGGTGATGGTGTTATCCACCGTGATGCTGTCGAACATGCAATATGGCTGGACGCTGTTCGTCAACCCCATGCGCAACGAAACGCACTGGGCGATGGCGGGAATCCAGTTTGCCTTCAGCATTCTGATCTTCCTGAATACGTGGCTGGCGCCGCTGGAAGGTTGGGTCGCGGACCGCTACGGCCCGCGGTTCGTGGTGATGTTGGGCGGCTTGGCGGCGGGCAGCTCATGGGTGCTGAACGCGCGTGCGCACTCGCTTGCGACGCTCTACGTGGCGGCGGCCATCGGAGGGCTGGGCATGGGGTGCGTCTTCGGCACGTGCATGGGTTCGGCGCTCAAATGGTTCCCCGAGAGACGCGGATTCGCTTCGGGAATGATCGCCGCCGGATACGGCCTGGGCGCGGCCATCACGGTGATTCCTATTTCCAGGATGATCCTGGCGAGCGGTTACCGTCACGCGTTTTCCACGTTCGGACTGCTGCAGGGCGCGGCGATCGTCTGCCTGGGGGCGATGCTGATCAGGCCGCGCGTGCCGGATCTGCGGCCCTCGGCCATCGCGACGACGTTGCCCCGCCGCGAGTTCACTCCGTCGCAGACCGTGCGGACGAAGGTGTTCTGGCTCATTTACGCGATTTACCTGATGATCGGCACCGGCGGCATGATCGTGACCGCGCAGCTTGGACCCATCGCGCACGATTTCGGCGTGGATAAGCAGGTGGTGACGCTACTGAGCTTTTCCCTGCCGCTGCTGACCATGACCATTTCCATCGACAACCTCGCCAACGGGCTCACCCGGCCGTTTTCCGGATTCCTCTCCGACAAGATCGGGCGCGAGAACGCCATGCTGCTGATGTTCTCCGCGGAGGGCGTGGCTTTCCTGGCGATGTCCGCTTTCGGCCGGCGCCCGCTCGCATTCGTGGTGTTCGCGGCTCTGATATTCCTGTTCTGGGGCGAGATCTTCTCGCTGTTCCCGGCGATTTGCGGCGACACGTTCGGCGTCGACAATGCCACCGCGAACAACGGGCTCCTGTATACCGCGAAGGGCACATCGGCGCTGGTAGTTCCCCTGGCCAATTTCCTGGTGGCGGCCACCGGCACATGGACGGCGGTCCTGCTGGCGATGGCGGTCTCCAGCCTGGGCGCCGGGTTGCTGGCAAGGCTGGTGCTCGAGCCAATGCGGCGAAGATTGCTATTTCGGGGACAGGCTACATAACCTCGAAATTCGGCTCGTCCGAGGAATCTGTGGGTAACTTCAACCAGAATTACCGCTGAAATCCGCGTTCGAGTCGGAGCAACCGCCCCGTCGCTTGGATGTGGGCACAAGGCCCTCGAAGTCCGCCGTCATACCGTCCGCCGGGCGCTTGGCGCCGCTTGGGGGAAAAGGACCGGGCGTCAAGAGCGATCCCGGATGAATCAACGACAGCCACCTGAGAAGCCGCAAAACGACACTAAGAAAACTGGCTACGAAAAACAACAGGTGCCCCCGAGCTTCCAGAATCACTGAAAGCTCCATCTACCAGCGGTTTGGCGAAGGTCCGAGGACCGTTCTTCGCTCAAAGTCACCCACACAGACTCCCCGAACGAGGCCGAAATTCAAATCGGCGAGCGGAACGGAGTTTCGAGGTTATGTAGCCTGTCCCCGAAATAGCAATCTACAGGCTGCCTTTCAGGCCCAATTCCTCGGCGCGGGCTTGCATCGCTTTGATGCAGAAATCGATGTGGTCGTCGAGCGGGATGCCGAGTTCCTGCGCGCCGTCCATAATGTCCTGGCGATTCACGGACCGGGCGAAGGCTTTGTCCTTCATCTTCTTCTTTACCGACGACACATCCACTTCCAGGACGCTGCGATGCGGCTTCACGTAGGAAATAGCGGTGATGAAGCCGGCCAGTTCGTCGCAGGCGAAGAGCGTCTTTTCGAGTTCGGACTGGCGCGGCACGCCGGTATGGTTGGCATGTGAGAGAATTGCGCGGCGCATCTCTTCGTCCACGCCGTGCCCAGCCAGAATCGGTTCACCCTTTTGGGGATGTTCTTCGAGACTGGGGTGAATCTCCCAATCGAAATCGTGCAGCAGAGCGGTGAGGGCCCACCGCCGCTCATCGGCGCCGAGTTTGTGCGCATAGGCGGCGACGCATGTTTCTACCGCCAGCGCGTGTTTGCGGAGTCCTTCGCTTTTGGTGTATTCGCAGAGAATGTTCCAAGCCTGTTCGCGGTCGAGCATCGAGATTATCATATACCGGCGTCACCCCACGCCGCTTGGCGGGCGGCGCGGAAGCGGTCGCGGTCGCGCTTGGAAATACGTTCGGAGCGGAGGCCCGCGTCGGTGCAGGTTTCGATCTCGATCAAGCCGGCATGATGTTTCGGATGGCGTACGATGCGGCCCGCGGGCAGATCGACGGGCTGCCGCGCCAGCGCCACGTAGCTGAACTTTTCGTCCTCGTGTCCCAGATCCCCGCCCTTTACGCGGCGATGCAGCGAGGAACGCTCCACACGGGCCGCGAAATGGCACCAATCGGGATCGGTGAGCGGACATGCGGCCTCGGCGGGACAGGGCGCGATCATGCGGGCGCCGGCGGCAAGAAGATCGCCGCGCACCTTGCGGATCAGCGCGAAGCCGCGCGGCGTTCCCGGCTCGATCAACACCAGGGCGACACGCGCGGCCTGCCATAGGGCCGCTGCCAGCGGCGCGCCGAACTCACCCAGGGCATAGGCGGCGATCACCAGATCGTGAGGCGGCAGGACGTCCATGCGGGCGATGTCGGCGGCGATGAGGGCAGCGTCCGGCAGCCACTGGCGGGCCGCGGAAGCGAAAGCGGAGTCGCGCTCCACGAGGGTGATCCGCGCCTCGGGAAAGTGCGCGCGGGCCGCCAGGGAGGCCGCGCCGGTTCCCGCTCCGGCGTCGAGAATGCTGCCGATGGCGCCGATACGCGCGGCGACTTCGCCGAGCACGGCGTGGGCGGCGGCATACGTGGCGGGCATGCGGGTCACCAGGTAAGCGGCGGTGCGTTCGGCGCTGGCCAGGCGCGGGGCGCGGCCTTCGCGGTAGGCCTCCGACATCGTGGTGGCGGCGCGTTTGAGCGCCGTGAAACCCAAAGCGTCGGCCTGTTCCTCGATCCGTTGCCTCACCGTGACGGGCAGTTGCACACTTCATGGTAACCGGAACTTTATTCGCAGGGCTGGTGTCTATTTCGATGGAGGTTGACCCACAATGTCAACAGCCGGACGCCATCTCAACTGATTCCCGAAAATAACAGGCGGTAACTCGCTCTCGGGCGCTGTGAGGAGACGTGTGTCAGTACAGAGTAAGACAAGGAGGCAACGCCATGTTTGAACAGGCAACACTTACTAACGGTCCTGCCGGCAAGCGGGTTTGGACCACTTTTCTGGGTATGACCAGCCAGGTGGCGTTGGTCAGTATGGCGGTACTCGCGCCCATGGTATGGCCGCAGGTACTGCCGGCGACTCACTTCTGGGAGAGCCTCGCGCCGCCGATCCCGCCGGGGCCGCAGCCGTTGCGGGAGCTTAAGGCGGAACCGGTCAGAGTGCGAACATTGAGACAAGCGCCCTGGGATTTGACCAGGTATCAACCGCTCAGCGTGCCGACAAAAGTCTACACGCTCATTGAGGAACCACAACCCTCCGGGCCCTTGGTAATGGGAGCCCCAGTCGGAATGAGCAGCGGTCCGAGTGATTTCATGACCAGGTTTCTGACGGACGCGTCCAGCAACATGCTGCGCGTGACGCCGCCCCACGTGGCGGAAGCGCCCAAGGCGGCGGCCCCTGTAATACCGCGGTACAGGCAGGGCGGCCTGGTGGTTTTGGGCCAACCGCTGTTCAAGGCCGAGCCCGTGTATCCGCCGCTCGCCAAGACGACCCGCGTATCCGGCGACGTCAAATTGGAGTGCGTGGTGGGAGTGAACGGCCACATCCTGGAAGTCAAGGTAATCGGCGGCCACCCGCTATTAGTGCGAGCCGCGGTGGAAGCGGCCTGGAAATGGGTCTATGCGCCCTCTAAGTTGAACGATACGCCCATCGAGATTGTCACCAACCTGACGTTCTCTTTCAAGCTGAACTGAACGGCGCTACGATTCAGTTACTTAATAGACAGAAACTCACTCACGTTTTCACGGAGTAACTGCGGGAAGCTCTTATCGAGATAGGAGCGGATGGAGACGTAACACTCGTCGCACTGGTTGGTGCGCGAGAATTCGGCAATCATGCGGGCGCGGTCTTCCAGCTTGTAGCGCTGGAACTGCATCGAACAGGGTTGCAGGGCGCCATCGGCGGTGACCACCAGGAAACGTAATCCCGCGGTGCATCCGGGCGTTCCCTTGTTGGCAAAATACTGCCGGGTGGCGGTGAGCGTGGTAGGCGCGTTGACGATCCAATTCGTGGAATCGCGGCGCGCCTCCACGCTGTCCAGTTGCCGGTTCAATTGCTCCAACTGCTCGGGAGTCTCCAGAAAATAATCGCGGCAACCCGTGCGCCGCGCCGAGTAAGCGCTGTAACAGAGGTTGACGCCCCACTCGCGCGCTTTATCGGCAATGGCGACAATTTCACCGACGTTCTCGCTGGTAATGCAACTGTTGAGCACGATGTCGTCGCGCCCCAGTTTGGCCAGCCGCGGAATGAGCGCTTCCAGGTGGCGATACAGTCCGGGGTAGACCCGAAAATCGTCGTGGCGCTCGTCGGGGAAATCCAGGCTCACGGAAAACTGGTCGATTCCGGCATCGGCCAGTGCCAGATACTTCTCCTCGGTCATGAGCGACCAGTTGGAAACCAGGATAGTGTAGGGCGGCCTGGCCCCACCCTTGATCTGGCGGACGATTTCGACCACGTCGTCGCGCATCATCGGTTCGCCGCCCGAAACCTGCACCACGCACGGCCGCAACGCATCCATGTAGCGGCGATAGCCGGCCGGCTTCAGATTGCGGGACTCGTCGCGCGGGCCGCCGTGATCGCAGTGCTTACACCAGCACGTGCAGGCGTCGGTGACCTCAAACGAGACCACGATGGGGCGTTCGGCGAGCCAGTTCAACGACCCTCTGCCGATGATTCGCAACGATTCAATCAACGGGACTTTACGCAAACAAGAAGACCTCGGAGAAGGCCGATGGTAACATGCGGCACTAAGTTCTCCCAAGCGCGGCGCGATACAATTAGTGCGGAATGCAGGACGGCGAGTTCATTCAGATTGTGGATGCGGCGCTGGCCGAGGCGGTTCGCAAGAGCGGGCCATGGCTGGTGTGCCGTCCCGGGTGCTGTGAGTGCTGCATCGGGCCGTTTCCGATCACGCAGCTTGATGCCGCGCGTCTGCGGGGCGGCTTGGCCGGCCTGGAAGCCAGCGATCCTGCCCGCGCGGCACGGGTGCGGCAACGGGCACGCGAGGCCGTCGACCGCATGCCGGAGTTTCCTGTCGGCTGCGCCTTGGATGACGCGGAATTCGACGCGCGGCTGGAGGCGCTGCCCGACGAAGAGCGCTGTCCGGTGCTCGATCCGGAGACGGGCACGTGCGATCTGTATGCCGCGCGGCCGGTGACCTGCCGCGTTTTCGGCCCGCCGGTGAGGTGGGGGGGCGATGCGATGGGAGTGTGCGAGCTGTGCTTTGACGGCGCCACCGACGAGGAGATCGCCGCCTGCGAAGTGCAACTCGACGTCGCGGACCGGGAAGCGGAACTCTTGAAAGAGACCGCCGGCGCACCAGGGCAGACTCTGGTGGCGCTGGCGCTGATTTGAGGCAAGCGGTGAGCTGTCGCGGCGGAAGACCATCGCCTTGACTCTCCGGAAACTGCTCGCAAGTTCTTGATTCTTTGCCAGACTTGGGATGACTGCCGGAGGTGGGGCAGGCTGTGCTCGCCTGCCCTCAATTCTGTTTGGTCAGCCGGTTTGGTTCTCCGCGGGCAACCGGCAGGCGAGCACCGCCCGCCCCACCTCGCGATCTCTCGCCATGTTCCCAGGCCACCCGACAGCTATTCCCGTGCTGAAAGCTGCCTCTAATACGCCGGTTGGTTGCCCTTTTTCCACTTGATATTGCAACCGAGACTGGGCCGTTGCACGGGATCCACGGGACGGCCGGCCAGCACGGCGTCGAGCGCCGCTCGCAGATCGCTGCCGGTGACGGGAGTGTCGTTCCTGGGCCGGGCGCCGTCCATTTGACCGCGGTAGGCCAGCTTGCGGGCGTCATCGAACAGGAAAAAATCGGGCGTGCAGGCGGCGCGATAGGCTTGGGCGGCGGCCTGCGATTCGTCGTAGCAATAGGGGAAATCGAATCCTAATTCCTTGGCCTGCCCACGGAGCCCGTCGGGACCGTCTTCGGGGAACTGCACGGCGTCGTTGGAGCCGATCGCCACGATTCCCAGAGGCGCGCCGGCGTATTCCTTCAGAACGGCGGCCAAAGTGGACTGGACGTGCTTCACATAGGGACAGTGCGGACAAAGGAACATGACCAGCAGTCCCTTGCTGCTGGCGAAAGACGACAGGGAAATCGTTTTCCCGGAAAGTACGTCGGGCAGGGAAAAATCCGGAGCTGCGGTTCCCAGCTCAAGCATGGTGGATTGAGTAGCGGCCATGAATTCACGATAGCAATGTTTTAGGAAACGGAGAGTGCTCTACAGTGTAAGAATGACCCGATCCGCTTCCGGCTTTCGGCCGGCCCTCGAACTGGCATTGGAACAGGCACTGAAGTACTTGGAGAACCTTGACGAGACGCCGGTGTCGGCACGAGCGGACCTGGCAACGCTGCGCCAACGGATGGCGAATCCTCTGGCCGAAGAGGGAATCGCCGCGGAACAAGTAGTTGCCTGCCTGGTGCGCGATACGGCCGGCGGCCACATCGGCTGCGCGGGAGGACGGTTCTTCGGCTGGGTGATAGGAGGGTCGCTGCCGGCGGCGCTGGCGGCCGATTGGCTCACCTCGGCATGGGACGAAAACTGCACCCTGTTTGCCAGCGCACCGGCAACGGCGGTGGCGGAGGAAGTGGCCGGAACGTGGCTCAAAGAGATTTTGGGACTGCCCGAACAGGCCAGTTTTGCATTTGTAACCGGCTGCCAGATGGCCCACACCACGTGTCTTGCCGCCGCGCGCCACGGAGTGCTGGCGGCGCGCGGCTGGGACGTGGAGGAGCGCGGACTTTGCGGCGCCCCGGCCATTCGGATTCTCTCCAGCAATCAGCGGCACGGCACCATCGAACGCAGTCTGCGCCTGCTGGGGCTGGGACGCGCGAGCGTGGTCGATCTACCGGTGGACGACGACGGGCGGCTGACGGAAGACGCATTGCGCGGCGCACTGGAGAGCGCGCGCGGCGTGCCCACCATCGTCCTGCTGCAGGCGGGCGACCTGAATATCGGGGCCTACGATCCTTTCGAGACGCTGGTCCCGCTGGCGCATGAATATGGCGCGTGGGTCCACGTGGACGGGGCGTTCGGACTGTGGGCGGCGGCCAGTCCAAAACTCCGGCACTTGTTGCGGGGCGTGGAACTGGCCGATTCGTGGGCCACCGACGGCCACAAATGGCTCAACGTTCCATACGATTCGGGCTACGCTTTCGTGGCCAATGCGGAGGCGCACCGGACGGCGATGGCGTATCGCGCATCCTATCTGACGCACGCGGCGGAGGGCCGCGATGCCCTCGATTGGACTCCGGAATGGTCGCGGCGCGGACGCGGGGTGGCCACTTACGCGGCGCTTCGGCAACTGGGGCGTGCGGGAGTGGCCGAATTGGTGGAGCGCTGCTGCCGCCATGCGCGGCAAATGGTCGCCGGGATGGGCGCGCTGCTGGGTGTCGAGGTGCTGTGGGAGCCGACGATCAACCAGGGACTGGTGCGGTTTTTGGACCCGCAGGGAGTGGACCACGATGGTTGGACCGATGAGGTTATTGCGCGGATCGTATCGTCGGGCGAGGCCTTTTTCGGGGCGACAACCTGGCGCGGGCGGCGGGCCATGCGGGTGAGCGTGTGCAACTGGCAGACCACGGATGGCGATGTCGAACGCGCGGTGGCCGAGGTGTCACGCGTTCTCGGCGCGGGCGAATGATTTCTTGAACTGGTCGCGCACGGCGCCTTCGCGCTCTTCGGCGGCGTGCTCCACTTGCCGGCGGATGTCGGCGGAATCGCGGTGCAGCCCCAGGGCTTCGAGGGCGCTCAGGGCGTCGGCTTCGCGGGCGTTGCGGACCATGTTCAGCAGGAAGTCGAGGGCCGGCGGTTGGCGCGTGGAACTGATGGCACGAAGGAGCACCTGGCGGAAATCGGGGTCGCGCTGGCGGGCGAAGGATTGCTCCAGCAGGGGCGCGGCGCCCGGCAGGCGGGAAGAGCCCAGCGCGAGCGCGGCCTCTTCGGCCACGGGGCCCAGCTTGGGCTGAAGGAATTCGGCCACGAAGGGCAAGGCCTGGTCGTGCTCCAACTGGAAAAGATAGTCGAAGACCTGGCCGGTGATTTCGGATTCGGCGTCGCCCAGGCGGGCCTTCAGGCGCAGCAGCAGGATGGCCTCATCGCCTGCCATTTGAGCGACGGCGCGGGCGGCGTCGGAACGGACCGGCAGGGCGCGGTCGGCCAGAGCGTCCACCAGGTGGCGCAGAATCTGGCTGCGAGTGATATCGAAGCAAGACGGCAAGGCCAGGGCGCAGGTACCGCGCAGAGTGGCGGCGGTGTCGGCCTCCCCGCCCCACACGGGCTCCATCTGAATGTGGCGAACGCCACGCAGAAAGGGCGCGGCTTCACGATAATTGAGGGCGACGAGGGCCTTCGAGATGGCGTTCTTGCCCCAACATTGCGGGTCCCGCTCGGTGGGTTTTTCGAAGAGGCGGTCGAAGGCGCGGAGAAGGCCGGGGAGCAGGTCCTCAAGGCGCAATTCGGCGGCGATTTTGGCGGCTTTGGCGACGATCAGGTTGACACGGTCCGAAAGGGCCTTTTCGAGAGGCGCGACGGCCTCGGCGGGGGCGATTTCGCGGAGAAGGTTGAGGCGTTCGACTTCAGCTTCGATCTGGCGGTGCGCCATGTTCCTAGGATAGTCGGAATCATGCCACCTTTCGGTGCGGGGCGGCATCCAATTACAGGCCTTAGGAGGCATCATTTATGAAACGTACAGCGAACGCAGAATGGCACGGTGATTTGAAGTCCGGAACGGGCACGATATCCACCGCCAGCGGAGTGCTTTCGAGCACCAATTATTCGTTCCACACGCGGTTTGAGGATGGCAAGGGGACGAATCCCGAAGAGCTGCTGGCGGCGGCGCATGCCGGCTGCTTCACCATGGCGCTCTCGGCGCAGTTGGCGGGAGCGGGGTTGACCGCCGATAAGCTCGAGACTACGTGCACCATCAGTCTGGAAAAAGGCGCCGAAGGGTTCGGGATTACGGAGAGCCATCTGGAGTTGACGGCCAAGGTTCCGGGCGCCAGCCAGGAAGCGTTCGATAAAGCGGTGCAGGCGGCCAAGGCGGGCTGCCCGGTGTCGAAGTTGTACGACACGAACATCACGTTGAGCGCGAAGCTGGAAGCGTAGGAATAAATTCACCACAGAGGCACAGAGACACAGAGAGCACTAAGAAGGTCGTCGCGGGAGATTGCGGCGCGGCGCCATCCCGGTAATTTTGAGGTCACAGAGGGGGGGGCTGAGAGCACAGAGAAAAACAGGTTAGTCGGACGCTAGCCAGGCAACCACTCGTATCGAAGTTGTACGACACGAACATCACGGTGAGCGCGAAGCTGGAAGCGTAGGAATAAATTCACCACAGAGGCACAGAGACACGGAGAGAACTAAAAAGGTCGTCGCGGGAGATTGCGGCGCGGCGCCATCCCGGTGATTTTGAGGTCACAGAGGGGGCAGAGAGCACAGAGGAAAACAGGTTAGTCGGACGACGGTCTATGTGTCTTCGTGCGCGCCGAGACGACTTTTTTTGTGTTTTCTCTGTGTCTCCGTGCCTCTGTGGTGAATCTACCCTTCCAGCTTCGCGCTCAACATCTTCTCGCCGTACCAGTGCCAGGCGGGCTCGGCGACACTGCCGCGGGCCGCGAGCCAGGTGTCCACTCGCGGGTTCACGGGAACGTGACGCTCGGGGATCTTCGCCCCGGCACTTACCAGCACATCCAGAATTTCGAGATAGACATCAGGGTCGCCGGCGTGCGCGGCCGACCATAGAGCCTGGCCCAACACCGTCCCTCCATACCTGTTTTCCACTTCCAGCGGTGCGCCAGATCGCAGCAGCAGTCTGACCGTATCGGGATGTCCGCCGATGGCCGCCCAGTGGAGCGCGGTCTGACCGTCGGCGCGATGAGCGGCAAGGTCCACTCCTTTTTCCAGCAGGAACTCCGCCACGCTGTTGCGGCCGTATGCGCTGGCATACAGGATCGCGTCCCTGGTTTGCTCCGCGGGGGCTTCCTCAAAGAGAGTCCGGACGGCTTCGAGCCTGCCGAGGCCGGCGGCGCCCGCGAGGTCGAGCCGCGCGCCTTTGCCGGCGAGGAATTCGGCGGCTTCCGGCTGTCCGTTCCCGAGGCAGGCAGTCACCAGCGACGGCTTTTCCAGGGACGCGCCATGGTCCAGCAACTTCCGGAGCAAGTCCAACTGGACACCGGCGCGCTGGGGATGGATGCTGGTGGCGGTCAGTTCGAGAGTGGCGCACCCGCCGCCATACACGTGGGCCGTGGCGTCCACCTCTGCACCGGCGTTCAACAATAAGTCGGCGATTTCGACGATGTTCTTCGGCGTTTTCTGACGGTAGTTTTCGACGCCGTTGGCCGAAACATAAATCAACAAAGTGGCGGCGTGCTCGCGCGTGGAACGGGCGCGAGTCAGCTCGCGGTCGGCGCGAAGTAAGTCGCGTAGCGCGTCGGCGTCACCGTTGACGATCGCGTCGGCCGCGGCTTCGAACCGGGAGACGGGCGAATTCCGCGCCAGCGCCTCCAGATGGCGGACGAACTTCGGCCAGCTTTCGAAACCATAAGACCGGGCGATCGCAAATTGTGCCTTAGTGAGAGTAGGATGGTCCGCTAACTTATGCCGGGCGAATTCTCCCAGCGGGCCGGCAACCTTCTCGCCTGACTTACTGGCCTTGAGGAGTCCCTTTGCCAGCTTCTTATAGTTCTCGATGTTAGGCCGCGGCGGAAGCGGCAGGGCGTTTTGCGGGTTCGGAAACATACGAATCTCCCTTCAATTGCAAGCCTGGAGTCCGCACAGATCAGGCTGAAAGAAGGTTCGCAACCGTCGGTCAATTTCGTTGGGTGGGCATGGCCCTTTCCGCGGACTGGATGCGCCCCTAGCGCTCCAGCCAGTATATCAAACGGGTAGAATGGGGCCGGATGCCGGGGCGAGAAAACGAATGGCTGTGGGGCTGGGACCCGACGCCGGGGATCGTGTCCGTATGGGCGGAGACGGACGGGCGTGCGCTGGTGTGGCGCCGGTTGGCGCAGACCGGCGCATTACTGCGCGAAGAGGCCCGGTTCCGGCCGTGGGTGCTGATCGACCGGCTGGACTATGTGCAACAGACCGGCGGCGAGGTGACCTGCCGGGAGCTTGACGGGCCGGGTTCCCTGCGGTACCTGGTGAGCGCCGAAGATGGCAAAGCACTGGCCCGCGCGGGCCGCTGGCGCGAACTGGGAAAAGCCTCCGCACTGGTGCTGCCGCCGGAGGAACAATATCTTGTCTCGACGGGGCGAACTTACTTCCGCGATCTCTCTTTCGACCAACTCCATCGCATGCAGTTCGACCTGGAGACTACGGGGCTGGACCCGGAGCGCGACCGGATCTTCATGATCGCGGTGCGCGATCCAACTGGCGCGACGGAGACGCTCGAGATTCGCAGTGAAGGAGACGCCGGCGAAGCGGAGTTGATCCGCAGGTTGGTGGCGAAGGTGCAGACGGCCGATCCGGATGTCATCGAGAACCACAACCTGCATGGCTTCGATTTGCCGTTTCTGGATCGGCGGGCGCGCAAGCTGGGAGTTCCACTGGCGTTGGGGCGGACCGGCCCGCCGGGATTGCGGCAGCGGGGAGCGCGGCGCGGGACCGACAGCGGGAATGACGACGGCCGACGCGTGCGGTACGTGGCGCCGGGACGCGAGCTGATCGACACGCTGGACGCGGTTCTACGCTACGATTTCGCCACGCGGGATCTGCCGAATCACGGGCTGAAGGCGGTGGCGCGGCACTTGGGAATCGCCGGTCCGAACCGCGAGCAGATTCGCGGAGACCGGATTTATACGGTATACCAGCGCGATCCGGAGCGCGTGCGGCGCTACGCCACGGCGGATGTGGACGAAGTGGCGGCACTGGCGCGCATGCTGGGGGGCGCGGCATTCGCGCTGGCGCAGATGACGCCGCGGCGATACGAGCGGCTGGCGGATGCGGGCGCGGCGACGGGGGTGATCGACCCCTTGCTGGTGCGGGCGTACCTGCGCGCCGGGATGGCGCTGCCGGCGCATCGGGCGGGCGACGGAACGCCGCATAGCGGAGCGGCGCTGCACGTGTTTGCCACCGGCGTGGCGCACCGGGTGGTGAAGGCGGACGTGGCGAGCCTGTATCCGTCGCTGATGCGGGCGTACCGGATCGGCCCGGCGCGCGACCATCTGGGGGCCATGCTGGCGCTGGTGGACCGGCTGGTGGAGTTGCGGCTGGCGGCGAAGGCCAGCGCGCGGGCGGCGCGAGCGGGGTCGGCGGAGCGGTTCGGGTACGAGGCGATGTCGGCGGCCATGAAGCTGGTGGTGAACTCGGCGTACGGATATCTGGCGGCGGGCGGCGAGTTGACGCGCTTCGCGGACGTACACGCGGCGAACCAGGTGACGCGGCGCGGGCGCGAGACATTGAAGCTCATGTGCGATGAGCTGGCAGCGCGCGGGGTGACGCTGCTGGAGGCGGATACCGACGGGGTGTACTTCGCGGTGCCCGAAGGATGGAGCGAGGCGGAGGAGCGGCGCGTGGTGGCGGAAGTGGCGGCGCTGCTTCCGGCACTGGTGCAACTGGAGTTCGAGGGCCGGTTCGCGGCCATGCTGTCGCATGAGCCCAAGAATTACGCGCTGTTGGGATATGACGGCTCGCTGGTACTGCGGGGCGTGGCGTTTCGGTCGAGCCGCGCGGAACTCTTCGGGGAGGCGTTTCTGCGGCGGTCGATCGGACGGTTGCTGGCGGGGGATGTGAGTGGTGTGCGCGAGGCTTATGTGGCGACTTTGGATGCGCTGCGGCGGCGCGGGTTGCCGGCCTATGACGTGTCGTCGCGAGTGCGGCTGACGAAGACTCCGGCGGAGTATCTGGAGACGCGGGAGACGCGGCGGGAACTTCCATATGAAGCGATGCTGGCCAGCGGGCGAACGCACTGGAGCGTAGGCGACCGGGTGCGGGTGTACCGGACGAAATCGGGGGCGGGTGGAGTGATTGAGGAGGGGGAGGACGATGTTGCGGGCGAGGGTGCGGACCGGCGGGACTACGACGTGAATCACTATGCGCGGGTGTTGCGCGAGACTTTCGCGGCGCGGCTGGAGCGCGCGTTCACGCCTGAGGACTGTGAAGCGGTATTCGCGGACCCGGAGCAAATGTGGCTATTCGCTCCGGCGGTGGAAGCGATCCGGCCGGTACTTACTCGGGAGACGGGCCCTCGAGCCACTCCTAGTGGCTCTTGATGCCACGCGATTACTAAGGAGCTGTTTGGAAATAAACTGCCTAACGTAAGGGCAGAACTCCTGACGTCGTGGAACTTGGGATGAGCCCGTTTTCGTGGCGCAGGCACTCCTGCCTGCTGGGTCGAGACTCATCTCGACCCTCTTCGCGAGCTGCATCCACCGTCCCGGAGCGCCGAGAAGAGTCTCGGCGCCACAGACACGAGTGTCCGCGCCACGAAAACGGGCTCAGGTCAATTTCCCCAACTATCCGAAATCCCCGGCCGACATCAGGAGTTCTGAAGGGAGCGTTAGGTGGCGATCCCTAAGACTGTGTCCCCCCCTACACCACGCGGCGATGCGTGCGATCCAGCAGTTCTTCGGCGCGCTTCAGAGCCTTCCCTTCGGCCTCTTCGCGCGTGGCGCCAGTGCTGCGGCACAGGGTGGCGCCGGGCGATACGTTGTCCGCCTTCGCGTGCCACTCGGCGCCCAGACGGTAGCTGGTGATATTCACCTCCCAGCCATCCACCGTGAGCTGGCGTTCCTGGTATTCTTCGATTTTCATGCGGCCGCGCCTCGTTCCACGTTGGCGCCCACCAGATTGCCCCACTCGGTCCAGGAGCCGTCGTAGTTGGTGACCTTGTCGAAACCCAACAGGTACCGGAGCACGAACCATGTATGGCTGGAACGCTCGCCGATGCGGCAGTAGGTGATGACGGGCTTGGAACCGTCAATGCCTTCCCTGGCATATAACGCCTTCAGTTCATCGGCGGATTTGAAGGTGCCATCGTCATTGCAGGCCCTGCCCCAGGGGATGCTGCGCGCGCCGGGGATGTGACCGCCGCGCTGGCACGTCTCGGGCAAACCGGCAGGGGCCAGGATTTCGCCGGTGAATTCCTGGGGACTGCGCACGTCCACCAGCGCCGCGGAACGGTGCGCCGAAGCGTCCTGCACCTGCGGTAGAAAGGCGCGTAACGACAGGTCGGCCGCGTGGGCCTGATACTGGGTGGCGGCGACGTGGGGCACTTCCACGGACACGTCGCGGCCCTCGGAGAGCCATTTCTTGCGGCCGCCGTTCATCAGGCGGACGTCCTTGTGGCCGTAAATCTTGGCTTGCCAGAAAGCCCAGGCGGCGAACCAGTTGTTATTGTCCCCGTAGATCACCAGCGTGGCGTCGGGAGTCACACCGGAGGCGGCCATGAGCGCTTCGAACTGCTGTTGCGATAGAATGTCGCGGCGGACGGTGTCGCAAAGCTGCGTATTCCAGGCCCAGGCGATCGCTCCAGGCACGTGGGCTTCACTGTAAGCCCGGGTGTCGACGTCGACTTCCACCACGCGAACCGTGGGATCGTTGCCATGTTGGGCAACCCAATCGGTACTTGCCAGCGCTTCCGGATGTGCGTACTCGGCCATCGATTCCTCCATGGAGAATTCTCCCCAATTATAACGGCATTGCCGGCCTTGTGCTCGCAGTACTATAGAAGTGTCATGTTTAGCCGCGTATTGTGCCTCTTATCCGCCGGAGTCCTGTTGGCCCAACCGGCGGCCGATCCCAAGGACACTGCCCGCAAGGCCCTGGACCTGCTGCTGGCGCAGAAATATTCCGAATTGATTCCCATGTTTTCGGCGCCGGGAAAGGCGGCCAACACGGAAGCCGTGCTCGCAAAGAAGATCCCCCCGGCGTGGGGCGCGCTGCAGAACGTCGGGACCGCGTCGGTGCGTCCCATAGGCCCTACCAATATCGTGAGCTTCCCGGTGAAATTCGCCAATCAGGAGGTCACGATTGTGATTTCGCTGAACGCGGAAGGGCAACTGGGCTTGATCACCACCCAGATCGATCCGTGGAAACACCCTCCCTACAGCAAGCCGGACTCGTTCAAGGAACGCGAAGTCACCATCGGGACGCAGTGGAAGCTGGCCGGCATCGTGACCGTGCCGAACGGGCCGGGACCGTTTCCGGGAGTGGTACTGGTGCACGATTCGGGGGCGGCGGACCGCGACGAGTTGAGCGGCTCGGTGAAAGTCTTCAAGGATCTGGCCGAGGGGCTGGCTTCCAGCGGGGTGGTGGTGTTGCGCTATGACAAGCGGACCAAGACTTACCCTTCGGTGACGCAGAGCCGAGACTACACCGCGGAGACGGAGATCATCGACGATGCCGTGCTGGCGGCGGGCGTGTTGCGCGCCCAGCCGGAGGTGAAGCCGGGGCGGGTTTTCGCGCTGGGCTTCGGTCTGGGCGGATACCTGATGCCGCGCGTGGCGGAGGCCGACGGCAAGCTGGCGGGAATGATCGTCGTGAACGGGAATGCCCGGCCGCTGGAAGATGTGACGCTGGATGAGGCCGCATACCTGGGCATTACCGGTCAGCAGTTGGTAGTCATTCAGGAGTCGGCGGCGAAGATCAAGAAACTGACGCAGGCCGATGGAGATACCAAGCCGTTGTTAGGCATGTTAGGTCCATACCTGCTCGACCTGAAAGGCTACGACCCGACGGGGCAAGCGAAGCTGGTGAAAATCCCCACGATGGTTCTTCAGGGCGAGCGGGATTTTCAAGTGAACATGAAAGACTTTGCGGCTTGGAAGGCGGGGCTGCAAGGCATGCACGGGGTCGCGATGAAGAGCTATCCGGCTCTCGATCACATGCTGGTCGAGGGGACTGGAAAGAGCGCCGAGGCGGACTACCGCAGACCGGGCCAGCATGTATCGCAGGCGGTGGTCGACGACGTGGCTAAGTGGGTGAATCAGTAAAATGGCAAGGACCGCTTGCTGACACGCGCTACCGAGCCGGGCCTGGAGGGCACCCCGTGAGGGAGCGTTACTGCTCCGCGGCACAGCAAGAAACCGCTCCCTTGCGGTCGCGGCTCGGTAACGCCGCGCCTGATTCCACGGAACTTGTTACCGAGCCGCGACCGCAAGGGAGCGGTTTTGCCGTTACGAGTCGGAGTTTCGCGACAGAGACTAGTTAGGCGCTACCACTCCACCGTCTTGCCGGGCTCGAGCGGCCACACTTCCGTAGCCAGGTCGGAAATCAACTTACTTAATTGGTCGGGCCTGCCGGTAAGCGGCGGGAAGGTACCGAAGTGCATGGGCACTACTTTCCTGGCCTTCAGCAGACGGCAGGCCATGGCAGCTTCGCGCGGGCTCATGGTGTACAGGTCGCCGATGGGCAGGAAGGCCAGCTCGGGATGGTAGAGCTGCTCGATGAGCTGCATGTCGGAGAAGACATTGGTGTCGCCGGCGAAATAGATCGTGCGGCCGTCGGGTAAGTGCAGCACGTACCCCGCCGCCTCGCCTCCATAGATGATCTTGCCGTCGTCGAGTATGCCGCAGCTATGTACCGCGTGGGTCATGGTGAAGGTGACGTCGCCCACCTTCTGCGAGCCGCCCTTATTCATGGCGCGGGTGTTCTTGACGCCCTTGGATTCCAGCCACGCGCACGTCTCGAAGATGCCGACCACTTCCGGCGAGAAGCGCTTGGCTAGCGGCGGGGTGTCGTGGATATGGTCGAAGTGGCCATGGGAGATGCAGATGGTGTCCACTTGTTCGATGGTGTGAGCTTTGGGGTATGCGGGATTGCCGTCGATCCACGGGTCCATCAGGATGACTTGGCCTGAAGGGAGCCGAAACTGGAAAGAACCGTGTCCGAGCCATGTGATTTCCATGTTTCTATGTTCCTGAAAAAACGGTGTAATCGCAAGCGGCCCGCAGGAAGAAGCGGTCGGCGGGATGGCTGGCCGGGTGTGCAATTCTGCACAGACTGCCTGATGTTGGCCTGCTATCTCGTCGGGAGTCAAGGTACAACGCTGAGCCAGGAGACGGAATTCCGTTTGCGGACAAGTCTCAGAACTTCTGATGTCGTGGAATTTGTGGTAAGCCCGAAGGATCGGCGCCCCGTCACCCTCCCACTCCACCGGACGTGCGGTTTTCCGCATCCGGCGGTTGAAACAAGCGATCTACCTAAGCCTGTACAAGTTCTCGAAAATGTCAACAGAGATTGGGCCTCTGTGGGGCCGAGGACTTGACTGTTAGCTAGTTTCTGGCGCGAAACTCCGACTCGTAACGGCAAAACCGCTCCCTTGCGGTCGCGGCTCAGTAACAAGTTCCGTGGAATCACGCGCGACTGTTGCCGAGCCGCGACCGCAAGGGAGCGGTTTCTTGAGTTTTGGACCAGAAACCAGCTAACCTGAAAGGTATGGAGTGTGACGTTCATTACGCAAAGACCAACCTCTCGAAACTTCTCAAGCAAGCCGAATTAGGCGAAGAGGTCATCATCACCCGGAGCGGCCAGCGGTTCCAACTCCAGGTGGTGGCGGCGATCAAACCGAAACCGAAATTTGGAACGCTGCGGGGCAAGGTCAAGCCGGTGAAGGAATCGCTACTTTTCGCTATGCCTGACGACGAGGCTGACGCCTTCA
>Ga0182030_10006751_pt1 | contig 24139 bp, 21 predicted proteins | sample 812S3MmetaG_FD_121299 | JGI IMG/M metagenome (GOLD analysis project Ga0182030, IMG submission 121299) | Permafrost microbial communities from Stordalen Mire, Sweden - 812S3M metaG (Illumina Assembly) | ecosystem: Environmental > Terrestrial > Soil > Wetlands > Permafrost | place: Sweden...
ACAAACAACTGCTGGAGCAGTCGCTCCGATGGAAAAGACCTGCACAAACCGTTCGATTCGCAAGGCATATGCACATTCACCAATGAATTGAACTTTTTCCTGCCGAGAATCTGGGCGAGCGACAAGTTCGAGCCTAAACAAATAATCGAGCTGCTCAAGCAGCTGTAGCTCAGGGTTTTTGAGCACCTGCCTCTGGTGATATCGGGCAGAAACACGATTACCCTTCTTCAAATAATAATGCGACAACAGACGCGCGATGAGCGGCAATGCAGCATGTTCTTTACCACCATATTGACGGCAGAGCTGCAAACAACGCAACAGCGAAAGCTCCACTTCACGCACCTGACCAAGACGTTCGAAAACTACGGCGAGGTTATATAGAAGCGCCGCCATGCCCAGATCGCGCAGGGCAAGCCGCTCACACTCCTCCACGCCTGCTTCGAAAAATTTCGCAGCTCGATGCAAGTCGCCCGCAGCAAAGGAGGCGATGCCCAACTGCAAATAGTTATTTCGCAAAAGATCCTTTTCCATCTACCCTTCCCCGGACAAGCCTTATTGTGGCGACCAGACCATTCGTTCTACGAGCGAAAATTCGGCTCGGCGCAGGTCTCATATATTGAAGTCTATGCTTCTGATTTGGCGAGGAGTTGGCATAGATCGGTCAATTTTGGACCACAGCATTAAATGAACGGCTTTGCCTCACTCAAGTGCGCCTCGCATAGCTGGCAACGACCTCGGTTTCTTTGGCAACTTCGCATTTTGCGCAGAGTGCCGCTGCGGGTGGATAGCGAAAGAGCCCGTCGCAGCCTTGCATTCGGCGCTTTCCAGCAGCTGCGGCGATTTTGTCGAACAGCAAAAATATCAACAACAGCTTGTTTATTCGCAGAACGATTCTCTGTAGCTTAAAGAACATATAGACGACCCAGACAAATTCCCGAACAAGAAAGCACAAACAAAGACAAGCAACACCACAAGCCACCATCAGACCCAATAAGAAACAAGCCAACTGAAGCACCTCAAGGCACAGTCGGCTTTCGACATTCCCGTATCCGGCTCGCACTAAGAGCTCAGATACCTTCCCTCAGGGCTAAGCAGCAACCATAACATTCGCGGCTGCGTTAGCGCCGCTTGCATTTATGCAGAAAGGAAATGTGTATGTCTGACTTCTCGGAAAGCCGGATACCAGGCACAGTCGAAGAACATCAGGACGCCACTTATCACTTCCATTTGAGCAGCGGCGGCTCGTCTTCATTTCTCGCCGGAATTGGCGCAGTCATGGGATGCCACGCTGCCGGTATCACAAAATTCCGCTCATTCACTGGAGTTAGCGCAGGCTCGATACCGACGGCGCTTCTTGCCTGTGGCTACAGCAGCCAACGATTGACTCACCTTGGACTCAAGCTCGAATTCGACAAACATCTTGGCTTAATCAAAGAGCTTCTATATATCTGGAAAGGTCTCGGCATTCAAAACAACGACAAACCAAAATGCGACGTCGATAGAGAACTGCGCGAGGCGCGCTACAGCGGCGTGCTCGCCACCGAATCTCTCGGCGAGTGCATGGAACAGCTAACGGCTGAATCGAACTCTTCCTGGCCGACGGCTTTCTGGACTATGGCGACAATGCGCAAAGGGCACCCCGTGGTCTTTAAAGGCGATGGTGTGTTTCTGCTCGACGAGCATGGTGACTGGCAGCAGTTGTCGGATAAACCTGTGTCGCTGGTCGCCGCAGTGCGCATGAGTTGCAGCATTCCTATAATTATCGCGTCGATACGATACAAGGGCATGCTGCTTTACGACGGCGCGCTAAGCCGTGATGGCGTTTGCCCGGTCGGTATGCAGATTCGACACCTTGGTGTTGAACCGGGCAAGATTATCGCCTGTTATCACGGCGACAATCACAACGAACCTATATACGGCAAGCTGCATGCGCTCGGGCGACTGGGTTGGGGCGTGTCGGCTGAGCAGCGCTGGGGACCGGAAACCGCTGGGGTGATTGACATTCATCCCAATATTCAACACGTGCACACGCTCAAATTCCATCTTTCGCGCGACGCAAAATGGCTGGCGATTTTGCTGGCGTTTGATGCTTGCACGATGCGACTGGCTCGCGAAGGCATTCTTCGCGACGAACGACTGGAGAAAGTGCAAAGTCTCTTTCGCGACCTCGGCGCCTGGCGCAGCAACGCACCGGCGCCTCCCGGCTCGGCACAAATGTTTTCCGCTCGCGTGGAAAGTTGTCTTTCTGAATATGGATTGTACTAGCTGACAAGCTAGAGAAAGCAGGAATCTATGAGTTGTCTCATTGGCGCCGGCCTGCCGCTTGCAGCTGGGGTGCTCGAATTAGGTGTTGCAGCTGGAGTGCATGAAGCAGGAGTCGCGGCGTAATTGTTTGCAGTGGGGCGTGTTGTCTGGGCTCTGCTGCGCCACTTGTTGCCCCGCGCTTGCGAATTAGGGCGCGCTTTCGCGCGAGATCTGAGCGTTGCATCGAGCAAGGATTGTTTGCCGCCCACTCCCACTGAGCTTTGGCAAAATCGAACGCGCGGGTTCGGCAAGCTATTCAGCTGGTTGTTCATCGGAAAAATTGAGATTTGCGGCAACGAAAATCTCGACAAAATGCCGCTGGGCAGCTCTTACATACTAGCCCCCAATCATTCGCATTTCGCCGACCTCTTCGTTTTGCCTGCAGTGTTGAACGGTAAGCCGGCACGCTTCATGGCGGCGCGTGGAGTCATGACCGCAATCTGCGGTTTGCTCGGACTCTTACTCAGCAAGATGGGAGCCTTTAGCGCCAGCGCCAGAGCCGGTATCGAGCTGCTTTGTTCCGGACAAAGCATGGTTATATTCCCTGAAGGCTGGACTTACCTGGATGGCGTTATGGGACGATGTCACCAAGGCGTGGTGCGCATCAGCAAAATGAGCGCGAAGCGCCGCGGCAAGCCTTGCTACATCGTGCCTTGCTACTTCCGTTACCACAGATATCCCAGCTCGTGGATCAGGCGCTTGCCGATTGTCTGCCAGTATCTCTTGCTCACGCTGGCGCTGCCATACTATCGGCGCGGGCTGCAGGTGGTCGTTGGCGAAGCAATTTCCAGCGTCGACTTGCCAGACAACGATGAGGCTGCAACAAGCATGATCGCTGCCTCAATTGCCAAACTCGACCCCAATCTTCAACACGGCTGATTCGCCTTACCCGTGCGTTAAGCACCTGAGAGGTTAGCAAGCCCCTTGCCGAGCGCGTCATAAGTAGCTGCGTTCGTGTTTTTTTCAAAGTAAAAACAAGAAAGGAATGGGTTGCTGATTATGTTCACTCCGTTCTGGCTCGCTGCTACGCTGGGTTGGCTGGCGTTCAGCTATGTCGTCATTTCATTTGTGGAGTTTCTCGCGCATGGAGTTTTCATGCACAAGCCCACATGGCTGTCCAAGCGCTTCGGTCTTTTCGAACAAGTGCTTCACCTGCACCGCACCTTTCACCACGGCGAATGTTTCCCTGGCCGCCACTTCGACGAGCACGAGGGCGATTGCCTGGAGAAGAACATTCGTTTCGACTTTCTCCAGGGGCAAGTAATGTCTTGCTGGGTCTGGATTCCGCTGTTTTTGGCGGCGCAGCACTATGGTCTTTCCAGCACCGCAGGAGCATTCTGCGCGCTCGGCGGAGTGACTATGATGGCGTCCGTTTTCGTGCATCATTGCATCTGGAATCTGGTGCATCGGCAAATGCACTCGCAACCCGCCAAGCGCGCCAGCTGGTTCAAGAACTCTCGCGTCTGCCTCTGGCTGGCGCGCTATCACTTCATGCATCACGCCTATCCTAAGGTGAACTTCTGCGTTGTCTGCCCCGGCGCCGATTGGATCATGGGGACGTACAAGGCGCCGAGCGCTAAGGACGTCGAGGAGATGCAGAAGCACGGCTTTATTTGACAGCTAATAAGCAACGAAGTAACCAAAGCGACTAACTAAAGCGGCACTGCCAGCGATACCGTGAGGTATCGGGCAGTGCCGCTTTTTCTATTTTAAAGGGCGCTATCAAGGCTCTATAGAATCAAGAAAGTCCGCGAGCGCGGACGTCCCGCTCGCTTAAAAGGAGAACAAAAAAGAAACTCCCTTATCGCAGCCAGTTCTCGATAAGTAGTTCATCAATCCGCGCGAATTCACGTTCGTTGTCGGTGACAATTGTAAGATTGAGCGAGACGGCTCTACCATGCTAAATCTCCCGACCTATGCCTGAGCATATGCCAAACCCGCCACCCTGTCAAGCGAAGTTGCGGCGGTAACCGTCAGGCGAAAGGAAAAATAGGTATCGCAGATTTCAAATGCCAAAGAAGTAGCATTTTCATTCTTATTTATCAGCGCGCGTCTGATTGCCCAGCCAGGTATCCATGGCGTCGGCTATTTGAGGATCAAGTTCTTGAAGTTCTAGAATCAGATGACCTTTTTTTGGTATCACTTTTACTGTAGTTCGCTCGGAACCAAGCGTTTTGACGAAGTCTGGCAAAACGCTTGGCTTGAAAGATTGGTCGCTATCGCCGGCGATAATCAAAATCTTTTGAGACTGTGGAATCTGAGGTACAACTTTGATCGCACGCCTGTCAGTCACGATTGACTTGATCAGATCTACATAATTGAGCTGCCGAAAAATTTGCGGATCATTCAGATATCTTTCAGTCACAGCAGGATCTGATGCTAGAAAGCGCCTTGAATAGGGCTCGAGGTTAAATGGCTTTTTGGGAAAAAATATGCATCTAAATCCATCTTGAAGCCACCTTGGCTCCGGATAGAAAGTTTGTTTCACTGCTAAACCGGTGAGAATGGAACCACTTAAAACTTGCGAGGGTTCAGCTGCCATCAAAAATAGCGCGAGATTAGCTCCCAGGCTCTCTCCCAGACAGAAAATTTTCAGTTCAGGATTGTCCTTGTGCAAACACTCAATTAGGTTTTTCAGATCTTTTATTACTTGTTCATAGTGTGTTTTTTCGTCGCTGGGAAATTTTTCTTTCTCTGTACGCCAGCGACCGAATCCGCGCAAATCAGGAGCAAAGACAATATAGCCCTGCTTGGAAAGATGCGCCGCAGTGTCTTCAAAGGCAGAACCATAAAAGGTCAAGCCGTGAAGTGCAACAATGAGTCCTTTCGTCGGCACGGTCTCGTCTTTCCACTCATAGACCGGAAGTCCCAACTTGTCGCCAACGCTGGATTGGTCTGTTCTCTGAGCCGTGGCAAGACTTGCTGGAGCAAAGGATGTAAAAGTAACTATCGACAACATTACAAGTAGCAGTGCTTTAGAGATTTTAGTATCCATAATCGTCAAGCTCTCAAAAACGGCGTCAGGAAATGTCGATAATATCAGAGCCCTAATACTAAACGAGTTGAGAAAAGCTAATCTTCACACCGCAGATGATACCATCGCCTACGCAGTTCGTTAGCGGCAGAAAGACTTGCCGCTTGCCGCAACGCAAGCGGTATCATTATTCTTATCTCTTCTATTTGCCCCAACAACTAGCAGACCGGTCTATTATTTGACATCAAAAAAATCTATCACAAGGTCGCCTAGCTAATCTCAGGCGTGAAAGAACCGGTTCTGGTTCTATACGCCTGAGATTTATTCCCTCTGACTTCAGGCGGCGATGGCGGTGTTGCGGCAGATGCGCGGCGCCTTCGGCATGCTGGGCGGCAGCGCGACGTTGCTCAAGCGATAGTAGCGCCCTTGCAGAATGTCGCGATTGAGGTAGACGATAGCGGGGTCTTGCCTGGGGTTCGCCAGCTTCGTCGCAGCTTCGTAGCCGAAGTCGATTTTGGCCGCAGCGGAAGCCTCGATCGCCATGTCCATGGTGTTGCTGTGAACATGCAGCGGCAGCCCGAGTTCCTCGGCGACGAGCAGGGCATGCTGGAAGACGAGCGTATAGTCGTCGCTCCAATATTCCCAGCCGGTCGTTCCTGCCCAGCTGAACTGGTTGAAGAGCATCGTGAACGCCTTCCAGGTCGCGCCGCGCGTCTTGAGCACGCCGAGAACCTCGTTGCATTCGTTGATGGCGGCGTTGGCCTTGCAGCGGTCGCTGTCGAAGCGGGTGAAGGACAGCTCTTGAGGACGGAAGTCGTCTTCACCTTTGAGGTCGCGCACGAAGAGGCTGATGCCCTTGTCGCCGCCCGGGAATTCCAGAGAGAGAAACATGCGGAGCTCCTTGCTTATTGCTGCCGGGATTGGCAGATTTCGTTCGAAGTTTTTGCAGTAGTCCTCTCAAGGGGGACTGAAGCAGAGTGGTGCTCTGCCTCGTTGTCGAAAGCGACGTGGTGCGGAACTCAGACGAGCTGCAGGCGCTGTTCGATCGGGCGCTGGTCGGTGAGCTGGAGCAAAATCGCCGGCGCGCAGGTGTTGTCGACGAGATGCTGGAGCAGACCCTTCATGCCGGGCGCCTTGGCGGGAAGGTCGATGTCGAAACGCAGAAGCGCGACGAGCGCAGCTCCGAGTTCGTTGTCGGCGTTGATGGCGTCGTTGAAGTTGAAGCTGTTGCGGCTGGCGTGGGAGAACTTGGCCAGCAGATGGCAACGCGTCAGCAGCAGGTCTTCGTCGAAGAGCGGGATGCGCAGGGCGGTGAGGAATTCGAGAGCGTAGAGCGCGACCTTGGCGGCCTCCTTGTTCATCTTGTGCTTGAGCAGCTCGTGCGTCAGACCGTCGAGGCAGGCGATGTGTTCGCCATAGCTCTCGTCGATGACGGCGATACGGTAGCTTTGCGCGAGCAGGTCGTTGCTTCCGGAGCGAAGATTGGCGGCTTTCTGGTGAATGACGCTGATCGTCTCGGCGAGGTCATGCTGGATTTCCGCGAGCTGGCGAATGGTCTTCTTAGTCATGAGCTTGTCTCCTGGGAGAGTTAGTTCGAGGTCAGACAAAATCTACCGAGAGGAACTCGGAAGATGGGTTGAGCTTTCGCTGCGTCGGGATTTGTTTTCGGGTGATGCCTCTGGGGGTTTTATGTATGGTTGAAGATAATTCCATTGTGCCTGTGTACACATGGCAGGGGCAACAATCCCCTGCGGGCATTACGCAAGATCCGTGTGCTCACGATTGGCACGCATAGCGCAAGCACCTGCCGCATCAAACCGCGCACAGTGAGCCAGCCTCGCTACTGTGGATCTGTGCAGCGCGGTACTGTGCGTTTATGATTCTGACACTACAGGTGACACCAGCAAATTCAGTGCGCGAATTGTAACAGCGCATAGACAGTTACCAGCTGTTTATTTGCTTTTGCTTTCGCTTTTTCGCTCAAGGCAGCGGCTATCTCTCAAAAAAAAGCATTTAAAAATAGAAAAAGTCAGAGAGATTTTGCACAGCAGCCGCTGCCTGACAGAGTTCAAGCAGAGCAAAAGGCGATGGCACCACTAGTGATACCACCGCCTCCACGGTTATTTAGCAGCAGGAAGTCCAGCCGCTTGCCGTCAGCTCACGAATGAGCACAGATGGCTTATAGTTATCGTTGCCGATCGCTCAGAGATTGCCTTTAGCAACGTGCTGATATTCCGCTTGATTCGGCGCCTGCCACTCGACAGCTTTGAACTGCCGCATAGCATTTTCGAAGTCGACCTTCTGGCTGGGATCGTCCCCGGATATGATTTTGCCGTTGACCCTGAGACAGAACATCTCTTGCTGTTCGCCGTTTTTGACGCGACGTTCGTACTCGTAGACACACGGTACTCGCTGGAAAACATCGTCGTAGGTACCGGTCCAGACGTAGCGCTCTTTGAGCTCTCCGCCTAGAAAGACGGTGTGGTAGGCGGGCTTGGGCGAACAAACCTCGACGCGAATTTCCTCCTTAGCGCTTGCCCGAATATGCGTCAGAAGGCCGCTGGAATGGAAATACTCCATTTTGCCTCCGCGCTCATCGTGCACGACAATGAGAACGCAGACAATGGAATCGCGGCGGCGCACGAAGGTTTCGGATGAACCGGCGAAGCGTTCTTCGTTCATATTTTTTCCTTTCTTTTGCAAGTTTCTCAGCGCAACAAAGCAAGCCAAACATCAGTTTCAATAAGGTTCTGAGATACTCGCAGCTTGAAAAACTCGGCTTACATAATGTGCTTGTTGGCTCAGTCGAAGATTACGCCGATCAGCATCTTGACCAGAAGGGCCGCGATGAAGAAATACACGCACACCGTCAAGATATCCGTGTCTTTCCAATAGCTAAGCAACTCGTTGATCGTCATGTTTGGTTCCTTTCGCTCGAAAATCAAACTGCGTTTCGCCACCAGTAGCAACTGATGCCCAACCTCACGACGTGGACGTGGCAGCTTTTGAGGTCATAGAAGGGGTATGGGTATTCAAAAACTGACGCTGAACCAGCTTGAAGCCTGGTGCAGCGCCAGTTATCTTTGGCGAATACTTCAACTAAGCAGCGATAGTGGAGTCGCCGCTTGAGGTCATCCGTGAGAATTGGGGAAAAGCATCGTCAGAACGTAGAAGTTCCCGACATTTGCTGCGCAGAAGAATGCGCCGCAAATTGCTCCCATTACATTCCCGTCTTGATCGTCGGCGCGCTGAAGCCCCCGCGTCATCGCAGCGATCCCTGCCGTACCGAGATTGAAGCATCCCACGAAAGCCAGAGATACGGCCAATGCTCCGTTTTGGTCCATTACCAATGGCGACATAGGAATGCTGAGGACGGATACAACTAAGACGCTAATTTGAAATCCCCTCATCATCGAACATAGCAGCAGATCGAACCGTTTGGCGCCGGTGCTTTCCGCGGGATAGTACGAACTGCCATCACCCAGGCAAGCCATCAGAGCGATTTGCCATATCAATCCGAACCACCAGGCCAGAAAGCCGACTGCGGGGTTCGGGTTTATATCAAGCAGCAAAAACACGCCGAATTCAGCCAGGAACACAGTGGCGCCATAGCACATCATGACTAAGATCCACTTATCCGACTGAAACGAATTTTCGTCACCGAGAGCTTCGCTCTTGAGACGCTGTCCGGTGCGATATGTAAGCACCGCGCTAAGGAAGGCGCCAACACTGGCCACGCCAAGGATAGCACTGACATTGTTCATATTTGGTGTTTCCCGTTTTGATGTTTGTACTTGAGTCTCGGCGCTCTCATTCTGGCCACAAGCTCTCTCAAGCGGCTTTGCTGGCTGCTTTGTTAGTAGTCGAGAGTAGGGGAGGGGAGCTTGGGAGCAGGATGAGGCGTGGTGAAAGTAAAAAGCGAGACGTTCAAATGTTTGCAAATAAATGCACGGAATCAAAATATTCGACTTCGAGAATCGCGCTTAATCAAATCACGCAAAAGCTTTTGTCCAAGGAACTCTTGCGCTCTCGCCTGAAGCCCGGACCCAGATTAATTGTGCAAATTAGAGCCAAAGTTCTAGTGGCTGAGTTCGCGAAAACGTCAAAATCAGGTCAATTTTGTCACGCTAGTCAATCCAAACTACGATGCGCCACGACCAGTTCCCATCCCATGGCAAACATTGCCATGGGATTGATGGACAAGGAATCCCACTCAATGTTGTCCGTCAGCGAATTCAGCAAAAGCGGGAAAAGAAAAGCCGATGAGGAGCCCTGTAAAGAGCTTTGGCATACTGAAACTTCCCCAAAAAAGCATTTAAAAATAAAAAAAGCCAGAGAGAAGCTGCACGCAGCAGCCGCTCTCTGACCAAGTTCAAACAAAAGCAAAAGGCGATGGCACCACAAGTGCTACCATCGCCTCCGCAGTTCGTTAGCGACAGAAAGCCTTGCCGCTTGCCGCCAGCTCACGAATGAGCTCAGCCGGCTTATAGTTATCGTTGCCCGTCGCGGCGTACAGAAGCTCGAGCTTTTGCAGCAGCGTGCGGCTACCGAGCGAGTCGGCATAGCGCAGCGGACCGCCACGGAAAGGCGCCCAACCGGTGCCGAGGATCATCGCCAGGTTGGCGTCATCCGCATCGGCGGCGACACCTTCCGACATGCAGAGAGCCGCCTCGTTGACCATGGCCAGCGCAATGCGATCCTGAATCTCCTCCGCCTTCTTCTTGAGCGGAGTCTGATTCACCTGAGCCAGCAGCTCGGGGTTGAAGCCCTGACGCTTGCCGTCCTTGTCGTAGAGGTAGAAGCCCTTGCCCGACTTCTTGCCGAAGCACTTGTTGGCTTTGATGAAGTCGAGTAGCTTGCCCGGCGCCATGCGCTCACCAACAGCGCTGTGCATTTCGTGCACCACATTGGCGCAGATGTCCAGACCGACCTCGTCCATGAGAGCCAGCGGGCCCATGGGCATGCCGAACTTGGTCATCGCCTTCTCGATGTCCTCAGCCGGAACGCCAGCTTCGAACATGCGCATCGCCTCGAGATTGCCCGGGGTGAAAACGCGGTTCACGAGGAACAGCGGCGAGTCTTTGAAGGCTCGCGTGGTCTTGCCGAGCTTGGTCGCGAAAACCTGCAGCAGCGCCGCGGTTTCCTCAGACGTCTTCTCGCCCTGAATCACCTCAACAAACTTCATGAGATGCACCGGGTTGAAGAAGTGCAGCCCGCCGAAGCGCGCCGGATTTTTCAAGCACGAGGCAAGCTTGCTCACCGACAGCGAAGACGTGTTGGTGGCAATCACAGCCGTCGGACGCAGAACCTTCTCCAGTTCGAGATAGACGGCGTGTTTGGCGTCGACGTCTTCGATGATCGCTTCGATCACCAGGTCGCAGGCAGCGAGCGGCTCGAATTCGTCTTTGACGAAGCTGATGTTGCCGAAGAGCCGGTCGGCTTCTTCACGCGACAACGTCTTCTTCTCGACGAGCTTGTCGAAGAGCCCCTTCACCGTGGCAGAGCCGCGTTCGATCGCACCCGGATACGGGTCACGCGCCACAACCTTGAAGCCGGAGAAGGCGGCAACCTGAATGATGCCGGCGCCCATGGTGCCGCAGCCGAGCACGCCGACAGTCTTCGGCAGAAGCCCAGACGGCAGCTTCTTGGCGCTCTGTGTCAGGTGATACAGACGCACGAGATTTTGCGAAACCTCACCGGTGCACAGCGTACCGAACATGCGGCTTTCCATCTTGAAGGCGCGCTCTTCGCTGCCCTCGATCGCCGCCATGGCAACCTTGATTGCCGCCAGCGGAGCCGGATAGTTGCCCTTCGTCTCCTTCATCACCTGCCCGGTCGCGCCCTTGCGCAACATGTTGGGTCCAAGCGGAACGAAGCCACCGTAGCCGCCGCCAGCCAGAGCCGCGATGGCGCCGAGCCAAGCAGCGCTGTGCAGAGCAGCCTCAGCCCACGAGCTGAAGATCAGCCCGTAAGCACCGCCAGCGATACCGCCAAGCAGAGCACCACCGACGCCACCAGCCAGAGCCAGCGCGAGAGCAGCGACCCACTTCTCTTCCAGAGCCTTGCGCTCAAGCTGAGCCTTCAGCGGAATGCGCGCCGTCTGCGGGCGAGCACCAAGCGCGACAGCGACGGCGCGGTCCATCAGCTTCTCAGCCGAAACCACTTCCGACACCATGCCGTAGCGCCAGGCTTTCTTGCTGTCCCAGGTCTTGAGCGGCTGCAGAATAAGCTCGAGAGCTGCCTTGACGCCGATGAGCTTGGGCAGACGCACAGTTCCGCCCCAGCCGGGAATGAAGCCCAGACCAACCTCGGGCAAGCCGAACTTGGTCTTGTTGCTGTCCGTGGCTAGCCGGAAATTGCAAGCAAGTGTCAGCTCGGTGCCGCCGCCGAGGCAGGTGCCATCGACAGCCGCCACCGTGCGCAATGGCAGCGCGGCGAGCTTGGCGAAAACAGCCTTGCCGCGCTCGGTTGCCTGGAAAGCCACAGTCGGCGACTGCTTCTGAATCAAAGCCACTTCGTCGAGGTCGGCGCCGGCGATGAACATGTCGGTCTTGCCCGAGCAAACCACGAGCCCCTTGATGCCCGGCGTTGCGGCAAGCAGGTCGAGAGCTGCTTCGAGCTCGGCAAGCACTGCGGAAGAAAGCTTGTTGACCTTGCTGTCCTTGAGGTCGAACGTGATCACAGCAACGCCATTAGCCAGAACGCTCAGTTCAACAGCTGCGCCGCGACTGAGTGTTTTATTCGAGTTATCGTTCATGATACTTTGTCCTGTTCTTGCAAGCGAGCTGTAGCCTCTGACGTCAGAAGCTGCAGCCCGCTTTGTTGGGAGAGATGGTGCGTAATCTTCCAGATTCGAGTTACACCGTTTCGACAAGCGTGGCAATGCCCATGCCGCCGCCGATGCAGAGCGAGGCAATGCCACGCTTCAAGCCGCGCGCCTTCAGCTCGTGAGCGAGCGTGAGGATAACGCGAGCGCCGGACATGGCAATCGGATGCCCGAGAGCAACCGCGCCGCCGTTGACGTTGGTGATTTCGCGATTGAGGCCGAGCAGCTTCTCGCAAGAGAGATACTGCGCCGCAAACGCTTCGTTGAGCTCGAAGAGATCGATCTGGTCGAGCGTCAGGCCATTGCGAGCGAGCAGCTTGCGAATGGCGAACACAGGACCAAGCCCCATCTGCTCCGGATCGAGAGCGACGGTAACATGGTCGACGAGAACCGCCAGAGGAGCGACACCGAGGGCGTCGACCTTGGCTTCGGAGCCGAGCGCAAGCACGCAGGCGCCGTCGTTGATGCCCGAGGCGTTGCCCGGGGTGATGTCACGCGTGCCGAGCGTGGGCTTCAGCTTGGCCAGCGCTTCCAGCGAGGTGCCACGCGGATGCTCGTCGCGGGCGAAGACACCGCGGGCAGTGAGCACCGGCGCAATCTCGCGATCGAAACGCCCCGAGGCAATCGCCCGAGCAGCGCGTTCTTGCGAGAGCAGCGCGAAGGCGTCCATGTCCTTGCGCGTCACGCCGTTCTGGTCGGCGATGCGCTGAGCGGTCTGCCCCATGGCCACCGTGCGGGTGTCCTTCACCAGCGCCAGCGGAGCCATGCCGTCATCGACCAGACCCATCTGCAGGCGCGGACCAATCTTGGGCAACCAGCGCGAGAGCTTCTTGTTGACCGAGTTGTCGAAGCGCAGATTCGCCGGCGCGATGTACGGAATGGTTGACATGCTCTCGGCGCCACCTGCCAAATACAGGTCGCCGTGACCGAGCGCGATGGAATCCATCGCGTTGTTGACGGCCTTCATGCCCGAGCCGCACTGAATGTGAATCGTGTAGGCGCTGGCGGAAGCCGGCAGCCCCGCGTTCAACCAGGCGAAGCGCGCCAGGTTTGGCGTCAGGCCGCTCTGGAACGCGTTGCCGAGCACGACGCCATCAACGCCGGCAGCGTCGAGGCCCGAGCGATTCAGTAACTGAACGTAGGCATGCTCGGCGAGCTTGTCCACGGTCACGCTTGAAAGTCCACGTCCGTACGAACCAACCGGTGTACGAACGCCATCGATGAGGAACGTTTTGCTGTTCTTCATAACAAACTCCAAGATGATGCGACATCGCCTCTCTGTCCGCTTGCTGCGGATCATGGCGATGTCTCTGTTGCGTTGGGGATATTCGTTTTCTCACGCAAGACTTCGCCTTGCGTTGGGGATAAAGGTTGAATCCGAACGGTGTTTCAACCGTTCAGAATCACAGCATCCAAGCCGCTTAGCGCTTGTATGCCTTACTAAGCTTCATCAAAACATCAGCCTTCACTGCCGAAGAGAAACTCGAAGCTGCAATCGCCGTCTTGTTTGTGGCGAAAAACTCAGCCTCGGTCCAGCCAAACACTCTATTCAGCAACATGTACTCGTTGCTCAAATCAGATCGAGTAAACAGCGTTCCGTCAGTGTTGACAGTGACATGCCGTCCCTGTTTCAAAAGCTTGTCGATCGGATGATCGCGCAGACTCTTAATTTGCCCGGTGACAACATTTGAACTTGGGCAAACTTCCAGAATTCGGTCATCTTGCCTTGAGCCACGCATGCCGTGTCCCAACCGCTCAATGCCATATTCCGTAAGTTTATCCACGTCCGCGTCGGTGGGTTCATCAGTTTCCCAGAGATGGATATCAGTTTCGATGCCGTATTCACGCACGCGCAATGCTTCTTTAACCCACCATTCCAGAACGCCGGGATTGGCTTTCTCGTCGCCGGCAAGGTCGAAAGCGCCCACAATTTCTTTGTGAGCAATCGACAGGTCAGCCAGCTTGCGCGCCATATCAGCATCTTCATGCCTCAGGGTGCAAACGATAAGCCGCACTGGAATTGGTGATTTGCTTATGCCCTCAATAACAGCTTCCATGACCTGCGAGAGCGAAAGCCCTCCTTTGGTGTGGAGCTGCGGAGCAAAACGCAATTCGAAAGCAACTATCCCATCAGCAACCGCATCTTCAAGCCTTTCTCTCGTGATTCGCGCTATACGTGGCGCAGTTTGCATCAAGGGCAGAACATGATGCACAATCGCCATCACATAATTCGCCAGAGAAAGACTCGCGTCCTGTGCCAGAAAGTGCTGGTAGGAACGTGCGGCTGCTTCAAATTGCTTTTGTTCGAAGGCGTGGCGCACATCTTGGGGGAAGTTGTGCGGCACCTGCCAGTTTTCGTCGAACCAAAACTCGAGCATGCTAGCTGTTCGCAGAGAACAATCGAGATGCTCGTGCAAGAGAACTTTCGGTAGCGCCTGAGTAGTCGCTCGGTCCATCTCTCTTTGCACTGGTTCAACCACCAAAAACCCCTTTGCAAGCCGCTACGCTGCCTTATTATTAAGTAGCCATAATAGCAGCGTAGCGGCTTTTCTCAAGTCCCCACTTCACTTCCAGTGTCTGAGAATCTTTCTGCGCATTGTAGCGAAGCTGAGACTTCAGTTCCTGATTGAAATACAGGCTGGAGCGGCGGAGATGTTCTTGTATGTTTGGAAAAACGCCGGATAGGCAAAAAACTCTTGACAACAATAATTAGAAGGACAGGCGCAGTCTAGCTTTCAACCCTTGACAAAAGCAAGGCGCGAGCGCCTGCAAGGCTACCGAACTGAATATATTTTCTATAAGGAGCCGGGCAAATCGAATAATCAATTTCCAATGAGAGCAAGGCCATTAGCGCGGCTTTGAAACCTGGTCAAAGCTGCTCAAGCTTGATCATGGCTTGGTCATTTCCGGCCAGGCTGGCATAGGATTGCAAAGGCAGGATCTTTTTTGCCGCTTTTCTTCGTTTTTTTGTCACGACTTGGGTTTTTCCGGTGGTGACAATTCTAGAAAAACGATAAGATTGGTCTTACAGATGGCGGAAAGCTCTTTTCGCCAACATTGACAAGCGCACCGCTTGCGGCGAACTCAAAGATTCGCGGAGCTAGCTGAAAGGAGAGTCTACATGGCAATCGGCGGAAGAGCTGGTGAATCATTCTCAGACATCAACGTCACGCCTCTCACAGACGTGTTTCTCGTGCTTCTGGTCATCATGATTCTAATTGCGCCCCTGGTCAACCAGACCGTTCTGAAGGTAGACCCACCTCAGGCTCCAAGTGCAAATCAACAGAAGCCGCCAGACGAAAAGGGGCCGAAGATTCACATAGACGTATCGGACAAGGGTGTCGTAACTCTCAACGGTCAAGCGGTTCAGCCGGCTGATTCGTTCACTATTCAAACGAGAATCGCTGCAGAGCAGCAAAAGGCTGGGACGCCTGATATTCCGCTAGAGCTGCAATCAGATGCAGATGCGCAGCAAAAATATGTAGTCGCGGTTATGGATGCCGCAGCGGGCGCTGGAATTAAACGCATGCGCGTCCTACCGCTCAAAGGCAGCACCGGGGCTCCAGGCTCTATTTAAGCGCCTCTCGCTTCAGAAGACGCCGGAGAGGTCAACTATGGCTAAAGCAAAAAATGCCCAGCGACGAAGTCGCGGCAGCGCCATTGCGGAGTTCGGTCCTGCCCTGTGGCTCCTCGCCATTCTGATACTGATACCGCTGGTTGATTTAGCTAGTTTCATGTGTGGAGTCGGCACCGTCATGATGGTGGCAAACCTCGGCTGCCGCAAGGCAGCCGGAGCAAATACCTGGAGCCTTGCCAGCAGCCTTTTGACACAGACGGAGGCTGATTTAGCTAATTTCAGGAGCTTTGCGTTGGTGGTGCCGATTACGGGCAACAGCGGCGTGACGCTAAATGTTCTGGGTTATCCAACTGGAGGTGGCGGCAGTGTTACCACTTATTCCCCACCACCTGCCGCCAACAAGATTCCGATCGATCGAAGCACTCTTGACTCAACAATTTATGATTACCAGGTGGTAGCGTCGTACAACGTTTTACCGCTGTTTAACTTCAAACACTTGCCAGTCCTGTCTACCATTCCGGGGCTTGGCGCAGCTGTGCCGATAACCTTTACGAGCACTTGCAATGTCGAACATCCAGAAGGTCTGAACAACTAGTCTTTAAAACCACACAAAGTTTTCACTATCTTTGGCTAGGATTTCGAGCACAAGGTTAACAAGGGCTAATCCAGAAGGGAGCCCTTGGGGCAGAGTCAAAGCGATTCGGGTTCGATTTGTACTAGGCAAGGCAAAGGCAGGCAGCGCTTGCTTTGGCTGAAACTGAGATTGGCAAATGGTAAAGGAGAAATTCTAGCTATGAAATTCACAAAGATGCTGAGAAGAGGCGCGCAAGCTTCAATGGCAACTCTAACTACATTGGCATGGCTCAGCCCCGTGTGGGCAGCCAGTTCGCCCGATATAGTAATTACTGATCCACTGCCAAGAAGCTTTTACGTTTCCAAATGCGGCAACAATACCGATGGCACCACCTGGGCAACAGCATGGAATGAATTGAATCAAATCAACTGGTCTAAAATAAGTTCCGGTGCCACAATCAGTATAGATGGCGGCGCCCAGTCAATGACCTATCACAGCAGCCTGACAGTTCCCGCCCAAGCACCTGCTGTCCAAATTGTTAGAGCGCAAGCAGCGGGCAAAAGCGGTCAGGTGATCGTTGAGAATCTTGCCCCGATGGCGGTGGGGAGCCGCACAGCCGGCATATCGATTATGACTCCCAACGCCGTGTCCATAAACGGCGGCAATTGGAGAGGCATAGTAGTGAAAAACTTTCCGATCGGCGTCAATGTCGCAGCGCAGCCGGTGGCTACTCCCCTGACGAGCACCGCATCTGGTACCAGCAATAATGGGTCGAGCCCAAACATTCCCTCAGGAAACACCACGCTTTCTGGCTTGCTCATCGAAAACTGCGGATACCCCACACAGCCCTTAGGAGTTGCTCCCTTTGGCACTGGCATTCTGGATGGCGGGCGCTGCACTGTGCTTGGCACTATCGTCAAAGATTGCGCGTATGGTGCAATCTGCTACGGTGGAGGAGCCACGCTTAACATCTCAAATAGCTGGTTTCACAACAATTTCTACTTCGGCAAGACCAGCGACACCGGCGGCATAGACAACCATGGTGGAAACAGTACCGTTAACGTCTCCAACAGTGTTCTGGGTCCCGGTCTTAATTACTCAATAGCCGACTATAAATTCCAGGGCATTACTAGCACCAGCTTTGGCACTAAGTCTGGCACTAATATGCAAAACTGTTTGCTCATAGATCCGGCTCGTCAGGGGATTTCAGTTTTCTATGATAATAGCGGAACGTTCAAAGGCTCGCACATCACATCGTTTATGACCGACCTGAGTCCATATTCGGACGCCGCCAGGTGCATGAAGGATCAAGCAAATTCAGTAGCTGAATTGCAAATCACTAACAGCGTTATCTACGGTGGTACAGTCGAGGTGCCACTAACTGCACAGCCGCTTGCAGGACAGCCAAATATTCCAGTGGGCTACAAGCATAACACGCAGTTCAAAACCCATGGCAATACGACCTTCCTGGCACCGCGCGAGGTCGATCCACAATTCAAAACCAACGTCGGTTTGTACAAAAGTAATGTACCGATAACAACTTTGCTAAGCACAGATTATTCTCTATCATCAAGCTCGCCAGCAATTGGAGCAGGAAGCTCCCTAACGTCTGTAGCACAGCTGCTCAGCCGCTTCCCCCTGACGGCACAACCGCAATAATGGATGCATTATTGACTGAGGACGGAGTGCGTCTAGCAAAGCTCCGTCCTCTATCCCGAATTACAGTCTATTGAGATGGCGGAAGAATTTATGAATTTTGCTCAAGAATCAAAAAACACCGGGAAGCGCCGCATAAAAGCGCGTTCCGGAGCCGGCAGCGTGATGGCGCTTTCGCTGACCTGCCTGATCGTATTTAGCATTTGGACCGTTTGTGCTAACAACATCGGCATGCTATCAATATTTGTGGCGCGCCAGTCTTCGGCTGTCGATTCGGCCGCACTTGTGGCAGCAAAAGATCTTTCACAAATTGTCGTGCCTGATCCTGACTACGGCTACATCGCTCTTTGCGATTTCCCTCCCGGGGGCAAAGCAACAATAGCCCCTGATGGAGAGCCTCTACCTGTCAGAGGGATCAACAGCATTCTGGCCAATGCTCGCCTGCAAATGATTGTTTCCGACTTGCTTGGAAATACTCATTTGCATGACCTTGCTCAACAAGATTATCAAAAGGCACAAAGAGCCTGCCTGCTATTAAATCAGGTGCTCAGTGCCGCAATAGACCCAGCTAGTAGCGCGGTTGCACGAGACCGCGATGGTAATCCGATTACACCGTTCAAGGATGCGCAACAGTGCTTCAGGGCTAACACTGTTGGCGGAAAGCCCACAATCAAGCTTTTTCGTTTGTCTTTGGGTTGGCTCAAAGCAGGTGGCTCGAGTGAAACTAGCGCGCCAACGGGTGCTGGCGATCTGCAGGCAAGTCAATTATTTAGCGGACAATATCTTGCTTTTACAGATATTCCATATGGCGGTGCCGATTTTTACTTTGCCGGATTATCGCAGCAAGCCGCACTGGTCAATACTGGCGATTTCATGAGTGCCGATCAGATAAGAGTTAGTTCTGTAGTTAAGGTAGAGGCTGAAGCTAGGCTCGGCAACAATAATTCAGAGTTCAGCACTGCAACCGGGCAAATCCATGCAATAGCTTGCGCCGAGCCGGGAAATCCCTACAACTATTCACCCTCCGATAGCTTGAGCATTAACCTGCCGCAAGGTTTAGTCCCGGGGATAAATTGCTTGGCTGACATATTGAACGATGCTCGGCTAAAGAATATTCTCGTAAATGTTCAGACTGCACAGAACGGCGACTATCCGACCGATCAAGGATCAAGCCTGAGCAATGGCGCGCAGGAAAGCATATCATCCCTATTTGCTGAGGGCTTTCACGACTGGTTGCGCACAGCCAAGCCGGTCAAGATCGACTCCATAATCACTGCCGTAAACTTGCCTTTCACCAATGCTGGCGGCGTAACAACAGGTACTTCTTACATCTACCAATTCGATGCAACTCAAGGCGCTGTTATGACCAGGGTTACTGGCAGTCCATGCAGCGACCAGGATATCTACCAGAATCAAACTTGTGCCCTGAGTCTCAATAGTATCACTGCCGGTAATTATCTCTGGTCTATGCGCTTTCGCGATCAGGTACGCAACATCGGCACGGGCTCTGGCGGTAAGCACTGTGGAGAGGCAATGACTGCAGACGCCGTCAACTGGTGCGACCTTGCTATGTTTGCTGGTAGCCCTCAAATCGCCAACCAGGATGGCAAAGGGCAGATGGCGTTAAATATCACGGCCCAGGGAAGCGGTCTTCCGGCGGACGGAGCAAACGCAATTTCCTCTAACGGCGCAACTTTCTTGTACAACGGAGGCGTGATTGCGGTTCAACCACGAAAAATCTATTACGCAGGCGGCTTAGCTGTTGAGTTTGAGCTTTCTTCACCTGTTCCAATAGGAATTCAATGATGCAAAATTCGAGAAAACGACAGACAGGGCAGTGCTTTGTCGAGCTGGCAACTGGGCTGATCGCAATTATTCCTGTAATACTTTTTTCCATGGACCTTTATGTTCTCTATATGGGCGCCAGCCTAAATGACACTGTCTGTGGTGCGGCGGCGCGCGCAGCATCAAGCGGTGCGCCTGATGCAGTCAATCCAGGAGAACCGCTCAGGCGCGCTCAAGGAGTGGCTTTTAAAGCGAACCACTTAGCTGGAGCAGTGGAAATGCATCCGCAAAACGTTACGGTAGCAGAGAATATCGTTAGTTTGCCCCCAGGAATCTACGGTGGGCCAGTAGATGGGCAGATAACAGTGACCAGCTCAGTCAAGGTTTATCCACCATTTTTGCTTTCAATTATGTCAGGACCTCAGGGACTGACATTCACCACCAGCAAGACGATGCCTTACACCTGGAGTATGCAAAGCACTCCCCAAAAGCAATAGCTCTGTTATCGATTCAATTCTGCCTTTCGGTTTCGAATTTGTAGCCACCACCGTATACATTTTTGATTGGCGATCGCCTTGGATCTTCCGAATTGAGCTTCCGTCGCAGAGTCTTAACATGCGTCCTGACTACATCAATGGTCGATTCTGTATCAGACGGCCAAACACGTTCGAGTATTGCCGAATCCGAAAATACGACGTTGGGATGGCGCATGAGCAATTCAAGCAAAGAAAACTCGCGCGGAGTCAGGGAAAGTTGTTGTCCGTCAACTTGAACAGTCCGCCCGTTTGGATCAAGCACTATTTTCCCAGTGTCCAAAACAGGGTCGAGCTGCAGGGGCGGACGTCGCAAAAGCGCCCTCATACGCGCAGCAAACTCTTTTAAGTGAAATGGTTTGGTCAAATAATCATCAGCACCAGCATCCAGTCCGGTTTCTTTTCTCTCCACGCTAGCATGGCTGGTTAGCATCATCACAGGGGTGCAAATTTTTCGGTCGCGCATGGCTCGACAAATGTCCACGCCGTGGATTTGTCCGGGTAACTCCCAGTCCAGCACAATCAGGTCAAAAGCAGACTCTTTAATCCTGAAAAGACCTTCTTCACCATCATGTACGGTCTCAACCTTGTGCCCCTGAAATTCAAGCCAATGAAACAAGGTATCAGCAAGATTCGCGTCGTCATCTACAATAAGAATCTTGGCCATCAAGAGCGCACCCAATCCAAATGCCGCTTTCAGCGGCAATTCACGCATTTAGCGCCACAATTATCTGCAAGTCTCACATACCACACCACTCAAGCCGTTAAACTCCAGGATCGCCTGCTTTGACCTCCCGCCATTTGCCGGCAAGTTCTGCGGCTTCTTTCTGGCGCCCCTGTTTATTCAAAAGATGCACATAATCAAGGAACACTGCATTACCTAAGGGAGAACCAGGCCGGAATGATTTGTTGGTACTAAGCTCAAGGAAAGCCCTTTTGTAAAGTGCTTCGGCTAAATCGCTCTTGCCCTGCTTCTGGTAAAGCGCAGAGAGAAGTCGTAGCGTTTCAATTACAGCATAGCTATGCTTGCCATAATAGTTTTCACGCAATGTAAGAGCTTTTCTAAACTGTTCTGCGGCTAAATCTGTCTGACCAAGTTTTTGAGAAGCCAGCGCCTGCGTTTGAAAGAGGTCCGAGTTTATCAAACAAATATCTGTCTGACTGAAACGCTTGGATATGGCTCTGGCTCGATCGAGCAATGCCAGAGCACTTTGCGGCTCAGTTTCGATACTGAGACTGGCTTCCTGAATCAAGACCTGACATAGCGATAAATAGTCCTTAACTAGAGAGTCTTCAAATAAGGAAAGAGCTTTGTCGCAATAATTTTTGTCGTTGCTCAGCTGGCCCAATAATGCATAGCAATTTGCCAGCTTGCGCTGATCAACTTCCTTTACTTGTTCGTAAATTGAAACAGCTCTGCGCAGCTCAGCAAGCGCCTCTGCAATCCTGCCATAGTGAACATACAAAAGTGCCAGATGATATTTGCACGCCGCAACTTGCGCGCTTTTCGGACCGAAGCATTTGCGATCAATTTCCAAAGCCTGGTTGAGAAACTCTTCAGCATGAGCAAACGAAGCGTTTGCCTGCATGCTAGCTCTGCCAAGACTCAAGAGAGTGCTAGCAATAAAGGGGTCGTACCTGGAAAGCGTTGTTCGCTCTAAAGCAAGAGCCTGCTCATACTCAACAACAGCTTTTGCATAGGCACCGCGGCTGTGGTCAATATATGCAATACCGAAAAGACACCTCGCCATCAGGGGATCTTCGCTACCCAAAGTCTTTCGGCAAAGTTGCTCAGCCGTAAGAAGCAACTGCTCTGCTGTTCCAATCTCTTCTGGCAGCGGCACTTCCAAAGCTGTGTCGACGGCTTCACCACACAATCGGCGCACTTTGACCAGGTCTAATTGAGTCTCAGAGCCGTTCTGAGACTGTTTGAGCATCAGTCCCAGCTCTGATAACAACTGACTTACACCCCTGTCAGCCTGCTGCAAAGAATTCCGTTGAGCCAAAATGCGCTTCGCTTCTTGCTTATCGTTTTTCGCCTGGTAATAGTCCAACAGCTCATTCAGACTTGCTATGGTGAATTCACGATCGTTTAGTTTGGAAGCCAGACTGAGTGATTTTTGAAACAACTCACCTGACTGATTGATTTTGCCGCGATCAAAGGCTTGTTGCCCTTCTCGGTCGCATTGCCGCCATTGGGACTGAATGGATACTGGTGGCACCTGAGGCTGCGTCACTTTAGGAGCTATGGCAGCAGCCAGTCCGCCCAGTACAAGAGTTGCCAGTACCGGCACGGCATAGCGCAGGCGCTGCTTTGTTTGTTGTTTCCGGCGGAAATGTCTGGTTGCGTTGATTGCCGGTTTTTTTCCTTCCTTGACTCTGAGCAAATCCTCTTTCAAAAAATGTGCCGACTCATAACGCTGGTCTGGAGACTTGCTCAGACAGCACATGATGATTTCGCATAAAGATTCTGGAACTGAAATGCCAATTTTAGAAAAATCAGTCACCTCGTTTTGCAGATGCTTAATTATGATCTGAACCGGGTTGTCACCTTCGAAAGGAAGTTTGCCGGAAAGCACATGGTACATTAGACAAGCAAGAGAATAAATGTCTGAGCGGCTGTCCAGCTCGTAACCCATACACTGCTCAGGGCTCATATAAGGAGGGCTGCCGACTAATTCGCCGGTCTGCGTAAGTTGACTTGTGTGAGCTGTATTTTTGCTTTCAGGCAATAATTTAGCCAGACCAAAATCAAGTATTTTGGCGAGCGGAGCGGTTGCAGGTCCAATCAAAATAACATTACTGGGCTTGAGATCCCTGTGCAAAATTTGGTTTTCATGCATATAGGAAAGTGCATCACAAAGCTGCACAAACAAGTCTAGACCTTCCTCAACGCCCAGGCTCCCCCTTTCCGTAAGAACTGAGGCAAGGCTTGGTCCTTCAAGATAATCCATCACCAAAAACGGAGCGCTGTCATCAGCAAATCCGCAATCGAGAATTTTAACAAGGTTAGGGTGGTCCAAACCAAGCATGGACGATGCTTCTCGTTTGAAGCGCTCGACTGCCGATTTGTCATCTAAAAATTCAGAGCGCAATACTTTCACTGCGCAAGTTTTTGAATTTTGATTATCATGGGCTTTAAATACCGCTCCCATACCTCCCTGCCCAATCTGCTCCAGAAGTTCATAACGTTGCCCAATCGTTTTTGGAGCTATCAATGTTGTTGTTGGCTGGCTGGAATTTCTAGCCAAGCTATCAGACAGAAGGGATGATGCAGCGCCGGGGCAACTGCAACGGCTATCTCGAAATAACCAGGAAGTCATTGAACCGGCATTAGGCGCAAATCGCTTTCCACAATTGGAACAGACCTGGCTTAACTGACTCTTTTTGTGTTCAAGTTCAAGTTTTTCCATTCATAATGCCAATCGAGAACTCACGCTCATTAATCCACGAGCCGATAAGAATTAATCTAAAATCACTGTATCCGTTTGCTGCTCCCGGAATTAGAATCAAATACATAATGAATAAGCGTCAGCCTACTCTGGTTCAACAACCCGGTGACACGGGTATATCGCCTGCAGCCATAATCCAGAGAGTGGGAGAATGCCAGCTTTAATGCCAGCTTTCAAAAGATCTTCCTCCAGCGGTCAAAGCATTGTCGAAACCGTCGTTGGTATCATGTTTTTGATTCCGGTGACACTTTTGCTCCTCGATCTGGCAGTTGTAGTTATAGCCAATTGTTCCAATGACAATCTGGCTAAAACAGCGGCACGTTCGGCTGCCGGTGCCATTGACCCAACGAGTACACAAGGCACAGCCGAATCGGGCTATCAGGCAGCTATCGCTAGTACCGGAAGTTTCGCCGAGTCGAGCCTGATTAAAAGGAAGAATGGAAACTCATTTATCACTG
>Ga0182030_10006752_pt1 | contig 24138 bp, 23 predicted proteins | sample 812S3MmetaG_FD_121299 | JGI IMG/M metagenome (GOLD analysis project Ga0182030, IMG submission 121299) | Permafrost microbial communities from Stordalen Mire, Sweden - 812S3M metaG (Illumina Assembly) | ecosystem: Environmental > Terrestrial > Soil > Wetlands > Permafrost | place: Sweden...
TGTGAAGAATATCGGGCCGTGGCCAAGGAACGCGATCGAATACAATTAATCGCAGAGCTCGGCCGGGAACATCGACACCATCGCGTATCGCGTCCGTCCCCAGCAAACAGGCATCTTCCTCGGCTCGAAATATTTCAATTAGAGTCGAAACATCCAATCCATCAACATGCTGGGCATAAAGTGACAATCCGGCAGTCTCGAGGGGATCGACGATCCTGTCGTGGACAGCCTTTAGCCGCTGAACGGCTGTAAAGAGACCCAACGACCCACCGCCAGCCGCAAGAAACAACGAGCGGTAGGCAGCTGCAACCTGGTCCAGATCGTCCTTGCGCACGTCGTTGACAATAAAGACGCGCGTATGTCCGGCGTAATCGAAGGGCGAAAGAACCTGTGCACGTAAGGGTGGCTGGGTTAAATGGCGCGCCCCGGTGATTTCGCCCGCAGCCTCCCAATTTTCGGTGGTATCGCCTGTCCCATCGGTCAGCGTTGCCGAAGTGATCACCAAGCCGTGCGCTTGCACCCCGATGGTACCCGCAAACGGGACAGTCGGATCGACATGGTGACGATAATAGCCGAAATCGACATCGCGGCCCTCGGTGCGTTCGATTCCGAACCAATCAATAAAGTCCGGCGAAGCGCCGGCGTGAAGGCATTTGAGCATCGCGCGCCATGCCGCCAAGGTCAGGGCACCTCGACGTGTCAGCGTTCGCGCCATTGCATCAAGTCGTCGCCGTTCTTCGCTCGGAAGCTTTTCTGCTTCGTTATCGAGCTTTTCAGACAGTTTCCGAGCCAACCCAGCCATCGGCCTTTCCAAAGCTGCCAAGGCTTTATCCAAAGCGTCAGCCACTTCAAGAAGATCCGCTGGAATAGGGCGAGGTTCAGATTCCAGGCTGTAATTGCTTTGACTCGTTTCAGCGCGTGCATAGACAAGGTGCCGTAGCGCAAATAGGAAGCTTTCGGTGGGACCACGAGCTTGATTGCCGGCCAGACGTTGAGTCCAACCGTCACCTGGAAGACTGCGCGCAGCTTCGGTGATTTGTTCGAGCAAGCCCAGCATCGTGTCGTCACCTGCGACGAGATCTTCGATCCTGCGTTTCAAGCCGCGAGCGCGGCTGCGCGAGTTCGTCTCGCTGCCGATAAGCCATCGCCGCAATTCGGCAGTTTCTTGAGCAGTCAGGTGGGCAGAGAAAGCGCTGTCGGCGGCATCAAAGATATGATGACCTTCATCAAAGACATATCGGGTAGGAAGCTGTGAGTCTTCCACTCCACCCAGGGCTGCCTGAATCATGACCAATGCGTGATTGGCGATGACAATATCGGCATGCCGCCCTCGTCTGACATTGCGCTCAATGAAGCACCGTCGGTAATGGTCGCAGGCGCTGTAAACGCATTCTCCGCGACGGTCTGCCAGACCAAAAGTTCGGGCGCGTCCGTGCAACTCCGCCAGCCAGCCCGGGAAATCGCCCCCTGTAAGATCACCGTCACGTGTGGCTGCAGCCCAGCGCGCCATTAATCCCAAACCGATCGCACTTCCTGTTTGCAGGGTCGTCCCACGAACTGCTTCGGCATAGTTGAGTAAGCAAAGATAATTCTCACGTCCCTTCCGGATAACGACGTGTTCCGCTTTTTCGTCTGGGTCGAGGAAAAGTCGCCCCAACTCGTCGTCGATCTGATGTTGCAAATTTCGGGTGTAAGTTGAGACCCACACGGGGGCGCGATTGCGCTCGGCCCATAAGGTTGCTGCTGCAAGATACCCCAGAGTCTTGCCGACACCGGTTCCCGCCTCAGCAATAACCGCATTTGGCCCGTCAGGACTTTCGCGCGGCGTGAAAGCTGGCGTGACAGCGCTCGCGAAATCCGCCTGCTGGGGTCTGGCTTCAGCTGCATAACCGCGTTCGACGGCGATCATATCTGCCAATCTTTTGCGGGCTTCATTGGGAGTCACCGAGTTTTGGCCGGGTGGTCCCTCCGGAGGCCCATCTTCCCATTCGGGGAGATTTCGCCATACGTCCAAAGCGCGATTGTTGGCAACGCCTGACGTCTCCACGCCCAGCGCTGCCATTACAGATGGACCCCAGTTCCAGCCGCCGCGCTGCATGAAGCCGGCTAGACCCACGATGTCGGATTGCGAATCTGCTCTGCCATCGGCGAGATCGCTCAAGAGGCGCCTCGCTATATCGACAATAGCAACGCATTCGGCGGACAAACCCTTTGGCTCGGGCATATGCAGCCATGCAGAAAGCCCGCGAACGGTCGGCAGGCAGAATCGTGCCGGGTGTACGAATGCGAAGAGGTCCAACAGATCGAACCCATCGAGGTGATCGACTTGAAGTCGCCGAGCCACCGACTGGCGGTGGCAGAGGATAGCGCCATTGCTGATGCGTGTAGCGACTGCCGACGGCGTCAGTTCCTCAATCTCGCCATCCGGGCTTAGCCAAGCGGCGTGTCTTGCCGTGAGCGCCAGCGCGCCGACATTGGGCAGAACTATCCGAGCGGGGGCGGGCATTCCCGCATGTTGGATCATGATTCGCTTAGCCTAGGCCGCCTGCGATCGTAAGTCAGCCTGTCTCGGCCTTTGTGAGGTGATATTGGTTACCGGCAGACAGGGCTCCGTTGACCTGCCACGCCCCGATGAATAGGCTCCGCCGGTCCATCGAAAGAGTTATCCAGATGTCGTCCGTAACGCCCGAAATTCAGCAAGCTTTATCAAATGCCCGCGCTTGGCCCTTTGAGGAAGCTCGCAAGTTGGTTGAGCGTTTTGCGAAAGCACCGCCGGATAAGGGCTACGTGCTGTTCGAAACCGGTTACGGGCCATCGGGTCTTCCTCATATCGGGACATTCGGCGAAGTCGTGCGCACGTCGATGGTTCGGCATGCGTTCACAATGATGTCGGATATACCGACCCGACTTTTCTGCTTTTCCGACGACATGGACGGTCTGCGGAAAGTGCCTGACAACATCCCCAATAAAGATATTGTCTCAGCTCATCTTGGTAAGCCTTTAACCGTCATCCCGGATCCTTTTGGGACGCACGATAGCTTTGGGCATCACAACAATGCCCGTTTGCGCGGATTCTTGGACAGATTCGGGTTTCAGTACGAATTCCAATCCGCGACGGAGTGGTACAAGTCGGGCAGGTTCGACCACACTCTGCTTAGTGTCTTGCGTCACTATGACGAAATTATGGCTCTGATGCTGCCGACGCTAGGTGCTGAAAGGCAGGGTACCTATAGCCCGTTTCTACCGATCTCACCCTCGAGTGGGCGCGTGTTACAGGTTCCGCTTGTAGCGCGCGATGCCGACGCGGGAACTATTGCTTTCACTGACGATGATGGACGGCTGTGCGAGGTTCCCGTTACCGGAGGTCATTGCAAATTGCAGTGGAAGCCGGACTGGGCGATGCGATGGGTCGCCTTGGGCGTCGACTACGAAATGTCCGGAAAGGATCTGATTCCATCGGTGCAACTGGCGCAAAAGATCAGCCGTGTGTTGGGCGGCAATCCCCCAGAGGGCTTCAGCTACGAGCTATTCCTTGACGATAAGGGACAGAAGATTTCCAAGTCCAAAGGGAATGGTTTGGCGGTGGAGGAATGGCTTCGCTACGCTCCCCCTGAGAGCCTCTCACTTTATATGTTCCAGCAGCCGAGGCGGGCCAAGCGACTTTATTTTGATGTCATACCGCGCGCTGTCGATGAATATATCGCGTTTGCTCAGCGATATCCGGCAGAAACCCCTGCTGCTCAGCTCGAGAACCCGCTTTGGCACATCCATAGCGGTAATCCTCCAGACTTCGATTGTCCTTTATCTTTTAACGTCTTGCTCAATCTGGCCGGCGTCGCGAATGCTGAAGACCCTGCAGTTCTTTGGGGCTTTATCAGCCGTTACGTGCCGGGCGCGACGCCGGCAGGCTCACCATTCCTGGGTCGGTTAGTCGAATATGCGATTAACTATTACCGGGATTTCGTGAAGCCTGCGAAACGATTTCGCGCCGCCGATGAGACCGAGCGCGCGGCATTGCTCGAACTGTCGGTCAGCCTTGCCACCATGCCGGCGGGAAGCACGGCAGAGTTCATTCAGACCGAAATCTATGAAATCGGGAAGCGTCATCCTTTCCCGGAACTCAAGGACTGGTTCAAAGCGATTTACGCCGTGCTCTTCGGCCAGAATGAAGGGCCACGAATGGGTTCTTTCACGCAACTATATGGGATCGTCGAGACCAAGGCTTTGATCGATGATGCCCTTGTCGGCAAATTTCTCGATGTGCCTTAAGCGATTATACAGCGATTTATCCAAGGGGAAGCAGCAGTTCCTGAAATTCAGCTTTGTTGGCGGTATGGGTTTCCTCGTCGACGCTGGTACGTTTTTAGTCCTGACAAAATACATCGGCCTCGATCTGGTCACCGGACGAGTGATCTCGTCCCTTGTTTTCGGCATGACTACGACGTGGCTTTTGAACCGCTATTTGACCTTTCGTGACCAACGCGGCGGATCCATTCTAGGGCAATATTTGAGGTTCGCCGCTGCTAATATCGTCGGAAACCTGCTCAATATCGGAACTCATGCATTGCTTGTCGAGAGCATTCCATTGTTCCACAGCTACCCGATCCTGGGGATTGTCGCAGGGACCTTCGTGGGGTTGATCTTCAACTTTACAGGGTCGAAGTATTTTGTGTTCCGCTCGCCGAAGTCCATCCGATAAGTTGCTTCAGGCATCTGCCATACCGAAAACGTCCCTTTGCCTTGGCGCAGCCACGATCAACCGGTAATAGGATTTTGTGGCACGAGATTTAAACGCGACTCGCGATGTTCCGGCCGAAAGGTCGAACATCACAATGGCCGGATATGCATTGGCATTGCTGGCCTTGCCCCTGTTTGGCCTTATTGCTGTCCTTAACGGTAAGGAGGCCGGGTGGGATTTTCAGAACTATCACTGGTACGATCCCTACGCATTGCTATCGGGCCGGCTAGGGTTTGATATCGCGGTCGCGCATCATGCGACATATTACAACCCATTCCTCGACGTTCCCCTTTTTTGGATCGCCACTCATTTTCCAGCATGGGCGGGCGGCGCTTGGCTCGGAATCGAAGCAGGTGTCGCAGCCGCATTGATCGGCGGTACAGCTTATCGCCTCCTGCATTTTGACGATCGGCGAACCAGGCTTGCAGTTTCCGTTTTGATCGCTCTGGGCGCTTTGGCAGGCGGCGGAGCAGCAGGCGAGATCGGCAAGACTTCGGACGATATTGCTGCTGGTCTAGGGGCGATTGCCGGTCTGTTCGTATTGGTTGCCGGTTTTGATCGTGTCGTTCGCGCCAAGGGTCACGACCTTCTTGTTATTGCGTTCGCCGGCTTTTTGGTTGGCGCATCACCTGGCTTGAAATTGACTGCCCTACCGTATGCTGTGGGGTTCTCGTTGGCAGTTTTGTCCATGCCAGGAGCGATACTTAAGCGTATCGTTCGCAGTAGCGTATTCGGCCTGGGCGTTCTTTTAGGTATTACCGTTTTCGGTGGATACTGGTTCTGGACCATGTGGCACTATAGCGGCAACCCCGTCTTTCCCTATTTCAACGACCAGTTTCATTCATTACTCGTGCCGCCCGGGAGCTACCGTGACGAGACCTTTTTGCCGAAGGGCTGGTTAGCGCGGCTGATATTTCCCTTCGTCTTTACGCACGATTCTCTAAAAACAGCCGAATGGACGTTCCGCGACATTCACATCCTTCTTGCTTACATCGCGGTTCCGATCGCCGCCGTTTCCTCATTGTTTCGCCAGCCACACGGACGCCAGTTGGTGAATCCGAGGATTGCCAGGCTGTTAATGGTAATGGCTGCCGGCACGTACATAGTCTGGCTCTTCCTCTTTGGAATCTACCGTTACTTGGTTCCACTCGAGATGATGTCGGGGCTGGTGATCATAGCCGCGGTTGCTGTGCTGCCTCTGCGGGTCGGCTCGCGCTTAATTGTCATGATCGTTCTGCTGGGCGGCGCTCAAATCATGGCCTGGAAGGGAGAAGAACCCCGTTTCAGCTGGAACGGGCCCTATGTGGGAGTCACAGTGCCACAGATCGCCGACCCCGCTCACACGATTGTCCTGATGGCTGAAACAGCACCGTTTGCCTATCTGATTCCATCATTTCCCAAAGAAATTTCATTTATGCGGATCCAAGGTTGGATGATCGGCTCCAAGGACACGAGTTCATTGCTGGGCGCAGAAATGCATAAGCGCACCGCCGAGCATCAGGGGCCGATTCTCGCGCTTTATTGGGGCAGAGAGCGCGACTCCTCAATTCGGGCATTTGCGGATTACGGACTGAGGCTCGACGATGCCAACTGCCAAAAGGTGGAGAGCAACATCGAATCTCTGCTCGATCAGGGCTATCCGCTTCTGCTCTGCCCTTTGATAAGGATCGCGCCATGACCTCGCCGCGCATCGCAGTTCTCGTGCCATGTTTTAATGAAGCCGCCGCTATTCGACAGGTCGTGACCGACTTCAGGGCAGCTCTCCCCGAAGCCACAGTTTATGTCTACGACAACAATTCGACAGACGACACGATCGAGGTCGCCCGCTCCGCGGGGGCAGTCGTTAGGACAGAAAGGATGCGCGGTAAAGGCAATGTAGTGCGGCGTATGTATGCGGACATCGAAGCGGACGTTTACGTTCTTGTCGATGGCGACGATACCTATGAGGCTGCTGCCAGCCGAGGGATGGTCGACCGACTGTGGTCGGAACAGCTAGACATGATTAACGGTCAGCGGCTGTCGAATATCGAAGCGGCCTATCGTCCGGGACATAGGCTTGGCAATGTCGTGCTAACCGGAATCGTTCGGAAAATTTTTGGCGATCCAATCAGCGACATGCTGTCAGGATATCGCATTATGTCACGGCGCTTTGTGAAATCCTTCCCGACGATCGCTGAAGGATTTGGCATCGAAACCGAGATGACCGTGCATGCCCTCCAGCTACGCATGCCCATATCGGAAATGCCGACAGCCTACAAAGAGCGGCCGCCAGGATCGGCCAGCAAATTGCGCACCTATCATGACGGAGTCCTTATTCTCAGCACTATCATCGGGCTGATTAAGCAAGAGCTGCCAATGGCATTTTTTGGTGGCATCGCTGCATTTCTGGCAGCGGCTTCGTTGATTGTTGCTTACCCGGTCGTGGTCGAGTTCGCGCATACCGGGCTAGTTCCAAGGTTTCCGACCGCGATCGCAGCGACAGGTATAATGCTGGCCGCATTCTTGAGTCTCACATCCGGCGTGATTTTAGACTCCGTCACACGTGGCCGCTGGGAGGTTAAAAGATTGCAATACCTGGCATTGAAAGGCCCAGGGATAGAGTAGCGCGATATAGAAACTGACTTATTGGCAGCACTAGCCCGATGATGCGGTTTCCGCTAAGCGTCCATCCATCTTGAGCATCGATCCTTTCTCCCTGACCGGCCCGATCCTGCGGTTGTTTCCACCCGAAATAGCGCACGCGATAACGATTCAGGGACTGAGACTGGGTTTGGCCGGGAACAATATCCAACCCGATGACGCAATTCTAAACATCAGTCGTTTTGGTCTCGCATTTTCGAACCCGGTGGGTCTTGCTGCTGGTTTCGATAAGAATGCCGAAGTGTCTGAAGCGGCACTGAAACTGGGCTTCGGATTCGCCGAGTTTGGTACTGTTACGCCGCGTCCGCAGCCCGGCAATCCTAAGCCGCGAATATTTCGCATCCCGACTCACCGCGCCGTCATCAACCGCCTTGGCTTTAATAACCAAGGGCTTGAGGCAGCTGCATTGCGTGTCGAAGCGCTACGGGCCGGTAGAAAGTCGCCACTCGGGGTCGTCGGTGGCAACATCGGCCGTAACAAGGACTCCACTGACGCGGTAGCGGATTACGTCATTGGCGCAGCGCGGCTCAGTCCGCTGGTGGACTATCTTACCGTTAATGTCTCATCGCCCAACACACCGGGGCTTCGGGCCTTGCAAAGTCGCAGAGCACTAACTGAATTGCTGTCTGCTGTTCAGAAGGCCCGGCGCGTCCCTGTCCCCGTGTTGGTCAAAATTGCCCCCGATCTTACTGAAGTAGATCTGGAAGATATCGTGCAAGCGGTCACCGAAACCGAGATTGCGGGAATAATCATTTCGAACACGACGATCGAGCGTCCAACTAATTTGCCGCCCCATTTGGCGAAAGAGGCCGGCGGTTTAAGCGGTCCACCGCTTTTCGCCCCATCTACTTTGATGTTGCAACGCGTTTATCGACTGACCCGCGGCACTGTTCCGTTGATCGGCGTCGGCGGCATCGCCAATTCCGACGATGCATATCGCAAGATTCGCGCCGGCGCTTCGCTGATTCAGCTTTATACCGCTCTGATATTCCAAGGACCCGGCCTGATCGCACGAATCAAATCCGGACTGGCGAACAGACTGCGCGCCGACGGTTTCTCACATGTAGAGGATGCGATCGGCATCGATGCCGCGTGACGATTAAACTACTAAACGGCATCCGCTCTCTAGTAGATAGGTACGACACCTATGTAATTGACCTTTGGGGCACACTTCACAATGGGATTATAGCCTATCCTGGAGCAATCGATGCTTTGACCAGACTTAAGGCCTCGGGCAAGATAATTGCGCTGCTGTCGAATGCGCCGCGCCGCGCCGGCATAGTGGCCGAGATGCTCAAGGGGTTGGGGATAAATGAAGACCTCTACGACATCATACTCACTTCAGGTGAGTCCGTTCATCAGGCGCTAAGAGATCGCCCAGACGAGTGGCATCGCAAGCTCAATGGAGCATGCTGGCACCTGGGACCGTACCGGGAGCGCAGTGTGTTCGAAGGTTTGGACATCGACGTGCGAGAAACTCCGCAGGGCTGCGGATTCTGCGTCGCGACCGGGGCGAAAATGAATGAGGAGCGAGTCGAAGACTATCAAAGGGAACTTGATTACGGCCTTTTCCACGGTCTCCCAATGGTCTGCGCGAACCCAGATATCATAGTTCCCGTCGGTGACATGCTTGCGATTTGCGCCGGAGCATTTGCGGAATATTACGAAAAGAACGGGGGCGATGTCTTCTGGCACGGGAAGCCTTACGCCGCGATCTATAAGCAGCTTTTCGCTGAACTGACGGCAATTGGGGGAGCTTCGATCGACTTTGAGACAACGATTGCGATCGGTGATGCTTTGCACACCGATATCGCTGGTGCGGCCGCGATGGGGTTGCAGAGCGCACTATTGATAGGGGGGGTGCATCGGCTGGAGTTGAAAATCAATTGGCGGGGAAAGCCAAATGCCGCTGCCTTAGCGGCTTTGATCGGCAATGCCGTTGCTAAACCCGATCATGTTCTGCGCCGGTTCGCATGGTGAATCGGTGTTGCTAGCCCAATGATGACGTTTCTCTTTTGGGAGCTGTCGCAGCTGGTATTTACGGCACCGCGCGAAAACCACCCAAAAATACCATCGGCCGCGGACCTACCACAAAGCCTTTAGCTGGATAGTCTATCCAGCTCTGCGATCACGGCCTGTCCCATACCGACTGTACCGACCGTCTGCTGCCCAGCAGCGGCAATATCGCCAGTTCGAATGCCGGCGTTCAGTACGTTCTGTACAGCCTTGTCGACTAAATCGGCCTCTTCTGCATGCCCGAATGAATAGCGCAGCATCATAGCCACGCTGAGGATCGTCGCGAGCGGGTTGGCGATCCCTTTGCCGGCAATGTCCGGTGCGGAACCATGGATCGGCTCATACATCGCGGCGCGCTTACCATGCGCATCGGTTGCACCGAGTGAGGCGGACGGCAACATTCCGAGGGAGCCGGTCAGCATCGAAGCTTCATCCGACAGGATATCGCCGAACAGATTGTCGGTCACGATCACATCGAACTGTCTCGGATTGCGCAGCAATTGCATCGCGCAGTTATCAGCCAACATGTTGGAGAGATTTACGTCGCCATATTCCTTTGCATGCACGACAGCGACTTCTTCGCGCCACAGGCGGCCCGATTCCATCACATTCGCCTTTTCGACGGAACAGACCCGGTTCTGACGCACGCGGGCCAGATCGAAGGCAACGCGAGCGATTCTGTGGATTTCGCTGGTGGTGTAGACTTGAGTATTGATACCAATTCTCTCGCCATTGGGCAGGTCGCTGATACCCCTTGGCTCGCCAAAATAGACGCCGCCGGTCAATTCGCGGACAATCATAATGTCCAGACCACGCACCACATCGGGCTTCAGACTGGATGAATCGATGAGTGCGTCAAACACGATCGCAGGCCGCAAATTCGCGAAAAGTTCGAGTTCTTTGCGAATGCCGAGCAAGCCGGCTTCGGGGCGCAGATGAAAGGGCAGGGCGTCCCATTTCGGTCCACCCACGGCAGCGAGGATCACAGCGTCCGCAGCTTTAGCCCGTGCAATCGTGGCGTCCGAGAGGGGAACTCCTTCCTGCTCATATGCACAACCGCCAACCAGTGCCTCTTCCGTCTCGAAGGCAATGCCGCGGCGATCCTGCAGCCAGCTCAGCAGACGACGAGCTTCACCGATGACTTCGGGGCCGATGCCGTCACCGGGTAGCAGCAGGATTTTGTACGACATTCAAATTCTCGATTTATCGAAGTAGCAAAAAGAGGCTGATTATGACCACAGCCAGGGCTGAGAGAGAGATTGACGTTGTTCGAATGTGGCAATCTCGGCTTTGCGCTGTAGAGTCTGCCCAATTTCGTCCAATCCCTCGACCAACTGAAGCTTGCTCGAGGGATTGATCTCGAACGAAAAGCTTTCGCCGTTGGCGCGGATGACCTTTTGGGCAGGCAAGTCGATCGTCAGCACGCGTGTGTTGTCACCCGCGGCGTCGGACATCAGAATGTCGATCTGCTCCTGGGGAAGCACAATCGGCAACATTCCGTTTTTGTAACAATTGCCAAAGAATATATCGGCAAAACTTGGGGCAATCACGGCTCTGATGCCGAAATCCTGCAGTGCCCAGGGAGCATGCTCGCGGCTCGATCCACAACCGAAGTTATCTCCTGCAACCAATATCTCGGCTTGCCGATATTCACGCTGATTCAATACGAACTCAGGCAACTCGGCCCCGTCATCGGCATAGCGCATCTCAAAGAACAGAGATTTTCCGAGACCGCTGCGAGTGATGGTCTTCAGGAATTGTTTGGGGATGATCATATCTGTGTCGATATTGATCATCGGCAGCGGCGCTGCGACGCCTGTTAGTTTGGTAAATTTTTGCATCTGCTTCAAACAACCGGCGGAGTGGACGAGGAGAGTACAACAGTCGGGGCCGTCGACGAACGCTGATGGTCGCGGATTTCGGTCAAGGTGTTATTGATCTCGAAAATCACGATTAAACCTTCGCAGATGATGCGGATCAGCACCGGTCCGATAATTAGATAGAAGACGGCTTCAAAAAACCCATGGGAATAAAAAAGGGACTCAATCGTATTCCCGATGACTGCGCCCCAGAACAAGATCTGGATGAGCAGGGGGGTGATCAACTTCTTGAAGCTCAGATACTCGTCCATCACGTCCTCCCGCGTTAAATTGGTTTCGCCGTGTGCAGCTCAAGAAAATGAACGGATATCGGTCAGCTTGCCCGTTATTGCAGCTGTGGCAGCCATTGCCGGGCTGACCAGATGAGTGCGACCTCCGCGTCCCTGACGTCCCTCGAAATTGCGGTTTGACGTCGAGGCGCAGCGTTGCCCGGGCTCCAAGCGATCCGCGTTCATCGCAAGACACATCGAGCATCCTGGTTCGCGCCATTCGAAGCCGGCGTCCGCGAAAATTTGGTCCAAGCCTTCTTCTTCGGCTTGGTGCTTGACCAATCCGGAGCCTGGAACGACCAGAGCGCGGACACCCTTGGCGACTTTTCGGCCGCGCGCCACTTCGGCGGCGATCCGAAGATCTTCAATTCGTCCATTAGTGCAGGAACCGATAAAGACCGTATCGATCGCTATGTCGTTAAGTTTCTGCCCCGCTTTAAGTCCCATATAGGCTAGCGACCGTTCGACGGCTGCTCGCCTGCCGGGGTCGGCGTAGTCGGCAGGATCTGGAACGTTGGCCGAGATGGGCAAGACGTCCTGCGGGCTTGTTCCCCAAGTGACCTGGGGGGCGATTTCGGATGCATCAAGAACGACCTCGTGGTCGTAGGTGGCACCCTTATCGCTAGGCAGTGTCTTCCAAAATGATACGGCTTGCTCCCAAGCGGCGCCTTTGGGCGCCATCGGGCGCCCCTGCAAATACTCGAAGGTCGTTTCATCCGGCGCGATCAACCCTGCACGTGCGCCGCCTTCGATCGTCATATTGCAGACGGTCATGCGGCCTTCCATCGACAAAGCGCGGATTGCCTCTCCTGCATATTCGATGACACAGCCGGTTCCGCCAGCCGTTCCGATTTTGCCGATGACGGCCAAAACCAGGTCCTTACCGGTGATCCCCGGCGCAGGTGTTCCATTTATGGTTACGCGCATTGATTTGGCAGGCTTAAACAGCAGAGTCTGCGTCGCCAATACATGTTCGACTTCGGAGGTGCCGATCCCGAACGCCAGCGCGCCGAACGCCCCGTGTGTGGCGGTATGGCTGTCGCCGCAAACAATCGTCATACCGGGTTGGGTCATCCCCTGTTCAGGGCCGACGATATGAACGATTCCCTGGCGTATGTCGTCCATCGGAATATAGGGCACGCCGAATTCGGCGACATTTTGTTCCAGCGTTTTCAGCTGGATTTTACCCTCTTCCTCACCCGGTCCGAAAACGCGCCCCGGAGTGGTCGGCACGTTATGGTCCGGAACCGCCAGTGTTCCTTCCGGGCGGTGAACTTTCCGCCCGGAAACACGCAGTCCTTCGAAAGCCTGGGGGCTCGTCACCTCGTGAATGAGATGACGGTCGATATAGAGCAGCGTCGTACCGTCCGCGTCGCGGCTTACAGTATGGCTGTCGAGTATCTTATCGAAGAGGGTGCGCGGCGCCGACATGGCAGAATTACTCCTCAGTCTTGTCTTTCAAACCATGACCTGTCGTCCGCTCTGCGATACGCGCAGACTTGCCGCGGCGACCACGCAGATAATAGAGCTTTGCCCGGCGGACATCACCGCGGCGAACCAGTTCGACCGAGTCCAGACGCGGGCTGTAGAGCGGAAACACGCGCTCGACGCCTTCTCCATAGCTGATTTTGCGGACAGTGAAAGATGAGTTCACTCCTGCATTACGCCGTGCAATACAGACGCCCTCAAAGGCCTGAACGCGCTCGCGCGTGCCTTCGACAACCTTCACATTCACCCGCACGGTGTCGCCGGCTGAAAATGCCGGAATAATGCGGCCTTCGGTCAGCCGGGCGATCTCGCCCGCTTCAACCGCTTCCAAAACGTTCATCGTCTACTCCCTCAAAAACATGGAAACGGGGCGGCCCCGATCCACAACCAATTCAAAACCTCAAGATCCCCGATAGCGGGACCATAAATCCGGACGCCGCTCCCGCGTCAGCCTTTCGGCTTCGGCTCGGCGCCACGCCTTCACCCTTTCGTGGTGCCCGGAAACCAGCACCTCCGGCACTGCCCATTCGCGCTCCTCTGCGTCTCGCCACAGCGCGGGTCGGGTGTAGTGCGGGTACTCGAGCAGCCCGTCCGTAAAACTCTCTTCGGTCGCAGTCTGATCGTTACCCATAACACCCGGCAGCAGCCGAACGCAGGCGTCGATCAAAACCAGCGCTGCCGGCTCCCCGCCGGAAAGCACATAATCGCCGACGCTCATTTCCTCAGCCGCATTGGCGGCAAGGACACGCTCATCGACTCCTTCGAATCGGCCGCAGACTAGAGTTAGGCCTGCCGCATTGGAAAGCTCGGCAACCCAATCCTGCGTCAACAAACGACCGCGCGGCGAGAGATAGATCAGACGACGCTCTGGCCGATGCGCCGCGCGTATCGCGCGATCGAGCACATCGGGTCGCATCACCATGCCTGCCCCTCCGCCGAACGGGGTATCGTCCACGGAGCGATGCTTATCGCGCGCGAACTCCCGAATGTCCAGCGTCTCCAGCCTCCATTTGCCGGATTCCAGCGCCTTTCCAGCCAGACTTTGGCCAAGAGACCCAGGAAACATTCCCGGGAAAAGCGTTAACACCGTCGCATTCCAGACCGCGCTGCCAGCTGGTTGGTCAGCCATGGCTTTGCGTCCCGGCTTTCGTCTTTGCGTCCCCGAGTTCATCGAGCAAACCCGGCGCCGGATCGATGACCAGACGTCCTCCCCGAATGTCGATTGCGGGTACGCTATCTCGGTCAAACGGCAAAAGCGGCCGTTTGCCCGATGGTAGGCTAAGTTCTACAATGTCGCCCGCCCCGAAATTATGCATGGCGGACACCGTGCCAACGGTAGTGCCATCGGGCAGTTCGGCCCGCAGACCGATTAAGTCTGCGTGGTAGAACTCATCGTCATCCGGCTCAGGTAATTTCCCGCGTTCAACGAATAGTCTCGTTCCCGCTAGGGCCTGTACCGTGTCCCGGTCAGAGATTCCATCAATACGAGCGATCCAGTGCCCCTTGTTTGCTCCGACGAGTTCGACTGCAAATATGCGAACGCCATTTTCGTCGGTCAGTTTGCCATATCGGGCGATGGCTTCGGGATCTTCGGTAAAGCTTGCCAGCTTGACCAAGCCTCGAACACCGTGAGCCCCCAATATTTGCCCGACGCAAATGCGCATGTCAGCCTCGATCGGCCCTCGCTCAGCCTTCGGCGGGCGCGGCTTCGGCGGCTGCGGCAGCTGCGGCTGCATTGGCCTTCAGCCGTTCCTGGGCCTTGGCCTTCGGAGCTGAGCGCGTGGGGGTCTCGCTCCACTGGCGCTTTTCGACCAAGCCGGCATTGCCGAAGAAAAGAGCAACACGGTCAGTCGGAAGAGCGCCGACGGATAGCCAATGCTTTGCGCGCTCTTCGTCGATCGTGATGCGGGTTGCATGGTCTTTCGGCAGCATCGGGTTGTAGGTTCCGATCTTTTCGATGAAACGGCCATCGCGGGGGCTGCGCGAATCAGCCACGACGATCGAATAAAATGGCCGCTTTTTAGCGCCGCCACGGGACAAACGAATCTTCAAAGCCATTAGTATTTCCTCTTGGTGGTAGTCGTTAGGTTGAACAAATCGATTATCTCAGTCCACCGGGGGGCATCATGCCCGGCGGCAGTTTTCCAGCGAGGCTTCGCATGAAGCCTTTTTTGCCCATTTTCTGCATTTTCTTCATCATGTCCTGCATCTGCAGGAACTGCTTCAGGAGGCGATTTACATCGGCGACGTCGGTCCCCGAACCCAAGGCGATCCGCCTGCGCCGCGATCCGTTGAGAAGCTTCGTATTCTTACGCTCGAGCCTGGTCATCGAACTGATGATCGCTTGCTGCCTCAGAAGCATCTTGTCGTCGATATTGGCGTTTTTAAGTTGGTCCTTGATCTTGCCCATCCCTGGCAGCATTCCCATTATGCCGCCGAGGCCGCCCATCTTGCCCATTTGCTTCAGCTGGGATGCGAAGTCGTCAAGATCGAAACTGCCTTTTTCGAGCTTCTTTGCGAGTTTTTCAGCTTCCTCGCGGTCGATATTCTCGGCTGCACGCTCAACCAAACTGACGACGTCGCCCATACCCAGCACGCGACCGGCAAGGCGTTCGGGATGAAATGGCTCCAACGCATCAAGGCGCTCGCCAACACCCAGCAATTTGATCGGCTTGCCGGTGACTGCGCGCATCGATAAAGCGGCACCCCCGCGAGCATCGCCGTCGATGCGAGTAAGCACGATTCCAGTTAGCCCGACCTTTTCATCGAAAGCTTTGGCGACATTGACGGCATCCTGACCGGTCATCGCGTCAGCCACCAAAAGTGTTTCCACCGGATTAGTGGCGTCCCGCACGGCGGCAACTTCAGCCATCAGCACATCGTCGATCGCGAGACGTCCGGCCGTATCGAGCATTACGACGTCGTATCCCTCAGCCCGACCAACTCGCATTGCGCGTTGAGCGATCTGAACCGGGGTTTCTCCGGGAACGATCGGTAATGTAGGCACATTCGCCTGTTCGCCGAGAACGCGAAGCTGTTCCTGGGCTGCAGGGCGATGCACATCCAGCGATGCCATGAGAACACGTTTGTTCTCTCGTTCGAGCAATCTCTTGGCGATTTTCCCGGTCGTCGTCGTCTTGCCCGATCCCTGCAACCCGACCATCAGAATTGGTACGGGAGGAACCGCATTCAGGTTCAGCGTTTCATTGGCTTCACCCAGCATTTCAACAAGACAGTCATGGACGATCTTGATGACTTGCTGTCCAGGCGTGATGGAGCGCAGGACATCGTGACCTACTGCGCGCTCTCGGACTTTGGCGATAAAATCTTTGACGACCGGTAAGGCAACGTCGGCCTCCAGCAGCGCGATACGAACCTCGCGCAGCGCGGCGACGACGTCATCTTCCGACAGCGCGCCACGGCCGCGCAGTTTCGTGAAGATATCGCCAAGGCGACCGGTTAAACCCTCGAACATGCCGTTCTACAAACTCCGATACGCTGGCTATAAGCCAAACGAAAAAGGCCAGTGGGCGAAACTCGCCGACCGGCCGACCCCCGCAGGGACCTTGTTTGCGCTGTTTCTACTGTTTGAGGGGCGGGGGTGTCAAATCGGGGGCATGCGTGGGGTCAGATGATGCCGTCCGTACGCGCAGGCGATGCCGCTGCCAGTACAGCAGGGGAATACTCAACAAATAGGCAACGGCGACGAAAATAGCCGTGGCCCAAGGTGTGTCGACTGTCGCGCCCGCAACGATTCCGATCACTGCCAGAAGGGGTAGTCGAAATCGCTGTCCGACATGAATGCCGCTCAACGCCAGAGTTGGGATGCGACTGACCATCAGCAAGGCTATTCCCATCACCCACAGGCTGACGAGATAGGGATGATTGACGAGGGCAGGGTGACCAGCCTCGAAGTCGACGATCAGCGGCAGAAATGCGAGGCCTGCGCCGGCCGGTGTGGGGACACCGACGAAGTAAGGCGCCTTCGGTTGGCGCGGACCGATAGCGCTGAGCGCCGTATTGAAGCGGGCGAGCCGCAAGGCAGCGCAGATACTGAATGCCAATGTCGCCATCCAGCCGATATTTCCGGCTGCATGCAAAGCCCATAGGTAGAGCAGAATTGCCGGCGTTACACCGAACGATACTATGTCTGCAAGGCTGTCCAATTCTGCCCCGAATTTGCTCTGCGCATTCAGCAAGCGAGCTGTACGGCCGTCCAACGTATCGAGGATAGCGGCGACGACAACGGCGATTACCGCAGCTTCCCACCGACTCTGCACCGCAAACCGGATTGCGTTCATCCCCGCACACAGCGCCAGCGTGGTGAGCGCGTTGGGCAGCATGCGGAAGAACGATCCGGTTGGCGGCGGTAACCGTCTGCGATTGCGGAGTGAGGGGCCCATCAGTCCCGAAACCCCGTCCGTGCCGGTTCGTTGCTTGTGAAATCGGCGATGACGGTCTCCCCCCCGATTGCTGTCTGACCCACGACAACCAATGGCTCAGCATCCCGCGGCAGATAGATGTCCAGGCGGCTACCAAAACGGATCAAGCCGTACCGCTCACCGGTCCGAACCTCCTGACCATCTCTCAGTGTGGTGATGATACGACGCGCGACCAACCCGGCGATCTGTACAAAGGCGATCTCCTTGCCGTCATCAAGCTTAAGTCGCACCGCCGCGCGCTCGTTTACGTCGCTGGCCTTGTCCATCGATGCGCTTAGAAACTTGCCCGGGTGATAGGCGGCTTTTACGACAGTGCCATCAATCGGGATTCGGTTCACATGAACATTGAATACATTAAGGAAAATGCTGACGCGCAACAGTTGGTCAGGCCCCATCTCGAGTTCTGGTGGCGGGACCGCCGGGACGATCATGGTCACCCGCCCATCGGCAGGACTGACCACCAGGCCTTTTCGTAACGGAATCGTGCGAGGCGGATCGCGAAAAAAATAGATGCACCAAAGGGTCAGGATCAGGCCGATCCACCCCAGGAGTGACGAGAAGGTAAAAAACAGGGCCGTTACGACCGCGAATCCGGCTATGAAAGGCCAGCCTGCGCGGTTGATGGGATAAAGAACGGTGCTGAGAGCGGACATTATCAATTCTGACTATACGTGGGGACAGGTTATGGTCGCACTCCCTGCGCGGATTCGGAAGCCCCTAGACCTGCAGTGACGGTATTTGCAACGGAATGGGCCCGAGCCCGCTCCATAATAGCTAGGATATTCTGTTGGACGGCGACCTGCTCAAATTCCTCACCCAATTTCGTAATGCGCCTCGATCCGTGGGCGCAATCGTTCCAAGTTCGCGCGAATTGGCGGAGGCTATGATTGCGCCGATCGATTTCGAAAAGGCCCGGGTCATTGTCGAGTTCGGCCCCGGAACCGGCGTGATGACCACTGCGATCGTCAAGAAACTGTCTCCCCATACCCGGTATGTCGGGGTGGAAGTTAACCAAACATTTTGCCAGACGCTGACCGTGCGTTTCCCGCATCTTCATTTTTTCAATCGAGGCGCGCAGGACATAAAGGAAATACTGACCTCGCTGGGCGTCGACTCCGTCGATGCCATCATCTGTGGACTGCCCTGGGCCTCACTGCCAATTGATCTCCAAGTTCGGATCATGTCGGCGATCAGCGATGTGTTGCGCCCCGGAGGTGTCTTCGTGACCTTTGCTTATCTCCAAGGTCTTGTCATGCCTGCGGCGGGTATGCTTCGCAGACGACTGAAAGCGCAGTTTGCATTTGTTAAGACGACTAAAATCATATGGCGGAATGTACCGCCTGCATTCGCCTATGTTTGCTACCGCTAGGCTCAGGGCTGTAGCTCCAAGGCATTTTTATAATAAAACTGTTCGTTTGTTATAACGTCTCGGATTATTGTTGCCCGATAGGGAGGAGCAATAATGCGACTTATGGGCGTCTTCACACTTAGCACCCTGGCGTTTGCGACACCTGCCGATGCTGGAAGCGACACAAACAACGTACCGAATCCGTTTACTGAGCAAGCCGGGTCAACCGGCAGTATCACCTCGGTCGATAAGGGCGTGGAAAACTTCACCGCTCCGGTTCCAAATCCGCTACCGCAATCCCTACAACCGGACAATTCCACCGGTGCGGCAGGCGATAAAACAGACAAAACAGATCCATCGGGCGGTTTTTACGAATCGACCAAGAAAGATGGTTCCGAACATTGATCTGCTTCTAGGGGCGGGACCTACACTACTATTTACCGTCGACCGTAAACGCGATTAGAGCGTTCCCCGGTTGGTGCACGCCAGCCGATCCTGAATTCAGATACAGCACACCGTTAGCAATCGCCTCGGCTCCGTTGCTGATACTGCCGCCAGTCGCTGTTACGCCGTTCACCGCCTTGAAGGATTGGCCGGCATCGAAATCCCAGAGAATAGCCCCGTCTTTAGTTGAAAAAGCTCGCATATGTGCAGCGACGGAACCGGAAAAGACCACGCCCGGGATGGCCGCCGAGGCTCCCGGCTGTGCTGGAGAACAGCCGACTGCTCCGTTGGCGATCGCCATGGGTGTCGTGGCATCGCCCCAGGCGCAGACCGGCGGCGGTGCGGGTGTATGCCAGATGCGATTTCCCGAGGCTGGATCAAGCGCTGTCAATCCGCCGACAGTGACGCCGGGCGCGGGACGTACATCGGAACTGCTTGCGTAAACCTGAGAGTTGTCGACCGACAATCCCCATACACCCGATGCGCGGCTGCCTTTGCCAAGTTTTTCGCGCCACACGATCTTCCCTGCATCGTCCGGATCGAAACCGTATATTTCATCCGCTTTTGTGATCGCGACCAGAATATCCTTGCCGTTAGGGAGGTGCCTGAGAATCGGCGGCGCGGCAAAATCGAAGTCGGGGCCGGTATGCTCGCAGTCTTCGGGTTTCTGTGCCTTTGGGCAAATATTGTCTTGGGCCATAACCTGGCTCTTCCACAATCTGGCCCCGGTATCGAGATCGAAGGCCATAATGGCATTGGCCGTGTCGATCGATTGCTGCGTGTAGGAATTACCAGTTCCCACATAGACCGCATTGCGTTTGGGATCGATTGTAGGTGCCGAGAAAATCGATGCGCCGGCGGGACCAAATAGTTTGGTGCCGTTTGTGCTGATTCCGATTTGCTTCGGTTCCTGTTCGATTGTGTGGACTTTCCACAAGACTTTACCAGTCATCGCGTCAACAGCAGCGATGCCCCCGCGAAAGATGCAACAGGCATAGTTTGAGTTGAATAGTGACACCTCTTCCAGTGATGAGAGAGGCACGTAGAGTCGGCCCTTATAGAGCGTCGCAGACCCTGTTAACCGGGTGGCAGGGTGGTCTTCTACGCGGGTCGTCCATAGCGGCGCACCGGTCTGAGCATTCAACGCATGAAGGTAACCATTTTCACTCGTGATATAGGCCGCCGCCTTTGCCCTGCTTCCTGATGGCAGGGCGGCGACTGTGATCGCGGCGTGCACGCCGCCCTCTGCGGTAAACGACCAGTATGTGCAACCGGTCTTGGCGTTTAGAGCGAAGGCTTTACCGGCCCGATTGGCGATGAAAATCATATCGCCGGCGACGCTAGGCTGACCGTCGGCAACATTGCCGGGATAGGCGAAAACCCATTTAACTTTGAGGCGAGAAATGTCGCTGATCTTAAGATCGCTCGTGCTCTGAAAGCGGCTGTTTCCTGCGTCACGTCCCCAGCCGATCCAATCATGCGGGCCAAATGCAATTGGCCCGGCAGCCGATTTGCAGCGATTGGCATTTGGGTCGGGATCGTGGCTGGCGCCAAGTTCTTTACCGGTAATAAAGGTCGCCAGCGACTTGATCTGTTCTGAGTCCAAGCCAGTGGCCTGAGGCTGCATGACGCCGGCAGTCAATGCCGTTACGACCTGCTCGGGTGTTTTCACGATAGTCAGGAATGCCCGGGCCGGGATACGATCTGACGGATGATCGTGGCACTGCGCGCATCGTTCCGTATACAGCACCGCGCCCGGCTGGGAGGCGTTTGGCGCGGGTATCGGATCGGTTTCGGCCCGCACGCCACGTGAAAGGCTTAGCCCCAGGATCAAAGCCAAAGCCAACGAGATCTTCATATTTATGGAATTAAGCTGCATGTCATTCCCGTCGATCTTAGAGCCAATAAGGCTCTGTTGTTTCCATTAACCGCTTTGCGACCTCAATAACTGGCAGGTCACGCGTTGCACTTGAGAGCAATTCCGGTCCAACGATCCCATCGAAGCCCGAAGCCTTTATGCGATCGGCAAACTGCTTCAAGTCGAATATGCCCGCCCCCGGCATCAGTCTTTTATGGATCGTTTCGGAGAGAAGATCGTCCCCATCCAAGGGGCCGTGGTCGTTGAATTGGACATAGGCAATCCGATCGGGCGGGATAGCGCTCAATGCCTTCCACCCTTCTGGGGATCGTCCGTCGGGCCCGTTGAAGAAATGCCAACTGTCGATCACGAAGTTTCTACCCGTGACTCCGGACGCATTGAGGAGATCATGTGTCTGACCGATCGTGGCCAAGGGCAGAAAGGGGAGAAACTCCAAAGCAAGTTCCTGGTCGGCGTCACGGCAAATCAGGTTGGCACAGCGCGTGGCTTCGATTACTTGGGCGTCGATCGGCGCGATCACACCAGCATGCAGGTAAACTGCGCCGAGCTTGCGACCTATCTCGACCGCAGATCGCGCCAATGCCTCGACTCCGCAGACATCGTCATTGATCGAGAGTGAATGGACCGCAAGCATCTTGAGGCCTTGGCCGTCCAACTCCTCCCTCAGCGTCTCGATCGTGCCGTAATGGGCGACGTAATGCGCGATACTGGGCAGGTCGAACGATATCCAGCGATATCCGGTAGCGCCTGCAGCCCTGATCATTGCGCTCAGGTCCGGATTCTCGAACCCAAGATATGGCGACCAGTTGACGGTCTCGAAACAGAACTCGATCATCGCTCAGGGCTCCAGCACGACCTTGATCACTCCGGACTTGCGGTCTCGCGCCATCTCGAAAGCTTCCACGGCGGCTGCGAGGGGATAGCGGTGAGTGATGATGAGCTGCCCTATGAGCGGGTTGTTTCCTAACAGAGCCGCGGCGTTATCGATATCTCGTACAACACCATCCCGGCTGTACATCGTCGAACTGACGATTTCCGGTTCTTTCGCAGCCAAAGTCAGTCCCGGCAGAATGACATCTCCCCAAGAAGCAGAAAGCAGCAGAAGTTTTCCATTGGGACGCAGCCACTCGCACCCTTCCTTCGCTCCGGACTCGCTCCCGGCGCTATCAACCGCGATATCGTATTCGCCGTTCGCCTCGTCTGCGCCAAGGCGCGCACCGGCCATTTTTTGGTGATCATGTCGCGCGACGAGGCTGACCTTGCAGCCGATCGCGACCGCGGCTGCCACAGCGCATAATCCTATCGTTCCACCACCGATAACGACGACGCGGTCTCCCGGTTGTGCTTGCGCACGTCGCATTCCATGAACGGCGACTGCCAGTGGTTCAACCAAACTTGCCGTGCCGATATCCAGGCGCCTAGGCAAGCGAACCAGGCAGCGCTCAGGAACAACGATCTCTTCCGCCATCCCGCCGTTGCGACCGACGCCGAAGATGCGTTCGGTGCCGGAAATACAGACCTGATAGTGACCCGAACGGCAATATTGGCAGTTGCCGCAGGGGATCACCGGCTCAATGGCGACCGGTGTGCCATCCGCCAACATTCCTGCCATCTCATGACCCGGAATGCCGGCGATCTCGAAGCCACTGTCAAGGATCGCGAGATCCGAACCACAAATACCGGCCGATGTGATTTTGACGCGTACGCCCGGACCGGACGGTGGGGGCACATCCAGAAGTGTGACTTTGCCGCCCACATAATTGACGGCCTTCAATGCGATCTCCCCAAAGGCTCTCTCCCCGATCACACGCGCTTATTTGCCCGGCCGTAAGCCGACCGGTTTGGCCTCGTCGCGTCAAAACCCAAAAACAATATCGCTGGGCGTGCGCGATCGGCGGTAATGTCGGATAGAACCGAAAGATGGTCGTGTCTACTGAGTCGTGAAGCGAGTGGACGCAATAGCGACTTGCGACTTCTGGGATCGGCGCTTGCGATGCAAGCTAAGCTGCTTATTCTCGTTGGAACCGATGCCGCGTCAGGTAACAAACGGAATTGTCGGAGCGGTCGAAGAGACTAGGAGCTGTGATGCTCTAAGCGGGAAGGGACGGAAATTGCTGCAGTCATCATATTAAACAGATCGTCGAGAAAGTGCGCCTGCGGCTCAGCCGGCCTGCTGCTTGCAACAGTGTTGTCGCGTTCGATCAGCGCGTTGAAAAACATTCCGCCGACTCGATTTATTCTGGCCGCGAGTACGGTTTCCGCGATGTCGGGGAGGCATTCGGGCAAAAGTTGGGTCGCCCGAGTTGCGGCACTGTTCGGTGCCCAACCCGGGTGTTCAATTCCCACCTGATATCGAAAACTGCTCAGAAATTGCATGATGAACTGCGCGTAGGCATGTCGGCCCTGTTCATTGACCAGTTCTGCGATCGGCAGAAATAGAATCTCAAGCATACTTCTTGTGTCTCTGAGGCGACCTTCGCGCTCAGCTGCATCCAGCAAAGCTTGTCGGCGAGGTTCGAATCCCGCCACGCGACGAAGGATAATTTCCCGCAACAATCCTGTCTTATCGCCGAAATGATACTGGATGACGGAGTTATTGGACTGCCCTGATTCAGCAGTTATCTGCCTCAGGGAGGCCCCCTCGATACCGTACTCGGCCAGAAGCCGTTCGGCTGTCTCGAGCAATCGCTCCCGCGCTTTTCCGACATCGGATGTCCGGCGTTTCTTTACAGGAGCCAGGGACATTTACGAGCCTTCGGTAACAGAGGGATCTTTCCGCCGCATCACGGGCCAAAACAGTTCTTCTCGCCAGTCGAATCGGCTTGGCAGTCCAAATCGTTCTTGCGCCGCCCGTGGTATGCGCGCTGTACCCAGGAGAACGTCGAACAGAAATATCGTAACAGCATAATTACCGCGCATGTGGGCTCGCTTTCCCATGCCGTGGTGGGCGTGGTGCGTATCCGGCAGGGTAATAATCTTTTCCAAAACATTGAA
>Ga0182030_10006753_pt1 | contig 24138 bp, 22 predicted proteins | sample 812S3MmetaG_FD_121299 | JGI IMG/M metagenome (GOLD analysis project Ga0182030, IMG submission 121299) | Permafrost microbial communities from Stordalen Mire, Sweden - 812S3M metaG (Illumina Assembly) | ecosystem: Environmental > Terrestrial > Soil > Wetlands > Permafrost | place: Sweden...
CGGCGAGCCGAGGCCGAGCAGCACCACGATGATCGGAACGCCGATTGGGATGATCGCCGGCAGCACCATCTCCTTGAGTGCGGCCTTGGTGACGATGTCGACCGTAGTGCCGTAGTCCGGCTTTTGCGTGTAGTCCATGATGCCGGGCATCTCGCGGAACTGGCGCCGCACTTCTTCGACGACCGATCCCGCCGCACGTCCGACCGACTCCATCGAGAGCGAGGCGAACAGGTAGGGGAGCAGACCGCCGACGAGCAGGCCGCAGAGCACGTAGGGATCTTGCAAACCGAACGTGATGGCCGTGCTCGAACAGGCGAGGTTGGTGTCGGCTTTGCAACGATCGCTCAGTTCCTGAACGAACGAGGCAAAGAGCACGACCGCCGCGAGACCGGCCGAGCCGATCGCGTAGCCTTTTGTGACGGCCTTCGTCGTGTTGCCGACCGCGTCGAGCGGATCGGTCACGTTGCGAACCTCTTCGGGCATCTCGGCCATCTCGGCGATGCCGCCCGCGTTGTCGGTGATCGGACCGAACGAGTCGATCGCCACCACGATGCCGGCCATCGAGAGCATCGACATGACCGCGATGCCCACGCCGTAGATTCCCGCGTAGCCGTTCGCGACGAGGATACCAACCACGATGATGATGCCCGGCAGCGCCGTGGCTTGCATCGACACCGCGAGGCCCGCGATGATGTTGGTCGCGTGTCCGGTAACCGAGGCCGCCGCGATGTTCTTCACGGGCGGGAAGGTCGTGCCGGTATAGTATTCGGTGACGTAGGTGATCAAGCCGGTGACGAACAGACCGACGAGCGCGCAGATGAAGATATCGAGCGCCGAGATCGATTGCGCACCGACCGTGATGCCGGCGCCGAATTCGGCTTGGGCGATGAAGTAGAAACCGACCGCGGAGAGCACGCCCGCCACGATCATGCCGCTGTAGAGGGCGTTCATGATGCCCTCTTTCTTCACGGTGCCGATGCCGACGAAGAACGTGCCGATGATCGAGGTGACGATCGAGAGCGCGCCCATGATCAGCGGGAACGACGTCGCGCCGGGCACGGTGCCGAGGACGAGATGTCCGAGCAGCATTGCGGCGGTGGTCGTGACGACGTAGGTTTCGAAGAGGTCGGCGGCCATACCGGCGCAATCGCCGACGTTGTCGCCGACGTTGTCGGCGATGACGGCCGGGTTACGCGGATCGTCTTCCGGGATGCCGGCTTCGACCTTACCGACGAGGTCGGCACCGACGTCGGCGGCCTTGGTGAAGATACCGCCGCCGAGCCGGGCGAACACGGAGATCAGCGAGCAGCCGAACGCGAGCCCGACCAGCGCGCCGATCGACGTCGTTTCGTCGCCGTTGTTCACGTGCAGCATGATGGCGTAGTAGCCGCTGACCGCGAACAGTCCGAGGCCGACGACGAGCAGCCCGGTGATCGCGCCGCCCTTGAAGGCGAGGTTGAGCGCCGGTCCGAGACCGCCGCGCGCCGCTTCGGCCGTGCGTACGTTCGCGCGCACCGAGACGATCATGCCGATGAAGCCGGCCGTGCCCGAGAGGATCGCGCCGATCGCAAAGCCGATCGCGGCTTCCCAGCCCAGCGGTTGCGGGCAGAAGCCGATGACGATGAAGAGAACGACCGCGACGCCGGCGACCGTCGTGTACTGACGTTTGAGGAACGCCATCGCGCCCTCTTGGATCGCGGCGGCGATCGCCTGCATTTTCTCGTTCCCGGCCGGTTGGCGCAGAATCCACGAGATGAGGTACAAGCCATAGAGGATCGCGAGAATCCCGGCTCCGAGGCCGAGCTCGATCCCGAGCGATGCTGACATACGGGTCCTTTTTACAACGGGCCCTGACCGAAGGCCGGGCAGTCGATTACACAAAGAAAGGCTCGAGCAGGCCGAGCACTTATGGGCTCGCGTTTGCCGCATTTCCGGCACGGTCCTTGTCCGGAGGGCTTCCTCATAGGAGGGCGGCGGGGGCCGGGCCAACCCAGCGCGCGATGGAGTCGACGGAGTTTCTGGTGGTCGGATGCGGCCCGGCGGGCGGCACCGCGGCCCGGGAGGCCGCCCGCTCCGGGGTCGCCACGGTCGTCCTCGAGCGGGATACGGTGGTCGGGGCCAAGCGCGTCTGTGCGGCGGGACTGCGGCCGGGCTTCTGCGAGACCTTCGATCTGCCGCGCGCGATCGTCCACTGCGATACGCCCCGGCTCACGCTCTCGACGATCCGGAAGACCTATGCCTTCACCCTGGGCCCGGCGCACACGACGACGCGCGAGGAGCTCGACGGCACGATCGCGGCGCTCGCCCAGCACGAAGGCGCGGAGATTCGCACCGGCACGCTGTTCCGTTCGCTCGAACGCGACCGCGACGGTGTGGTCGTCGAGTATGCCGATACCCGCGCCGGCACGCGCAAGAAGATCCGCGCGCGATCCGTGTTTCTCGCGCAGGGTTCGAGCGCGCGCCTCGACGAGGTCGATCCGGCGTTTGCCTACGATGAGTGGCGCAACGGTTTGCTGACGTGCATTCAGTACCGCGTCTATCCCGAAACGCAGGCGACGGATGCAACCTACGAAACGCTCGAGATGCACTACTACCGCAGTCCGCTCTCGGGCGAAACGATCATCGCCTGGATGTTCCCGAAGCGCGACCATCTCTCGATCGGCCTTGGGCTCGGACCCAAAGTCAACGGCGCCGCGCTGCGCGCGGAACTCGCGTGGTTCTTGCCGCGCGTCCAAGCCCGGCTCTTTCCCGGCATCGCGTACACGATCCGCGAAGAAGGGAACTTACTCTACGGCGGCAAGCCGCGCCCGGGCATCGCGAACGACCGCGTGATGGTCGGCGGAACCGCGGCCGGGCTCGTGGATGCGACGACCGGTGAAGGCATCCTCGAAGCGGCGATGAGCGGACGCTTCGCAGCCGCGGCCGTCAGCGGCGCAAAGGCTACGGCAGCGGATCCCGCACCGGCGTACGATCGGGCCGTAAAACAAGCATTTTACTCGCGTTTGCGCCACCGTGCGAAGCTGATGTCGTTCCTCGAACGCAAGCCCGCGCGCTTCGACGTGCTCTTCCGTCAACTCGAGGGCGCGCCGCGTTTTGCCGATCTCTTGCAGCACGATCGCAATGATTTCACGCCCGCGCAGTGGCTGTATTTGTACGGGCAGGCAATGCGTTTCGGCGTCAGCGCCGCGTTCATCGCATAGGTGATCGCGTTTGCCGTTGACCGCTGCGTGCGGCTCGTGTTCGTGCTGGTCGCGATCACGCTGGTCAGCTTTCTCTTTCTGCACCTGATCCCGGGCGATCCGATCGCGATCCGGCTCGGCGAACATGCGAGCCCGCAACAGATCGCGTATCTGACGCACGAGTACGGACTCGATCGGCCCTGGTGGGTGCAGCTCGGAAAGTATCTGGTCGCGCTCTTGCACGGCGATCTCGGGATCTCGATCTCCGACACGCAACCGGTGGCGCAAAAACTCGCGCTCGCGTTTCCGGCCACGGTCGAGCTGACGTTCGGCGCGATGCTGGTCGCGATCGTCATCGGGATCCCGGCCGGCGTGCTCGCCGCCGTCCGCCGGCGATCGTTCCTCGATGTGTTCACGATGAGCATGGTGCTCGTCGGTGTATCGATCCCGGTGTTCTGGCTGGGCTGGATGCTGGTGTACCTCCTCGCGGTGCTGCCGTCGCGTTTCGGCCTCGATCTCTTTCCGATCTCGGGCCGCATCTCGCTGCTCTACGACATCCCGCCGCGCACGCACCTGATCGTGATCGACGCGCTCTTGGCCGGCAACGGCCGCGCGGCGCTCGACGCACTCTGGCATTTGGTGCTGCCGGCGTTGACGCTGGGAACGATTCCGCTGGCGATCGTCGCGAAGATCACGCGCGGGTCGATGCTCGAGGTTTTGGCGAGCGATTACGTGCGCACGGCGCGTGCCAAGGGTCTGAGCGAGCGCCGCGTGGTGGTGCGCCACGCGCTGCGCAATGCGTTGGTCCCGATCATTACGGTGCTCGGCCTGCAGACCGGTCTCTTGCTTGGCGGGGCGGTGCTAACCGAGAGTGTGTTTGCTTGGCCGGGGGTCGGGCGACTGGCGTTCGACGCGATCTCCAACCGCGATATGCCGGTCATCAACGGCTGCGTGCTGCTCTTTGCCACGGTCTTCGTGGTCGTGAATACGGTCGTCGATCTGCTCTACGCCCTCGCCAATCCCCGGATTCGCTACGCCGGATGACGGGCAATTCTAACCAAATCCGGTAGAAACGTTAACCGTATCACGACAATCCACCGCCTCTTGAACGGGGGAACGGCCCTGGCGAAACGAACTGTGGGGGCTAGGTCCGAACTTCGTCTCGGAGTGCCCGTGTGAAAGCGACTCGCGAAACCCGGCGATATATCATCGCCGGCGCAGAACTCAGCCGGGAAGAAATCGTCCACAAGTATCTTCACTTGGTGAAATACGTGGCCGGTCGCATCTCGATCAATCTGCCCCCCAACGTCGAGATCAACGATTTGATCAACGACGGCATCCTGGGTTTGATCGACGCGATCGAAAAGTACGACGACGCCCGCGGCGTGAAGTTCGAGACGTACGCGATCACCCGCATCAGTGGCGCCATTCTGGATGCCCTGCGAGCGCTCGACTGGGTTCCGCGTGCGGTGCGGCAACGCGCCCGCGAACTCGAACGCATCTACCAAGAACTCGAGATCGAGTACGGCCGGGCCGCGACCGAAGAAGAAGTCGCCAACCGGATGGGCATGACGGTCAAAGAGCTCGACGTGCTGATGCAAAAGATCCGCGGCACCTCGGTGCTCTCGCTGGAAGAGTTTCTGCCCAACGAGCGCGGCTACGAGATTCCGCTGCTCGATACGCTCAAGGATGACGGCAACGAGGTTTCGAGCGCCGTCGAGGCCCGCGAGATCAAGGCCGCCCTCGTTCACGCGGTCGACGCGTTGCCGATGCAAGAGCGTACGGTGATCTCGCTCTACTACTTCGAGGGCCTGACCCTCAAGGAGATCAAGGGCGTCCTCAACGTCTCCGAGTCGCGCGTTTCCCAGATCCACGCCCAAGCCGTGATCCATCTGCGCGCCAAGCTGCGAAATCTGACCGCGGATTTGGGTTATCGTGAGGGCGATCCGAACGTGAAGCAGAAGTATACTCGGAAGCCGCAACCGGCCTAACTCCCCGGCCTACTCCAAGGAGAGGGTTCATGGCGATCCGGCCAGCCGATCTGCAAAGCGCACTCATCGTTTCCACCCAAGCCCAGCCCACGCAGCAGCGCGCCGAACAGGCGCCTGTGACGGCTCAGTCTGCGGCCCAGGCCGCGTTCGTCAACAAGACCGACGAGCGCAACGAGCGCGTCGCCCAAAGCGGTGAGGCCGAGGGCAACCGCATCGGGGTCAAGGAACGCGAACAGCCCGATCAGCAGGGCGGCCGGGGCCGCAAGCGCGAGCGTAAGCCGGGCGACCCGTTCGATGAAGTCGTGGAAGACGCCGCCGGCCTATCGGACGGAACCGCGCATTTGATCGACTATAGCGCGTAGAGTTCCCGTGCCCAGCTAATGTCGGTTAACCCGGCCGCCGTCAACGCGGCCGCCGCCAGCAGTTCGGCTGCCGCCGTCGAGCAGCTGATTACGGCCGAGATCAATGCGCTGGCCGCCGATGCGCAGGCGCTGCAGGGCCAAGTCACCACCGGCCAAGTCGTCACGGCGCAAGTTCTGCCCTCGAACGGTCTGACCGACCTGATCCAGATTCTGGGCAATCGCGTCGCGGCCGCGCTGCCGCCCGGGCTGACGCCCGGCGACACGTTCACCGCGCAAGTGACCGGCTTCGACGGTCCGCAGATCTTGCTGCAAGTGCTCAGCACGACCGATGCGCAAGACATCCCTGCCGACACGCCGCCGCCCGGTCTCGGCGGTTCGGCGTTGCAGCCGGGCGTCGACGAGCAGGCGCCGGGCGCGCTCCAGCTCGCGGCGACGCGGCCGATTCTGCCCGACGGCGTTACGCCGAGCATCGCGCCGCCGCCGGCGGTGTTCGTAGCCGCGTCCGTGCGGCCGGCGCCCGGAGCGAACACGGCCACCGCCGCGACGGCGACGACGCCGTCGACCCCGGTCACCTTGCCGCCGCCCGCGCAAGTGCTCGCGCAGCCCGTGACGGGGTTGGCCGACATCGAAGCGCGTCTGGCCGCCGCGCGCGCGGGTGCCGTGAGCATCAACGTTCCGATTGCGCCGGCGCCGGCCGCGCCTTCGGCCGGGCCCGCGGCGGCACCGGTCAGCCTGCCGCCGCCGCCGCCGCCCGCGCCGACGGCCGGTGCGCCCGTCACGACGACATCCCCCAACGCCGTTCCGCAGCCGCCGCCGGCCATCGCCGGACGCTTCACGCTGCCGCCGCAGATCACGCCATCGGCCCGCTTTTCCGAACCGGCACCGCAAGCCGCAACCGGCGCCCCGGCCGCCGCACCGCCGCCGCAGGCTCCGGCGCCGGCGGGACTTGCCGCCTTCCGCGATCCGGCCGCGCTCCTGCGCGCCCTCAACTTGCCGGTGACGGCGACGAACATGGGCGCGGCGCAGCTTGCGATCAACACGCCGCAGCGGTTGCCGGCGGCGTTGGCCACGCTCGAGAGCGCGTTGCCGGAAACCGACGATCCGCGCGTCGCGACGCTGCGCACGCTCACCGCCTTCGTTACGCGCATGGAGCCGTCATCGCCGCAACTGGCGCAGCAGATCTCGGCCTACATCGACAACGTGGTCACCGGCAACGAACCGAAGCTCGTGCAGCTCTTGAACGCGCAGCTCGCCGCGGAGCAACAGTCCGCTGCGGCGCCGCCCGCGGGCGGCGCTACCGAGGAGGCCGCAACGCCGGGTTCGGCGCAAGCCGCCGCGCTGCCGCCGATCGTGCAGCAGCCCACGTTGCCGGTGATTGCGCTCGCGCAAATTGCCGAGCGCGGCGCCGCGCTGACTGCCGATTTGAAAACGCAATTGCTGGCGGTGATCAATGCGCCGCCGGCCGGGAGCGAAGAATCCGGCGTGCTCGTGCCGGCCGCATCGAGCGCCCTGACCGCGATCACCGCGGTCCAGATGAACGCCGCGCAAGCGATGAACGCGAGCCCGCAGACGATGGCGTTCACCTTGCCGATGTGGCTGGGCAGCGGCTACGCGCAAGCGCACATCGCGATCGATCGCGACGCTCCCGAGCCCGGCAACCGCAATCTCGACGGCGACAACTTTCACATCGCGTTCGTTCTCGACACGAAGAACCTCGGCACCGTCACGGTCGACTTGCAGACCGTCGGGCGCGCGTTTTCGCTGGCGGTGAAAACGGAAAGCGAGGGGTCGGCCAAACGCTTTGCCGAGTCGCTGCCCACGCTCACCGACCGGTTGGAGAAGCTGCGCTACCGCGTGAATTCCGCCGAAGCCACCGTTGCCGCGCGCGGCGCGCAAGCCGCCGCCGCGGCGACCGCTGAGGTTGATCAGCCTCAGGATGACGGAGGCGTCGGCAGCGACGTGAACGTGCGCGCATGAACAACAACAGCGCGTATTACAACTCCCGCCGCAACGCGCCCGAACGTCCGGCCGCGGCGGCGATGTACTACGATCCGGCCGGCAGCGCGCCGCCGGAAATCATCGCCACCGGCCAAGGGATGATGGCCGAGGAAATCGTGAACGTCGCTCGCGAGCACGGTATCCCCCTGCACCAGGATCCGGGTTTGGTCGAAGCGCTCTCCAAGCTCGACATCGGCACGATGATCCCGCGCGAACTCTATGCCGTGGTTGCCGAAGTGCTGGCCTTCGTCTATTCCGTCGATACCGAGGCAGCAACGCGCTAACGGCGAACCTGCGGCTCAGTCATGTCGTGGTTCGATAAGCTCAAGGCAAGCGTCGTGCGCTCGCGCGATGCGCTGCTCGGTCTGGAAACGATGGCGCTCGCGAAGCGTCCGCTCGATGCATCCTTTTGGGATGAATTCGAAGAGATCCTGATCGGGGCGGATTTCGGTTTCGCGACGACCGAGAAGATCGTCCTGGCGTTGCAGGGCGTCGCGAAGCAAGATCGCTATCAAACCAGCGATCAGGTGATCGCGCGCTTCAAGCGCGACGTGAAGAATTTCCTCACTTTGCCGGACATGGGCTTGCAGCTCGACCGTAAGCCCGCCGTGATCCTGATCGTCGGCGTGAACGGTAGCGGTAAGACGACCACGATCGGTAAGCTGGCAACCGCGCTGAAACGCAATCGGCGCAAGGTGCTGCTGGTGGCGGCCGATACGTTCCGGGCGGCGGCGGCCGAGCAGTTGACGATTTGGGCGGAACGTGCGGGCGTGGAGATCGTGCGCGGTAACGAAGGCGCGGATCCGTCGTCGGTCGTCTTCGACGGGATGGTCGCGGCGAAGTCACGCGGCGCCGATGTCGTGCTGGTGGATACGGCCGGGCGGCTGCAAACGAAGACGAACCTGATGGAAGAATTGAAGAAGATGCGCCGCGTGATCGAACGCGAGACCGGTGCGCCGCCGGCCGAAACGCTCCTCGTCCTCGACGGCACCACGGGGCAAAACGCGCTCTCGCAGGCGAAGCTCTTCAACGAGGCTACGCAACTGACGGGCGTGATCGTCACGAAACTCGACTCGACGGCGAAGGGCGGCGTGCTCGTCGGCATCGTCGATCAGCTCACGGTGCCGATCAAATACATCGGCCTCGGAGAAACGGCCGACGCCCTGCAGCCGTTCAATCCCGACGAGTTCACCAAAGCGCTGTTCGAACCGGCGGCCTAATTTCTACGGTCCGCTTTGGACCGTCGCGCCGACGGCGCCGGCTCCCGTAACGGTTTGACCCACCGCCGTGTTCGTATCGACCGACGTGATCTGAATCTTTCCGGTCGTCTGGTGTGAGGTCAGCACCTTACCGCTATCGGGATCGCGGAGCTGACGCACGGTCATCACGTCGAAGTACATGCCGACGGTGACGCCCTCGGTCGAGCCGAGGTTGATAATGAGGGACTTGCCGTCTGATGCAAGGACCTTGCCCGTCAGCGACGGTCCGGCCGGACCGCTGCTGAACTTCGCCGGATCGAGCCGGTTGGCGATGTCGATCGCCACCGAGTTCATCAGCTGACCCATCGTCGAACTGAGAAACTGCTGGTTGCTATACGAGCCGCCGACATAGCCGCTGAAGGCACCGGTGCCCCATGACGTGCCCGACTTCGATTGCTCGCTGGTGAAGGTTTGCAGGATCTGTCCCGTCAGAGCATCGACCACGTGCACGGAAACTTGAAGCGTGACGCGTTCCGTGCTCACGGAGCCGATGGCGCCGCCCGCAATACCGCCGAACAGGCCGCCGACGTTTGCGCCGCTCTGACTCGTTTTTGCGAACTGCAGAACGTTACCGCTGACGAGATAGCGCGCGCCGATGAGTTGTCCGCTTTGGATCGCCGTGGCGGGCGAAACTTCGCCGGCGGCCGTGAGCTGGTGCTCGGCCAGCGTCTTGTCCAAATGGGTGCGGTCGACCATCGTGAATTTTCCGCTGTTCACCAGCTGATCGGTGACGAGATCGGAAATCGCGACGCCCGGTTCAAATGCACCGTACCAATCGGATGTCAGACCCTTCGTGTCAAAATCGAGGACGGCCGTCGACGGTCCGGCAGCAAGCGCGACGTTCGGCGCGCAGAGCGCGAACGTCAGCGTTGCGGCGAGCGCGAGAAAAGAATGCCGGCGGAGCGAGTCGAGGTGCGTGCGTTTCATGGAGCGCAGCATGCGCTCCAAAAACGAACGGCTGATGAAGATTCCGCGAAGAGCGCGTCAGCCGCGTGTGGACCAGAAACGGCGGAAGCGTTCGAGCCAGGCATCCAATTCGCGCAATGCCCCGGCATCGAGCGCATACATGCGGCGCTGACCGGCAACGCGCACGCGCACCAATCCGGCGGCACGCAAGATCTTGAGGTGCTGCGAAACGGCGGGCGCCGTCATGTCGAAGCGCCCGGCGATTTCGCCGGCGGCGATTTCGCGCTCCGCCAACATCTCGACGATGCGCGCTCGCGTCGGATCCGCCAGGGCGCCGAAGACGTTCATTGGGTTAATAATATAGTTATAGCTTAAATAAGTAAAGTCTTTTGAATATGCCTAATCGAACACAGGTTCGATTGCCGGCCGAGACGAACGGGGTGAATGAACGACGCGTCGAGATCGGTGTAAGCCGATTATCCGTGTGCCACGCAGATGGCACTCAGGCGCGATACTGTCGGTTGCGTACTCATCACGCAATCGGAAACGGAGCATCATGGCCGACGAAAAAGCAGCCGCCCTGACCAACGCCCTCGCTCAGATCGAGCGGCAATTCGGTAAGGGCTCCATCATGAAGATGGGCGAGATCCAAGAACGGATGGCGTTCGACGTCATCTCGTCCGGATCGATCGCCCTCGACCTCGCGCTCGGCGTCGGCGGGTTTCCCCGCGGGCGCATCATCGAAATCTACGGGCCGGAATCCAGCGGTAAGACGACGCTTGCGCTTCACGTGATCGCCGAAGCTCAGAAGAACGGCGGCACGGCGGCGTTCATCGACGTCGAGCATGCGCTCGATCCGGCTTACGCGCAGAATCTGGGGATCGACCTCGACAACTTGCTCGTCTCGCAGCCGGATGCCGGCGAACAGGCGCTCGATATCGCTGAGATGCTCGTGCGCTCCAATGCGGTCGACGTGGTCGTGCTCGACTCGGTCGCGGCGCTCGTCACCAAGGCTGAGCTCGAAGGCGATATGGGCGATACCCACGTGGGTTTGCAAGCGCGGCTGATGTCGCAGGCTCTGCGCAAGCTGACCTCGGCGATCTCACGTTCGAAGTGCGTGATGATCTTCATCAACCAGCTGCGCGAGAAGATCGGCGTGATGTTCGGCAGTCCGGAAACGACCTCGGGCGGACGGGCGCTGAAGTTCTATGCCTCGATTCGCATCGACATTCGTAAGCTCGAACAGATCAAGGTTGGGCAAGAGGTGGTCGGGTCGCGTACGCGGGCCAAAGTCGTGAAAAACAAGGTGGCACCGCCGTTCCGGCAGGCCGAGTTCGACATTACGTATGGGCGCGGGATCTCGAAGATGGGGTCGATTCTCGACGTGGCGCTCGAGCGTAATCTTGTCGGCAAGAGCGGCTCTTGGTACACCTACGGCGAGTCGCGTATCGGTCAAGGGCGTGAGAACGCCAAAGCGTACCTCGAAGAACACAGCGACGTCGCCGACGAGCTGGAGTTCAAGATCCGCGAAGCCCTCAAGGCCAGCGGATCGCCGAACGGTTCGGCGAAGCCGGTCGGGGTCGGGGCTGGTCCGGTTGACGACGCGGACGACGACTAGCTCGAGAACGGCGCGGGTGGCGGCGCTTGCGATTCTCGCGCAGCGCCGCCTCACCGAAGCGCAGCTCTGGAAGAAACTCGAAGCTCGGGGATACGAGCATGAGGAAATTGCCGGCGCGGTCGCTTCGTGCAAGGCCAACGGCTACATCGACGACCGTTTGTACGCATCGCTCTACGTCGAGGGTGCGCGTAAGGCGGTCGGCGATGCACGGCTGTGCGCCGACCTCGTCAAGCGCGGGATCGATCGGGAAGCGGCGCTCACCGTCGTCGCCGACGCCGAAGTCGGCGAAGAAGGGCGTATCGAGGCCGCGTACCTCAAGATTCGGCGGATCGGCCCACAGCTTGCTTATCCGTCGATCGCGCGGAAACTCGAGCGGCTTGGATTTCCGTCGAGCCTCATCTATCGGACGCTGCGCCGGCACGCTGCGGACGAGCTAGGGGATTTGGTCCGAGAGCCCGACTAGCGACTTCTGTCAGGGCGAGGAGTCGATCCGCCGGAGGCTAAAGGGTCGTAACCGAATGCGTTTTCGAATCGCGCGATTTGTTGCGGCCATCGCTTTCGCCGTAACCATGATCGCGCAGAGCGCGTCGGCGCTGGAACTCGATTCGATCGCGAAAGCCGCGGCGAATTACACCAACCCCGATGCGAAGCTCCAAGCCATGTATCGTGCGGCACTGCTCAACACGAGCCACCAGGCAACGATCGCAAGCGACGGTACCGCCTACGTAAAGACGGGCGATATTCCGGCTGAATGGCTCCGCGACGCAAGCGCGCAAGTGCGCCCCTATCTGTTCTACGCCAAGAGCGATCCGCAAGTCGCGCAACTGCTGCGCGAGATGATCGCGCGCATGGGCAAATATCTGCAGATCGACCCCTACGCCAACGCGTTCACGCTGGACTATCGCGTGTGGGAACAAAAGTTCGAGCTGGACTCGCTCGCCTATCCGATCACGCTGGCATGGACGTACTGGAAAGAAACGGGCGACGCGTCGATCTTCACGCCGGACCTCTCGCTCGGTTTCGACAAGGCGCTCGAGACGATGGAGCGCGAGCAAGATCATGCCAAGAACTCGACCTACACGCAAAAAGAGATCCCGAACGGCGGCAAGGGCAACCCCGTGAAGTACACGGGCATGATCTGGACCGGCTTCCGTCCCTCCGACGACGCGTGCACCTACAACTATCTCATCCCATCGGAGATGATGGCGGTCGTGGCGTTGGGCGAGCTCGACGAGATCGAACGCGACGTCTACCACAACCTGCTCAAGTCGCACCGCGCGTCGGCGCTGCGCGACGAGGTTCAGACCGGCATCCAGACCTACGGCGTGGTCTTCACCCCGAACTACGGCTACGTCTACGCCTATGAAGTCGACGGGCTCAATCATGCCAATCTCATGGACGACGCGAACATTCCGAGCTTGCTCTCGGCACCCTACATCGGCTACACCAAGGCGACGAGTTTCATCTACGCCAATACGCGGCGGTTTTTGCTCTCAAAAGACAATCCGACGTACTATAGTGGTAAGCTGGCCAGTGGGATCGGCTCGCCCCACACCAACGATGGCTGGGTGTGGCCCCTGGCGATGCTCATGCAAGGTTTCACTGCAACGACGGAAAGCGAAAAGCGAGACGTGCTCAATCAGCTTCTCAACTCAGACCCCGGTGACCATCTGTTGCACGAATCGTTCGATCCGGACGATCCGGCACGTTACTCGCGCGTCGACTTCGGTTGGCCCAACGCGCTGTTCAGTGAGTACGTCATGACGAATTTCGAAGGTGTTCCTCCGCTACCGGTCGGCTCGACCGCGGACTTGGATTTCCGTGGCGAATAGCAACACGCTGCTGCCGCCCGTCGAGCACAAGCGCGCCGGTTCGGTCGACATCGTACTCGGCGTCCAGTGGGGCGACGAGGGCAAGGGCCGCGTCATCGATTTGCTCGCGAAGGACTACGCCGTCGTTGCGCGCTTCGGCGGCGGCGACAACGCCGGTCATTCGATCGAGGTCGGAGATCGCAAGCTCGCGCTGCGAATCGTGCCCTCGGGCGCGCTCGTGCCGAGCGCGAAGTTACACGTCGGCGCCGGCACCGTGATCTCGCTGCGCACCCTGCTCGACGAGCTCGACGCGCTCGGCAAGATCGGGGTCGACATCTCGCGCATCTCGGTCTCCGATCGCGCGCAGATCGTGTTCCCGTTTCATGCTGCCGTCGATCAAGCGATGGAGCGCGCCCGCGGCGGGTCGGCCATCGGCACGACCGGACGCGGCATCGGTCCGGCCTACGTCGACCGGGTGGGACGCATCGGCATTACCGTCGGCGATCTCCGCAATCCGGCCGCGCTCACCGAGAAAATCCGCCAGTCGATGCAGGCCAAGGCATCGCTGTTAGCCGGCGCACCGGATGCGCCGCGCGAGGAAGACATCATCACCGATACCCTCGCCGCAGCGAAGCGGCTGCTCCCGCACGTCGTCGACGGCGTCGCGTACATCAATGAAGCGCTCGAACGGGGCGACAACATCCTGGCCGAAGGCGCCCAGGGTACGCTGCTGGATGTTACATATGGCTCGTACCCCTACGTTACCAGCTCGTCGACGATCGCCGGCGGCGCCTGCATCGGCCTCGGCATCGGGCCGGGCGCGGTCCGATCGGTCACGGGCGTGGTGAAAGCGTACTGCACGCGGGTCGGCGGCGGCCCCTTCCCCTCGGAGCTGCCCAACGCCGAGGCCAACGCTCTGCGGGAAGCCGGGCGCGAGTTCGGGGTCGTCACCGGACGTCCGCGGCGCTGCGGCTGGTTCGACGCGGTGACCGCTAGGTATGCTGCCCGACTCAACGGGCTCGACCGGCTGATCGTGACCAAGCTCGACGTCCTCAGCGGGCTCGACCGGGTGGGTCTCGTCACGGGTTACCGGCACGCCGACGGCACCCCGGCCGGAGTCGAATCGATGGGCGAGCCCGGTCTCCAAACGGAGATCGAGTACCACCCCGGCTGGTCCGAAAATGTGCGCGAGGTCCGGCAGGTCAAAAATTTACCTAGTGCCGCACGGGCATATCTGGACCGCTTGGCAAATGTAACCGGAGTACCGGTCGCTCTGGTCTCTGTGGGACCTGAGCGCACGGCATTTGCGGCGTGACCTGGGTGGGCACGCTTATCTTGTGGAGCAGTTAACGTAAAGCCGGTGCACGTGAAGGCCGATAGTATCCCTAGGATCGTCAAGCCGGTCATGGATGCCCGGTAACTTCACTTGCCACGGCCGGCCTAACCACGAGATTCCGCAGAGTCCCGAAGGTGTCAATTGGATCGTATAGGTTCATCGTTCGGATCGTTTAGCGGTCGAGTACGCGATATATGGTCGTCGCAAGGTCCAGCGAGCCGAATGATCATCGGGGCGCTCGGCGTTGTGATCGTCGTCGGCATCGTGTTCTTCGGATTCACGCGCTTTCGTCCAACATCGTATTCGGTGTTGTTCTCGAATCTTGCGCCCGACGATGCGAGCGCGGTCGTAGCGAAGCTCGACGCGCAGAAGATCCCGCACAAGCTTTCCGCTGACGGTACGACGGTCTACGTTCCGTCCGACGTCGTCGCCGACGAACGCGTGTCGCTCGCCGGTGATGGTACGGTCAAGGGCGGCGGCACCGGCTTCGAGTTGTTCGACCGCACGAACCTCGGCATGACCGACACCCAAGAGAAGATCGCGAAGATCCGCGCGACCGAAGGCGAGCTGCAGCGCACGATCAGCGGGCTCACGCCGGTTGAATCGGCACGCGTTCACCTCGCGGTACCCGATGCAACACTCTATTCGACGACGCAAGAACCGACCACGGCGTCGGTCGCGGTCCGCACGAAACCCGGTGAGACGCTCTCGCCGCAGGAAGTCCGCGGAATCACGCAGCTCGTCTCCGGTGCGGTCGAAGGACTGCATCCCGAAAACGTCACCATCGTCAATCAAGACGGTACCGTGCTCGTGCCCTCGCCGTCGACCACGGGTCCGGACGGAACGCAGACGGCCGACGCCCTGAAGATGACGTCGGATCAGCTCGTCGCCAAGCAGCGCTACGAAACGAACCTGCAAGAAAATATTCAAGGGTTGCTCGATGCGGCGATCGGTCCGAAGCGTTCGGCCGTGCGCGTTGCGACCGACATGGACTTCGATGCCGGTCAGACCGACACCGAATCGTACGCGCCGCAAGGCACGGTCCGCTCGACGCAGACCGAACGCGAGGCGTTCCAAGGTACCGGCGGCGCTCGTCAGCCGCCCATCGGCGTTCCCGGCACGACCACGAACGCGATCCCGACGTATCAGGGCGTTCAGCAGAACACCGGCAACAGCAAGTACACGAAGTCGAAGACGACGACCAACTTCGAGATCACGAAGACCACCGCGAAGCACATCGACGCGCCCGGCAAGGTGACGCGCGAGTCCGTCGCCGTGCTGGTCAACGTGCCGAACGCGGCCCTCGCGCCGCCTCCCGGCGGCGGACCAGCCGCGATCACGGCCGCCAACTACACCGTCTCCGCCGCCGACGTCGCGAAGATCCGTAACGTCGTCGCCGCTGCCGCGGGCATCGATCCGACCCGCGGCGACGTCGTTTCCGTGGAAGCGATTCCGTTCGCGCCGCCGCCGACCGGCGGCGTCGTGGCCACGACCACCATCCTGGGTATCCCGGTCTCGGCGCTCATCGCCATCGCCGTGGTGCTCTTGCTGGCAGGTGCCGGCGCCGTCGCCCTCTCGCTCCGCCGCCGCGCGGTGCTGGCCACGACGGTCGATCTCCCCTCGTTCGACTCGGCGCTTGCCGACGAGCTGCCGTCCTTCGAAGAGCATCCCATGCTCGAGGGCTCGCCGGTCGTCGCCGCGCCGATCCGCTCCGCAGCCGATCTGACGCGCGAGCAGATGATCGAATACGTGACGACCGTCGCGCAAGAAAACCCGGACAGTCTCGCCAAACTCGTCAAACTGTGGCTGGCGGAGTAAGCTAACCTGTGATTACCGACAAGCCGATCATCGGGGCCGTTGGGGCTGGGGCGTCGCCTGCGAAGCCGACCTACCAGTTCGAGAATCCGGCTGTTCCGGAAATGACGGGGCCGGAAAAGGCCGCCATCCTGATGATCACCTTGGGCTTGGAGATCTCATCGACGATCTTCAAGTTCTTGCGTCAGGACGAAGTGGAAACGATCGTCCTCGAGATCGCGAAGATCTCGACGGTCCCGATCGACAAACGCGACGCGGTCATCACCGAAGCCTACCAGCGTGCCATCGCCCTCAAGTACATCAACGAGGGCGGCATCGAGTACGCCAAGGAAATTCTCGAGCGTTCGTTCGGCGCCGGCCAAGCCGACGACATGACGAACCGGTTGTTCGCGGCTCTCAAGCACGGCAACCCGCTCGAACTCGTCAAGAAGACCGAACCGGGCCAACTGCTCGAGTTCATCCGCGAAGAACATCCGCAGACGATCGCCCTCATCCTCGTCTACATGGCGCCGGAACAGGCGGGTATCGTGCTTTCGCAACTCGAGCCCGAGTTGCAGGCCGACGTCGCGATGCGCATCGCGATCTTGCAGAAGACCGCTCCCGAAGTGCTCGAACAGCTCGATGAGTTGCTCGGCCGGCGGTTGCTGGTCACCGGGGCCGACTTCACCAAAGCCGGCGGCGTTCAATCGCTCGCGCAGCTCATGGGCTTCGTCGATCGCGAAACAGAAAAGAACATCCTCGACGGCCTGGCCAAACGCGATCCCGAGATCGCCGAAGAAGTCAAGAACCTGCTCTTCGTCTTCGAAGACATCATCAACCTCGACGACCGCGCCATCCAGCGCATCCTCAAGGAAGTCGAAGCCAAGGATCTCGCTCTCGCGCTCAAGACCGCGAACGACGAACTGCTGCAGCGCGTCTACAAGAACATGTCGACGCGCGCCGCGTCGACGTTGCGCGAAGACATCGAAGTGCTGGGGCCGGTTCGCATGCGTGAAGTCGGCAAGGCGCAGCAAAACATCGTCGACGTCATCCGTACGCTCGAGGAAAACGGACAGATCATCATCTCGCGCGGCGGCAAAGAAGAGCGACTCGTCTAATATGGCGACCGCGAGCACCACGTAGTTATGGGCCGCGTCGTCAAGAACGCGCGCGTCAACACGCAGCGCTATCAAGTTGCCGTTCCGCAAGTCGAGCGCCCCGCCGGCTCCGACGACGATTTGTATCTGCCTCCGCACGTCGACGAACCCGCCCTGCTCGAACTGCCCTCGCCGCAGTCGCCCCCGATCGACGTCGACGCGATCGCGAAGCAAGCCCGCGAGCTCATCGATACCGCGGAACAACGTGCCAAGGCGCTGCTGCAAGACGCGTTCGATCGCGCATCGCAGCTGCTGGCTGAGGCCGCCGAACGCGGCGACAAGCTGGTGGAAACCGTGCAGGCCGAAGCGCGCACCGCCGGCCATGCCGAAGGCGCCGCGGCAGCGGATCGCGAGATGGGCGACATGATGGCGACGATGCGCAATCTCGTCGACATGGCGCGTGTCGAACGCCACAAGCTCATGGAGAGCGCCGAGCCCGAACTCGTGCGCCTCGCCGTCGGCATCGCCGAACGCGTGCTGCACCAGCAGATCGCCCTCGACCGCGGCGTCGTCGTCGAGATGGCGCGCGTGGCGATCGGGCGTCTGGTCGAAAAAGAATCCGTCACCGTGCGCGTCAACCCGGGCGATCTCGAACGCATGCGCGAGCATCGCGACGAGCTGCTCAGCAACGGAGAGATCAAGAACTTCCGCGTTATCGAAGATCAACGCGTCGACCGCGGCGGCGTGGTGGTTGAGACCGACGGCGGGACGATCGACGCGCGCATCTCGACGCAGGTCAACGAAGCGAGGCGCGTGCTGCACATCGAGGACGAAGTCGTCGTCACGCCGGCAGCCAATGGCGAATCGAGCTTGCGCGCCGCGCGCGCGTCGTAGCTCCCACCGTGCAAACCGAAGAAGCCGTTATGGGCACTGCGCCGTTTAACGCGGATCGCTATCTCACCATGCTGCGAGCGGCGGATCTGCTGCGCACGAACGGCAAGGTGCGCCAAGTCATCGGCACTGTGATCGAGTCGAACGGCCCGCCGATGTCGATCGGGGAAACCGCAAACATCATCTATCGCCGGGCTTCGGATCCGGTGCTCTCCGAAGCGGTGGGCTTCCGCGATTCCAAAGTGCTGCTGATGCCGCTCGGCGAGCTGGGCGGTATTGCCGCCGGTTCCGACGTCGTCGCCCTGGGCCATCCGCTGCAGATCGGCTTGACCTCGGCGTTGCTCGGACGCGTGCTCGACGGCTTGGGCCACCCGATCGACGGTCTCGGCCGCATCGATGATGCCGTGCCGGCCGAAATCACCGGCACGCCGCCGAACGCGTTGCGCCGCCGGCGCGTCACCGAGCCTCTCGGCATGGGCGTGCGCGCGATCGACGGATTGCTCACCTGCGGCAAAGGCCAGCGCATTGGGATCTTTTCCGGAAGCGGCGTCGGCAAATCGACGCTGCTCGGCATGATTGCCCGCAACACCACCGCCGACGTGAACGTGATCGCGCTGGTCGGCGAACGCGGTAAGGAAGTGCGCGATTTCATCGAGCGCGATCTGGGCGAAGCCGGATTGAAGCGTTCGGTCGTCGTCGTCGCAACCAGCGATCAGCCCGCGCTCGTGCGCATCAAGGCCGCCTACGTCGCGACGCGCATCGCCGAGTTCTTCCGCGACGCCGGCCTCGACGTGATGTTGATGATGGACAGCGTGACCCGCTTCGCGATGGCGCAGCGCGAAGTCGGCCTCGCGATCGGCGAGCCGACCACGACGCGCGGATACACCCCGTCGGTGTTCGCGGCGCTGCCGAAACTGCTCGAACGCGCCGGCACCTCGGAGACCGGTACGATCACCGCGCTCTACACCGTGCTCGTCGAGGGCGACGACATGAACGAGCCCGTCGCGGACGCCGTGCGCGCGATCCTCGACGGACACATCGTGCTCTCGCGACGGATCGCGTCGGCCAACCATTTCCCGGCCATCGATGTGCTCGCCAGCGTGAGCCGCGTGATGCCCGATGTCGTTTCCGACGCGCACTTCGCCGCCGCATCGAAGGTGCGCGACATGATGGCGACCTATCGCGAGGCGGAAGATCTGATCAACATCGGCGCCTACGTCGCGGGCTCGAACCCGCGCGTCGACCTCGCGATTGCGCGCAACGAGACGATCCGCTCGTTCACCCGTCAAGGCATCTACGAAGTCTCGACGCTCGACGAGGCGCAACGCGCCGTGACGGCGCTCGGGTAGTACGCGATGCCGAAGTTTGTCTTTCGCCTCGATCCCGTGCTCGACTACCGGCAGCGGCTGGAAGACGAGCAGCAGGTCATGCTGGCCGCGGCGATTTCCGCCCTGCGGTCGGCCGAAGCGGTCCGCGATGACTACATGAACCGCCGCGCCGAGATGCGCACGCGCCTGCTCTTGCACCACAGCGAGATGGAGAGCGTGGAACTGCGCGCGACCTACGCGCACTGCGATTACCTCGACCGTTCGATCGTCGCGCAGCAGCGCGTGGTCGCGGAAGCCAAGACCAAGGCCGACCTCGAACGCGCCAAACTCGTCGTCAAGACCAAAGACAAAAAAGTGCTCTCGGTGCTGAAAGACCGGCGCCGCGAGACCTTCGACTCCGAAGTCGCAGCGGCCGATCAGCGGGAGAACGACGAGATCAACTCCCGCTACTACGACCGCCTCACCACCACCGCCGGGGAGATTCCGTCATGATCGTCACGCGCCAGCGAAAGAAGAAGCAGAGCAACCTGCCGATCCTGCTGCCGATCGCCGCGATCGCTATGCTGGCGATCGCGCTGACTTGGCCGCCGTCGCGCAACTTCATCACCAACGGACCGCTCAAGCCGGTCGCGACCGTGTTCGACGGCGTCTGGGGCGTCGTGTCCCGGCCGTTGAGCTTTGCGTATCAGCAGCAGCAGATCACCGATCGTAACCAGTCGATCAAGGATCTCAACGACAAACTCGAGGCGGATCGAAAGGCCCAGGACGACAAGGACGCCCAGATCGCGCAGCTCCAGAAGCAGATCGCGGCTGCCAACGCCGAACCCGCCGAGCCCACCCCGGCAGCGGCCGGCCCGATTGCGGCTCAGCCGGCCGGAGCCCCCGCAGCCGCCGGCGCCGCGCCGGCCCAGTCGACGGTCTCCGATGCGATCCGCCGGGATGCGCAGCAATGGTCGGCCATGGACCCGGAGACGGCCGCCGCCCTCGTCCAGAAGCTGCCGACCGGTTTCGTCTCGACCGTTTTCGCCCAGATGTCGCCGGACTCGGTCGGCCCCATCATGGACGCCCTGCCCCCCAAGGTAGCCGCCCTGATCGTCGAAAGCGGTACCAACCCTCAGATTTCGGCTCAACCGGGCCGATAAACAGGATAGCCGGCCTCGTACGGCCTTTTGCCGTTCCCTGACCGGACTCTCCACAGATGAAAGGAGGTGAAGAATGAATCCAATCTTAGCAGCCCTACTCCCCCCCTCAACCGGAAGCTCGGGAACGTCTGCGTCGACAGCGTCGACGTCGACACAAACGCCATCGTCCACGGATGCCGGATCGGCCGCGCAATTCAAGTCGCAGTTCGATCAAGCTGTCGCGGCGTTGACGAATGCCGGGTCAACCACGCAAGGAACCACCGCCGCCACAGCCGGAGCGCAAGCTTCGACCGCCGGTTCAACGGTGCAAACTGCCGTGGCTGCCGACATGCTGCAAGAAGCGCTTCAGAAGAAGATCGCTGACTTGCTCGCAAAGGGGGAATCGGTTTCGGAAATCGTCCAACAGCGCGCATCCTCGCTCGCAAATACGTTTGCGCAGCAATTCGGCGGCGATCCGGCGGCGATCCAAAGCCAACTGCAACAGGCATTCACGACGGCGCTCTCCCCGCCAACAGCGACGGGACCGCCGCTCTCGAACGCCGATCTTGCATCGGCCCTCGCACAACAGTTTCGGCAAGTAGCCGATGTTGCGGCGGGGGTGCTAGGTGAGACGGGGCAATCGAATCGACTATTCGCAGGAAGTATCTCGGACGCGGCAACCACCGCGGGAGTGCAACCGGCCCCCCAAACATCCGATAACAGCCCAACATCGGCCGATTCGATCGCGAATGACGCTGCGGCGTTACTCGCATCTCTCACCGCATCTCAAGGCGACGGCAAAACCGTCGCAACCAACGGCGCACCGGTCGTCGGTTCGAACGGGGATACCCTGCTCGGCCGTATTCTCACGCGCGCAGCTCAGTCGTCGCTATTAGCATCGACCGCGCCGCAAACGTCAGGGACCCCCTCTGCACCGGCGGTCCAATCGGGACCGTTGAGTCTCACCGTTTCGGCTCTCGCCCAAGCTACGGCAGCGCTCGATAACGGTGCGGCAACACCAACCCCCGTCGCTACCGATACGTCGGTTGCGGCGATTCAACGCGCCGTTGCCAACGCCGAGGTTTCGTCCGTCGTGAACTCCGGTTCAACGCCGGATTCCTCAACGACAGCAACGCCGCCGGCACTCAGCCCGGCCGTCCTGGCTTTCGTCAAGGCCTTCAGCGACGCAATCGCATCCACGACTGCGGCGCCGACCGTCAAGACCAACGCCGGCGACACCGATCCCGGTTCGCTCCTCCAGACCACCGACTTGTCCTCGCAGGCCCCGACGATCGGCGCATTCGCGTCCGTCCAAGCGTCCGCGCAGAACGATGCGGTGTCGACGGATGGTTCGCAAAGCCCAGCCCCGCTACCGTCGCAGACGACGGTGGATCCCAATCTCGTCGTCAGTCAGCTTCTCCACGGCTTGTCTCTGAACACGGTCGACACAACGTCTACCGTGCGGATGCGGCTCGTGCCGGAAGAACTCGGCGATGTCAGCGTCAAGCTCACCATCGAAGGCAGTTCGGTTTCCGCGCAAGTCATGGCGCAGACGCCGGCCGCTCACGATGCGCTCGTCGCCGGACAAGGACAGCTCGCCCGTGCGTTCGAGGACGCCGGCTTGAAGCTCACGAGCTTCAACGTCGACCTCGCCGGCGGATTCGCCAGCTTCCAACAACAGCAGCAACAGCAATCGTCTCAACAAGGCTCGTCCAATGGGCGCACCTTACTCGGCGGAGTCGATACGCCCGAGACCGACGATAGCTCGCTGGTGGCAGCGCCCAACTTCGGTCCGCCGGTTTTGGCGGGCGTGAGCTGGAGCGCACTCAACTACCTAGCCTAGGAGCAACTCAATGGCAACAACTTCGGGCGTTTCTTCGGGACTTCCGATTGCCAAGCTGATCAACAACGGTACCACGACCGGTACGAACTCGACCTCGTCATCGACGACTTCAGCCGATGCGGGGATCACGAGTCAACTCGGACCGAGTGCCTTTCTTCAACTGCTGACAACGCAGCTGTCGAATCAAGATCCGCTCAATCCCATGGACGACACCCAGTCGGTGTCACAGCTCGCGCAATTCTCTGCGTTGCAGGCAAGCGACAATCTCGAAACGTCGTTTTCCAACTTCCAGTCGAACTTCGCGGTGCTGCAGTCCTCGCAGCTCATCGGTCAAACCGTCACCGTCAATTCAACGGATTCCTCGGGTAATTCGTCGTCCATCACGGGTACCGTCTCGGCGATCTCGGTCGTCAACGGCGTGCCTCAGATGACGCTTACGCAAAACGGAACCGTCGTTACCGGTGCGAACGGCGCCCCGATCACCTTCACCACGTCGCAAATCACGGGTATCCAATAAACGTGGATCCCATAACAGACGGCGTCCAGATCCCGCCGTCAGTCGCACCCGTACGACCGCAAGGCACGCCCGTACAAATCCCACCCACGATTGGGCCCGGGTTCCGGGATGTACTGCGCGACACGGTTGCGCCCAGTAGTCAACCGCTCAAGTTCTCAGCACACGCGATGCAACGTCTCCAGTCGCGCAATATCACCTTGAGCTCCGACGATGTGGACCGCATGAATCAGATGGCCGACAAGGCCGCTGCCAAAGGGTCCAAGCAGTCGCTGTTCATGATGGGCGATACCGCGATGGTGGTCAGCATCAAAAACCGTGTGGTGATCACCGCGGTCGACTCTGATTCGATGAAGGAGAACGTGTTCACCAACATCGACTCGGCGGCGATTATCAAGTGACTCTCTTTTCACTCTGGAAGCGGACCGAAGGTTCGGAGCTTCCCGCGGGACCGATCGAAAGACGTCTCGCGACTCTCCTGAAAGCAAACTAATGGCCAACGATTCGTTGTTCATTGGCGTTAGCGGTTTAACGGCATACCAAAACCAGATTGACGTCATCTCGAACAACATCGCGAACGTCGGCACCGTAGGCTATAAAGGCCAAGATGTCGAGTTCCAAGACCTCCTGTATCAGAACCTCGGGTATGCATCGGCGCCCACCGCGTCGCACGGCGGCATCAACGCCGAGCAGCAAGGTGACGGTGTCATGATCGGCGCGGTCGATACGAGCTTCACGCAAGGCGGCTTGCAGACGACCGGCGTCAACACCAACCTCGCCATCAACGGTAACGGCTTCTTCGCCCTGAACAATATCAACGGCGGCGGAACCACCACCTATACGCGTGACGGCGATTTCTCGCTCAACGAGAGCGGCTATCTCTACAGCCCATCCAACGGTTTGGGCGTGTTGGGCTATCCCGTGCAGTCGAACGGCACGATCTCACAAGTCGCGCCGCCGCAACCGATCCAGATCCCGTTCGGCCTGAAGTCGATCGCGGTCGGCACCGGTTTCGGCGCGAAAACCGGTCCGTCGACCGATTCGGTCTATGACGTCTCGCTCGGGGGCAACCTCGATCAGACCAATTACA
>Ga0182030_10006754_pt1 | contig 24134 bp, 19 predicted proteins | sample 812S3MmetaG_FD_121299 | JGI IMG/M metagenome (GOLD analysis project Ga0182030, IMG submission 121299) | Permafrost microbial communities from Stordalen Mire, Sweden - 812S3M metaG (Illumina Assembly) | ecosystem: Environmental > Terrestrial > Soil > Wetlands > Permafrost | place: Sweden...
CGATGTTCGGCGTCCTCGTCGATGTCGCGCAGGATGTTCGTGCGCTGCACCGCTCTACCGAGGGTCGCCATCGTTTTTTCGTAGGCGCGATCGGGTGTACCCAGAATTTGCGCGAACATTATCCCGACCGCGCCGCCCGCCCTTTCACTGTACGTTTCCAAGTCCGCTTCCGTCTCTATCGGCGTGCGGGCGATGTCGTGACGCATGCCTTCGCAAAATGTGACAAGCGGTGCAGGTGACAGTGCGGTGCTGCGACAGAGTTCCGCGAGCGTACGCGTCTCGGGAGTGTCAAGCGCTTTGCCTGCCGCCCAGCGCTCCACTGCCTCCACGCGCTCCAGCGCCTCCGGCAGATCCTCGTCAACGAGGTCGTCCAGCGTTCGCAGCACCCCATACAGGCGGTAGACCTCGCGGCGAATGGCGGGCGGCAGCAGGGCCAAGCCGGGGCCGAACGTGCTCGCGTCCGGCGCGATACTCGCGTCGAGCGGGTCGGGGCTGTTGCGGCTCATTCGGTGGAGAAGGCTGTCCGTGGCTGGGGGCCGACCGTACGCAGCACCGCCATGACGGTCACCGCGGTCGAGATCAGGGTCGCGATCAGAATCGTGCGCAGCCCCAGCTCCCATGCGGGATTGAAGCGCACGGGCGATCCGGTGGTGTGGTTGAGCCAGCGATCGACAAGCGCTTGACCGAAGATGCCGGTGAGCATGCCGATCATGCAGCCTGTGAGCAGAACCAATCCACACTCGTAGAACACCATGCGCGCGAGCTGACCGAAGCTCATGCCGATCGACATCAGCGCGTCCAGCCGTCCCTGCCGCTGCCACACGGCGCTCACCATCATCGCCAGCACCGTCACGATCGCGGCGATCAGGACCATCGTGGAGATCTGGCTGAGCCGCGTGAGCGTTCCTCCGAGGACCGCGCTCGCCTCCGCTTCGCGTTCGCCGTCGCTCTCCACCGACAGCGCCGATGCCGGGCCGAGCGCGCGTTCCACCGCGAGCTTGCCCTGGGAGGGCGACACGCCGGGGTTGAACACGACGCCCAGTTGGCTGGCCAGGGCGCTGTGCCAGAGGCGGCTGTAGTCGGCGCCGCTGAGCAGCACCGTGCCGGGCAGCCAGCCGTAGTTGGAGGTCGTCGCGGCCAGCTTCAGACGCGCATCCCCTGTGGGGGTGGGCAGCCTGAATTCAGCTCCAACTCGCAGGTGCTCGCTGCTGGCGATCTGCTGGCTGAGCGTGGCCCAGCCGCTTTCGTGCAGGTGTCGATCCGCGGTGTCGATGTCGCCGCTGACGAGTTGGCTCGCCAGCAGCGGGCTGGGATCCGCCGACGGGATGCCGATCACCCACACCCGTCGACTGGGCAGGTCGAGGAAGGACTGCCTGTAGGGGAGCACCGAGTGCACGATCGGCAGCTGCTGGACCTTGGCCTGGGCATCCGCGAACGCGAATGGCTCTGTGGCATAGACGTTTCCGGCCCCGCCTGGGCTGATCCAGACCTCGGCGCTGGACACGACACCCGCTGCGCCGGTGCGCACAGCGCGTTGCACGTCGGATACGGAGCCGCCGATCGTCACCATCAGGAAAACCGCGATCGCGCCTGTTGCGACGAGGGCCACGGAGTGGGCCGGCGAGGATCGCAGCTCCGCGAGCGCGAGACGTGCGGCGGGGTCGCTGGAACGGTTGGCCAGGGCCCGTGCGCCCGAAAGCGCATGACGCACGATCATCGGGATGCAGAGCACGAGCCCGAGGACGAGTGCGATCGAAGCCCCCACGGTCGTAGCGGGAGCAAACAGTGCGACGCCGCCTGCGAGCAGCACCAGCGATACGCCGGCGGCGAACACGAGCGTATTCCTCAGACGCAGCCTGCCCGTCAGCGACAGCAGCCGATTTCCGCCGGTGGAAATCGATGCCGGGCTTCTCAGTAGGCCGAGCGACGGCAGCGCTGCCGCGGCGAACGCCGCGAGCATGCCGCCGCCGACAGCGATCAGAACCGTATGCAGGCCCAGGACGCGTTGGTTGCCGATGGCAAAGGAGGCGGTCAGGTAGCCGGGGACGGCGCGGTAGGCGAACAGCGAGATCAGGTCGCCCAGCAGCAGTCCAAGGGCGCATCCTGCGATCCCGAGCAGCAGCGCGTCGAAGGCGAGCGATGCGGCCACCGCCGCGTCTGGTGTGCCCAGCTGGATCAGATAGGCGATGAACGCGCGGCGCTCGCCGCTGGCGAGCAGGACGGCGTTGTAGGCGAGGATCATTCCCACCACCAGCCCGATCAGGCTGAACAGCGCCGTCAGCTGCCCCTCCGGCCTCGCGGCGTCGGCCAGCAGACGTGCTTCCGAGCTCACCGGCCGGATGTTCACCCCGGCGCCAAACCGCTGCTCGAGCGTGCGCTGGAGTTCGGCGCTGCGTTTCGGCTGAGGCTCGATCAAAATCCTGCTGATGCGGCCCGCAAGGCCCGAGAGGCTCTGGACTACGGGCAGCGCCGCAGCGGCAACAGGGCTTTCGGCCAGCGCTCCGATCTGTGAGCTGGGTACGATCGCGGCGACGCTCAGGTGTTCGATGCGATCCCCCGCCTTGATCGACAGCACACCGCCGGGCCTCGCGCCGATCGCGCTGGCCGAGGGTTCTGTCATCGCCACCAGACCACGCCTCGAGGTTTCCACGGCACGCTGAAAGTGCGCCGCCAGCGTTCCACCCAGTGCAGGCAGACGTTCGTCTGCGCCGATCAGCGTCAGTTCGCGACTGCCGGCGGGGCCGACCGCAACGATGCGCTGTTCGAGAATCGGGGCCGTCGCGCGAATCCCAGGGAGCTGAGCCACCTGCGCATAGACGCTCCCGTCGAACCCTTCAGGCGAGCGCGCTGCGACTTCCAGGGTTGCACGGCCGGCCACGCCACGCGATATCTGTTCGAAGGAGCCGACCACGCTGCTGTTGGCGATCTGCATCGTGAAGAGCAGCGCGACGCCCGCGGCCACACCGAAGATCGCCATCAGCTCGCGCAGGGGCTGCAGGCGCAGATGACGCGTATAGAACAGCAGCAGCGTGCGGGGGCTGATCATGGGCCAATATCCGCGGAGATCGCCGGCTCGCTCGGGGCAAGCGCGCCGTCGCGCATCGTCAGGGTGCGGTCCGCGTAGCCGGCCACGCGGGCATCGTGGGTGACGAGCACAAGCGCCACGCCGTGACGGCGCGGCAGCTCGGCGAGGAGATCGAGGATCGCATAGCCGGTGTCGCTGTCCAGGTTGCCGGTGGGCTCGTCGGCGAGCACGAGCCTCGGCTCTCCCACAAGTGCCCGCGCGATCGACACGCGCTGCTGCTCGCCCCCGGAGAGCTGTGCGATGGTGTGCTTGGCGCGGCCTGTCAGGCCCACTTCCGCCAGCGCCGCTTGGGCGCGTCGGTTGGCGTCGTTGCGGTGCACGCCACGCAGCAGCAGCGGCAGCGCCACGTTCTCCTCTGCGCTGAGTCCCGGCACCAGGTTGAAGTTCTGAAAGACGAAGCCCAGCGTGGTGCGGCGGTACTCGAGCACTTCGCGCTTGGGCAGCTTCGCCAGATCTTTGCCGTGTGCGCACACCGTGCCGGCGTCTGCCTGGAGCAGGCCGGCGGCCAGCAGCAGCAGTGTCGACTTACCGGACCCGCTCGGTCCAAAGACCGCCACCAGCTCGCCCGCATCGACCTTGAGACTGAGATCGTCAACCGCGCGGATTGTGCCGGCTGGACTCTCGTAGAGCTTGCATACCCGCTGGAACTCAAGCATCGGCGGCTGGTTGACGCGGCGAGACGCCGGGGAGCCACACGACCTCTCCCATGCTCGCTGCCGCATCTTCGCCGGCAAGCTTACCGTCGCTCAGGTAGCGGATCGAATCCGCGCCCAGCATCGCTCCAGCGCCGCTGTCCGTCACCAGTACCGCCACGCGTGCCTCCCGTGCCATCGACTTCAGCAACAGCATGATCCCCTCCTGCTCCATCAGCGCGAGGTGGGACAGGGCTCCGTCCATCAGGATCATGCGCGGCTCGATCACCAGCGCCCGCGCGATCTCAACTCGTTGGCGCTCGCCGTCGGAGAGACGCTGGGGGTCGGACCCCAGACACTGCTCTGCTTCGCAGGCCAGCAGGAACTTGCGCGCCGTGCGCTCCGCGGTGCGGTAGTCGCAGCCGTCGATGAGCAGCGGGAGAGCCACGTACTCCAGTACTGACAGTCCATGCTCCCAAGGCTGCGCTCCCCACACGCAACCCACCTCCCTGCGCCGGTATCGCCGTTGCTGCTTGGCGGACATGCGATCGAGCCGCTCGCCCTTGTAGGAGACGAATCCGCTGTCCGGTGTCTCCAACCCGGCGGCCACGCGTATCAACGTCGTCTTGCCCGACCCACTGATGCCGAACACGCCGATCAGCTCACCTGGGTGCAGCTCGAGCGAGACGCTGTCGAGTGCGAGGCGGCTCTGGCCGCCGCGCATATAGCTTTTGGAGACCTGGTCGAGGCGCAGGATCATCTTCGGAACCCCGTCGACGCGAAGGTCTGCACGTCTAGGCTGCCGATCCGCGAGGCCAGCGCTTGGCGCTGTCGTCGGGGCCCTGCGGGGGCTCGTCCGCGGAGCGAATGTGCCTCGAGGACATCCTCCGGTAGATCTCTTCGCGAGCGCCCTTGCGGTTCAGATCACGCTCGGTCATCGCGTTCGCGAGGCCGCGCGCCGTCGGCCACACCACATCGTGTGCGAGCAGCCAGGCGATCGTCTCGCGCGCCTGGGCCGCCCAGTGCAGCTCGCCTTCGACCTGCAGGATGTCAGCGCTCAGATTGAGGCGCAGCAGCACGTGGTCGGCGCGAATCCGAGTCTCGTCCACAGGGATCGTCTCGCGCTGGCCGGCAAGGTCCCGCAGGTTCGATGCACAATCGCGCTCGTACGCTGCCACCTTCTCCAAAGCGCCTTCCAGGCGCTCAGGCCCAGCCAGCGTGATCTTCACCAGCAGCGGTCGACGCGACAGCCGCACACTTGCCGTGGCGCCCTCGAACCAGCGTTCGAACTCGTCCACGCCGTCGCCGGTGATGGCGAACACGTGCCGGTCCTCGCGCCCAGCCACGGCGTCGTCGACGCGTTCGATCAGGCCGTCCTGCTCGAGCCGGCTGACCGTCTGGTAGAGCTGCCCCGAGTTCACGTCCCAGGCGGGCCCCAAGCGCTGCTGAAGCCGGTCGGCCAGCTCGTAGGGGTAGGCGGATCGATGGAGTAGCAAACCCAGCAACGCATGCTTCGCTGACACTCGAGTCCTCCCATCTACGTTCGCGATGCGCAACTGCGCCAAACCCCGCGCGGCAAATATTAGTATCTGGTGGTCTTCCAGGCAATCGCAGCTACCACAAGTACCTACTTAAAGGGTCTCGCAGCGTCTTTTCAGCGACTGCCGATGCTGTCGGTGCGGCTCGGGCGAAGCCGGTGGTGCGCCAACCGCTTCGCTCTCTCATTTATTCATATGCGCGTACTTAAAGGTATTGACACGCGCGGGTAGCTTGTCGCATGCTCTGCCCGTGGGCACGGCGACATACGAAGCGGCAAGCGGATGCAATGCCCACCCTCGGCGGAGAGAGGGCGGTGTCCGGAGCGCGTTCCCGCTGAAGCAGCGAGCGCCCGCAGCACGGATGGTGGTGCTGGGGATGTTGTTGGGCGGACTCATACTGGCTATCTGGACAAGCGGCGCGCACGCCACATCGCTGCCGGACGGGCGCGCATATGAGCTGGTCAGCCGCTACGAAGAAGCTGGGCACGAAGTGGGACTCACGGGCAGCTTCGCATTTCCCATCGAGGGCGCCGCCAACGGGGAAGCATTCGACTGGCTCAGTCTCGGCGCATGCTGTGGAGCGGTGTCGGGGTCGGACGACGTCTACCGGTCCGAGCGTGGGCCGAACGGTTGGAACACAAAGGCCCTCACGCCGGCGCCGCCGGAAGAATTCGCAGGCATTCTGGAAAACGACGGCTTTCCGGTCTTCATGGCGGAAAACCTGGAATCGACCGTCTTCCAGCTCGAGGGCTCCTACTCGCCGGGCGATCGTCGCCCGCCCCATTCTGGCAGCCGCGACCTGTACCTCCAGAGCCCGTCGGGATCGTTGAGCTGGATCTCGCAGGGCCCCACGGGCGCCGCCACGGAAGTCGCCAAGCCGGCATTCGCAGACGCCACACCCAACGCCAACGAGGTGGTGTTCAGCACGCAGGAAGCACTGACGTCAAATGCCACAGGCATCAGCGAAGGCGAAGATTATCTCTATCTGAGAAATGCCGCCAACGAAACCACGGAACTGCTCGATGTGAATGAAAAGGGTGAATTGCTGACGCCCTACAGCGCCAGTCTCGGCAGCTCGTTGAGGCTGGAAGGCAACCGCAACGTTCCCGCGGGCACCGTCACACACGCGATCTCCGCCGATGGCACAAGGATCTTCTTCGAGGTGCCTGAGGAAGCGGGCGGCAGCCCGGCGCACCTGTATATGCGCGACCTCACCACACAGACCACCACGCCGATCGACGATCCCGCGTCGCCGTCCACTGCGCGCTACGAGGGCGCCTCGGCAAACGGCTCGCTGGTGTTCTTCACCAGCGAAGAGGCGCTCGACGGCGGATCCAGCGCCAAAGAACTGTACGTTTTCAACACCACCTCCCAGGCGATCGGGCCGGTGCCGGGGATGACGGCGGTGCCGATCTCCAAAGGCGAAGTGATGGGCGTCACGGCGATAGCGAATGACGGCTCCCGTGTGTACTACGTCGCGACCAACGTGCAGGCAAAAAACGCCAATCCGCTGGGAGGCGAGGCGGTCGAAGGCGAACCGAACCTATATATGTATGACGCGCAGACGGAACAGACCACCTACGTCGCAACGCTCTCCTGGCTGGATGTGAGGGAATGCAATGCGGCTGCCTGCAGCGTCGAAGAACAGAACGGCGGGCTGGTGGCGGAGCCCGACACGGCGCGTCCGGCCACCCCCACGCCGGACGGTGCGACGCTCGTGTTCACATCCCTGGCCGACGTCACGGGCGAAAGCCACGGTGTGCAGACGACGCTCACCGCCGAAGTCGAACAGCAGCAGGACACCTTCCAGGTGGCCAGCACCGCGGGATTGGCCGCCAAGGGCTATGTGGCGATCGGGTCCGGCGCGGCGCAGCGAAGGTATGAGATCTCGCAAATCGACAGTCCGACGGAACTCACCGTCGCGGAAACGGTCTACACCGCAATACCGGCAGGCGCCACCCTCACACAACTCATACCTGAGATCTACCGCTACGGCTCCAGCGAAGGCCGGCTCGTATGCGTCTCCTGCTCTCCCAGGAGCGTGACCGGCGCAAGGCTGCCCTCCGATGGCGGCAGCTACTCCCCGCACGCGGACACCGCGGCGATGAACGAATCGGCGTCTGAGATCTTCTTCGAATCGGCCGATGAACTCGTCCCCGGCGTGCCCATCGCGTCCGCGGCGAGCCTGTCTGGGAGCACAGCCAACATCTACGAGTGGGAGAACGGCAAGGTCTCGCTGGTGGTGGACGGCAAGGGCACGCTGACGGCTTTCGCTGGGACCACCGCCAACGGAGCCGACATGTTCTTCGCCTCCGAAGCCCAGTTCACATCTGTCTCCTCGGGGGGGCGACTGTGGGTCTATGACGCTCGCGTCGACGGGGGCTTTCCCGAAGCGGTTCCCCCGCCGCCCTGCTCTGAAGACTGCAGGCCAAGCGAAGCGACGGTGTTCTTCCCAGAACCGGGGAGCGCCACGCTGCTCGCCACCGAATCCCCGATCGCGCCGCTGGCACGAGCGCCGAAATGGGCGATAGTGCCGATCGGCGCAGCGAGCCGCAAGAGCTTCGTGCGCACCGGCAAGGTGACAGTCACCGTGCTGCTGCCTGCCCCAGGCACCGTCAGCGGCGTGGTGACGGCGAGGTGGGGCGGAGCAGCGCACGTGGTCGCACGTGGGCATACGGCAGTGGGCGAGGCGGGCGAGGCGCGGATCTCACTGAAGCTCAGCGCCGCGGTACGGCGGATGCTTGCAAAGCGGGGGTCGTTGACGCTGAAACTGAAACTTCGCTACTCCGCCAGCCCCGTTGTGGAGGGCGCGAAGCTCACGCTGAGCTCACCTCATGCGTCGGCTGCGCGCCGCAGCTCGGGCGGCGGGCGGGGGTGAGCTGAGGATGAAGCGCTTCTCACGCATGCTGCTGGTGCTCGCCGCGATTGTGGTGGCCTCGCCTGTAGGCGTCGCACACGCGCAGTTTGGCCTGACGGGGGTGAAAGACTCGCTCTCCTCCTCACAGGCTGGGGCTCACGCCGATTTCTCCGCCTCCTTCGCACTCGCCAGAGACGCGTTCGGCAACGCCAGCGGGCAGCTGAAGGACTTCTCCGTCACGCTGCCCCCCGGCCTCGTGGGGGACCCCGGTGCGATCGAAAAATGCTCAGCTCACGAATTCCTACAGCTCGAATGCCAGACGGGCGCGCAGATCGGGGTCATGAACGTGGAAATCGTGGTCTGCCGCGGCCTCACGACGGCCCTCACGGAAGCCGCCGCTCCCGGTGCCACCGCAGTCAAGGTCAACGACTCCTTCGGCTTCTGTGCGGGGGAACCTGTGACGATCGGCAGCGGCGCCAACGCGGAGTCCGACACGATCTATTCCGGGCAGGGTGGCAGGGAAATCGAACTCGATTCGCCGCTCACGAAGGCGCACGCGGCGGGTGAACAGGCAATGCAGATGGCCGCCGGCGGCGTCATACCCGCTCCGATCTTCAATCTGCCGACGACGCCCGGGTATGTCGCCACGTTCGGTGCTCTGATCTTCTTCGAACCGGTCTTCATCGAGGTGTCCGCAGGCGCCAACGGCGCGCTGACCACCACGATCGAGAACGCCTCCACGCAGCTTCAGCTGCGCGCGGTGGAACTGCAGCTTTGGGGTGTGCCGGCGCAAGCCAGCCACGATCCGGAGCGCTGCCACGAGTTGGCGCTGCTCGGATGCGGGCTGGCGGGCGGTAATCCGGTGGCGCTGTTGACGAATCCCACGAGCTGCGGCGCCGCCGAGCTGGAAGTCCCGGAGTCGGCGACCTCCTGGCAGGGCGGCTCGGCGACGGCCACGGCCACGGTGGCGCCGCTCACCGGCTGCGAAAAGCTCACGTTCTCTCCTACAGTCGATGTGGCTCCGGACACCGTGCAGCGAGATTCCCCAGCGGGCTATGAAGTCAACGTGAAGGTGCCGCAGACGAGCGGGCCGACGGAACTCGGGAGCCCGGACGTGGAAAGCGTGGCGATCGTCTTCCCTGAAGGCACCTCCCTGTCCCCGTCTGTGGCCAATGGGCTGCGCGCCTGCTCGCAGGAACAGTTCGCCGCGGGTGCGTGCCCCAAGGAATCGAAGGTGGGCACAGCGGAGATAGTCACACCCGTCCTGTCCGAACCGCTGGTCGGCGCCGTGTACGTGGGCGTCCCCACCGCGACGGAAAAATTCCCGCTGATGCTGGCGCTGAGCGGCAGTGGCGCGACGGTCACGCTGGACGGCTCTGTGAAGTTGAACGAAGCCACCGGCCAGGCGACGGCCTCCTTCTCGCACACGCCGCAGTTGCCGTTCAGCGACTTCAAACTGAACCTGTTCGGCGGTCCATCCGCGGTGCTCGCCAACCCCGAGGAGTGCGGCCAGGCGACGAGCACTGCGGCGCTCACCTCCTACGCAGGCCAGAACGCAACGGCCAGTTCCAGCTTCACGATCGGCGGCGAAGGCAGCGACTGCCCCGAAAGCGGGTTGTTCGCCCCCACCTTCAAAGCCGGAACGACCTCACCGGTGGCGGGCAGCTTCAGCCCGCTCACGCTCACCATCTCGAGAGCGGACGGCGAACCGAGCCTGTCCTCCTTCGAAGCGCGGCTTGCCCCCGGGCTGGCCGTGCTGCTGAAGTCCGTGCCGCTCTGCCAGGAAGCGGAAGCCAACATCGGCGACTGCCCCGCAAGCTCCCAGGTGGGCACGGCGACGATGCTCGCCGGTGCCGGCTCGAACCCGCTGGCGGTGAGCGGGCCGGTGTATCTCACGGCGCCCTACGACGGCGCGCCGTTCGGACTCAGCGTCGTCGCCAATGCGGTGGTCGGCCCCTTCAACCTCGGCACCGCCGTCGTCCGCTCGCGCATCCTCATCAACCCCGAAACCCTGCAGCTCACGATCGTCTCCAACCCCTTCCCGGCGATCATGGGCGGCGTGCCGTTGCGAGTGCGGGCTGTCAACGTCGCACTCACGCGGCCCGACTTCATCATCAACCCCACAACCTGTCCCGAGCAGAGTATCGGTGAGACCGTCCAGGCTGTGGGCGGCGCCACCGCGACGGTGTCCACGCCGTTTGCGGTGGAGGGGTGCGACGCGTTGCCCTTCTCGCCCAAGCTGAGCGCATCGTCGAAGGCCGGTGGAAGCATCCGCGGCGACGGCGCAAGCCTGACGGTGCACGTCGTCAATCCCGCGCGCTCCACAGGTCGTCTGCGCGCGGCGGCGATAGAGCTGCCCAAACAGATCCGTCCGCGGCTCAGCACGATCCAGCAGGCCTGCCTGCCGGCGGCTGGAAGTTCGCTCGGCATGTGCCCCGCAACAGCAGTCGTCGGAAGCGCCGATGTCTCGAGCCCGATCCTCTCCGGCAACCTCGTTGGACCGGTCTATCTTGTGGCACACGGCGGCGACGCGCTGCCGTCGCTGGTGATGGAACTGGCCGGCGGCGGCCTGAACGCGCACCTCGAAGCGTCGCTGACGATCTCGCCGGGCGGTGCCATCACAGCGGCGTTCAAACATCTGCCCGACGTTGAGATCGCATCGCTCACGCTGTTGCTGCCGAGCGGGCCGCACTCGCTGCTGGGCGCCACAGAAAGCCTGTGTCACAAGACGGTGGGCCTGCACTACAAGCTCACCGAGCAGAATGGCGCCGCCCTCAGCTCTACGGCGAGAATCGGCGTGAGCGGCTGCGCGAGCCACGCTGCCGCGCGACGCGCCGTGGCACGCCGGACGCGCCGATAATCGCGACCACGCCGGCGCATGCACTCACATTCGGCCGCGCCGCAGCCGGCGCTGCCTACGCGGCGCGAGCGAGTCGCTGCGGTACCACGGGCCAGGCTCCCTCCACGCTCTCCTGGCGCCCCTGCGTGCGAAAGTACTCCTCGAGCGACGCCGCCTGCGCGGCGGCCCAATCGATCTGCTGGCGATGCAGCGTGCGCAGATCCGCCAGCTGCAGCTCTGCCACCGTCGACCCAAGCCGGTAGGCGAGGCGCGCTGCCGCCAGCGCGTCGGCGCCTGCCGCATGCGCGGTGTCGAGCGGCACGCGATAGTGCTCGCACACGGCCCCCAGGGTGCGCTTGCCACGCCGGAAGCGATCGAACTGCTTGTCCAGCACGTGCGGGTCGATCACCAGCATGCCGCCCGCGCCGCCCACGCGCTCGAGCAGCGGCGTGCAACGATGGCGCAGCGCCTCACGATCGAGCATCGTCAGGTCGAAGCGGGCGTTGAAAGCGATCACCGGCACGCCCAAGCGCAGCTGCTCGGCCAGCGCCGCGGTTATCTCCTCCACCGCCTCGGCCGGCGGCATGCCCTGCGTGCGTGCCTGCTCGGTGGTGATGCCGTGCACAGCAGTGGCGCCCGCGGGGATCTCAACGCCTGGGTTCACAAGCCACGCGCGATGCGCGGAAGGCTGTCCGCCGCCCACGACGCTGACCGCTGCTGTGACGATGCGGTCGTGCTCAGAGTCCACGCCCGTGCTCTCCACGTCAAATGCCACCAACCGCTTTTCATGCCAACCCATTGCCGCAACGCTAAGCGTGGGCTCGGACGGTGTGCCGGCCGGAGGGGATGGCTCGCGACCGGACGGTCGCTGCTAGCTGATGCCCTCCAGCAACTCGCCCGGCGAGGAGAGCTGCAGGCCGTGGGCGAGGATCACGATCGTCTCCAAGCGCGGAGAGCGCTTGCAGCGCTCCAGCAGGCTGATCTCCGTTCGGTGCAGATCACAGATGTCAGCAAGAGCCTCCTGCGAGAGCCCCGCACGGTCGCGGTGATGACGCAGGTTGGCCGCAAACTGCTGACGGACTGTGTCCATGATTTCAACTCTCGCGCGACGCAGACGAAAGATCCACAGACAGTTGTCTGTAGGAGGAGGACGGTGTCTCTCGAACTATTGGAGTCAACCCCGCAATAAACATCAGCGTACACATAGTGTTATATGTCACGCCAACGTTCGATATGTGGAACGGGCTGGCCGCGCCCCGAGCCTTGGCGCTTTCGACCGTCTAGGCTGCCGGCATGCAACTTTCCGTGGACGATCAGGCGCTGTACCTGCGGCTTGCGCCGTGGGAGCGGGCGCTGGGGTTGATGCGCAACCTGCGCGTGCCGCTGGAGGACGTGAGCGATGTGCGCGTGGTGGCCGACCCGATCGGCGAGGCGATGGGCAGCGGTATGAAAGTTGGGCTGCGCCTGCCGTGGCTGATGTTCGTGGCGCGCACGCTGCGGCTCGATCAGCTGTTCATCGTGCGACGCGGTCAGCCGGCGCTGTCATTTGCGGTGCGCAACCAGGGCGCGTTGCAGCGCGTGCTCGTGAGCACGCCCGAAGCCGAGGAGTTCGCGAGCAGGCTGCGGTCAGCTGCGCGCTGACCGTCCGCTACTGCGCGGGGGAGCGTGAGAGAGGCACGGGAATCCGCATCAGCGGATGACTCGCGCAAGCGGCCCCGGCAGCCACCAGTTCCACTCGCCCAGCAGCGAGACGAGTGCGGGCAGCAGCAGCGCGCGTACGATCGTGGCGTCCAGCAGGATGCCAAAGCCGAGGCCTGTTGCGAGCACCTTGATGTCGGTGTCCGGCGCTGAGGCCAGCGAGCCGAAGGCGAGAAACAGGATCAGGGCCGCGCTGGTGACGAGGCGTCCGGTGCGGCCGAGGCCCTCGATCACGGCTGCATCGGTGGAACCCGTGCGGTCGTACTCCTCTCGCACGCGCGCGAGGATGAACACCTCATAGTCCATCGAGAGGCCAAACAGGAAGGCGAACACCATCAGGGGAATCCAAAAGGTGATGGCTCCGGTGGCGGGTATTCCGAACACGGCGTTCGAGCCGTGTCCTTCCTGCCAGAACCATGTCATCAGCCCGAAAGCTGCTGCCATCGAGACGAGGTTGAGCGCCACCGCCTTCACGGCCAGTACGAGCGAGCGGAAGGCGCGCGTGAGCAGCGCGATGGTGAGCAGCGCGATGATGGCGAACATCAGCGGGAAGCTGCCGAACACCGCATGCTGGTAGTCAAGGTCGACTGCGCCCTGGCCTGAGATGCCGATCACGCCGGGAGCGTGGTCGAGCGCGCTGCGGGCGGCGCGCACGGGGGCGAGCGAGCTGGCATTTACCGTCTCCGCGACGGGAATGCCCAGCAGCACAGTGGTGCCCGCGCGGTTGCTGTCGGGCGCGCTTGAGCGCACAGCCGCCGCGATGCCGGACACCTTTGAGAGCAGTTGGCGTGTGCTCTGCGCATCCTCCGAGTGCGCGAGCACTTCGATCGGTGTGAGCACGCCGCCGGCCACACCGCCGTCGAGCAGTCGCTCGTAGGCTTCGTGGGCTGGGCCGGTCTTGGCCAGCGCGCTCGCGCTCGTCTGCCCGGTGGTGAGGTTGAACACCGGCGCGATCAGCACCGCCAGCATCGCCACGGCGAGCGTGGCGGCGGCCCATTTGCGGCGTACCACCGCCTTCGTCCAGGCGGTCCACCCGCGGCTGGCCTGCGCCTCGTGGCGCACGCGCGGCCAGTCCACGCGCGGGCCGATGCCGCCGAGCAGCGCGGGCAGCAGCGTGAGCGCCACGCCGGTGGAGATCAGCGGGATCAGCATGCCGCCGTAGCCGACGCTGCGCAGGCTGGGGACGGGTAGAACGATCAGTGCGATCAGGCCGATGGCGACGGTCAGCCCGGACAGCAGCACGGCCCGCCCGGCGGTGCCCATGGCGAGGATCACCGCGTCGTGGTTCTCGCGCCCGCGTGCCCGCTCCTCGCGCCAACGCGTGACGATCAGCAGCGAGTAGTCGATCGCCACGCCGAGTCCCACGAGCGATACGAGGAACTGCACGACGAAGGACACGTCGGCCACGAACGTGAGCGCCAGCACGACCAGCAGCGTGGTGAGGATGGAGACGGCTGCGATCAGCAACGGGACGAAAGCGAGCATGGAGGCGAACACGAACGCCAGCACCGCCAGCGCGCCACCGGCCCCGATCAGTGTCTCCACGAACACGCCCGGGCCTTTGCTGGAGCCGCCGCTTTCGAGTTGGTTCAGCCCGGTGAGCTGAACCTGCGAACCGCTCGGCAGCGCAGCGGTGAGCGCCCGCTCGACCTGCTGCGGCGCCTTGGCCTCGCCGAGGGTGCGCTCGAGCGGTGTGAACAGCAGCCCGTAGGTGGTGCGTCCGTCGTGGGTGAGGAAGCTGGGATCGCCGGTGCTCGCGAGATCGACGATGCGGACGCGCGGGGAGGACTTACGTGCTTGGGTGAACGCGGCTGCGATCTGCGCGCGCTCACCGTCGACGGTTTGCCCGGAGGGGACTGTCACTACGAGTACGGACGAGGGGTTCTCGCCACCGTTGCCATACAGCTTGGAGATCTCCCTACCCGTTTCATAGCCGGGCTGGCCGGGCAGCGCGAATTCGAAGGAGAGGCGCTTTGACACATGGCTCGCCCCGGCGGCGCCCGCCACGAACGTGAGCGCCCACAGGACGATCACGAGCCTGCGGTGGGCCAGCACCCAGCGCGCGAGGCTCACGATGGCCCCGGAGGGCTGCTGCGCCGGAGGGTCTTCGTCCAGGGGCCTGATAGCTGTAGCCATATTGTGTCTCCCAGAAATGGTTTCGAAGTAAAATCATTTATATCAAAACTCTTTCTGCGTGAGTATCATCGTTGCGCGATGAGCGATCACGACCCGCCACGCGAGCCGGCGCTCGCAACCAATGGGCCGTGGCCGGGCGGCGTGGGGGCGGCGCTGGAGACAGATCCGGCGATCCACTCCGAGGCGCCCTTCCACTCGGTGGGGTTCACCCTGTCGACGACCGGCTATGCGGTGGCGAAGCGCTTCAGCGAGGTGCTCGCGCCGATGGGCTTGGAGCCTCGCGACTTCGCGCTGCTGCGCTCGGTGGCCGCGCATGAAGGCCAGTCCCAGCACGCGGTGGGGGAGCGTCTGAGCATCCCTGCCAGCCGCATGGTGGGTTTCGTGGACTCCCTGGAGGGGCGCGGGCTGCTGGAACGGCGGCACAACCCCAACGACCGGCGCACGCGCTCGCTGCACCTGACGGACGCGGGACGCGAGCTGCTGGAGCGGGCGTTCGAGCAGGCCGTCAGTCATGAGCGCGCCCTGTGCGCGGGTCTCAGCGGAGCAGAGCGGGAGCAGCTGCTGGGCCTGCTGCAACGGGTGGCGGTGCAGCTCGGCCTCGCTCCGGGGGTGCATGCGGCGCTTGGCCACTCCGCGCTGGCGGACGAGCCGGCAGCGTGCTCTGGTGGCCCGCACGCGGCCGCCTCGCAGACCTGACATTGCGTCCGTGTGCGTGGACCGGTTCAAGCCGGCGGCGCATGTAGTCGATCAAGTTCCAATGGACACACCGACTGGCCCCGTGCCGATCGAGACCGGCGGCCACATCTTGCGGGCACGCAGGACCGCTGCAACCACGCGCGTGACGATGGGCCTCGCGGGAATCGGCCTGCTGATCGCGTGGCCGAGCCTGCTGCCGCATCCGCTGCTGGGGGGCTTGGCCTTTGCGACGATCGGCTGCACGGCGCTCGTGCAGCTGGCCGCGCCGGGGCTGTCCTGGCTGACGGTGGAGGAGTCGCTGGCGGGCAGCGCGGGCGTGCTGCTGATCGGCTTTGGCGGCGAGCAGGTGAGCGTGTTGAGCGTGCTGTGGCTGGTGGCCGTGGCCAGCGGCGTACTCGCACGCGGCGGGCGCGTGCACTGGTTGGGCCGCGCGATCGTGCTGGGCGCGCTGCTGCTTCCCATCGCTCGTTCGGGCCATCTGAGCGGCGCGTACGCGGGGTTCCTCGCAGCCACGATCGGCCTGCTGCTCACCAGCGGCCGGCTCACGCAAGAGCTGAACCTGCTGTTGCGCGAAGCGCGCCTGCAAGCGGAGAGCGCCGAGACACTGCTGCTGGCGGGCGATATCGCATCGCGCGTGTCCGAGCGCGGTGAGCGCGCGCTGCACGGTGTGCTGGGCGTTGCGCAGACGAGCGAGGACGGCTTGGAAGAGGGCGAGCTCGCGCTCGCGCATGCCACGATCTCAGAACTGATCGGCGGCGGCGGGCTGTCGATGGCGGTGCAGCCGATCGTGGACATTCGCACCGGCGTGGTGCACGCCTATGAGGCTCTCGCCCGTTTCTCGCAACCGCGTATAGACGGCAGCCCGCTGCACTGGTTCGAGCTCGCCGAGCAGTTCGGCGAACGCGACGCACTGGAGCGAGCGTGTCTGCGGGCGGCGCTCGTGCTGTTCGCCGAGCGGCCGACGGGCATGAGCCTGTCGGTGAACCTGTCGGCGCCCGTGCTGCTGCAGAGCGCGACGATGCAGATGCTTGCCGAGGCAGGGCGCGGCCGCACGCAGGGGCTGGCAGGCCTGATCGTCGAGATCACGGAGGAGACACTCGTGCACAGCGACGCTCAGCTGCAGGATGCGATGGCGCCGCTGAGATCGCTTGGAGCGACGCTGGCGGTGGACGACATGGGAGCGGGTTACTCCGGTCTCCGTCAGATCACCTCCGTGCGGCCCCGCTATCTGAAGCTCGACCGCTCGCTCGTCACGGGCATCGACGACGACGAGGAGCGCGCGGCGCTGGTGGGCGCGCTGGCGGGCTACTCGCGCCAGGTGGGATGCCTGCTGGTGGCGGAGGGCGTGGAGACAGAGGGTGAACTGCAGGCGGTGCGTCGCCTTGGCGTGCCACTCGTGCAGGGCTTCTTCCTCGGTCGACCTGGCCCGCCGTGGCCGGGCATCGATCCGCTGAGCGGGCAGGCGGCAGGCGGGCAGCCGCCGCGCGAACTGCGGAGCTCGCACGCCGGCGCATCGGACACGCTGCAACCGGCGTGAGCCTGCGCTGAGCCGCCATTGCGGCTCGGCGGCGGTTGCATCGAACGCGCCGCGCCCCAAAGAGTCGCCGGCTCGATCGGCGCGAGTGTACTGACTTCAATAAACGGTCTATCATTTCAAGCGGCGACCGTAAAGTCGAGACTTGTGTATAGCAAACGATGTTGTATCATATGGTCAATCGGGGTAGGATCCTTCCGCCTGCCCGGTGGGGCGGGTTTGAGAAACGCCAATGGGAGGGATCCAAATGGACTTGAGGACGATCGGCGCGGCCACGCGCAAAAAGCGGGGAGCGGCATTTCGGGCGACGGTCATCGCCTTTGCCGCTGCTGGGGCCGCGCTGGGGACGGCTGGGCCGGCGATGGCGGGGTTGCAGCAGGAATACGAAGCTTTCAAGAACTGTCCGGTGAACAACGCCGCTGTGGTTGGATGCGTTGTCTCCTACACCACCGGCGGGGAATTCCACCTGGGCAGCAAGACGGTGCCGATCAACAAGACGATCACCCTTCAAGGCGGGTTGACAGAAACCTCACCGGACCTCGTGCCGGCGGCCAACGGCGAAACTCTGTCGAAGACCTCGCTACAGCTTCCAGGTGGTCTCGTCGGCATCGAAATCCTGGGGCCGCTCACTGAAGTCCAGGCCACGGCTGAACTGGCTGGTCCGGTGGTACTCGACCTCAATAACTTCTTTGCGGAGAAAGGCAGCGCCGTATCGCTGCCCCTGAAGATCAACCTCGGCAACCCGCTGTTGGGTGGCTCCTGCTACATCGGCTCGGAATCCTCGCCGGTGAGCTTGCCGCTGACCTCAGGCACGACCAGCCCCGCTTCGCCCAACACGCCGATCACGGGCAAAGCCGGCAAAGTCGAATACCGCGGCGGTGGCAACATCATCGTGGTGAGCAACTCGCTGGTCGAAAACGACTTCAGCGTTCCCGGCGCCAGCGGTTGTGGCGGTCTGCTGTCGTTCCTGGTGGATCCCGCCACGGACGTGATCGCCGGCATTCCAGCGGCGGCAGGGCACAACACCGCCATCCTCGACGGCAGCTTCGAGGACGTGGCATCCAACCTGGTGAAGCTCGAGCGCGAAGTCCCCGAGGTGGGGCGGTGCGTGAAAACGGAAGGCGTGAAGGTCGGCAAAGAAACGACCTATTCGGGCAGCTACGTCGACTCGAGCTGTCTCAGCCCGAGCAAGGGCGGAGCGTTCGAATGGGTCGCCGGGCCAGGAGCCAACGCTTCGTTCACGTCCAGTTCCAGCACGAGCACGTTGGCGACGGTGGGCGGCGCGGCACTCAAGTGCAAGCACTCCGCCGGCGCGGGCCAGTACACGGGTGCGAAAACAGCCACTGCCACGATCACCTTCACAGGCTGTGAGCTGCTGGCCAGCAAGGAAGAGTGCCACAGCGCGGGCGCTGCGGAAGGCGAAATCGTCACCGCTCCGCTGGAAGGCACGCTCGGGTTCATCACCGACAAGGCGGAAGGCGAACAGCTGAATGTCTCCGTCGGCCTGGACGTCACTCACGCCTCCTCGCTGCTAAGCGCAGAATGCGCATCGGGCACGAAGGTGGCGGTCAGCGGTTCGGTGATCGCGCCGCTGGGCACCATCGACAAGATGAGCGCAGGCAACTCGCTCGCAGCGGTGGCAACAGCGGGCAAACAGACCCCAGAAGAGTTCGAAGGGGGAGCCAAGGACACGCTCAGCGCAGCCATCGGCACGGGCTCGCCCGTGCAGGCGGGCTTGACGAGCAAGTCGTCGCTGAAAAACGGGGAAAAGCTGGAGATCAAAGGCGAGGTCCGCTAGGGCCCGCTCGCCTGACCTGGGGCAGGAACAACGCGCGGGGTCCGTCGGGGCCTCGCGCGTCCTGCCGCGGGTGCAGCGGCGCTCAGTCGAGGTAGATCTTGAAGCCTTCGGCGACGGCGTCCATGCCGAGTGAGCGGTAGAACGCATGCGCCTCGGTGCGGTGCTTGCCGGATGTGAGCTGCAGCTTGTAGCAGCCGGCTGAGCGGGCGAAGTCGATCAGGTGGCGCATCAGCTCCCGCCCAACGCCGCCGCGACGGGCATCCCTGGCGACGACCACGTTCTCCACAACCGCCCACGGCCTGCCGCGGTGGGTGATGTTGGGCACCACCAGCAGGTCGGCGGTGCCAACGGGGCGAGCGTCGATCACGGCGACTGTGAGTTGGCGCGCGTCGTCGGCGAGGATCTGTGCCAGCAGCGACGACGCCGTCCGGCGATCGGCGGGCCCGTGGTCGGGCTGCTCGGCGAGATCGTCGTAGAGGGCCAGCAGGCCGTCGAGGTCGGAGGGGAGGGCGCGGCGGACCGTGACGGCGGGCACCGGCCAATCTTCCCAGAGGCTCGCTGTGACGGCGATGCCAGATCCACGAGTGGGTGGGTTCCAGCGCCTATGCCGAACACGCGTATACCGAGCGTATATCTAGTATCGGCGCGAGCGATGCGATACGTGCGGGCGACATACAGCAGATGGACCGCGGCAATGTTGTGCGCGCTTGCCGGCTGCGCCGCATTCGTCGCGGCGCCCGCTGCGCGCGCGAGTTCCTCACCGCTGCCGGTGGGGCTGAACGTGTCGGCCAACTCGGAGGGCAACATCAACCGCGTGACGGCGAGTGTGAGCTCCGCGCCGGGCGCGTTGTGCCAGTTGCGCGTCACGATCGGCGGGAGCGTGAAGGGCTTCTCCGGCAGGCGCGTGGGGCCGTCTGGGCATCTCGGCTGGCGGTGGAACCCGCCTGCGCCTGCCGCGGGAACGCAGAGTCCGTGGAGGTTCTACGCCAGGTGCACGCTGGGACAGGTGTACGCGTGGCGCACCGAGAACATCGAAATGGGCTTCCCCTCGCGCACGGGCGCGCTCGATGCCTCATCTCAGGGGGGAACCTCCTGCGACACTCAGGGCGTGTGCTTCAGCGACGACCGCTTTCCGATCGGACAGTGCACCTGGTACGCGCAGGGTCGCCGTCCCGATCTGCTCGGAGTGGTGCACGGGAATGCCGGCACCTGGCTGGAAGCGGCAAAGGGGCGCGTGCCAGAGGGCACAACTCCGCTGGTGGGAGCGCTCGCCGTATGGCTGGCGAGGTCGGCACGCGGCGTGGGGGCGGAGGGCCACGTGGCTTACGTCGCTGCGGTCTCCGGCAGGAGGATTCTCGTGGAGGACTCCAACTGGTCGGCCACGCCCACGAGCAACGGTCTCGAAGTCCACGAACATTGGGTGGCGGCGGACTCGCCCAGCGGCTACATCTACGGTGGGCCGGCGGGGAGCGGGGTGGGGTGAGCCTTCCTCACGACGACATCGGAGAGGGGCCGGCGGTGGTGCTGCTCCACGCGGGAGTGGCCGATCGGAGGATGTGGGCCGAGCACCTGCAGCCGGTTGCGGACGCCGGCTACAGGGTGGTGGCGGTCGATCTTCCGGGCTTCGGTGAGGCGGCTGTGGACCAGGAGGAGGATGCGCCGTGGCGCGATGTCCTCGTGACGATGGATGAGCTGGGCATCGATCGCGCGACGCTGGTGGGCAATTCGTTTGGCGGCAGCGTCGCGCAGCGCGTTGCGGTGCTGGCGCCCGAGCGCATCGCCTCGCTGGTCCTGATCTCCAGCCCCGCCTCCGGTGTCGAGCCGTCTCCCGCGCTACAGGCCGTGGCGGAGGCGGAGGAGACAGCATTGGAGGACGGCGGCATAGAGGCTGCCGTGGAGGCGGTTCTCGCGGCCTGGGTGCTGCCCGATGCGCCGCCGCAACTGCGAGACCGCGTCGCGATGATGCAGAGGCGTGCGTTGGAACTGCAGACAGCTACCGACTGGGGTCCGGCAGGCTTCGATCCGCTCGAGCACGATCTCGATGCGCTCTCGCGTGTTGCAGCTTCTGCCGTCATCGCCGTGGGAGAGGGCGACATGCCGGACTTTCACGTGGCGGCGGACGCGCTCGTGGAGGCACTGCCCAACGCGCGGAAGACCGTTGTTCCTGGCGCGGGTCATCTGGCGTCGCTCGAGCAGCCACAGGCCTTTCGCGACCTGTTGCTCGCCGTCTTGGCCGGGCAGAGCTGAGCGCGAACTCTTAGACGGCGCCCGCCCCGGATCGGGGCGGGCGTTTCACCTCCTCGGCAACCGCCGGCTACGGCGTCACGCAGTGTTCGCTGCCGGCGTCTGCGGGCACCGTGGAGGAGAAGAAGTGCGGCCCCCCGGGCATCTTGACTTCGATCTGCGCCGGGAGTGGCCCCTTGCGTGGGAAATCCGCCAGAAATACGTCGTTTGTGACGGTGAGCGGAACTCTCGCACCGTTGCTCAGAATCGCAGTTGGTTCACGAGCTTGAGCGGACACCACGCCTGCAACCTCGACGGTTTCGGTGTTGGGCAGTCCCCGGCCACACTCCGTGCTCTCCGCAGCTCCGCCTTCGCGCACCACGCTGAGTGCCATGCAGCCATCCTGAGAGTAGTTGGTGTCGCTGATGCAGACCCCTTCAGCGCTTGGGACGAGGTACACGGCATTGCCGCCCACGCTGAAGGCCAGCCGCGACTGCTGCGCTTCGACGGGTTCGGGGAGAAGTTCCGCCTGCGCCTGCGGCACCACGTCAGTCGCGGTGCGCGCCCTGGCGAATAGCGACAAGCTCTGCGCTGCCTGCGATAGGACTGCATCTGCGATATGGGCGGTGAGACGAGTCCGACCCCGTCCGCGCGCCTCGAGCTTGGCGAACAGCTGTGCACGGGTCAGTTCACGCGGCTGTGCCGGGGCGTGGGCCGGCGAGCTGGCAATCGGGCTGATAGCGGCCAGCGCGGAACCTGTGACAGCTACAACAGCAGCCAATGCAAGTAGCCCCGTCCGTCGCCGTGCTGTGAGTCTCCTGAGCATGGTTTCTTACCTCATCCTTTAAGGGTGTCGACGTTTGGGGGGATCAGACGCAGCTGTCGTGTTCGACCACTGTCACGCCGCCGACCGTCTCTGTGCCGCCGGTGCCATTTCCAGCGTGTCCGGAGAAACTGTCGCCTTCGATGTAGGGGCAATAGAGGTCGGTCGAAGCGTTGACCGACGTTGCCGCACAACGGCGACTGACGGTGGTGCCTGTGCCGAGGTAGTAAGTGTGCTCACACACTTCATGGCCGGATTGCCCTGCGCCGACGGCGTTTTGGTCAAATTTGCCATTCGACCAGCTCCCGCCGGAGATGTTGGCGCAGTCGGTGTTCGACGGAACGGAGATGCCGCAGTAGGTCCCCACGCCGCGTTCGCCGGCGACGCTCTGTGCTGGGGCGAGCCCCACGATCGGGGCGAAACCAGCGAGCGCGAGGGTCGCGAGCAGAGGCTTTCCTACACCCAGCCGCGTGATAAATCTTTTCACTGAACACCTCCCTTTTATGCATTTGGGCGATCCGATTGCTCCGGATGCGGAGCCGGCCTTTGTTGTGAGTGGCGCGGTTAGTGCGCCTGGTCGACTCCCGAAGCTGTTATCGTGCATATTGGACTTCTCGGGCTAGGCCATAGTATCAATTGGCCGGATTAACCGCGTATTTCAAACTACACGGTCGGCGCCCTGCGTGTCAAGGATTAGGAGGGCGCTGTCTCTGAGTGCTTCCGGCGGCTCGGTCGGATGGGGTCATCGAGGCGCCGGAAACTATCAGGTATGATGACGATTGTCTGAGTTGTAGGGTGGTCTAGGCGGTCGTTGGCGGCGTATGCGCTGGCGTCGATGGCGTCCGGCAGCACCGGTGACGGTAGCCGGCTACCTAGTTCAAAGGTTAGAATCCGACGCGTGTCGAGATCATCCGCACAAGATGACCGTGCCTGGGATCTGAAGCTCGTTGAGTGGATGTCGAAGGGTGCCGGCACGGCTCCGCAACGAGGCATTCGCTGGTACAGCTTCTCGGGCGTCGTGCTCGTCTACTGGCTTGACGCAGCGGAAGACCACAAGGCCGATTCGCTGTACATCGCCGCAAGCGCGACCGTCGTCGTGCTCGGTCTTGGCGTTCGCGCAAGGTTTCTCGCTCGACGCAGCTCTTGAGCGGAGAGAAATGGCGGGGCAATTCGGCTCTCCGTGCAACTCGGGGTGATCGAGAGCTTCGAGTTTGTCTCGAGAGGTGCGCAGGCGTGCGATGCGCCCTGCCGTTCACCTTCTCAGCCCAACGGTCCAACTGATCCTGGAAATCCAGGTGATTCGCGAAGAACCGGCGCGGCTCGAAGTTCGAGCGAAGGAACCGATGCTGACGCTCCAGCTGCCCCTTCGCCTGAGCATCCCCAGCATCAAGAACGATCCAGCCCACCTCAAGCTGGCCACAGAAAGACAAGAACGGCACGCTCGGCTTTCCGCGGCCGGCGATCGCTGACTCGCGATCCCACACCAGCTTCTCCGGGCGCACACCCAACCGCGAGATCGAGCGCGCCAACCCGGCGAGGATGTCCGGCGCTTCCTTGCTGAAGATCAGGGTGCCGGCGAAAGCTCGTGACCAACACGACTGCGTCGTGACGACCCACCCACGACGCGTCTGCCCATAGCCAACCGGGACGTGCTCGCTCGGCTCCCACAAGTCGCACTGGATCAGCTCCGCTGGCCGATAGACCGTCCGCTGGAACGTGCGCTTCACCAGAAACCGCGGTCTGACCTCCCGCACATACGCGTCAAAGATCGTCTTGCCACCCGCATAGCCGATCTCCGCGGCAAGCTCGCGCAGCCGCTGCGACGGGACCTTCGGATCGGCCTGCAACTGCTCGCAGATCCAGCTCTTGAACGGATCCAAAATCGACTCTGTCCGCGCCCTTGAATAGCGCGGCGGCACCTCCGCCACGAGCAACTTGCCCACCGTGTCCCGCGCCAACCCAGTCCGTCGACTGATCTCCCGCGCCGAAAGGCCCTCGACCCGCTTCATCCGCCTGACCTCGGCCCACTGCTCCACGTCGACCACCGCCTTCCTCCCGTCTGATCCAATGAGAACCGAACGAGCGTCACGACCCAGCCGGACACCCCGACCACCACGCCAATGGCCTAGTTTTCAAGCGGCGCAGATGGCCTAGTTTTCACCCGGCGCCCACAGGCGCTGCTCGACCCTCGACCCACACGCCACTGCTCGGAACATAGTCCAAGCCGGGCGACAGATCGTGGAACATACGATGGGGGGAGTAGATTCGAATATCC